>VYMB01000115.1_pt1 | contig 54292 bp, 51 predicted proteins | sample 5115321 | NCBI WGS metagenome assembly VYMB01 (sample SAMN12291794, study PRJNA351875) | freshwater metagenome | isolation source: freshwater lake | place: USA: Michigan, Wintergreen Lake | collected 2011-08-02 | reverse complement strand
CTGCGCTATGTTAACTTAATTTTATCGCAAGAGGGAAATTTAATCTCTCTAAGCGAACGCCTGTTCTCGTCGGCTTGTATGTAAAGTTTTATGTACGGATTCAACATTTCTGCCGTTACCTACAGAAATGAGGCAGTTATCGAGCTATCGCACTCGTATCGGAACAATGCTTGAATATGGCTTAAGCACGGCTATCACTGAGATACTTGAGGAACGCTATAACTCTTTATTTTTCTTTACATTTGCAACCTCCCATGAGTATCCAGATTTTTATTTTCGAGATTCATCTTTAATCCCTTTACTACGTTTAGAAATGAAAGCTGTAGATGCTGAATCTGATGAGCAAGCTGCACGCTTCGGTACGCCGACAATATGGATTAACGACGAGCAAGATTTACTCTTATTAGTAGCATGGGAGTGGACAAAAATAACACTAGAAAATGGCAGTCTTGGAGAATATCCCCATATTTTCTCAAGCTTGGTAGTGCCGGCGGGAGACATAGCAAGAGAGCGCGACATACGCCTAGAAATTACTGGGGGAAAAATCGAAGGAGAGAAGACTTTAGTTTTTAGTAGTCGCAGTCAACAGTATGTTGCTGATCCAGGCAACTATGGAAAGTTTTGGCGAATTGTTCATGCATCTAGAATTGGTTCCCCAGATCTACACCTTTCTATTCAGAAATTTTTAATTTTCCTGCGCTCAGTTGATGAAAAAGCTGCCAGAAAAAGGTTTTAAAGTTTGAATTGTCAGTCAGATGGGCAAAGCTTTTCGGATGAAAAACTAAAGGCTGAATCTAAAAAATTAATGCCCCGTTGAAGTTCATCCTCACTACGTCTTTGGCTCTCTAGGTAACTTTGATGTGCGATCTTATGTGCAGTTACTATTTCACGTTGTACGGCTAAAGGTGGCAAAGGAATTCTAGCCCCTAAAACTGCTGATCGGTTGACTCGAGGTCTACCTGTACCAGAAATTTGATAAACTAGCTGACCATAAACTATGTCACTTCTCAAGAGTATTGCCAAATATTCATTATCTACTTCAAATTGATCGATCAATGCTCCATAGCTAATTTTATCCTTTAGGTGATTGTCATTACTAGAAGTGGAAATTGTCCGAAAAACAAAGCATTCAGACGAAGCATATCCATCTTCTTCCAAGGCTTCTAATAAAATACATTTCCTCAATTCTGGACGGAGCTTTGAAAATAGAATATCTCCGCCCTTGAATAACTTGACATTGCTTTTTATCTGATTTCCAAAAACTTCAGAGACAACATATTCACCAGTTCTTGATGAAATATCTGCCAAACCAATATAACGCCATAGATCATAAGGATCTGCTTTGTCAGGTACTACAGATATATTACGCTCAACGACTAGTTCTGCAAGCTTAGGTGTTGGATATTTTGAACGCTTTAGAGTTCTTTCTGCTATAGATCTAGAAGGATGATGATACCCAACGTCAAGCCTATCTACAATAAGTTGATTAGACTTACTATAAAAACGTTCTGCCGGACAGACAAAGACTTTTGGAGATAAACTTCTTATAGAATTTTCTCCCTCTTTTTTGAAAGAATTCCAAGCATTAATTATGATTGGCAATTCATTATTTAGCACTAGGTTTCCTTTGTCATCATGACGAAAATTAGAATCGCCATTTGCCTTTCGACCAACTTCTTTGACTTCGGCCATGAAGATAGAAGGTTGGGCTTCTGTTTTAGACTTGCTGCGTTTTCTGAGGAATAGAATTGATGTTTTGACAGATGCATATGGTTTAAATGTAACTTCTGGCAAGCTAATTACAGCTTCAATTATGCAATATCTGAAGATCAAATCACGAGTATCATGATTTGTTTTTCCGTTTAAAATACTGTCATCTACAACTATTGCCAATCGTCCACTTCCACTTTTCAACCACTTGATGCAGCGTTCTATGAATAGAACTCCACGCCTCCTTGATGCTTTTCCTCTTCCAAGTTCGTAGGTACATAGTGCAGTCTCGTCTGAAAAATCACTGCCAAACGGAGGGTTAGTAATTACTACATCAAAACCACTCTCTGGTATGAGTTCATTTAGCTTGTCATTGTAGCCAAGAGAACCACCATCATTTAGGTAGTGAATCGTATTAATGCTCCCCCCATGCATTATGGTATTCATTTGTGCAACCCATGCCATTCGTTTATCAATTTCAAAACCTATAATCTTCTGATTTAGGTTTATTGACTTGAATGTTTCAATTAGAAAGCCGCCACTACCACAAGCAGGATCACAAATATATATTGTATCTTCTGTCGAAGATGTCATAGCAGAAACTAAACCAACCATAAATTCAACAACTGTTCTAGGTGTGAAAAATTGTTGATGGTCAGTTTTCTCAAAAGTATTTCTAACTAGTTCTTCATACATGAAGCCTTTAATATCAGCTTCAACTTCGGAAAGTTTAATATTCCACAGTAGTCTACATACCTTAGCAATCGCAATTTTGTCCTCCCCAAGGGAACTGTGACCATTGAGCAATTCTTTCGGAAAATAGCTGATAGCGTCTTGATAAATTTCTTTGATTTTTTCATATATATCGTCAAATGAAGAAAAATCTTTAATGGAAAATTTAGATACTTGTTTTGGATCGTCTATTTCGATTTTTTCCATGTAAAGTTTTGAGTATAAAATCTTCGTTATCTCTTCAAAACGTTCCAGTAACCCACCCCCCATAGAATCTCTAAAGGCAGCATTCATTTGTCTCGTTAGAAAACGTAGTGATCGTAAATCTAGTGTGATCGATTTCTCTTTCTTTTCTTCATCAGATCTTTTGGCTCTTTCCTCATTAAAGAGGGGAATTTGTAGAACATTTTCAGATATTGTTGTCCCAAAACGTCGCTCTTGGAGTAAACAAGTTATATCCTCTGCTCGGTAGAGGCGATAGCTATTTATTGGATCTCTAGATGGCTTAAGCTTACCTGCCTTGTCCCAGTTCCTGAGTGTCGTTGTCGTTACACCCAGTAAATCAGCGGCCTCGCTAACCGTAAAAAACTGCTTCTGCTCTTTCATGTTTTTATAAGGTTTGACTTCGATCTAAATTGTATAACCTTATAAGATGTTGTGCAATCATGAAGAGCCTCATGCACTCTGACGTTACTCAAGCTGTATAACACGTCACGGCAGCGGACGGACTAAAGCCGATTCGGGGGCAAAGGTTATCTGCCGCCGCTTATCTTAGCCGTTATACTGAATCGGTTTTTAATAGCATGATTAACTCCCAATCCCACTGGAAAAACCCGCTCCCTTTTCCCCACTTTCTACTCCTCCATACTTGTTAAACGGGACTTGGTATCAGAGCGATCGCTAGATAAAAGGTTAAGTAATGTTAAGATCATAATTCTTCATGAAGAAAGCGCATGATCGCCGAGTAACTGTAGTCAAAAATACCAAATTTTGCCCCAGTCACAATAAAGTAGGGATCAAGCGCATTCGATCGAAGCAAGAATTTTCTCCCCAGTATCTATGAATCAATCAGAAAGTTGCGGTAAGGTCTATCTCGTCGGTGCGGGTCCCGGAGATCCCGGTTTGTTGACCTTAAAAGCGAAAGTTCTCTTAGAAAATGCCGATGTTGTCCTCTATGATGCCCTAGTCAGCCCCTCGATTCTAGCCATGATTAACCCCAAGGCCGAACAAATCCATGGGGGTAAGCGTCGCGGTCGTCATTCTCTGGTACAGGAGGAAATCACCGCTTTACTGATCGATAAGGCCCGGACTAATGCCGTGGTTGTTCGTCTCAAGGGGGGTGATCCCTTTGTTTTTGGTCGCGGGGGTGAAGAAATGCTCGATCTGATTGCGGCCGGAATTAGCGTCGAGATCGTGCCGGGGATCACTTCAGGAATTGCCGTGCCTGCCTACGCCGGTATTCCCCTCACCCACCGCAATTATAGTTCTTCCGTTACTTTCGTCACCGGCCACGAGATGGCGGGTAAATATCGTCCCCAGGTTAACTGGTCAGCGATCGCCCATGGTGCGGAAACAATTGTTGTTTACATGGGTGTGCATAATTTACCCTATATTATCGGCGAGTTAACGAAGGCGGGCAGAAGCCCAGAAACACCGATCGCCCTGATTCGCTGGGGAACAACACCGCAACAACAGCAATTAATCGGTACTTTCACCACGATTATGGACCAGATCGAAGCCACCGGCTTTGAAGCCCCTGCGATCGCTGTTATCGGGGCGGTGGTGAACCTTCATGATCTCTTACAAGCGGGACAACCTTTGCTCTCCAGGACAATCCCCCCCACCCCCATTTCTCCCTGATCCGGTTCCCATGCGTCAATATCAAAAATCCCTGACAATTGCCACCAGTCCCAAGAATTTCCATCGTCTTACTGCCCCCATAGAAGCGATCGTGGCTGAATCGGGCATAACGACGGGATTATGCAGTGTCTTTGTCTGTCACACCTCCGCTTCCTTGCTGATCCAAGAAAATGCCGATCCCGATGTTCTCACCGATTTGGCCAATTTCTTCGCCAAGTTAGTCCAGGAAGATAGCAGTCTCTACTATCACTCTACCGAAGGGCCAGACGATATGCCCGCTCACATTCGCTCGGTCCTAACCCGAACATCGGAACAAATCCCGATCGCTAGGGGTAAATTAGTTTTAGGCATCTGGCAAGGTATCTATCTCTGGGAACACCGTCAGAGTCGTCACCAAAGACAAGTGGTGGTTCATATCACCGGGGTCTGAAGCTTTGCGTATAGTTTTGTAATAGAAACTTTACTCGTACCCCTCATCGGAGTAAGATTTTTTCCGTGTACGATCAAATTGTTCGCTTTTTGAACAAAGAACTTCATATTTCGTAACAAAAGGAAACAATTTATGCGAAAATTGTTCGCTCTGGCCCTGGTGCTATCCCTCTGGTTCACCTTTGCCGCTCCAGCGTCGGCTGATTTGTCCAATCTGACCCCTTGTAGCGAAAATCCCGCTTTCCTACAAAAAGCGAAGAGTTTCCGCAACACCACTCTCGACCCCGAATCGGGAGCCAAACGCGCTCAAACCTACTCCCAAGCTCTCTGTGGACCGGAAGGCTATCCTCACCTAATTGTGGATGGTCGTTGGGATCACATGGGCGATTTCTTTATCCCTAGCATCCTATTCCTGTACATTGCCGGTTGGATCGGTTGGGTTGGTCGGGCCTATTTAATCGCCGTGCGCGACAGTAAAGATGCCGAAATGAAGGAAATCATCATCGATGTTCCCCTCGCTTTGAGCAAAATGTTAACGGGGTTCCTCTGGCCGTTGGCGGCTTTACAAGAAGCCACTTCCGGTAAATTAACCGTTAAGGATTCGGAAATTACTGTTTCCCCTCGTTAATTTTTGTGTCAAACCCTTGACTTTTTATTCCCTAGGAGAACTCAGATGGAAGGACTTACTAAATTTCTCTCGTCCGCACCCGTGTTAATTATGGCGCTGCTGACTTTCACCGCCGGGATTTTAATCGAATTTAATCGCTTTTATCCCGATCTCTTATTCCACCCGCTAGGTTAAAGGCAATCTCAGGTGATTAAAGGGGATACAGAGTCCACTGTATCCCTTTTTAAGGGCAACGATCGGAGGGACTGGGGGAATATTAAGAAAAGAAAGGCACTGGAGACGACAGGCTCTAAAAATCGATAAGATACAGGTGTCTGCAACCACAGAGGTGGGACAAACCATGCTGTTAGATAGAGATTTGATGCTAGGAAAGCGTCTGCGGTATCAAGAATTACAAGAAAAATTAAAAGAGATTTGGCAGGGAGAAAACGTTCCCGAATCGGATGAATACGATTATGATATCCTAGTTGTCCCTTCTTTTAGTATCGATCAGAGAGTCGGTCAAAAAGTAGCGGGTTTTTTACATTATGAAGAAAGATTATTATTTTCTCTGATTCGGTTGCGACACCCGAAAACTCGTTTGATCTATGTAACAGCGCAGCCACTTTCGCGGATGGTGATTGATTATTACCTGCAATTGTTACCGGGGATTCCTTTTTCCCATGCTAATAATCGTCTGTTATTACTGACAACTCACGATAACTCTTTTCAACCTTTAACCCAAAAAATTTTGGAAAGACCGCGCTTAGTAGCAAGAATCCGGCAAGCGTTGCGTCGAGATCGTGCCTATATGGTTTGTTTTAATTCTACTAATTTAGAGCGAGAATTGTCTTTACAATTAGATATTCCTTTATTTGCCTGTAGTCCAGATTTATTGTATTGGGGTTCTAAAAGTGGCAGTCGCGAGATTTTTGGTCAAGGCAATATTCCCCATCCTGACGGTAGTTTACAGGTAAATACGGTCAAGGATCTGTTATACGAAGCCGCTTCTTTGTGGTCTCGTCAACCGCAACTAAAACGCATGGTAGTTAAGTTAAATGAGGGGTTATCGGGAGAAGGAAATGCAGTTTTAGATTTACGTCCTTTAGCGGGAATTGTTGATAGTAACAGTCTAGATTTAAGCGAGAGAATAAATCTCTTGGCCAAACAATTAGAGAAGATGAGTTTTCAAGCAAGGGATGAAAATTGGGAGAGTTTTTCGGGCAAAATTGCTGAATTAGGGGCAATTGTCGAAGCTTTTATTGAAGGAGAAGAAAAGCGATCACCGAGTGTGCAAGGTTATATTACACCCACGGGAGAAGTGAAGATTCTTTCCACTCACGATCAAATTTTAGGCGGTCCCGATGGTCAAATTTATCTAGGTTGTCATTTTCCCGCTGATGAAAATTATCGCCTGCAATTACAGGAATTAGGCCTAAAAATAGGGGAAATTCTGGCAGCCAAGGGGGCAATTGAACGCTATGGAGTTGATTTCGTCTCTGTCAAAAATCCAGAAACTTTACTCTGGGATTTACAGGCGATCGAAATTAATCTGCGAAAGGGAGGAACTACCCATCCTTTCATGACTTTGAAGCTTTTAACTAATGGTGAATATGATCGAGAAACTGGATTATTTTTCAGTCAACCTCACCAGGAAAAATACTATATTGCCTCCGATAATCTCCATAAACCTCAATACAAAGGTTTACTTCCCGATGATTTAATGGATATTATTGCTAAACATCGCTTGCATTTTGATAGTAGCAGTAAAACAGGAACAGTTTTTCATCTCATGGGTGCGCTGTCAGAATTTGGTAAATTAGGGTTAACTTGTATCGGCAATTCTAGTGAGGAAGCTGCGGCAATTTATCAGCGTGTAGAACAGGTTTTAGATTGGGAAACAGAGCATAGTTCCATAAAGTTAGGTTATTGTTCTGGATTACCGATCACTTGGATATAACTAGACTGATTTACTGGGTATAATTTTTTGTCTGAGAGATTTAATCATCCAAGCAGGCAGTTCTAAAAATTGATAGATAGCTAGATTCCAAAGATAGCCATACTGAGGGAATTTTCTTAATAACATAACTTCCGATAAAAAGTAAAATCGCCAAGTTCTTTGGTATTCAGGAGGATTATCTTCAATTCGTATTTGTTCGGGATAATTCGGCAGCCAATGACCGATAGTTTTACCTTGCTCAAAAAACTTGGCCTGAATATATAAACCCAGTAATCTATCTAAACACCAAAAAGGAATATAGCGTTTCCTGTTTACAAGAGGTACATTCTCAATCCCGAAAAGCTTAATCGGCAAGGGGTAAACTGTACCTCACATATGAGGGAAACGCTATATATTTAATCGGACCAAATAAGTTCATGAGATTAGTAATTTCTATCGTCGCTACTTGCACAAGTTCACTTTTCCAAACTTTTTTATCAAAATTTTCTAAATGGGGACCATTTTGATCGCGACGTTGATTGAGAAAACCTTGGGGATTAAAAGGATTATCTAAAGGAGCGATCGGTAGTTCTAATAAATATTTGTTATCTTTAAATAAGTTACTATTATTCTCTCTTCTGCTACAGATAGCTAAACTTTTTACATCGGGAATTGTTGGCCAAGAACTCTCTAATTTTTCTCGTTCACCGTAGGGAAATCCACATCTGGCTAATCGTAATACCCAACTATTGGGAAAGCGGTCAAAATAGTCTGTGACTAAGGTGACGATCTCAGGGTGTAAATATTCATCGCAATTGATGGTGAGAATATAAGTACCTCTGGCATTTAAAAATCCTGTACTTCTTTGAATAATTTCACCTCGTAAAGCACAGACAATCTGTTTCATGCGTGGATCATTCACCGGCGAAGGTTTGACCCCGGGAGGATGAACTAAAATAAATTCTATATCTCCCTTGACTTTCAACAATTCTCCTAGCCAATGTTCGCCAAATCCCTCGCGCATCGGGATAACGATCGATAGAAAAGTATTAGACATAAATTAACTCTTTAGATTTGCTTGTGATTTATCAAAGTTGTCTTGACCGCGATGCACTTAACTGGTTTAAATAGCTTCTAAATAGGGTCTGCTGAAAAAGTTTTTCGGTGGGGGTTGGGGGTTTGGGGTGTGGGGTGTGGGGTTTTACCCATTTTCAGGTGGTCAATTACCTAATTTTCAGGGAAAAAGTCCCGGAATTTTCCCCCCAATCACTCCAAGGGTCGGCACTTTTTGAGGTCAAAAAAGTCTAAAAACCTTGTTGGATAAGGTTTTTAGATTTATTCAGCAAACCCTAAATATTTGCTATCGAGCAGAAAAGAGCCTCGATCGAATTTTACACCCCAATAACCCCCCGGCCGGCGATCGATAACCGTGCCGATATCGTCGATATTGAGCAGCTCTGGCGGCCGTAACATAGGCATAGGATCGGCGGTTTTCAGGTAAGGGGGAATGGCAATCAGACGGACTTTTCCCCCGACGCTAATTTCACTCATGGTAATTGCTAGATGCGATCGTGACATAACATCCCAAGTTAGCATATTTCAAATCATTCTAAAGATAGATTCCCCAGGGAATAGGTGTTGTGTAAGCTGTTGCCATCCGCCTTTGGAGTTGGGTTGGGGTGTTGCCTGACCTAGCGGCGAGGGTGGCGATCGCAATCAGTACAACCAAAAAAAAACAAAATCTCAATCGCTAGTTGGGGAGAAGAATGTAAAGATTTATTAAATTGTATCTTTTGATACAGTTGTCGGGGGATGTGTATCATCCCGTTGTCTCCCTTTGGAGTTGGGTTGGGGTGTTGCCTGACCTAGCGGCGAGGGGATAATCGCAATAGAAAATCTGCTAGAGCAATAATCATGAAAATAACCCATAAACTCTTGTTATCTTCCTGTCTCTTACTGGGTGTCACAGTAGCCCCATCCCAAGTATTGGCAGGACCATTTAACTCACCCGGTCCCTTTGTCAATCCCGTGGTAGATGGAGTCCCATCTCCCCCTCAAGTTCCAGGAAAGGAGTACTCTGAAGATCCAGACAGGAATGGAAATCCCTCACATACCGCTAATCCTGGTCAAGTAATTGCCTGGGATGGGACGGGTGGGACAACCAACACGAGTAACTTTTTAACTCTTTGGAATCCTCAATCTGGCATTGCAGCACCCGATCCTTTCCAGGTCGATGCCTTAGCCAACCGGAAGGATTTACTATTCTATGAAGTGATCGAAGATCAAGTTCCACTCGTGTTTTCGACCGGGTTGCCCGGAGGACCGCGCACGGCTTTCGATAACTACATCTTCTATGAACGTCCTAACCATAAAGTGCTTTTGCCTTTCCCGTACAAAGAGATAGGGGTGTGGGCGACACCAGCACAGATTAACCAAGTTGCACCAAATAACGTGGAAGGTTTAGAACTTTGGGCGCCGGTTCAAGATCCGACAGTGCCTTTAGAACAGAGAGTCAACAGTGTACTGCTACAAGGTCCTGAAATACCTGTAGATGATGCTAACCGTTACTCGCTTTTCGGCGATCCTCTGGGATGTAGTGTATTCAAGAGTAATGGCGATTGTCTCTTCCTTAAAGCGAATATCGCCGGTGCAATCACCCCTCTTTTTCCCGGTTTAGCTATCACTTCTGCGAAGATTGACCTTGATGGACTGATGACATGGGAGAATGACATCCTCTTTAGCCTCAAGCCAATCGATGGAGATAACGATGGCATTATTACTGACAACGATCCCTCAAAAGACTTAGATGGTGGAGAGATCTTTGTTTGGCGATCAACTGAATCTTCAGCGAAGTTTCTCATCCACGGTGGACACGTCTGGAATACAGTTTTCAATGTCAAGGACACAGTAGAGAACTGGACGGGATTAAGACCAGGAACTGAGAACATTGACGCACTAGAAGCGGTTGCTGTCGCTACCCCCGAACCCTCTACATTCCTTAGCTTATTAACCCTTGGATCGTTAGGTGCAGCTTCAACCCTGAAACGCAAACTAAAACCCTCTAAATCCGACGAAAACTAAACCACAAAAGTAGGCTAAATTGCTTACCAAAGTAGAATTAATGCTCCTTCATTCAGTCAGTTGAGGGGGTTTATTTTTTGTCTATTGTTTATTGTCTATTATTTAATTGTTGCTAACTAATTGACAACAAGAGCGTTTTTTGTGGTAGAATAGTCGGCCTAGTGTAAATATAGTAAAAGTTGCAATGTCTATCACCCATATTAATAATCTTCAAGACCAGATTTTGCAAAGTATTAAGACTTTACCGCTAGAAAAACAGCAAAAAGTCCTTGAATTCGCCCAATCCTTACAAAGAAATTCACGTTTTCAGAAATGGGATAATATTTCAGATGCAGAAGCACAATCGTTACAAAATGAATTTGCTCAAGAGGATATTAGCTTTTCAGAAATTATTTTACCCGATTATTTATCTCACCTTGAACAAGAGGATAAGAAATAAATGCGAGGCGATATTTATCTAGCTGATTTGAATCCGAGTCGTGGTTCAGAACAAGCTGGTATTATACCTGTTATTATTGTCCAACATAACAATATCGATCGCTTCACTAGCACTGTTGTTGTAATTCCATTAACCAGTAATTTACGTCGCGCACAAATCCCCGGAACAATGGTTATTCCCGCAGGAAAGGGAGGCTTAAATCAGGAATCAGTAGCCTTATGTTATCAAATTGTTGTTATTGATAGACAACGACTTCAGCGACAGTTGGGGACACTTTCTTCTAGTTATTTACAGCAATTGGAAGAAGCGATGCGATATACATTGGATTTAACATAAAACACTAATAGGAATGTTTAATTTGTTGAATTTTCTTTCTGGAAAATTTGAAATTTAAGTCTCCTGATAATCAGTACACTCGGCGCAGCTTCAACCCTGAAGCGCAAACTAAAACCTTCCCAATCCACCGAAAAAGAAACCACAAAAGTAGGCTAAATTGCTTACCAAAGTGGAATCAATGCCCCTTCATTCAGTCAGTTGAGGGGGTATTTTTGGCATAACTCTCTCAATTCCCATGATTTCAAGGAGTATGGTTTATCTTGGGAGCCGAGAGCTGCTACAATACAGATACAGGAAATAAAATTTTGATCAGTAGGGTGGAAGTCTTTTCCGTTATCTTAGAAGGTAAGCATCATGAAAAATTTAGAAGAAATTAAAGCGATTTTGGGTCAAGTTAAGTCCTTAGTAAAAGAAAAGTATCATGTCAGTGAATTAGGTATTTTTGGAGATTATGTAAAAGGAGAAGTGCAGGAAAATAGTGAAGTTAATATTCTGATAGATTATACAGAACCGCCTAGTTTACTAGATTTAGTAGATCTGGAATATTATTTAAGTGATTTACTTAAGGTAAAAGCGGATGTTATCAGTAAAAATGGCTTAAAAGGAAAAAGGAGAGAAAGAATTTTATCCGAGGTTATTTATGTATGACGCAACGGGAATTTAGAGATTTCCTGCAAGACATTCTCGAGGCAATTTGTCAACTAGAAAAGATGACTCAGGATATAAGCTTTGCAGAATTTTCAACTAAGATAGAAATCTTTCTTTCGGCAGTAAAATTACTTGAAATAATCGGGGAAGCAGTCAAAAATATTCCTGAGGAAGTGAGAGTTAATTATCCCAATATTCCTTGGAAAAACATCGCAGGTATGCGGGATAAATTAGTTCATGAATATTGGGCAATTGATGAAAAAGTCGTCTGGAAAGTGATTCAAAACAATCTCCCCCAGCTAAAGAGAATCATTATCAGTATCATTGAGAAATTACAATAAATTTTCCTGCTTCCTTTAAAAACCCACCTCCCCACTTCCTACTTCCCTATTCATAATTCCCACTTGCAAGAGTGCCTTTTTGAACCTGTCCCTAAAAAGGTCTTAATTTTAGGGAAATACAGTTAAAGGAATCCATTCGTAGGTGTTGACAATACCTTGAAAATAATCATTAATAGTCTCTCTGGAATAGGGAACAACACCATCTTCACCAAACCAACGTTCATAAATTGTCACCGCTTGTTGTTGGTCACTAACGATCCCTTCCATGAATTTTAATAGCGTATAATTCACTGTATCGCGCCATTTAGAATCATTTTCGGGTAAAGTACAGGCATAGGATTCGTAGGCGTAGGGATAGGAGGGAACTATGGCTAAATTATTGGGATTTTTAGCACTTTTTCTTAAACCTTCTAGGGTAATGCCATCACTGGCAAAACCATCAATTTCTCCCGTTTCTAGTTTTTGTAAACCCTCGCCACGATTTTTAACTTTGACCAAAATAGCGGCGGGTTGTTGGTTTTTAATTACTGCTTCATTAGTAGTATTGGCAATTACTCCAATGCGTCTGCCTGCCAAGCTACCGATGTCATCGAGATTACTACCTTGGCGGGTGAGTAATTGAGTGCCACTGGCAAAATAACTAACGGAAAAGTCCACTTCATTTTCTCTTTTCCAAGTAAAAGTAGTGGAGCCACATTCGATATCGATAACCCCTGTTTTCAACTTTTCAAAACGATTTTGGGGAGTAATCTCAACAATTTTTAACTTAATTGGTTTTCCTAACTTCCGTTCGGTTTCCTTGCGAATTAACTCTAACATATCAAGGCTGTAACCCACCCACTTGCCTTGGGAGTTGACAAAACCAAAGGGAATAGCATCTTTACGAGCGCCGGCAGTAATTACCCCAGTTTTTTGAATGCGATCGAAGATTGCTCCCGCAAGGCTAGAATGGTTACTGGTGACGGTTAAAGCTACTGTCATCGTCATGACGGCAAGTGTACGCTTCATTTTTTTTCCTAATCTGAAAGTGGCTCAAGTCTGCGACTGTTTCAGGAGACCGAGAGTTTCCCAGAAGAAGATTTTTTAGCGGCGATTGCTGCGGACAAAAAAAGAGGAGAGATGTTACTCTCTCCCCCTTTCAGTTTTTTCGACAACATTTTAAATTGTTTTTTCAGTTGTCGCTGTCGGGCCGAACCACCCTTGCCTTTGTCGTTACGTCCCTGCCTGCGGGGGGACTCCCATCGCTTAAGTCGCATAGTTTTTAATTCAAATTTACTCGGTTATTTGTATTATAACAGGGTTAACGTCAGTTTGGGTTAAGGAATTGAAACTGTGACAACTCAGGCTCTCTGTCACCCTGTGAGATGCCCAACTCTAGTTAACCAACCTTGTCCACCTAATTAGTATTTTCCCATGCTTAGTCAGCAACTTTGGCACAGCCATCAAGATCTAGTACAAGCTTGTCTAGAACACCCTTTTGTGCGAGGTATCGCCACAGGAGAGCTTAAACGGGATTGTTTCGCTTTTTATGTCGGTCAAGATGCTTTTTTTCTGGAATCTTTCGCCCGTGCTTACAGTGTCGCCGCCGCTAAAGCTCCTGATTGGCAGGGATTTACTAGCTTTCATCGGTTAGCGGCGGGGGTATTACAGGAATTAGAATTACATGAAAATTACGCTTTACAGTGGGGGGTTGACCTGAGAAAGGTTCAGCCCGCTAATGCCACCCGTCGCTATACGGATTTTCTTCTCGCTACCGCTTGGATGGGTGACATCGGTGCGATTGCCGTGGCGATGAGTCCCTGTATGCGTCTTTATGCTTATCTGGGTCAACAATTAGCCTTAGAGCCGATTTCTGAGAATCCCTATCAAGCTTGGATTGATAGTTATAGTGGGGATGAATTCGCAGCTTTAGCAAGCCAGTTAGAGGAATTGGCGGATAAATACGCTCTGATGACGGAAAATATCTCTTTATCCTATCGTTATGCCCTTAGTTGTGAACAGGACTTCTTTAGTGCCGCCTACAGCCGGGGCAAATCTTAAAATTTTCCCGTCACAATGTTAAGAAATATAAATGACGCTAAGATTAAGGTAAGCAAAATCGTCATTATAAAAATAATGTTCCCTTCGCAACCCACCGAAAACGAACTCCTGAAAACTATCTTGGAACCTCTACTAGAGGATTTCACCCATTGGTTTTCCCGTTCCCGTCTCCTCCTCGAATCCGAGAGATTATCCTTTCTCAGCCTCGAGGAACAAAACGATTTATTAGCAAGAGTCAAAAACGCCCAACAGGAGGTGGCCACGGCTCATTTACTCTTTAAAACCACGGGTGGTCAGGTGGGTATCGAGGCCAAGATGTTGTTGCCTTGGCATCAGTTGGTGGCAGAGTGTTGGGGTGTCAGCAGTCGTCGTCGTCGATTACAGGGTTGGGGAGAATATCAATCTCCTCAAACTGATGCTTAACCTGAAACTTTTTTGGTAAGCTAGAGAGTTGAGCGAATTTTTAGCATAAAGTTTTGGCAATTGTAGGAATATTCACACATAATTCATGGGAGACTCGGCCAATGTTACATCTGCTCTATATCCTCGCCTTCACAGTTATCGCTTTTTTGACCATTAATAATTTAATTCGGAGTCTGATTACTGTCAGCATGGATTCCCAGAAACGTCCTGCTAAATCGGCTAATTCCTATAATCCCTACGGTTATCCCATGACTTCCCATCCGGAACTTTTGGACGAGGCCGGACAACCGATTAATGAACCCCTGTTAGTGATTCGTTCTGTCACTGTCGAAGATGCTCGTCAGCAGTTAGATGCTATTTATAATTCTTCTCCCAGTGCTACCAAAGAGCAAGATGAAGAAATCTAATTGGTTCTAGAATGGCAGTCCTTGATAACAGACATATTTATCTACACGGTTTTGCTTCTGGCCCCCAATCAACAAAAGCGCAATTTTTGAGACATTGTTGGCAAAATAAGGGTTTAGCAATGGAAATACCCGATCTTAACGGTGATGACTTTTCTAGCTTAACTCTCACTCGTCAGATTGTTCAAGTCGGCCGATTGATTGAACAATCTCAGTTTCCCGTTACCCTAATTGGTTCCAGTTTTGGCGGTTTAACGGCAGCTTGGCTGGCCGAAACTTATTTTCAGGTGCAAAGGCTCGTTTTATTAGCTCCGGCTTTTAATTTCGGGCCGATTTGGTTAGGACAATTGGGAGCAGAAACCCTAGCCAATTGGCAAAAATCTGGGAGTTTATCGGTTTATCACTACGGTTATCGTCGTTCTCTGCCAATTTATTCCAAATTTATCGAGGATTTAGCTAATTATCCCCAAGAAAAGTTAATTAGGCAGCTCCCCACCCTGATTATTCATGGTCGTGCCGATGAGGTGATTCCCCTAGAAAATAGTCGCCATTATGCTTTTTCTCGTCCTTGGGTACAGTTAATCGAATTAGATAGTGATCATTCCCTTACCGATGTAATGACGAGAATATGGGCTGAAATGCAATTATTTCTCAATTTTTGACTAATAAAAAACCCCCCTTCGATCGAAAAAAGAGGGGTATATTTAGTATATTTGTATGGGATTTTGAGAGGATTTTTCAGCTTCTCAGTCTAAAGACAAGAGATTTTCTGCTGATGTCTTGCCACTACCAAAGTCCGCGGATAGGAGATACACTAGGCTCGGGAGCGGTTTGAGGAGCAACTTCAGTAAAGGTTCTAGTTTCCGGGGGTAAAGCGGGAAGTCCCCAAGCGGGTTCTTTTTGGTTAAGTTCTCTTAAAAGTTGCGAGCGATTGCTGCTGGTGGCGATTTACGATTTTAGTTTTAAGCGGGAAACCCAATAGGGACGAGCTTTACCCACATAAACTAATTTGCCATCTACCACTTGCAATAGTACATCGTCGCCACCCGTGGCATCCCCAGCAATACGAGCGGTGGTTCCGTCAGCAAAGTCGCCGTTGAAAATTTCTTTGCCATCCACTGTTACAAGTCTGATCAATTGGATGGACATAATACCACCCACGGTTCCCCGGACGCGACCTAGTATATAGTCACCGGGGTTGAGTTGCGGCTCACCTCTGTAGGTGTTATGGCCGCGCAGTTGACTGATCAGGATTTCGTTATTTTGCGGTTCTGCTTGTGCGGGTACAGCGCCAAGGGTAGTTAGGGCAACTAAACCGGCAAAACCAGCGACAAGGGAAATTTTGTTAAACACAATTACCTCAAGCAAAAAGTTAGTAAATTACCTAGAGACGTTCTAGATTATAACTTAGTTCCTAATTTTGTCTATATTGCGAAATATTTGTTTAATAATTTCTCGATCGAGCGGTTGGGCTCTTCTCGTTTCTGTGTGGAAGGAGGAAGAATAGGGGTAATTTTCCAGAAATATATTCTTCAAAGCCTTGCCTAGCAAGACTACTAAAAATAATAAGCACTGATTATCACACAAAGTCGAGAAGAGCCGCGGTTGGGGATTTCAGTTATCAGTTATCAGATTGCAGTTTTAAGGAGACAGTGTTAGGTGAAAACTTCGGGGTCTTCTGGACATCAGGTGAAAAATGTTCACCATGTTACATAATGGGCGCAAACCTTGCGCCCCTAAAGCTGGCACGATATTAATGGTAGGGACATAAGGCTTATGCCCCTTTTTCGATAAGATAAGCTGATCACCTTAACTCCAATAGAACCAAACTTGCGAACTTTCTTTTCACTGATTACTGTTTACTGTTCACTGCTCACTGAAAAATTCCCCATTCCCGACTTCCCCTAAAAACTGGATTAAGCTAGGCTTTAGGATTGATCGATATTGGTGAATAATTCAGGATCGAGGGTGGGTAGTTCGATATCTTTTTCCGCTGGGGGAGAGGGTGACTGGAAGCGATTTAAGGTTTGTTGAACGCGATCAAAAATGGTGATTTTTTTCTCGCTATTGTTCTGGGGTTCGGGAATAGGTTCCACTTCTAGCGGAGGCTGAATACTGGGGGCAGGTTCGTTAATCTCCTTTGTCTCCGGTATGGTGGTTAGGGGAGATTCGATCGCTTCAGGGGTTTCCTCGACCTTTTCGATTGTTTCTGTCTCTACTGGTTTTTCTTCCACTATTGGGCTTTCTGGCTCAATAACAGGGTTTTCCTCAACTATTGGGCTTTCTGGCTCAATAACAGGGCTTTCTGGCTCAATAACAGGGCTTTCCTCAACTATAGGGGTTTCTGGCTCAATAACAGGGGTTTCTGGCTCAATAACAGGGGTTTCCTCAACTATAGGGGTTTCTTCTTCCTCAATAACAGGGGTTTCCTCAACTACAGGGGTTTCTTCCTCAACTATAGGGGTTTCTGGCTCAATAACGGGGGTTTCTTCCTCTAGACTAGGAAGAGTTTGATAGTTGGGATCAACAATGCTACGGGCAATTATAGGGGATAAATCGCCGCGGACTAATTGACTAAGACCGTCTTGGTAAGAGGGATCAAAGCTAATCACGCGCACGCTGGTATTAAACTGATTTTCGATTTTATTTCCCTTACCATCGATGAATTCTAATTGTACCCAGTTATTGCCCTTATCAAAACCCTTGAGATAGATTGGTTCCCAAGTATCAAGCAGAAAACTTTCACCGTTGACAGTGACACGAATGCGCCAATCTTGAAGATTATTATCCCCGTTGGCAGTATTGGACAGACGTAGAGGAGCATTACTCAGATAAAAATCGAGCAGGATCGGTTCCGCACCGTAGATTCCTTGCGGACTACTGTAGGTTAATAGGGGTAAGTTGTTATCAGGGGCATTTTTACCTGTTTTTGTCAGAATATGAAAGGTTGTTTCAGCGAAGGCCCCATCATTTTTAAAACTTTCCTGCCAAGGACGCAGGGCCAAAACGCGGAGGGTGTGAGTACCCGGAGCAAGATTTTCTAGGATAATCGGTTGCTTGAGGTCGTAGATAGCTGCTGCCGGTTCATTATCGACAATTAGGCTCAAGTGGGGTCCTAATTTCAGGGTATCGTCTTGGAAAATTGGCAGCTCTGACACTTGTAGTTTAACTGTCACCTGAGGGTCATCGAAAACTTGTTCGGGCAGAGGACTGAGAATCGTTACTTGGGGAGCGTAACGATCTAAACTGGGGCGCAGTTCCTGAATTAGGGCCGGGGGAGCAACCTCAGAAATGCGGCCTTGGACGACGGGAAGATGAGGGGTTTCGGAAGTGGGGAGATTGGTAGCCGTTAGGCGATCGCCACAGGCGGTTAACAGGGTGGTCAGTAAACCGATCACAAGACATATATGAAGGGTTTTGACTGGGATTAATTTATGTAGTAGGGATAGCACGTTCCTCCTAGAGCCAAGGCCAAAATCTATACAAACCATTGATTTTTGCTAGAGTCATTGAATGCTCTGGTGTCAGCAAAAGCGCGAGAAGATGAGGTCATGGCCTCAATTTTACAGAATTGTTTGATTGTTTTTTGAGAATCTATCTATTGAATTTTCTATATGGTCTGGTGAGGGAGAAAAGGGGGAAATTGGCTTCTGGGGCGACAATTGATAAACTTTTGTAAAGAAAAATCACCGGTCTGACCCTGACTAAGACCGTCCATAGCAGAAAATGTCTCTCCTATCAAGGATTGAGAGAATTTTAATTATTGTTAAGCACAACGAACAGAGGAGAGAACAAAGACTTATCATCTACTATTGATGCTTTCGACTGGAATCTCACCCAAGAGGAAAGTCAAGCGACATTAACAAAAGGTGGGTCAGATTTCAACTTGCCTTTTTTAGGTTAAAAAATCTATCCTCAAATAAAACGCTAAGTCTATTGTCGAGAGAGGAGAATCCTCATGGCACTCCCCCCCAAAGAGGCGGTAGCTAAAGTGATTGTAGATAAAGACCCAGTACCTACTTCCTTTGAGAAGTGGGGTCAACCGGGCCATTTTGATCGCACTTTAGCCAAAGGACCCAAAACCACCACCTGGATTTGGAACCTACACGCCAACGTCCACGATTTTGATAGTCAAACCAGCGATCTAGAAGATATTTCTCGGAAAATCTTCAGCGCCCACTTCGGACATCTCGCCGTTGTCTTCGTTTGGCTAAGTGGAATGTACTTCCACGGCGCGAAATTTTCTAACTATGAAGCTTGGTTAACCAACCCGCTCGCCATCAAACCCAGCGCCCAAGTGGTCTGGCCGATCGTCGGTCAAGGCATCCTCAACGGCGATGTGGGCGGTGGTTTCCACGGTATTCAGATCACCTCTGGTCTGTTCTACCTCTGGCGCGCCTCCGGGTTCACCAACAGCTATCAGCTATACTGCACCGCTATCGGTGGTTTAGTTATGGCGGGCCTGATGCTGTTTGCCGGTTGGTTCCATTACCACAAAAGCGCACCGAAACTGGAATGGTTCCAAAACGTGGAATCGATGATGAACCACCACTTGGCGGGTTTACTCGGCTTAGGTTCCCTAGGTTGGGCCGGTCATCAGATTCACGTTTCTTTACCGGTGAACAAACTCCTCGATGCGGGAGTAGCTCCCCAAGACATCCCCTTGCCCCACGAGTTCATTCTCGAACCGAGCAAGATGGCGGATTTATATCCCAGTTTCGCCCAGGGTTTGACCCCGTTCTTTACCCTTAACTGGGGTGCTTACTCGGATTTCCTCACCTTCAAAGGTGGCTTGAACCCCGTGACCGGTGGTCTCTGGCTTTCCGATACCGCTCACCATCACTTGGCGATCGCTGTATTATTCATCATTGCTGGTCATATGTACCGTACCAACTGGGGTATCGGTCACAGCATGAAGGAAATCCTCGAAAACCACAAAGGTCCCTTCACCGGTCAAGGTCACAAAGGACTGTACGAAATCCTGACCACCTCTTGGCACGCTCAGTTAGCGATTAACCTTGCTCTCTTAGGTTCGCTAACCATCATCGTGGCCCACCATATGTACGCCATGCCGCCCTATCCCTATCAGGCGACTGACTACGCCACCCAACTATCCTTGTTCACTCACCACACTTGGATCGGTGGCTTCTTAATCGTCGGTGCGGGAGCGCACGGAGCGATCTTCATGGTGCGGGACTACGATCCGGCCAAGAACGTGGATAACCTGCTCGATCGGGTGATCCGTCATCGCGACGCAATTATCTCCCACCTGAACTGGGTATGTATTTTCCTCGGCTTCCATAGCTTCGGTTTATACATTCACAACGACACCATGCGGGCTTTTGGTCGTCCCCAAGATATGTTCTCGGATACGGGAATTCAACTACAACCCATCTTTGCCCAATGGGTACAAAGTCTCCACACCCTAGCCCCCGGCAACACCGCTCCTAACGCTCTCACTACTGCTAGTTATGCTTTCGGTGGCGACGTGGTAGCAGTGGGTGGCAAAGTGGCCATGATGCCGATCACTCTCGGTACTGCCGATTTCCTCGTGCATCACATCCACGCCTTCACCATCCATGTCACCGTGTTGATTCTCCTCAAAGGGGTTCTCTACGCTCGCGGTTCCCGTCTGATTCCCGATAAAGCGAATCTCGGTTTCCGTTTCCCCTGCGATGGTCCCGGTCGCGGCGGTACCTGCCAAGTTTCGGGTTGGGATCACGTCTTCCTCGGCCTGTTCTGGATGTACAACTCCCTCTCGGTCGTAATCTTCCACTTTAGCTGGAAAATGCAGTCCGATGTCTGGGGAACCGTCGCCCCTGATGGCACTGTCACCCACGTTACCCTCGGTAACTTCGCTCAAAGTGCCATCACCATCAACGGTTGGTTACGGGATTTCCTCTGGGCGCAAGCAGCTCAAGTGATTAACTCCTATGGCTCCGCTCTGTCTGCCTACGGAATCATGTTCCTAGCCGGTCACTTCGTCTTCGCGTTTAGCTTGATGTTCCTGTTCAGTGGTCGCGGCTACTGGCAAGAATTAATCGAGTCGATCGTCTGGGCGCACAACAAGTTAAGAGTTGCCCCCGCTATCCAACCTCGCGCCCTGAGCATCATTCAAGGTCGTGCCGTTGGTGTGGCTCACTACCTCTTAGGCGGTATTGTCACCACTTGGGCATTCTTCTTGGCCAGAAGTCTCTCGATTGGCTAAACTTGCCTATAAGGGCTTGCCAGTCCCCCGGGGATTGGCAAGACTAGGCTGAACCAGCGTCGATTGACCGATACCTCTGTAAGCGTTTCCTATTACAGAAGGTGAATTAAAAAAAGGAAATAACCAGCACTCGTGTAAGAGCCTCAGTTATTTAGAGAGGAGAATTTCCTAAACAGCTATGGCAACTAAATTCCCTAAATTTAGCCAAGATCTAGCCCAAGATCCGACCACCCGTCGGATTTGGTACGGGATCGCCACAGCCCACGATTTTGAAAGTCATGATGGCATGACGGAAGAGAATCTCTACCAAAAGATTTTCGCGTCGCACTTCGGCCACATTGCAATCATTTTCCTGTGGACTTCCGGTACTATATTCCACGTCGCTTGGCAAGGTAACTTCGAGCAGTGGATCAAAGATCCCTTAAATATCCGTCCCATCGCCCACGCGATTTGGGATCCCCAGTTCGGTAAAGGCGCTGTAGATGCCTTCACCCAAGCTGGCGCTTCTAATCCGGTTAACATCGCCTATTCCGGGGTTTACCACTGGTTCTACACCATCGGTATGACCTCCAACCAAGACCTATACCAAGGTGCGGTGTTCCTGCTGATTCTCTCGGCGATTTTCCTCTTTGCTGGCTGGTTACACTTACAACCTAAGTTCCGTCCTAGCCTCGCTTGGTTCAAAAACGCTGAATCTCGCCTGAACCACCACCTCGCCGCTCTGTTCGGTGTTAGCTCCTTAGCTTGGACCGGACACCTCGTTCACGTTGCTATCCCCGAATCCCGCGGTCAGCACGTTGGTTGGGACAACTTCCTCTCCACTCCCCCCCACCCGGCGGGTTTACTACCCTTCTTCACCGGTAACTGGGGTGTGTATGCAGAAAACCCCGATACTGCTAACCACATTTTCGGTACTGCCCAAGGCGCGGGAACTGCGATTCTCACCTTCTTAGGTGGTTTCCATCCCCAAACCGAGTCCCTCTGGTTAACCGATATGGCTCACCACCACTTGGCGATCGCTGTGATCTTCATTGTGGCTGGTCATATGTACCGCACCAACTGGGGCATCGGTCACAGCATCAAGGACATCCTCAATGCCCACAGACCCCCCAGTGGTAAGTTAGGAGCCGGTCACAAAAATCTTTATGACACGGTTAACAACTCTCTCCACTTCCAACTCGGTTTGGCTCTCGCTTCTTTAGGCGTGATCACCTCTCTGGTGGCGCAGCATATGTACGCGCTACCCCCTTATGCCTTTATCGCTAAGGACTACACTACCCAAGCGGCTCTTTATACCCACCACCAATACATCGCTGGTTTCCTAGCGGTGGGTGCTTTCGCTCACGGTGCTATCTTCTTCGTGCGTGACTATGATCCCGAAGCGAACAAAGATAACGTGCTGGCGCGGATGCTGGAGCATAAAGAAGCGATCATCTCTCACCTAAGCTGGGTTTCCCTTTTCTTAGGTTTCCACACCCTCGGCCTCTACGTTCATAACGATGTGGTCGTCGCTTTCGGTACTCCCGAAAAACAAATCTTGATCGAACCTGTGTTCGCTCAATTCGTGCAAGCAGCTTCGGGTAAAACCCTGTACGGCATGAACGTACTGTTGTCTAACCCCGATAGCATCGCTTACACCGCCTATCCCAACTACGGTGATGTTTGGTTACCCGGTTGGCTAGACGCAATCAATAGCGGCACGAACTCCCTCTTCTTAACCATCGGTCCTGGCGACTTCCTCGTTCACCATGCGATCGCTCTTGGTTTACACACCACCGTTCTAATCCTGGTTAAAGGTGCTTTAGACGCTCGTGGTTCCAAATTAATGCCCGATAAAAAAGACTTCGGGTATTCCTTCCCTTGCGACGGTCCCGGCCGTGGCGGTACTTGCGACATCTCTGCTTGGGATTCCTTCTACCTAGCCATGTTCTGGATGTTGAACACCCTGGGTTGGTTAACCTTCTACTGGCACTGGAAACACCTCGGTGTCTGGTCGGGTAACGTGGCTCAGTTTAACGAAAACTCCACCTACCTGATGGGCTGGTTCCGCGATTACCTCTGGGCTAACTCGGCTCAGTTAATCAACGGTTACAACCCCTACGGTGTTAATAACCTTTCTGTCTGGGCCTGGATGTTCCTCTTTGGACACCTCGTTTGGGCAACCGGTTTCATGTTCCTGATCTCTTGGCGTGGTTACTGGCAAGAGTTGATCGAAACTATCGTTTGGGCCCACGAACGTACTCCTCTGGCGAACCTCGTTCGTTGGAAAGACAAACCCGTGGCTCTCTCGATCGTTCAGGCTCGTTTGGTTGGTTTAGCTCACTTCACCGTTGGCTATATCTTCACCTACGCCGCCTTCTTGATCGCTTCCACTGCTGGCAAGTTCGGCTAAACCTTGAATTAGGTAACTAAAAAACCCCCTGCCCATTGGTGGGGGGTTTTGTTTTTGACATCCTCGCCGCCCTAAAAGTGCGGCGATTCCTTGTGTCCCACGGTACGTTTCCAGCTAAACGCTTCTTGTACTTGTTGCGCGCGACTTTTTACCCGGCCAAGCTTTTCTGGTCGGAACCCCCTAAGCCGAGTTTTCAAGGTGCTGCGCCGTCCACTTGGTTTTCGAGACTGGCCTTTTAATTCTAACGTAAAGCCAACCTAGAACGGCGGGGTTTCAGACCCAAAATTTCCGATGATTAATAATAAAAGCGCGGCTCAATCTCAAAAATCTATGCAGTGGGAAGAATTAAAACAGCTTTATGATCAGGACTTTGTTTTGTGGATTGAGCGAACCACCGAACAAATTCGAAGCGGGGAGATGAAAAATTTAGATTGGGAACATCTTTTAACGGAGATAGAAGATTTGGGGAGAGAACAAAGAAACCAAGTGGAAAGCTATCTAATTCAAACCGTTAAACATTTATTGATGTATCAGTATTGGCTGACTGAAAAAGGTAATTGTGGCCAGGAATGGGCCGATGAAATCGATAATTTCCGTCTGGAACTAGAACTTTTATTCCAGTCAAAAACCCTCTACAATCATGGGGCTTCTAGGCTAGATATTATTTATGATAAAGCCAAGCGATCGGTAATCAAAAAAACTGGTTTATCTTTGGATAGGTTTCCGCAAGTTTGTCCTTATACCTTTGCAGAAATTATAGATTTTGATTTTTTACCAGTTTAGAATAGGAGAATTAAAGCTGAGAAAGACATTCATAAGTTATCCTCTTGTTCAAGAGACATCTCCAAAAATTATCACCCAATCACAGCTTGCTTTTATACCATGTACTAATTAAGTAGTTCTATAGCTGAAATGTATATCTATCGTTGCCAATTTGATTTCATTGAAAAAATATGGGGCGATTAAAATCATTTTTATTTGGGTAAGTTTCTTAACTAAAAAGACTTTGAGCCTTGAGATAATATTAGATCGAGGTCTAATGTTATTCATCAAACAAACATTAAGGTTACAATGAAGGAATCAGATTTCAGAAAATAGCCATGAAACGAGATGAGGTACTAACAATTCTTGCAACACACCGAGAACAATTAGAAAAACTAGGGGTAAAGTCTCTGTCTCTATTTGGTTCAGTAGCAAGGGATGAAGCACGTTTTGACAGTGATGTAGATTTATTGGTAGAATTTAGTAAAGCGGTAGGGTTATTTGAGTTTATCGAGGTACGACTTTACTTAGAAGATATATTAGGATGTTCTGTTGATTTAGGGACTCAAGATTCTTTAAAAGAACATTTACGACAACCTGTATTAAAGGATGTGATTAATGCCTTTTAGAGATTGGCAACTTCGTCTTCAAGATATTATTGAATCCATTGATGAAATCTTGGAATGGACGGCTAATATGACCTTTGAAGATTTTAGCTCAAATCGAGTGACTCTTAAAGCAGTTCTTTATAATTTAGGAATTATTGGTGAGGCATCTAGAAATATTCCTAGTGATATACAATTGCGTTATTCTCAAATTACTTGGCGTTTAATGGGAGATATGCGAAACGCCATTTTTCATGAATATTTTCCGGTAGAATTGGCAATTGCTTGGCGGACGATTGAAAATAATCTAGCTCCATTGCGTTCACAATTACAGGAAATTTTAGAAAATGAAGCCGAAAATTAATCTATAAAAATCCCCCTTAACTGGTCTAAAATTAAGGGGGAATGAGTTATATAAAAAGGCAATTTAACCGACATTAGTGGGTTCTTTTTCGGTTGAATGAGAGCGTTTAACTTTGCGTTTTAGGGTTGCACCTGCACCAAGTATTCCCAGGGAAAGAAGACTTAGGGTTGAGGTGGGTTCTAATGTTTTTGGAGGTGGACAGCTTAGTTTATTATTACCTGAACTTGTCTGTCCTTGTCCAGTAAGAGGGATAACTTGTTTTCCCGTAGGATCAGTTAAGTTAGCATCAACTCGTCCACTTCCTTCAGCTTTACTAGAGGTATCACACTTCGTTTCAGCTTTATTGTCATTTCCTATTTGTACATTGACATTGGTAACATTTGTGGTATTTATTTGAATATTATTGTATCTCCAACCTGATAATAATTGTCCTGATTCAAATACGCCACCTCCTGTTAGAGTTTCAGAAAAAATTGTTAAATCAAATTCTGAACCAGGAATAACATCATCTGGTACTGTACTTGTTATTGCTCCTGTTAAGCTGACAGTGATTCTTTGCGGTGGTGCACCTAGTAAATCTAATCCTGGTGCTGTTATCAAAAGACTCGCTTCATAGGTATGAGTCATATTATTAAAATCAAAAATAAAGTTTTAAGACTCTGAAGAATCTAGTGTAAAATTTACTAATCCTGTATTAATTGTTTGTCCATCAATTGTAATATCGAACGGCTCTATTATGCCTTTAAATATTTCATAAGATCCAGAAATACCCCCACCTAGGCTGATAGCAAGAGCATTCATGGACAAAGAGGAACTTAAGAAACTAGATACAATAAATACAAACGGTTTAAGTCGCATTTTGTGACTTCCCACCTCCAATATAAAGTAAAATACCACCGTATTCTAAATACGTTGAAATTTTGCGTCAAGGCTTTTAAAGTAATATCAAGCTATATAAAGCAGTATTAAGAAAAATAACTTAAATCTAAAAATAATATTAAAGTGACCTTACACCTTATAATGTCATATAATGTCAGGTAAAAGCTTATTAATCTTGATTCTGTGTTTAAAAATGAACAATTTTGATATTCACTCTTTAATTACAACTGTTGATAATCTCATATTTTCCTATACAGGAGAGAATTTAGATGATGTTCAGTCTGAAATCTTAGAAGGGGTGATTAACCATCAAAAATACACAGAAATCGCTAAAAATCATCATCGTTCCGAGAAATATGTCAAGGATGTAGCCGGTAAGCTATGGAAAACCTTATCGGAAATATTAGGAGAAGAAGTTAATAAAGCCAATCTCAAGTCTAGTCTGCGAAGGTATTATTATAATATTGCTAACAATAATGTCGTTAACGGGGTCCAAATTAATAAAGGTCATATCTGTAATCAACTACCAGAAAATCAATTACAAAAATATAATATTGCTGAAGAATATAAACTCGAAATCGCCACAGAATTGATGAAGGAAGGCTTAACCGTCGAACAAATTGCTAGAGTATTAAAACTTCCCTTAGAATTAGTTAAAGAGCAACTTGAAAAACCTAAGCAACCTAATTAGAAGTTAGGTTGACAGTGGTAGAGGGTGTTAAGCTATCGTTAACGCACCGCTTAATGGTTATCCTGACGAATTGTTGCGATTTAGTGGATTATGTTTTTCGGTGGATTAAGCTTCGCTAATCTCTACTTATACCAATTCTCACTCATAAAAAATACAGATCAAATTATCGAATTTAAGCCCCCCTTGAAAAGGAGGATTTAGGGAGTTCAGACTTTTGTAGCCAGATTTTGTAGAATTAGTATTACTTCAACTTGAGAAGTATTTTGTCCAAGCATTTCTAAGTTCATTAATAATTTCGGCGTTGCTGATTCATACCTTGATTCAGCAACGCCATAACTGATAACTCAGGTTAACTAACTATTTTTCGCCTCTAATTTGGTTAAACGACTTTTAAGTTCCTGATTTTCCTGTTTCATTTTTTCTAATTCCTCGCGAATTTCCTGAATTGCTTTGTCGGAACCTAATTTTTTCTGGACTTTTTGTACTGCTTCCTCAGCTACACGACGCACGCGACCATCGGGAGTTCGATCGCTCAAAGCTTGTAAAATAGCGATAGCTTTGACATTTTCTATCTGTCCTAAAGCGTTACACAGTGCCACTTGTGTCAAGAAAAAAGTTTCCTTGGCAATGGTTTCTAAACGTTCCAAAATTACGGTTAATTTATCCGTGGTTTGTCCCGAAGAAATTGCTCCTAGGGCGCGGATAGCGGCTAATCTCAGGGGTTGCGGCGTGCCTAAAGCCGTGTAGGTCAAAATTGACTCTAAAGCCGCCGGCGAGGTTTTTAACTGGCTTAAACCCCCAATTGCGCCCGCTCTTACTACCTCATTCCACCCCTTTCTTGACTGTAAAATATGATTGAGCAGGTCAATAATTTCCCCTTCTTTATTTTGCAATTGTCCCACGGCCATGCAGCCTAATCCTCGCGCCGTGGCCGCTTCCACATAATAACTAGCATCTCCGGTTTCTAGTAGGGATTTAAGCGCGTTATAACTATCTAAGGTTTTAATTTCACTTAATCCCTCGACAACTGCCCGACGGACTTGTGCTTTTTCATCGTTTAAACCTTTAATTAAAGCAGTAACCGCCTGATCTAACCGAAGAGTTGCTAACTGTTTGGCCACCTCCACACGCACCCCCCAAAAAGGCTCATTTTCTAGGGATGTCCCTAAAGCTTCGATCGCTTCTAAACCGCCTTTTTTAGCAATGGCCGTCGCTGCATAGATACGGGAAATTGGATCGGGATCCTGTTGTAATTGCGCTTTTAATTCACCGATGGGATACTCAAGAGTGACGGTTTTGAGGAAATTATTACCCCGATCGAACTTGACAAAATCGGGCTTTTGTGCTAGGGGAAAATAGAAACTTTGTTCTTTTTGGTGAATCCGCAGATTGTAGGTAAGATCCTCAGAGTTGAGATAGGCAAAAGCGACGGGAATTTTCAAGTCGAATAGTTCTTTTTCGTCCTGGGTTTGGGTGACAGTTAATTGGGCTAAATTATTCTGATTGTCCCAACTGTAGGCCACCTTATAATCGGGATGACCACCGCGATAAACGTACTGATCAAAGAGGAATAATAAATTGTACCCGGTCGCTTTTTCGATCGCCCGTAATAAGTCCACGGTTTCTACGGTTTTATGGGCATTATCCCGCACAAAAGTATGAATCGCTTTTCCGAATAAATCTTCCCCCAAAATAGAGCGGATCATGTGATAAACACAAGCAGCTTTTTCGTAGAGATGACAATCATAAAGTTCGATCGCTTCTCGATAAACATGAGTAACCATCGGACGACGATAGCGGGAAGTATCTTCTTCTAAATAACTTCTTGCTTCCCCTAATAAATAATAACTAGCATCAGCTTTTCCGTATTCCGATTCTGTCCATAAAACCTCAGAATAGGAGGCCATTCCCTCTTTAATCCAAGCGTGAGACCAGTGTTTAATTACCACTAAATCACCGAACCATTGATGAGCTAATTCATGGGCAACTAAGCTTTCTGTCCAAGTATGATCGATGCTGGCTCTTTGATCAATTAAACAGCGATCGGTTAAAATTGTGGTGGAGGTATTTTCCATCCCACCAAAAATAAAATCATCTACACAAACTTGTGCGTATTTAGGATAGGGATAGGGATAACCAAACTTTTGGCTAAAAAACTCGATCATGCGGGGAGTTTTACCCATACTTCTTTGGCCCTCTTCTTCCCGTCCTTTTTCCACATAATAAGTAACAGGAACACCATTCCATGAGTCCCGTAATTCGGCAAAATTTCCCACCGCAAGAGTCATTAAATAGGTAGGATGAATTTGCTTTTGTGACCAGTGATAAATTCTGTCCTCACCCACGGGTTCCACCGAGATTAATTCCCCGTTAGAAATAGCGATATAGGGTTGGGGAATTTTAACCCGAATTTCGGAAGTGACTAATTGGCCAGGGTAATCAAAACAGGGAAACCAAAAGCGAGAATCTTCCTCTTCTCCCTGGGTCCAAACTTGCATCGGTTTATCGGGATAGTATTCGTCGGGTCTGATAAAATATAATCCCCGTTGCGGTTGCTTAACCTGATAGTTAATCGTCAGGATAATCGGTTTATCGGTGGTGGGTTGTAGCAGATGAATAGTCAGGAGAGACCGATCATAGTCAAAGGGTTGACTGATACCTTCAATGAACACAGAATTAATATTTAAATCCACCGCATCGAGGGTTAAACTGCTAATTCCCTGACGAATGGGGGTGAGGGTAATCTGACAGCTGCCCTGAAAACTTTGTCGGGGAATATCAATAATTAAATCGAGAAAAATATGATTAACTTGTCCGGGTCGATCGGGGTTATAATGGGGTTTAGCCCCCGGTAACTCAAAGGGTTGACGCTGATTATTTTCCGTGTCGATGGTGAGATGAGACATATTAGCCCTAACTTGCTGATTTTTGTCCGGTAAACTTAAATTAACACGATCGGTCGTCCCTTTCCTTGCTAATAATAATCCCACCCCTATGAATCTCCCCTCCTTTCTCTGGTTATGGAAAATTGCCGCTTGGTCGATGGGATTTTCCCTCTTTGCCTATTTTTTATTAGCGGTTTCGGGGGTAAACATGGGTTATCGACGACTTGCGGGCCAATCTCGACCGAAATGGTTAAGACCCTTTCATCTCCTCAGCGGCCTGATCATGGTTGCTTTGGTCTTAATTCTGCTGGGAATCGGATTAGTGGGAACAATCGGTCATTATGGCAGTTTAGGTCACTCTTCCCACCTGATAGCGGGTTTATCGGTGGTTTTTCTGGTTTTTGTTTCCGCAATTAGCGGTCTAAACATTACAACTCGTCCACCTCTAGCGCGGTCTCTCCACATCGGCACTAATCTTTTATTGTTTCTGGGTTTTCTTTTTGTTACCCTAACAGGATGGGATGTGGTCCAAAAATATCTACAATAAAAATAGTCGGCGATCGAGTGGAGACTGTTTGATCGAGAAAAACTAGCTATCTCATCCCGAAAAATCGCTTTTTAGTGACAGAATACTCACCCCCAAATCATTATGCAAACCGTCGAATCACAAGCTATTAACACGATGTCAGTGCAAAAAAAAGGGCTTCCAGTAACAATTATTACTGGGTTTCTTGGTAGTGGTAAAACTACTCTCCTCAATCATATTCTCAGCAATCAACAGGGATTAAAAACTGCTGTTCTTGTCAATGAATTCGGTGAAATCGGTATCGATAACGAACTGATTATCAGCAGTGATGACAGTATGGTAGAATTAAATAATGGCTGTATTTGCTGCACGATTAACGAGGATTTGATTCAAGCAGTTTATAAAGTTCTCGAACGTCCCGAAAAAATCGATTATTTAGTCGTAGAAACCACGGGATTAGCCGATCCTTTACCGGTAGCTTTAACCTTTTTAGGGACGGAATTACGGGAAATGACCCGTTTAGATTCCATTGTCACTATGGTGGATTGTGCCAATTTTAGTCTTGATTTATTCAACTCGCAAGCGGCCTTAAGTCAAATCACCTACGGTGATATTATTGTTCTCAATAAAACCGATCTAGTGGATGAAGCGGATGTGGATTCTTTAGAAATAAGAATCCGGGACATGAAGGAAGGAGCGAGAATTCTTCGTACTAGCAAAAGTCAGGTTCCTTTACCCTTAATTCTCAGCGTCGGACTATTTGAATCGGATAAATATTTCGACACAGAAGAAGAACACCACGACCATGATCACCACGACCACGATCACGACCATTGCGATCATGATCACGACCACGATCATGATCATGATCATCACGACCATTCCAATCATTTAGAGGTGGATGGATTTACTTCTATTTCCTTTGCTAGTGACCGACCTTTTTCGATTCGGAAGTTCCAATATTTCCTCGATAATCAGTTACCGGAAAGCGTTTTCCGCGCTAAGGGTATTCTCTGGTTTGATGAAAGTCCGAAACGTCATATTTTTCACCTCAGTGGTAAGCGTTTTACTCTCGAAGATGACGAATGGAAAGGTACTCCCAAAAATCAGCTAGTTCTTATCGGTCAAAATCTCGATCATGAAACCATAAAAGAACAGATTAACAATTGTCTCTGTTTACCTGCTGTCAATCGCGGTAAAGGATTTGGGAAATAGATAACCATCTTTTGCGGGTGTGTTAGCAATCGATAACACACCCAATTTAACCAATTATTTATTGACCTTCTTGGGGTACTTTTCCCCCTAAAGATTCCACGATCGAGCGAGTATTTTCTTTCAGCATTTTTCCATAACTATCCCCCCCAGTACCCACCGCACCGATCGAATCAGAATATAATTGTTGTGGTGCTAATTTTACCCCCGCTTCTTCGGCTACAGTGGTAATTAAAGTGGGATTAATAGTCGTCTCGGCAAAGATAGCAGGAACCTGGAGATTTTTAATAGCATCGGCTAAATTTTTCACCGTTTGGGCGCTAGGTTGTTCTTCGGTACTAATGCCAATTAAAGTTCCTGCAACTTTTAAACCGTAGGCATGAGCATAATACTGAAAAGCGTCATGAGTGGTGACTAATTGCCTTTGGGAAGGGGGGATAGTTTCAATAGCCGCAGTAATCCAGCGATCAAGATTTTCTAATTCCCTGATTAATTGGGCGGCATTTTGGATAAAAATTTCTTTATCTTCCGGACTTAATTCAATCAATTGATCTCGAATTTTTCCCACCATAATTATACCATTTTTAGCAGAACCCCAAACGTGGGGATCTGGGACTTTCTGCCCCTCTTTTTCCAGTTGTAAAGGCTTAATTGCTTCTCCCACAGCCACTTTTTTAGCTTTAATTCCCGTAGAATTGATCATTTTAATTAACCCCGGTTCGAGATTATAACCGTTATAGAGAATTAAATCAGCTTTTTCTAAAGCCACACTATCGGCGGGAACTGGTTCATAAACGTGGGGATCATCCCCCGGTTTTAAAATGTCTTGATGGTCAATTTCTTCACCGCCCACTCTTGCGGTTAAATCGGCGATAATTGTGCTAGTGGAGATTACCTTTGGTTTTTGGTTATCGGTGGTATTAACCGAGGGATTGCAAGCAACCAATCCCAAAAATAAACAGAATAAAATTAGTTTTTTCATCAGGAAATAGAGATGAGGGTTTAGAGGTTAGAGATGAGGGGAAATGGCATTGATATCTATCTTGATTTTTTTCCTGACTAAAGACTCCTTTTACTATTAAAATAGAGAATAGAGAAGGTGTAAATTCAAGAGATATGGACAACCAAGCCCCGATTAAACTACCGAAAACCAGCGAATCCGACCACCTCAAGCGCATTCGTCACACCACCTCCCATGTTATGGCCATGGCGGTGCAGAAATTATTCCCGAAAGCCCAAGTTACTATCGGGCCTTGGACTGAAACTGGATTTTACTACGATTTTGATGTGCCGGAACCTTTTACCGATAAGGATCTCAAGGACATCAAAAAAGAGATGGTCAAAATTATCAATAAAAAACTGCCGGTGATTCGCGAGCAAGTTTCTCGGGAAGAAGCGGAAAAGCGCATTAAAGCGATTAATGAACCCTATAAGCTGGAAATTCTGGCGGGAATTCAAGAACCCATCACCCTCTATCATCTTGGGGACGCTTGGTGGGATTTGTGCGCCGGTCCGCACCTAGATAATACAAGTGAACTAGACGTTAAGGCGATCGAATTAGAGACGGTAGCGGGTGCTTATTGGCGCGGGGATGAGAATAAAGCCCAATTACAGCGCATTTACGGCACAGCCTGGGAAAATCCCCAACAATTAGCCGAATACAAGCGCCGCAAACAAGAAGCCCTCAAACGCGACCATCGGAAATTAGGCAAAGAATTAGGTTTATTTATTTTCTCGGATTCTGTCGGGCCGGGGTTGCCTTTATGGACACCCAAAGGAACTTTAATTCGTTCTTTGTTAGAAGATTTTCTCAAAAAAGAACAGTTAAAACGCGGTTATTTACCCGTAGTTACTCCCCATATTGCTCGCGTCGATTTGTTTAAAATTTCCGGTCACTGGCAAAAGTACAAAGAAGATATGTTTCCCATGATGGCAGACGATGAGGAATCTGCTAGTAAGGAAATAGGATTTGTCCTCAAACCGATGAACTGTCCTTTTCATATTCAAATCTATAAAAGTGATTTGAGATCCTATCGAGAATTGCCGATGCGTTTGGCAGAATTCGGGACAGTTTATCGTTACGAACAATCGGGAGAATTGGGAGGATTAACTAGAGTTCGCGGTTTTACCGTCGATGATTCCCATTTGTTTGTCACTCCCGAACAATTAGACAAGGAATTTTTAAGCGTTGTTGATTTAATTTTGACGGTGTTTAAGAGTTTACAATTAAAGAATTTTAAGGCGCGATTGAGTTTTCGTGACCCTGAATCGGATAAGTATATCGGTTCCGATGAAGCTTGGGAAAAGGCACAATCAGCGATTAGAAAAGCGGTGCAAACTTTGGGGATGGATTATTTTGAAGCACCCGGAGAAGCGGCTTTTTATGGTCCAAAATTAGACTTTATTTTCCAAGATGCCCTCGAAAGAGAATGGCAGTTAGGAACGGTACAGGTAGATTATAATTTACCCGAACGTTTTGAACTAGAATACGTTGCTGAAGATGGTAATCGTAAACGTCCGGTGATGATTCATCGCGCCCCTTTTGGTTCTTTGGAACGTTTAATCGGTATTTTAATCGAAGAATACGCGGGTGATTTTCCTCTTTGGTTAGCCCCTGTCCAGATACGATTATTACCGGTTAGTGATAGTCAATTGGATTACGCTAAAGAGGTGACAGCAAAAATGCAGTTGTTAGGAATTCGTGCCGAAACCGATACCAGTGGCGAACGTTTGGGTAAAATGATTCGCAATGCTGAAACCGAAAAAATCCCCGTGATGGCAGTGGTGGGGGCAAAAGAAATGGAAACTAATAGTTTAAGTATTCGCACCCGTGCCACGGGCGATTTAGGAGTAATTAGCGTCGAGGAAGTGGTGGCAAAATTAGAAAGTGCCATCCAAAATCACGGTAATTTTTAAGCGTTTGCTTATCTAATTCTATGGGGACAGAAAATATTTCTGTCCCAGCATTTTTGATCAAGCGAGGAGATTTTTCGGGTGCATCTGATATTTGTGACTTTCTCTCACTTATGGTGAGCAGCAGCAGTTATTCAAAGAGGGCGAATGCAATTCGCCCCTACAATAATATTATTGCGCCAATAGTAGGGGCGCACCGCGTGCGCCCTGTAATATAGATATTTCTACAAAATTGAGATGCACCCGATTTTTCCTGATTATCCTTTAGGTATCATCATCTTTTTGAAAGGGATTTTCCCCAATGCCTAGGCCTTTTTTGCTCTGTTTTAAGTCTTTCCAGAGGGCTTTAATTTTTTGATAGGCTTCTAGAGAACTGATTTTGCCCCCCGTTTCCAGATTACAAATAAAACTGACTTTTTGGGCAAATTCCTGTAAATTGGCGTTAAATAGCAAGTTTTCTGGCTTAAATTCCCCATAGTAGGGGGCGCGAGGATAGAGAAAATCCTCCTTGCGGCGATCGGGGAGATTCGGGTTATCATCGTTAGGAGGATTCTGGTTCATAGGGCGACGGCGGTTAATTTTGCGGAATTTCTTTAGATTTTTCGGTAATGGTAATGGGAGATAATATCAATTGTTGGCTATCATTGAGGATTCAAGTAAAAACTTGGCTGATTCGCCAAAAGTTGACCCCTGGTATCGTGACACTTTTTGGTTATAGGTTAAGATTCGGTCGCCAAATGTTGGCATTTGTCCTTAAGCAGCAATTATACATTATTTTTCTCAACAATTATACCCCTGATAAGATAAATTTTTTGTCTAGGTTGATCGCCAAAATTTACTGCTGCCACTATCTAATTAACTATCGATTTTCGTTTATCAATGCCGAGGATGATAACTATGGAAAAACTCTATGAAGGCAAGGCCAAAATTCTCTATCAAACCGATGATCCCGATATTCTCCTCACTTATTACAAAGACGATGCCACGGCTTTTAATGCCCAAAAACGCGGGCAAATTGTCGGCAAAGGGGAAATTAACTGTACTGTCTCCACTGCCCTATTTCAATGGTTAGAATCCCTAGGAATACCTACCCATTATATTGATCGCCCTAGTTCTAGGGAAATGCGCGTCAAGGCGATTAAAATCATTCCCTTGGAAGTAGTAGTCAGAAATATCGCCGCCGGGAGTTTGTGCAAGCAAACGGGATTAAAGGAGGGGAAAGTTTTACCTTTTCCGCTTGTAGAATTTTACCTCAAGGATGACGCTTTGGGCGATCCTTTGTTAACGCCTGATCGCATAAAAGTGATCGATATTGCCAGCGAGGAGCAAGTCAATCAGTTACGAGATTTAGCCCTGCAAATCAATCAATATCTGCAAGAATTTTTCGATAAGTGCCAGATTATTCTCGTCGATTTCAAGTTAGAATTTGGAGTTGATAAAACGGGCAAAATTTATCTAGGTGATGAAATTAGCCCCGATACCTGTCGTCTCTGGGATAAAACCCAAGAGGATGCCCAAGCGCGCATTCTCGATAAGGATCGTTTTCGTCGCGATTTAGGAGATGTGGAAACTGCCTATCAACAAGTACAAGCAAGAGTTTTACAACAGATAGAGAGTTTATAACTTTAGGGTGTTATGTCGAGAAGAATTATCGGGTTAACAGGGGGAATAGCTTGTGGTAAATCCACGGTTTCTAATTATTTAGAAAATATCTACAAAATTCCCGTCCTTGATGCGGATATTTATGCCCGGGAAGCAGTGGAAAAAGGTTCGGCAATTTTAGAGAGAATTTTTCAGCGTTATGGCAGAAAAGTTAAAACTGAGGATAATTCCCTTAATCGCCAACAGTTAGGAGAGATTATTTTTAATAATCCCGAGGAAAAAATCTGGCTAGAAAGTCAGATTCATCCCTACGTTAGAGAGTGTTTTAATCGGTATTTAGAGCAGTTAGAAGCCCCAATAGTTGTTTTTTCTATTCCTTTATTGTTTGAAGCAGAATTAACCCATTTAGTCACGGAGATTTGGGTGATTTCTTGCAGTTTCGAGCAACAAATTGAACGCTTAATGACTAGAAATAACTTAACTAGGGAACAAGCGATCGCTCGGATTAATAATCAAATGCCTTTAGCCGAAAAAATTGCCTTAGCTGATATTGTTTTAGACAATTCCGGAGATTTAGAAGCTTTATATACCCAGATCGATCGAGCTATACAATAGGGATTGAGCTTAAAACAACCAGGCAAATTTTCCCACCCCGAATTTTACATAGAGAATGATTGCCAAAACCAATAAAAATAGAAAGCCAATAATTAATAAATAGTCTTTATTGGTTAAGATTGATTCCTGTAAAAATGTGCGATCGGGATCACCAGAGAAAGCTTTAGCTTGTAGAACTACCTCTAATTTTTGCGATTTAGCCATAGCGTTTAAAATTAAAGGTACAGCGATAGAAGCGTAAATTTTTCCTTTTTGTAACCAACCCATTTTTTCTATTGCTAATCCTCGTAATCTTTGAGCAGAAATAATCGATCGAGATTCTTCTACTAGGAGAGGAAATAAACGCAGGGTAGAGGAAAAAATAAAGACTATTTTGTAAGGAATTCTGGCTTTAGTTAAACTCACCATCATCTGATTGATATCAGTGGTAAAAATAGCGAGGGGAATAATTAAAACCATCGTGAGAGTTTTAAAGATCACATTTAAACCGTAGAGGGTTCCCTCCACAGTCATTTTAGTAGAACCGACAGTTAATAAGGGAGTTAATTCAGTTTTTCCCGTTAAAGCTTTTACCTGTTCCACATTAAAAAATCCCATGGTAATTAATAAGAATAGATAAAAAGGAGCCATGAATTTTAAAATAGTGAGGAGATAAGACCATTTTACCCCCGCCCAGAGACAAGCTAAAGCGACAATAAGAGTTAGAAAACCGCCAGCGAGGGGACTTTCCCAAGTAAAAGCGATGAGAGTAACCACGATCATCATGGTTAATTTTGTCCGAAAATCTAGGCGAGTAAAAGGAGAATCTCGATCGACGGTTTGCCAGTTAAATGATTGCATAATCAGGAAAAAACTTAGTAAGTAGCTAGGTGTTAAAAACTGTCAGATGCCCCCCTTATTAAGGGGGGATTAAGGGGGGATCGGCACACCCCTTATTAAGGGGGTATCTATCTTCAATTTAATTATAACTTTAAGGGAATGAGTTAATTACCCATCCCCATTAATCAACTAGGAAGGGTTAGCAACTCTCTTCATTTGCTCTTGAATTTCGGGGTTATAAATCTGGAGATAATTCCAATAATTACCAAACACCGATTCTATATAGCCCTTAGTTTCCCTAAAGGGAATATTCTCGACAAATTCATCAGGATCGCTAAAATCGAAACGCTGTCTCCATTTGGAAACTGCCCCAGGTCCGGCGTTATAACTAGCCACGGCAAAAAGTGAATTTCCGGCGAATTTACCGTGGGTATAATCGAGATACCATGTCCCCATCATAATGTTATCTTCGGGATTAGTTAAAGAATAACTTTTATTGCCAGTATTACCTGCGATATATTTCCCCGTATCGGGCATAATTTGCATTAATCCCACTGCCCCCACGGGAGAACGAATTTCTTTTTCAAAGCGGGATTCTTGCCGAATTAAAGCTGTCACTAGCAGGGGATTTAATTGTCTATCTTTTGACCATTGTAGGATGCTATCGTAGTAGGGGAAAGGGAATAAAGCGTGCCAGTATTTATCATTTTGTCGCAGGACTTTCCATGCTTCCTTTTCCTCTGGGGTATCTCTTTCTCGCAAGCGCCAAATCAGGTTAATTCCTTCTAAATTTTGATTGCGAGAGAGTTTATATAAACCGAGGTTAAATTGTTCGTCAACGGTTAAATTCCAAGGATCGACAATCTCTGCTTGCCAGAGATTCCAAGCGTCCGTATCTTCACCAATTCGATATAATTCCTTGAAAGCTTCCGAACCTGCGGGAGTATCGTTACGGGTGGCGGGTTTGACGGTGGTAGGATTATAGGAGCGAACAGTGGTAAAATCCCCCACGTCCCAACCTAATAAAACCGCCGAGCGCCAAGCATAATAGGAATGGGGATGACGAGAAATAGTGTAGGTAAAAGCTTGTTTTGCTTCTTGGTTTTTGCCCAGTTTTTGCGCCCATTTTCCCACCCAAAAGGCCGCTTTCGGGGCAATTTGACTATCGGGATTATTAACCGCAATTGGCTGCGCCCACTGCCACGCCTTGGCGTAATCACCGGATTTAGCGGCTCTTTGGGCCATTAACCAGCGATAATCGGCGGCTTCGTCGGATTTTGGGTATTTATTTAATAAAGTCTGCCATGTTTGACTAGCGGCCTGGGCATTAGTTGAGTTGAGTAATTTGGCTTTCGCTTCTAAAGCTTCCGGGGCGCGATCGGGAAATTGCTTGACAATGCGATCTAGATATGCTATGGCATCGCGGTTAGAAGAAATTTGGGCGAGTCGCAGTAATCCTAACCCAGTTTCTGGGGCCTGGGGATAGGTTTTAATTAATTTTTGGTAAGCGGTGCGAGCTTCTGGCAGTTTTTTGGCAATTTGTAGCCCGCGAGCGTAACGATAGGCTTGTTCGGGGCTAGGACTGGCTTTAGCGTAGGCTTTATAGGCTTTTTCGTACAATCCCGACTGCCAATAACCTGCCCCAATCATTGCCCAATCCGCCGGAGTTAACTGATTGGCGTAGTCTTTCACCAAACGATCGCGGGCCTGATTGAGGGTAGGATCAAAAGGATTAGCCTTGGCTAACTGTAACCATAAGGGAAATTGATCGGGATTTTCTTGAAGACGTTGGCGAATTAAAGCCAAAGTCCGCGGGTGTCGGGGGTATTCCTTGAGCAATTTTTCATGATAACTGGGGTCGTATTTGCCCAAAGAGTAGTAAGCTTCCGCCACTACGGGCGATTGGGGATAGGTTTCCAGTAATTTTTGCCAAATTTCTCGCGCTCTTTCACTATCATTGGTTAATTCGTGGGCGCGTCCCTGTTTGAGTAGAATCTGGGGAGCGAGAACAGGATATTGTTTTTCTAAGCCTTCTAATTGTTTTAAAGCTGGACCCCCTTCATATTTTCTCAATAAATCCATGGCCAGGAGATAGCGGGCGCGACTACGCTCTAAAGAGGGCGCATTGGCATCAGCAACATCTTTTAACTTGACATCTCGCTCGGTTTGTGGTAAGGAAGCGCTATCAACTACGGCAGAGGGTTGGCTAGGATCTTGGCTAGGAACCGAAGCACTATTGCGATCGAGCCAAGCGAGAATTTTCGGGTGAAAGAGAAAGAGACTGGTGAGAGTAAAAAGCGCAACCCCAGAACCTAGTCCAAGAATGAGCGGGGTGTGAGGGGGGAATTTCTTAAACATTACCTTATTAAAGACAGTAACTCAACATACATTATCAATGATCGTGGTGACAGGTTGTTTGTTTCAATCAGGTTGGGGGTTGTTCAGTTATCAGTAAGCAGTTATCAGTAATCAGTGAACTGAAAACTCCCATCTGATCACTGGTAACTGATCACTGATCCCTGAGATATGGTACGCTAAACAGGATTTAAGTATTATTAATGATTGCTATGAAACAACGTGGCGTGACGATTTGGTTAACGGGATTGAGCGGTGCGGGGAAAAGCACGATTACCGAGGCATTACAGGCAAAATTAATCGCTGAAGGTTATTCAATTGAGGTTCTCGATGGCGATATAGTGCGGACGAACCTCACCAAAGGTTTAGGATTTAGTAAAGAGGATCGCGATGAAAATATCCGTCGCATTGGTTTTGTGTCTAATTTGCTCACCCGTCACGGTGTAATTGTCCTAGTTTCAGCTATTTCTCCCTATCGCGAGATTCGCGAGGAAGTACGGGGAAAAATCGGCAATTTTGTCGAAGTTTTCGTGAATGCTCCCTTAAGCGTCTGTGAGGAGCGCGATGTGAAAGGATTATATAAAAGAGCGCGTGCTGGCGAAATCAAGTCTTTTACGGGAATTGATGATCCCTATGAACCACCTTTTAACCCGGAAGTGGAATGCCGCACCGATTTAGAGACTTTAGAGGAAAGTGTCGCCAAAGTCTGGAACAAATTGACGGAATTAGGCTACATTAATCAAGCTGTGGCGGTTTAATCCCAGAATAACTTTGTATTGTTGGAAAATATCGTAGGGACGTGGACTAAAAACGTCTCTACCCCCCGATTAACCCCTTAAGCAAATTTGTTAGTTAATCTCCTTTTCTTCAGTACCTAAGCAAGGTTAATTATACCTCTCAGTTAACCTCTGGCCAAAGCGCAAGAGTGCCTAAACAGTAATCAGTAAACAGTAAACAGTAAGTAGGGAGGCACAATTATTTGTAGGATGGGTTAGCGGTAGCGTAATCCATGGGGGTGTTGGGTTTCATGCTTCAACCGTTCGGCTGAGCTCACGGCCGAAGCCCAACCTACGTTCTGATAACTGATAACTGATAACTGATAACTGATAACTGATAACTGATAACTGTCTCGACTAGCAAATTAATTTTGCACGAATACTTATATTTAAAGGCGATAAATTATTTTGAAATCTCGCTCTAGTTATTGGAACCTCATTCCCTATCTCCGTCCCCAAACCCAAACAATTATTTTGGCGTTTATCTGTACGATCGGATTTACGGTATTTTGGCCGATTTTAGCTTGGTTAGCTGGACAAATGGCCAGATATATCGGTGAGGGAAATGTGCAAGCATTGGCGACACTTTCGGGGGTGGGGGCAGTGGTTTTTTTACTGCGGGGAATGTCTCAGTATGGGCAAGATTCCCTGATGGCAAAAGCTTCTTTAAAAATTGCCCTAGAATTAAGAAAAAAAGTTTATGCACACCTGCAAACCCTCGGCTTAAATTACTTTGAAACGGCAAAAACTGGTGATTTATCCTATCGTTTAACGGAAGATATCGATCGCATTGGGGAAGTAATTAACAAATTTTTCCATGATTTTATTCCCTCAGCCTTACAGTTAATTGTCGTCTTTGCCTATATGTTTATTGTTAACTGGCAATTGACGATCGCTGTCATTATTATCGCTCCTTTGTTGGGAGTTTTGGTGGGATTTTTTGGCGAAAAATTATTACAATATGCTCGTCGCGCCCAAGCGAAAATATCTAACCTTTCTTCGTTATTAACCGAAGTTTTTAGCGGTATTCGTGTGGTGCAAGCTTTCGCTGCTGAAGATTATCAAACCCAGCTTTTTGCCCAAGAAGCGGAGGAAAATCGCCGCGCTCAATACCTATCAGAATCCACCAAAGCTTTACAATACGTCGTGGTGGGATTCTTACAAGCTCTCGGTGTCATCTTTTTATTCTTTCTCGCGGGTTGGCAAATTTCCCAAAAGAATTTAACTGGTGTTGAGTTTGTTAGTTATGTGGCAGCGGTGGCAATGTTAATCGATCCCATCGCCCATATTACCAGTAATTATAATCAATTTAAACAGGGTCAAGCCTCCATGGATCGGATTTTTGAATTGTTAGCTATTCTGCCAACAATTACCGAAAAACCGAAGGCGATCGAGTTGCCGCCCCATAGCAAAGAAGTTGAATATTGTCAAGTAAATTTTTATTACAATGAGGATAGACAGGTTTTAAAAAATATTAATTTTACTGCACACGCTGGCGAAATGATTGCTTTAGTGGGAGCATCGGGAGCGGGAAAAACCACTTTAGTTAATCTTTTATTGCGTTTTTATGACCCCACTTCCGGCAAGATTTTAATCGATGGGGTGGATATTCGTGATGTGACTTTAAAAAGTCTCCGGCGACAAATCGGCGTAGTTTTACAGGAAAATATTCTCTTTTCTGGTACTATAGCCCAAAATATCGCTTTTGGCCAGGGAGATTTTAATCTGCAAGAGGTAGAAAAAGCGGCAAAGATTGCCAACGCTCATCAATTTATCAGTGAACTTTCCCAGGGTTACTATACCTATGTGGGAGAAAGGGGTGTTAATTTATCGGGTGGACAAAGACAAAGAATCGCCATCGCGCGAGCAGTTTTATCTAATCCGAGAATTTTAATCTTAGATGAAGCAACTTCAGCGCTCGATTCGGAATCGGAAGCTTTAGTGCAGGAAGCTTTAGAAAGAATTATGACGGAGCGCACGGTATTTGTTATTGCTCACCGATTAGCAACTGTCAGAAAAGCTAACCGTATTTTAGTCTTAGAAAAGGGTGAAATTATCGAGGTGGGTAATCACGAGGAGTTATTAAATCTTAATGGTCGTTACGCTCAATTTCATGCTAGACAATTTCAAGATTAATCTATTTGGCGTTAAGAGTTGGGCCTTATTTCTGATTTTATCACTCAATCCAAGCTTTTGGGGGGTTCTACCCCCCAAACCCCCCGTTGGGGGCGTGGCGCCGCCCCCAAACCCCGGAGCGCATTAGTTTTTCGGTGGGATGCTTACACGCGGTTGTTCATATACTTGTACTAATTTAAGAGTCACCGATATAGCAGTTATCTTAATGGTGAGGTAGGAAGTTTTCGTTTTGGGGAGTCGGTCGCGGAATTAGGTTAGACTTCATCTTTAGGGAAAGCGCTGTAAGACATATTTTTCCGTTCCCTGTTCCGGGTTCTCTCTTTCTAGACTGTAAATTTAATTTTGTCCAACTACTTAGGGTTTTTTCGGGGAATTCCTCGCAAGGTTAAAACATCATCGAGGGTGGAACAATAGTTTTTTAAACCAAAATCAGCAGGAGTATAGGTTTTAAAGTGGGTGAAGTGACGATAATTCATCGCAAAACGATCCCATGCTTCCATCTGCAAGTTAAAAACTTTGATAAAAAAGTTAGCAATGGTTAAAGATAAAGGAATGCGAAAATAGATTTTTTTGTTTAAATAAGTACAGATTTCCTCCACTGCTTGGTTAGCTGTTGTACGTTGATTGCCTAGGACAATTTTGCTTTCTGGTGCAGGATTTTCGATTAAATAATTCACCACTTGAGCTATATCTTTAGCATGGATAAAATGAAAACTGCCATCAGCTTGAAACCAACGCACTAAACCGATATATTTCAACACATCTGGTAAACCACCATAGATATGAGAATAGGGTTTATTTTCGTCACCACCTAAGACAAAAGTGGGGTATAAAGTAATAATTTTATCGGCGATTTCTAGGTCAGCAAATTTACTATAACAAATATATTTAGTGCGGATATAATTAGTTCCTATTTCCCCAGCTTCCGGCAAAGGTTGATTATTTTGATTGAGAATGCTGGCGGTAGAAAAATAGAGGACTTTATCGCAGATTTGAGCATCTAAATAACTAATTAATTCTAGGGTTTTTACCACATTAATCTGATAACTTTCCTCCTCTCCTCCCCAACTGGTAGCGATTAAAACCGCCATATTCATTGTTTTTAAAATATCGGCATATACCCCAATATTTTCCATATCGCCTAAAAGTATATGAACATTTGATCGCCCTTGGTAAGTAAATTTTAACTTCTCTGGATTACGCAATAAAAAATATAATTCATAGTCGGGATTTTCCAGTAAAATTTCAGCGATATAATGCCCAATACAGCCACTCACACCCGTTAGAAATATCTTTTTCATTATTTTAATTGATAGAGCAGAATTTAGGGGAAAGTTTGAAAGTAAAAAGTAAAAATGGTTTTGGGTGTTGGGGTTTTAGGGTTTTGGGGTATTAGTTGAATCCCCCCATTTCCCCATTTCCCCATGGGAGCATCCGAAATAGAGGCTTTTAAAGACCGCGTACATGGAGAATTAAAACAAGAATTACCCTCGAAAAGCCTATTTTTCTACTAAGTATTTATGTTTATTGCAAAGGTGAGATGCTCCCTTTCCCCATCCCCTGTTCCCTAGTCCTGATAACTAAATTGTTTAGCGGTTTCAAAGAAGAAACGCACGTTATCTTCAGGAGTTCCCACCAAAACACCATGACCTAAATTAAGAATATGACCTTGATTACCAGCTTTACGAATAGTATCAATAATCCGCTCGCGAATAAAGGACTGGGAACCGAATAAAACCCCCGGATCAATATTACCTTGAACCATCATCGCTTTACCTAAACGCTGTCTCGCTTCCGCCATATCGACAGTCCAATCGACGCTAATAATATCAACCCCCGATTTAGCCATTCTTTCCAAAACGCCGGCGCTGCCACTAATGTAGAGAATTAAGGGTGTATCGGGATGGGTTTCTTTCACCAAACGAACTACTTTTTGTTGATAGGGTAAGGCAAAAACATCGTAATCTTGGGGAGTTAATTGACCCGCCCAAGAGTCGAACATTTGTACCACTTGCGCCCCACAATCAATTTGATAACGGACATAGGTGGCAATCATATCCGCTAATTTATCTAAAAATTGGTGCAGTACCGAGGGTTCCGAAAAAGCCATCCCTTTAATCACAGAATAACTTTTAGAACCTTTCCCTTCCACTGCATAGGCTGCTAAAGTCCAAGGCGCGCCGACAAAACCGAGGACAGTGGATTTGTTTCCCACCTCTTGACGTAGGGTTTTTAAAATCGTTTTGATAAAAGGTAAAGACTGATCGGGATCGAGGGGATTAAGTTGGTCCACCTGCGCTTGAGTACGAATGGGAGAATCGATGATCGGCCCCTTACTTTCGATAATATCAAAGGGAATACCGATTCCCGCCAGGGGAGTGAGGATATCGGAGAACATGATCACCCCATCCGGTTGAAAAGCGCGCCAGGGTTGCAGGGAGATTTCGATCGCTAAATCGGCATTTTCCGATCTTTCCCGAAAACTGGGGTATTTATCCCGCAATTCTCGATAAATCTGCATATAACGTCCTGCTTGTCTCATCATCCACACGGGAGGACGGGGTAAGATTTCTCCTTTGGCAGCGCGTAATAAATAAGGTATTTCAGGGGAGTCAGTCATATCACGGTGATTATTCTATTGCCTTTTCTACGGTATCATCCCCCGTACAGCTAATTTTTCTAGTTTTTCCTTAAGAATTGTTAACGAAAGTTATCCCCCCACCTCCCCATCTCCCCATCTCCTCATCTCCCCAGTTTCCTATCTCCCTTGCTCCCCTACACCCCACACCCTACACCCTACACCCTACACCCTACACCCTACACCCTACACCCTGGGATGAACTCGACGCAATCGTAAAGCATTTGTCACCACGGAAAGGGAACTTAAAGCCATGGCAGCACCGGCAATAATCGGATTGAGCAGAAAAGGATAGAGGATTCCAGCAGCGATGGGAATGGCAATCAAGTTATAAATAAAAGCAAAAAAGAGATTTTCTTTGATATTTCCCATTGTTGCCCGACTTAACTCAATAGCAGTCACAATTCCCTGTAAATCTCCCGAAATTAAGGTTATATCACTGGCAGCGATCGCTACATCAGTCCCCGTGCCAATGGCAATACCTAAGTCCGCTTGTGCCAATGCGATCGCATCATTGATGCCATCGCCAACCATGGCGACTATTTTCCCTTTTTTCTGCAAATATTCAATTTTTTCGGCTTTTTGTTGGGGACGGAGTGCGGCAAAAAAGCGCCGGATACCCAACTCGCTGGCGATCGCCTCTGCGGTTTCGAGGTTGTCCCCCGTCATCATCATCACCTCTAAGCCCATTTTTTTGAGCTTGGCGACCACTGAGGAAGAAAAAGGTTTTAAAACGTCAGAAATGGCAATCAACCCCTCTAAACCCCCGTTAACCGCTATCCACGCCACGGTTTTTTTCTGCCATTCCCAATCGTGGGCGACTTTTTTAAGAACTTTTGTTTCGATCCCTTGACTTTCTAACCATTGTTGTGTGCCGATTTGCACTAGATCCGACCCAACTTTTCCCTGCACTCCTGACCCAGTTATTGAGTCAAATTCGGTTACTTCTAGGGTTTTAATCTGGTTTAACTGCCCATATTTAACTATTGCTTCTCCTAACGGGTGTTCAGAATGATTCTCCACCGATACGACTAACTGCAGCAGCGATAATTCCCGTCCATCCCTCACCCCCTCGCGAGTCAAGAAGTCCGTCACCGTTGGTTTCCCTTGGGTGAGAGTTCCCGTTTTATCGAGGACAATAGTAGTAATGCCATGGGCTAATTCTAAACTTTCGGCATTTTTAATTAAAATTCCCTGTTTTGCTCCCTGTCCTGTTCCCACCATAATCGAGGTGGGTGTAGCTAATCCTAGGGCGCAGGGACAAGCGATAATTAAGACTTCCACCATTGTAATCAAAGCGAGGGTGAGATTACCCGTGCGGAGAATCCAAAATAGGAAAGTTATTACCGCAATAATCATCACCACCGGCACAAAATAAGCAGTCACTCGATCGACTAATCTTTGTATAGGTGCTTTTGATGCTTGCGCGGTTTGCACTAATCGAACAATCTGAGCTAAAACCGTATCTTTTCCCACCCGTAACGCTTGCATTTGTAGGCTACCGGTTTTATTAATTGTCGCCCCGATTACCTGTTGATTGACGGTTTTTCGCACGGGTAAACTTTCCCCCGTCACCATCGATTCATCAATGCTAGAACTGCCTTGGATAATTATGCCATCGACGGGAATTTTTTTCCCGGGACGCACTAAAATTATATCTCCTACTTTCACCTCTTCGATCGGTAGATCTAGCGTCTGTTCTTCCCTAATCACCCTAGCAGTTTTTGCCTGTAATCCCATTAATTGTTTAATAGCGGCAGCCGTTTCTTTTCTGGCCCGTTTTTCGAGGAAACGACCGAGTAAAATCAGAGTAATGACGATAGCTGATGCTTCGTAATAGACATGGGAATCAAACCCCTGTTTTTCGATAAAATCGCTCCCGAAGGTTGAAAACAGGGAATAAAAATAGGCGGCACTGGTTCCCAAAACTACTAAAGTGTCCATGGTGGCAGTGCGATTTTTAAAGGCTTTCCAAGCATTTTTATAAAAACTTTGACCACACCAAAATTGGACGGGAGTAGCGAGAATTAATTGTAGTAAGGGAGCGTGTAACCAGTGGGGAATAAAAGATAGAGATAAACCCGTCATCATCGGCAAAGAACCGATAAAAAGTATAATACTAATAACAATAGCGATCGATAGTTTAGTGAGTAGTTCTGTTTCTGGCCTGGATTCGAGATTAATTTCTGCTATCGGTGTAGCTTGGAAACCGGCATCCCTAACTTTTGCTTGAATAGTGTTAAGATCGGTACGCTTGGGATCATAGTCCACATCCACCTGTTCCATGGCAAAATTAACTTGACATCGAATCACTCCGGGGATAGATTTAATTATCCGTTCGATCGAATCAGCGCAACCAGCGCAACTCATCCCGGCGAGTTTGAGAGTTTGATGGGTCATAATTTTAATAGCAGGGAAAGTCAGCAACAAAATCCCCTGCAGCAGAGTTCTATCTTTAGGATAAAATATTACCCTAGCTGCAGGGTCAGGAATCCTCTGTTAATTTTTCTGAATAGATATGAAGAAATGTCTAGAAATATTTCCCAAAAACGGGATAGAGAAAACCAAGCTCTTTCTGCGGTATCAAGTAGCATAGTTTACTTTGTTTTCTTTGGCAGAGTCTATGCAAAATCTCAGACATTTGTTCCTAATGAATACCCATTCTGATAGCTTCTTGAATGGTTATCTTTTGCCATGGGTTGGCTTTTAATTTAAACTCTATGACTACGGGCTAGACCTCTCAACGGATTTAGTATCAGACTATGTTCACATTCTTCTTGCTTACCCACCCCAGATGCTCTTAAGTGGGTTAATAGCCAACCTAAAGTCAACTTCTTGCCAACTAATGTGGGACAATTATCTTAACCAATATCGGAAGTTATTCGAGATTTTGTTAGGAGGCTGGACACTTCTTTTTAGTTGTGCTTCGCTGTTTTATGTTGGTCAGGTTTCATCCCTTCGGCAAAATCGAGGCTCTTCACCCGACATTCAAGATAAATATCGGGTGTATTAGGCTGCCCTAACACACCCAGAAAAGATTTTAGGGAAAATTAACCGACAACACAGAGAATATCCGATGCGTGACTAGCGGTATTCACTTTGTCATCCACATGGCTAATTTTGCCTTCTGCATCGATGATATAGGTGATGCGCTTAGAATAGCCACCACCATCCACATCATAAGCTTTGGTGATAGCACCATTGGTATCTACTAGCAATTGGAAGGGTAGGCCGTATTTTTCTTTAAATTTTGCATGGGAACCTTGGTCATCCATGCTCACCCCTAAGACTACCATTTCCTTGTCTTGGTACTGTTGGTAGTTATCCCGGAAGCTTTGCGCTTCTTTGGTGCAGCCGGGGGTATCATCTTTGGGATAGAAGTATAAAACTACGACTTTACCTTGAAAATCCGACAGGGAAACGGTTTTTCCAGTATCGTCGGTGGTGGTAAAGTTCGGTGCGATTGTTCCAACGGTTAAAGCCATAACTCCGATTCCTTTACAAAAGTTAATCTATATTGATCATAAGGGATGAGGGTCAAAAACAGGGAGAGGGGAGAGGGGAGAGGGGAGAAAGAAGCCAGAGCATTTGTACTAAATTTTCTGATCAGTTTAAATGCAGTGCAACTGAGAAGACGAACAACAAACCTCCAGAATTTGTCCTAGGATAATATTTGTCAGCTAAGAGGGGGATAATATGGGGCGATTCTGGTTAAAGGTGAGAACTTTTGGGCAAAGTATCTTAATTGGTTTGGGTTTAGTCCTATTAATCGGTTTTTATCACAGTGTCAGTGCCAAATCTACCTCATTAATGATTGTTTATCCCCCCGATAATCATCAAACCACGGCCTCTAGAATCTTTTTTATTGGTTCTGCTCCTCCATCGGGTCAAGTTTTGCTCAATAATCAACCGATTGAACGCAGTGCTAAAGGATATTTTGCCCCTAGTTTACCCCTACAAGTTGGCGAAAATAATTTCACTATTCGCTATCAAAACCAAACTATTAATCGTCAAATAATTCGTCGAGATACTCAAGCAGTTATTCCCCAAGACTTAGCTTTTGCTGATAACTCTCTCAGTCCTTCTGTCCAGAAGACGCGGTTAGTGGGGGAATGGATTTGTTTTAGCGCGATTGCTACTCCCCAAGCACAGGTTTCTGTGCAGTTAGGAGATAAAATCCTACCTCTTTTACCCCAACCTCAAACCACAAAACTGCCTAGTAATGCCGCAGTTTTAACTAATCTTAATCAAGCGAATTCCGAGGATAAAACTGGTTACTATCGAGGTTGTCAGCAGTTTAAGCAAGAGGCTAACTTAGGCAAACCTATTTTTACAGCACAATTAAATAATCGATCGATTAGCCAACAAAGTCAAGGAGAAATTAACATTATTAGCGATCAAAATTTACCAGTGATTGAAATTATAGTTGCGGAAGGGGTAGCGCGCACGGGACCGGGTAGTGATTATTCCCGTTTAACTCCTTTACCCCAAGGCACAAAAGCGAGAGTCACTGGGAAAGAAGGGGATTGGTTACGGTTAGATTATGGTGGTTGGATTTTAGAGCGAGAAACCCGTTTAATAGTTAATGAAGTCCTAGATAATGCTCATATTCGCGGTCTCTCTTCTCGCAGTATCAATCAAGCAACAGAAATTATTTTCCCCCTCTCCCATCCTGTACCCATCGCCGTGGCACAAGAAGATGATAAATTTATTTTGACCCTTTATAATACCATTGCCCAAACCGATACAATTTTTCTAGTGGATAATCCTTTGGTTAGACGTTTAGATTGGCGACAAATCAACCCGACCATGATAGAATACACTTTTAATCTTAACCAAAAACAACAGTGGGGTTATAGTCTTCGTTACCAGGGGACAAATTTAATCTTAACCCTGCGTCATCCCCCGGAAAAAAGTGATAATTTACAGGGCAAAGTTATTTTATTAGATCCTGGACACGGAGGTAAAGAAACCGGTGCTGTCGGTCCGACGGGTTACCCGGAAAAAGAGATTAATTTGCTTATGTCTAAATTAATTAAACGGGAGTTAGAAAAATTGGGGGCAACAGTTTATTTAACCAGAGAAACGGACATCGACTTATCCCTACCAGCACGAGTAGAGATGATTAATAATCTGCAACCAACCCTAGCACTATCGGTTCACTATAATGCTTTACCCGATGATGGAGATGCCTTAAATACCCAAGGAATCGGCATATTTTGGTATCATAGCCAAGCACATAATTTATCAGTTTTTCTCCACGATTATTTAACCAAAAATCTTCACCGTCCTTCCTATGGAGTATTTTGGAATAATTTAGCTTTAACTCGTCCCTATAGTAGGCCTTCATTGTTATTAGAGTTAGGATTTATGAGTAATCCCCAAGAATTTGAATGGATTACCGATACTCAGGCACAAAAACAACTAGCGCAGGTTTTAGCCGCCGGAATTAGCCAATGGTTTCAACAATCTGGGGTAATCGCTTCTAGTTAAAATTTAATGGCAATCGTAGAGAGATAAGCTTAAATCTTTGTGAAAAAAAAGCCCTAGCTGGAAAGCCGGTGATAGGATTTTATGGAGTCTTTATTTTAATCTGAGGAAATTAAATCAAGTCGATGCAAAAAATGTTACCATTGAACAGCAATCGGACAAAATAACTGCTAGATTACAAGGTATAGCCAATCACTCTCTAGTAGATATTCAAACAGCGATCGCTTTGTGACAAAAATCTCTGGATTAGCCAACAACTAAAGATAGTTTACCCGAAAATTTCCCAACAATTCACGCCCTTAATCCCCCCTTTATCCCCCCTTAATAAGGGTAGGGCTGATTCATTCTCCGAATCTAATTCTTTTTTTTGCTACCTTTTATCGCTTATGAGAGTAGGTTGATTCATGTTGAAAAATTTTTAGCTATTTATTTCCGATAAATCGACTAAAAACGTTGCCAGATAAGGATTTGAGAGAATGACATAAGAGAGAATGAAACGATCCTACCCTTAATAAGGGGGGCAGGGGGGATAAAGGGGGGCAGGGGGGATAAAGGGGGGATAAAAACCACCCTCGTTATTCGTTATTATTCTTCATATACCCATGACTAACTCTTTATATATCAGCACGACGGCAACGGGAAGCGGTAGAGCGTTAGTAGCTTTAGGAATTATTGACTTAATTCTCCGCAAAACTAATAAAGTTGCCTTTTTCCAGCCAATTGTTCTCGACTGTTCCCAAGGTCATCGGGATGAAGACATTGACCTAATCCTCAATTATTTTAAATTAGAACAAACCTACGAAGAGGCATTTGGTTTATGTTACGACGAAGTGAAGGAGTTATTGGTACAACAAAAATTTGATGAAATCATCGAAAAAATTATCAAAAAGTTTAAAAACTTAGAAAACAAATATGACTTTATCCTCTGTGAAGGGTCCGATTATCTGCAAGAAAATTCCGCCTTTGAATTTGAACTAAATACAGAAATAGCCAAAAATCTCGGCCATCCCATCTTAATATTAGGTAATGCCTACCATCGCAGTATCGAAGATGTCCTTAGTCCGATCCTGATTTCCTGCGACACCTACCAAGATAAAGGTTGTACGGTAATCGGGATTATTATCAATCAAGCAGAAGCGGAAAAAATAGACGAATTACGGAAATCCCTGACTAAAATTTTTCCTCCCCAAGAATATGCCCTAGGAGTGATTCCCCACAATGCCAAACTTAGCAGCCCGCGAGTGGCAGAAATCGCCCAACAATTACAGGCAAAAGTTCTCTACGGACAGCACAGATTAGATAGTTTAGCTAGTAACTTTCTGGTGGTGGCCATGCAGATGCAAAATGCCCTAGAGCGGCTAAAAGAAGATAGTTTAATTATCACTCCTTGGGATCGCGGCGATGTGATTATCGGGATGTTACAGGCCCACCAGTCGGCCAATTATCCCCAATTAGCCGGTATAGTCTTAACAGCAGGTGATAACCTCAATCCTTCGATCGCCCGTTTAATTGAAGGTTTGCCCGATCCCTTACCGATTCTCTCCGTCACCACCGATACCTACACCACGGCCGAACGCATCCACCAAGTGCGAACCACCCTGACCTCGACGGACTACGATAAAATTAACCTCAGTCTGCAGCTTTTTTACGGTAACATCAATCTCGATCGCCTAGAAGCGCAAATTCGCACTGTGCGGACCCAGGGGATTACCCCGAAGATGTTCACCTATAATCTCGTACAACAGGCCAAAGCGCAAAAACGTCACATCGTTTTGGCCGAAGGGACTGAACCGCGCATCCTCCAGGCAGCCACAGTTTTAATCAAACAGGATATCGTCGATTTAACCCTCTTGGGACAACCGGACGAGATCGCAATGGTGATTAAAAAACATGGTATCACTCTCGATCTCGATCGCCTGCAAATTATTGACCCCGTGGCTAGTCCCCATTTTGAAAGCTATGTGCAGACCCTCTACGAAGCGAGAAAAGCCAAGGGAATGAATCTCGATATGGCCCGGGATTACGCTCAGGATGTCTCCTATTTTGCCACTTTAATGGTGTATCAAGGCGATGCTGATGGTATGGTATCGGGGGCAGTGCATACAACTCAACACACAATTCGGCCTGCACTCCAGATTATCAAAACTAAGCCCGATTGTGCGATCGTCTCCTCGGTCTTTTTTATGTGTTTAGAGGATCGAGTCTTGGTCTATGGGGATTGTGCGGTGAATCCCGACCCCAGTGCCGAGGAATTAGCCGAAATCGCCCTATCTTCTGCCGAAACCGCCCAAAAATTCGGAATTGAACCGCGAATCGCCCTGCTTTCCTATTCTTCGGGTCAATCGGGCCAGGGAGAAGACGTGGAAAAAGTACGACAAGCGACCAAAATCGCTAGGGAAAAACGCCCCGATTTGAAGCTAGAAGGGCCAATTCAGTACGATGCGGCGGTAGATAAGGAAGTAGCCGCCCAAAAAATGCCGGGGTCAGAGGTGGCGGGCCAAGCAACGGTGTTTATTTTTCCTGACCTGAATACAGGTAATAATACTTATAAAGCCGTGCAGCGGGAAACGAAAGCTTTAGCCATTGGTCCGATCCTACAGGGATTAAAAAAACCCGTCAATGATCTCAGTCGCGGTTGTACCGTTCTCGATATTATCAATACGGTGGTAATCACGGCCATTCAATCCCAATCTTTTTGATTTATCGTCATTTCAGATCAGTCCCATGATGTACTCTTGACGGCTCAAACAATATTCACAGCGATCGCCCGCTCTTTCTCTCACTCGCTGGCGAACCTCTGGGGGAATGGCACTCATGCCACCAGTGGCTCCCGCAAGCCTCGGCGTACCGCTTCTGCCAAGACTTCTGACTTGCGTAACTGTCCCAGTTGATAGATATGCAGTAAGGCTAAGAGTTCCTAGCGTTCTGCTTCTGTCAAGGCTGTATTTTTCCCTTTCGTCTGTAACTCGCCCAATCGCTGGTTCTGTACCTCATCCATCCGAGAATTTGCCAGTGCCAAGACTTCGGCATCCGATAACTGGGAAGGGGGAGAAAATCCGCCAACTGTCAGCCAGAGCCATTGCAAGGATTCGGCTAAGACAGTTGCAATTTCTTGCTGTGTTGAGGCTCCCAACCGCTTGGCATATTCCAGTAAGTGTTCCGGCAATTTGAGGGTGACTTCCACTGCCATATCCGCTCTTATCTCATCTAAAGGGGTATTTTCAGTAGATGGAAAAGTTTTTATTCAATAGCGATCGCTAAATGACAAAAGGTCAAAAATCCTTGAACTATTTAATACATATATACTTAATAAGGGGAAACAATAATAAAAACTTATCAATTTTTCTTGAGAGCAAAGAAGTTATTAAATATTCCTAAATAGTTAGAAAAATGCTAAAATAAAAGATATAAATTAAAGCAATAATCTTCAAAAAT
>VYMB01000047.1_pt1 | contig 54689 bp, 38 predicted proteins | sample 5115321 | NCBI WGS metagenome assembly VYMB01 (sample SAMN12291794, study PRJNA351875) | freshwater metagenome | isolation source: freshwater lake | place: USA: Michigan, Wintergreen Lake | collected 2011-08-02 | reverse complement strand
TCTGCCTAGCGTTTACTGCGTTGATGATGCGACCCGCCCTCCCTCCCGCGAGCCGCATGAATTGATTTCTTTCGGAGAGCCAAGGCCGGCACGTTCATGACACAGATTCCCCTCAACACGCCCTCCGTCATTCCCACGTTCAATCCCAAAGCACCCAACGAAGTCTTTGATCCGACCGCTGATCCGGTCATTCCTGAGAACAGTCCAAGCTACGTCCCCATCAAGATTCCTCGCAAATTGCAAGTCTGGAATCTCGTCGGTGTGGTTGCTCCTGCTGTTGCTGTGGTCGGTGCCATGGTCGCGACGTGGGGCTTTGGCTTCGGCTGGCTCTATCTCACGCTGTTCTTCGTGATGTACGCCATCACTGGTCTGGGCATCACGATTGGTTACCACCGCCTCTTCACGCACAAGAGCTTCGGCACATCACGCGTCATGACGTGGTTCTGGGCCGTCGCGGGCAGCATGGCTGGTGAAGGACAGTTGCTTGAGTGGTGCGCATGGCACCGCAAGCACCACAGCCACAGCGACGCGGAAGACGATCCGCACAGCCCCCACCATCACCCCGATGACGGCGAGCTGCCCTCAACCTTTGGTGGCTTTCTGAAGGGCTTCTATCACGCGCACATGGGCTGGTTCATCCGCAATGCGGAAGAAGAACCCGACTACAAGCGGTACGTTCCCGACCTGATGAAGGACCAGTTGCTGGTCGCTGTCGCCAATCAGTGGCGCTTCTGGGTCTGGGTCGGCCTGCTTGCCCCGGGCATCATCGCGGGCGTCATCACGCAGAGCTGGGCCGGCGTGTTGCTCGGCTTCCTGTGGGGCGGCGCGGTACGCATGTTCTGGGTGCACCACGTCACCTGGAGCGTCAACAGCGTGTGCCATATCTGGGGCGCGAAGGAATTCGTCAGCCATGACGAGAGCCGCAACAACCCGGTCATGGGCATCCTTGCACTGGGCGAAGGTTGGCACAACACCCACCACGCCTTCCCAACCAGCGCCCGCCATGGCCTGCGTTGGTGGCAGTTTGACCTCAGCTATGTGGTGATCAAGACCATGAGCCTCGTGGGTCTGACCTGGGACATCAAGGTGCCCAGCAAGGAACGCCAAGCGGCCAAGTCGACGAAGAAGGCAGCCTGAACGTCATCACGCATCACCCCCGAACCGGCGCTGTCAGCGCCGGTTTTTTCATTGCTTGATCAAACTGCAATCACTCAGCAAGCCCCGCCCGCAAGCACCGTGAAGAAGTCGATCACGTCCTGATCTTCGGGGTACACGCCGTTGTTGTTGAAGTCGATGTCGCTGCAAGCGGCGCACTCAGCACCTGAAAGCACACTGAAGAAATCAATGACATCCTGATCTTCCGGGAAGACGCCATTGTTGTTGAAGTCGATCCCGTCACAGAATGTCGGTCTCGTGAAGCTCACGATGAGACGCGGCCGTTTGCCCTCGCCGCTGGTTTCGCGGCTGAGCATCCGCTTGGCAGTGCCGTCGACGGTCTCATCCCCGCGGAGCACAAGCCCCAGATTGGTGGCCGGCGAGTCGACCCACGACTGCACCGCCGCCTCGAATGCCGGGCTCGTAGGCCATGTCACCTTGGCCGGGCCGCTCACGAGCGCAGACGTCAGCACCATGCCGTCAAAGTCACCGCCAGGCGTGGTCCACACGGCGCTGCCCTGACACGAAGCGTGCCACGTCGCATCCCCGGCCTGCGCCGCCGCGCCACCGCCCTGCGCGCCAAGCGGAATCGTCGGTCCCTCGCACCACGCGCGGCTCACGCGGTGAAGCGTTGCCGGCAAGGGCGCCGCATTGGCAGCCTGATTGACATCAAGCTGCAGTTGCACCGACACGATCGCACTGCCCGGCGGAATCGCCGCAAGATCAAATCGCAGCAGCGTCCGACGGGTGGAAGACAGCGAGTTTGTCCCAATGAACACGTATTCACCGGCGCCGTTTGCCAGCGGGCTCGCGACTGAACTCTCGTACAGCGTGGCATCCGCGGAAGCGGTGAACTCCAGTGTCGTCTGCGCAAAACAAACGGCCGGAGCGAGGCAAATCGCTCCGGCCGTCAGAAGTTTCGTGAAGGGTCGCATGGTGCTTGAGAGTGTCATCCTGTGCCCTTTCGTCTGACAACTTTCGACAGTTGCGGACAATCGGTTCACAGACGAAGCTCGCAAGCGACTTATCCGACCCGATCATGGCCGATCAATACGGGCAATCGCCGCCAGCCAGCACGTTGAAGAAGTCAACCACGTCTTGGTCTTCGGGGAAGACGCCGTTGCGGTTGAAGTCGATGCTGTCGCAGGTGGGGCATGCGCCGCCAGCGAGCACGTCGAAGAAGTCAACCACGTCTTGGTCTTCGGGGAACACGCCGTTGTTGTTGTAGTCAAGATCGCAACCGCAGTTGCCGCCGCTGGGCACCATGACCTGAGCATCAACGCTACCAACCGTGCTCAGAGCCGTTGCGGGCTTGAACAGACCGATCGTGGCGGTGCCAGCGACCGGAGCGCGATCGGAGACAAAGCGGAACGTGTAGCTCGTGCCCCAACGCAGCGCGTTCGCATTAGCGTTCTGGGCAAACGACTCGGTCACTTCCCACTTCACCTGGCTGTTGGACTTGCTGCTCGCCCAGTCGGTGCCGTTGTAGGGCTCGCCGCTGTGGTAGAAGACGTCCTTGAAGCCGATGTTGTTGACATCGACGCACGAGCCATCACCCGCGATGTTGATCGCGAACGAGCCGGCTGAGCGATCGCTGAACATGTTGTACACCATGTACTCGTAGTACCACTTGCCGTTGCCCAGATCGGTCACGTTGTAGCCGATCTGGAAGCGACCTTCAGCGGGCACGTTCGTGCCAGGCAAAGGAGCCGAGGGCACGTCGACGTTGACGATCTGCACGGTGGGCTGCACGCTCTTCCATCCAAAGAGGGCGCTCTGCAGACGCTGGGTGGAGCCATTCCACGTGAAGGTACCGCTGCTCGTCGCCGAGCTGTTGAAGTTGTAGTTCGCGCGGCGCCAGCTGACGTTGTTCCACGCGTTCTTGACCCAGATGGGGTTGGCGACGGTGCCGATGTTGGTTTCAGCCGGGTGGTCGTCCTGCGTGATGTACTGGCCTTCACCGAAGTAGATCGCGCCCGAGTTCAGAGCGGGATCGAGGTCGGTGCGGAGCACCTGCAGACGGCGGAAAATGCTGCCGCCCGTCGTCGTGCTGGGCACGGTGGGCACGCCGGTGACCGGGTACGGATAGATACCCGTGAAGGCGTTGACCTGGAAACGCGGCCCGAGGCGCGACTGGCTGCCGTTGAGGCTGGCCACATAGGGATCGCTGCAGGTCGGGTCCAGGGTTGCACCGGTGCTGTCGATCGTCACGCACGGATGGCAGAGGCTCTGGCTGAGTGCGGTGAAGCCGTGCTTCAGCCAGCTCTGGCCAATCTGCTCGAACTGGCCGACCGGACTCGCGCTGATCGGCACGCCCGTGACCGAGTCACGCAGAACGACCGGGCGATAGCGATAGAGGTTCTGACCGATGACCGGGTGGTGATTGACGGGGTTCTGAGCCGTTGCAGTGCCGGTTGTGTACCAGTCCAGCAGAGCGGTGCCGATGTTGCAGCTCGTCGTGCCGATCGCGTACGCGTGGATCAGGGGCGAAGCGCCCGCACCATCCGGGTCAAAGGGGGCGTACGACGCCCAGTCAGACAGATCGCCAACGATCACGTCGGGACCTTGCGTGCGTGCCTGGCCCATCGCCATCCCTGCGCACATTGCAACCGCCAGCACGCTGGCCACACCAAGTTTGTTCACGTTCTGCGCCATGTTCAAAAGCTCCTCACGGCCGTCCCAGAAGGGACACAAGAGAACCAAAGCCCACGAGAGCACCGCCGGCGACCACCGACGACACGAAAGGCTCACCCGCGTCCGTCACGGGTGTGCCATGTTTACACTCTACCACAAACTCCGGATGCTGCTAGCCTGATTTTTCGTTCTCTGGAAAAAGATTTTTCTCGGGCCGGCATCCGCGGACGTCCAAAACCCATTGAAAGTCCCGGAAACACGGGTATTTCACCAAGTCGCGTAACGCCTTGCATGCACCGCCGCGGTACGTCCGGCCTCGCGGGCCTCATCATCCCGGCCCAATTCCACCAGTACCTGCTCGAGCTGCTTCCAGTATGACACATTGCGGGGTGCGTGCTCAATCGCCTCGCGCAGCCACTTCTCCGCGCCAGGCAGGTCGCCCTGTCCTGCAGCGAAGCCCGCTCGCACCTCTCGCAACCCACCCACCGATGGCCGCTGCTCGATCAGCGTGTCGAGCCGTGCGGTCACGTCCGCAAACGCTGACTGGTTGCCCTCATTCGCCGCCAGTTGAGCCAGCGTCTCAATTGCACGGCGCTGCGCCTGTTCGTCACCTTGTCGGCCTCGCTCAAGCACCTTGCCGAGTTCGGCTTCAAACTCCGCTCGCTTGCCTTGCTGCAACATGCCAAACGCCCCGGCCACGCGCACATTGTCCGCGTCCGGGCGCTTCGCCAGCACCTCCGCCATGGCCGCGTTCAGGTCCGTGTTGGTCTTGCCTTGCAACGCAAGCACACGTCGGAACCCCACCACCATCGCCTCGTTAGGCCGCCCGCCTTCCAACGCCCGACGCAGGTACACCTCAGCCTTGGGCAAGTCGCCCGCAACCGCCGCGAGCCATCCCAGCCGAGTCAGTTGCGCTGGCTGAAGGTCCCAGCCCCAGCCGCCATCTTCACGCGCGCCCGCACTGGTCATGAAGGCGATCGATCCCTCGGCGATTTCCTTCTGTTCCGCGTCTGGCACATACCTCGGCGAGAAGACCACTTCCTCGGGCGTGATCACGCGATGGTCCAGAGCTTCGGCATACGCCTGCGTGCCACGAACCCAGCCGCACCAGCCCGCGAGCACGACACTCGCCAGTGTGAACACGACAAACACCCGGCCAGTCAGCGTGGCCTTTCCCTTGACGCGCAGTTGCAGGCTTTGCACGCGCACATTGGCAACGCGCACCATCTGCACGACTTTCCACACACAGAACGTCAAGCAGCCTGCCATGGCGACCGCCATCAGCATGGGCACCGAGTTCCACGCGCCGCGAAACGCGAGAAAGAACGCAAGAAAGAGCACGCTGGATGCAAGTTCCCAGCCCAGCGATAGGTCGTACTCAGGCTTGCGCACCTTACCCGCGCGGGCTTCTTCCGTCCGCGGCTGGACGAGAAACGCTGGCTTGCCAAGCTTGTACGAAAGCGCGTCGTTGGGGCACACACTCACGCAGTCCAGACACTTCATGCAGCCCGGATCGACGACCTGCCCGTAGTCCCGCACCTCCTGGTGCACTCGCACGTTACTCGTGCACACCGCAGTGCAATGGCCGCAGCCCTCGCACTTGTCGTTCACCACGATGCGTCCCACGCTCACACGATCAACCGGACCGAAGAAGCCGCCGTACGGACAGCCGTATGTGCAAAAGCCTTTGTTGCCCAGGAAGTACACGATCGCGAAACAGCAGAACCCAAGGAACGGAATCGCCACGTACCACGGTGCGAAAGTCTCCCAGAAGTTCTCCTTGACCAGCGCGTTGCGAAAGCCGGGAAACGGCTGCGTCTGCCCCATCCAAATCGGTAGCGGCGCTCGGGCGTACTTCACCGCTTCCTCACGCAGCATCGCAGCGGGCCCTTGCTCGTAGCTTGGCCCAGCCACCGCTGACACTGCGATCTGCGTGCCTTCCCGCACGAAGCGCTGCAGACCTTCGCGGCGCACCGTGGGCCACACAAACATGTAAATCGCCAGTATCAACGGCACCCACACCAAGAGTCGCGAGCGAAACGGCTTGGGGCGTACGCCAAGCTTCATCATGATCGTGCTGCACAGATCCTGCAGCGCGATGATGTGACAGCCCCACCCACAGAACAGTCGACCCAGCAGAAACGTCGCAACCAGGGCGCCAATGAAGAAGATGAACCCCGCGTTCACTTCTCCCGCTTCCAGCGCGTACATCGACTCGCTGGGCTCCACGGGCGAGACTGTCACGCCATCTCGCAGCCATTGCAGCAGGTGGAGCCCCATCGCCACGTGCACGGCAATCAGCGTGACTGCACGCCACTTGCTGGTCTTGCTCTTCTTCACCTTGCCGTGCGTTTTGCCGCTGCTAGCTGCGTCCGCACCGCCCTCAGCCGTCGAAGCCAGCACAGGCAAGGACACCGACTTGCCACCCGTCGGCTTCACATGACAACTTTTCTCGCGATCGCTCACATGAGAGTGTATCGACACTCGCCGCCGATTCGTCCAAGGTTCCGCGCCACATGCCCAGTCCTATCCCCAGCAAACCCTGCGTCGTCTGCGGCCGAGAAATCACCTGGCGCAAGAAGTGGGAACGCGACTGGGACAACGTCCGCTACTGCGGCGACAAGTGTCGTCGCGCAGGCGTTTCTGCAACAGACACCGCTCTGGAAGCCGCGATTCTCTCGCTGCTCGCACAGCGTGCAGGCGGCGCGACGATCTGCCCGAGCGAAGCCGCTCGACTCGTGAGTCCCACAGACTGGGAAGCTCTGATGGAACCAGCTCGCAGCGCCGCTCGCCGCCTCGTGGCGCAAGGCAAGGTCGTCATCACGCAGCGCGGCAGCGTCGTGGATCCCTCATATGCCAAGGGCCCCATCCGCATCCGTCTCGTGTAGTCGTTCAGCGCGCCGTCAGAAACTGCTGAAACTCGTCCGTCGACATTGCACCGCTGCGGCGGGCGATTTCCTCGCCGTCTTTGTTCACCACAATGAACGTCGGCACACCTTCGATGCCATAGGCCTGAGCATCGCTGCCACGTGCATCAATATCAACGTACACCCCCACAAACTGATCGCGAATCGTGCTCGCCACCGAATCTTGCGGGAGCACTTCGCTCTTCATGTGCTTGCAAGGCGGACACCAACTGGCCGTGAAGAAAAGCAGCGTGGGCTTGCCTTCTTGTTTGCCCTTCGCAATTGCCGCGTCGATCGCGACCGTGTTGTCAAATCCGACCAACGTCGCTTGCGTGCCACCCGAACGCGACCGGACAAACGCCACCACAACCAGAGCGAGCACCGCCGCGATGACAATGACCATGATGCCGCCCTGACCGCGGCGACGATCAAACCCACCAATCACGTTTTGCATGCGATCCATCATGACATGTCCCTTGCAACACTCAACCGTTCACGCGACTCACAAACCCGCCAGATCACCCGTCAGCGGCGCGACCAGATCTCGGGCAGTTACCAATCCAATCGGCCGTCCACCAGCATCCTCCACAATCGCGACGCGTGACTTCTGCAAGCGCAGTTTCGCCAGCGCCTCACGGGCCGGCATATTCAACCCAATACGCGGCACAGGCTGTATAAGTTCAGCCAGCGACTTGCGTGTCTGGGTGTAGAGATCAAGGTGTCGCACGACCCCCACGACCTTGCCTGAACGATCCACCGCCGGGAAATACCCGTGCTCTTTGCCGGCCACAAGATCAAACACGCGACCGCGTTCTGCACCGGCTGGCACCACAAACACTTTCTCCCAAGGCGTCATTTCGTCACCAGCCGTCAAGTTGCGGAACAGCAGCGCGCGATCAAGCATGCTCACCTGCGCATCGCTGAGTACGCCTGAGCCAGCGCCTTCCTTCAGCAGGTTCGCGATGCGCTGCCGCGCGTCGCTGGCTGAATCTTGAGGCAGTTTGAGTAATCGCTCTGCAACGTGCGCAAACCACTGCACAAGTGGCAGCACGCCGGTCACGGTCAGAATCCATCGCAACAGACGAAGCGAGCGAGCGAAGATCGGCATGAGCCGGTCTGCCTCCACGCGGAACAACTCCTTGGGCAAGGCATCGCCCAGGACAAAGAGCAAGGGCCCCAGCACCACCGTGTTGATGATGGCGATGGCGAGCACCGATTTGCCGGTCGCGTTGAGAATGTTGGTGGTCGCTTCCGCCGCCACCGCATTCACGATGTTGTTGCCGATGAGCAGCGTCGCAAGCAGCCGCGCGGGCCGCTCGATCTCGCGCCGCAGGATGCGAACGTCATCACCTGCGTTGGAACGCGATGCCTTGAGATCCAGCCTCACGCGGTTGAGCGAGTAGCTGCCGATCTCCAGACCCGAGCAGAGGAACGAACCCACGAACGTGAGCACGATGAGCGACCACCAGAGGAGGAACTCCCACGTCGTCATGACGTCGCCTCCTTCTTTGCCGCACTCACGTCGTTCACCGGTCCGCCAACTTCCGTAATGGAAACTCGCACGCGCTCGATGTTGCGTCCGCTCATCGCGTCCACCACCAGCCGCACGTTGCCGATCATCACCATGTCGCCCACACGCGGCACACGCCCAAGTCGCATGAGCACCAGCCCCGCCACCGTGCTCACGCCTTCACGCCGCGTGCCCTCCATGGGCTCAAAGAACTCTTCCCAGTGGTGCACGGACAGTCGCCCGGGCACTTCCCACTCACCCAGCCCCACCATGCGCACCTGCTGGCGAGGCGTTTCGTCGCTGCTGGCCGCGAACTTCACGAGTTCATTGACCACGTTGTCAACTTGCACAAAGCCCACCAGTTCGCCCGTCTCGTTCACGACCAACGCCGCGTCGCAGTTGCACGCACGAAACAGCTCGATGAGTTGATCCACGCGTGCACGCTCAGGCACGAATCGCACATCATCGACAAGGCCCGGAAGTGGAAGTCGCGCCGCGACACCCTGCTTGGCAAGGCGAGGCAGCACGCGCTGCACGTTCACAATTCCCACAAGCTGACGCTCATCCAGCCGCCCGCGACAGACAGGAAACCGCGTGTAACCCGTCTCGCGTGCCACCTGCAAGAGTTCTTGGCTTGTGTTCACTGCATCCAGCCAGCGAACGTCCACACGAGGAATCATGATGTCGCGCACACGAAGCGTCGAAAGTTGCACGACGTCAGCAAGCAACTGCTCTTCGCCCTCGTGCAACACGCCCTGCTCGGCATGCAGCGACACCAGATTGGACAAGTCTTCCGCCGTCAGCGGCTCGGCCTCGCCCGCGCCCGCAGGTCTGAACAACCGTGCCAGCGGCCCGATGACAATGCGATCGAGCACCAATCGCAATGGCGAGATCAGCGTGAACCACGCAAAGACGGGAATCGCCAGAAGTCTGCACACCGCCACGCGGTGCACCGATGCGATCGCCTTGGGCAGCACCTCTGCAAACAGAATCATCGCCAGCACGCTGCCAATTGAAAACCCTGCCGCCGCCAGCGCCATATCGCCCAGAAGTTCCTTGCCCACCAGACCTGCAAGCGTGAAGAACGCCGTGTTCACCGTCACGTTGGCCAGCAGAATCGCCACAAGCAACGACCGCGGCTGACGCAGCAAGGCCTCCGCCGCCGTCGATGCGGATTCGTAGCTCTTGCGCAATCGCATGCGATCAGCCTGCGTCAGACTAAAAAGCGCCGTCTCGGCTGCACTGCACGCCGCCGACACCGCCAGCAAGACGGGAAGCAGCGCCAACATGATGATGGGCAAGGCTGGCATGCGTTACGCCGTGCCTCCCACATCAGACTGTCCCGGGTCGTACGCCGGATCAAGCTGTTCGATCATCCGCTCGATGTATCGCCACTGGTTCAGTTGCACACGCACCTCGCGCAGCGCACCCGCGTCCGTCGCCGCGCTGGCGAACAACGCAGCCACGGTCGCTTCCATCTGCGCACGCTGGTCCATCGCCCACGCCATCCACGTCGTGCGCGCAGCGGAGTCGCCGCTCGCAACGGCCTGCTCGACTTGCTCGCGCACCTCCATCATCTCCATGAGAAATCCCGGAGGCAATGACCTATCCGCTTCCTTAGCCGGTCCGCCCAGTCGCTTCAGCAACGCTTCCGCCCGCGACAGCGAAAAGAGCAGTACATCGCGCGCCGCATTCATACGAGCAGCAGCGATCTCCATCTCTTCCAACGCACTCGCGTCGCTCACATCAGGGTGCAGCTGCGCCAGCTTCGCCAGCGCCGCTCGCTCCACGCGCGCCGCGTCCAGCACGAACGTTGCCGGCAGGCCGAGCGTATCGAATGGATCATCTGTACGAATCGGTGCCATGGGCAACGATCATAACGGACCGCCGATCAGATTACGGAAAATCTTCCCTCGCGTTCCGCCGCGCGACTCCGTATATTGATGCGGGTCGTTTGCGCGGCCCCTCGCAGCACGTCGGCGTGAGCACCATGGCCAACCCCACCAACCACATCGGCATCGTCGGCGTCAGTCCCGAAGGCTGCGCGCTCCTCTACCGCCTCGTCATGCGACACGCCGGCTCCATGCGTGCTCCCGATCAGCAGCCCCGCATCAGCGTTCATAATGAACCGCTCTTCGCTTACATCGAGTGCCTCCGTCGCGACGACTGGCACGGCGTGGGAAAACTGTTGCGTAAAAGCGCGGAGATTCTTGCGCGTTGCGGGGCGGGCTTCTGCATGACCGCCGACAACGCCGTCCAACACGGCGTTCAACTCGCCGAAGTGGGCAGTCCCATTCCCTGGCTCACCATTCCTGATCTCGTGGGTGAACAGCTCGCCAAGGACAACCGCCGCACCGTGGGCATTCTGGGCACCAAGCTCGTCACCCGCAGTTCCACGTACCAAACGCACCTGGGCCTGCGCGGCATTCAAGTTCACGCGCCCAGCGAGAACGAAGCTGAGCGGCTCGATCGTATCATCTTCGAAGAGCTCATCTACGGCCAATCTCGCCCCGAAAGCCACGATGCGATCATGACAATGGTGCAGCACATGCACGAGGGCGGCTGCGAAGCAGTCATTCTGGCCAGCAGCGAATTGCCCCTCGTCATCGGGGAAGAGAACTGCCCCCTTCCTATCTATGACACCTCGGAAGTGCTCGCCCGCGCGGCTGTCGAGCGAACCTCGCCCACCGCAGGCTGAGTGGTGTCATTCTCGCTCGATACCTGCCACTGGCGAAATGGCGGCAACCCGGCCGGACATGTCGCGAATAGACGACGACGGGTTACAGCCTCGACGCGCCCAAGGTGCGCTGCCAGCGGCGGGAGGACGTCCACCCCACCCCACCGGACGAAGACCAAGTTATTTGGTCCAATCTTGGTAGGGGGGGACTAGACAGACCCCCACCGGAGTTTGTATCCTGTCACGTCCCAACAGGCGGAGGGCTACCGTGCTGACCAAGCACAGCCCCGGCCTTGCCCGGGGCGCGTGTGAAAGCACGCAGCCCAGGTGGGCGAGTGTTCGAGATGCGGAATCTCGAACCGACAACGTTGGGATAGCGTGAGCCGACTCGGTTGATGATGTTGGCGGACGCTGGTTCGTCGTGATGTATGACGAACTGGCACATGGTCCGTCGGTGGAGCCGACTATGGATAGCAGGGACATTCGTTCGACCCTTTCCCTTCGCCGCCGCATGACGCGTACGCGCGGGAGTTCGTTGACATCGCTGCTTTCTCGCGCGATGGGCCGGGCCCTTGGCCTCAGCTCTGGTTCGCACGAGAAGGTTGAAGTGCTCGAACCTCGGCAACTGCTTGAAGGCAGCTTCGCAGCTCCGCTCGCGCTCCCCGCTGCTGATGCAGACGGCCGCATCGTGATCGCGGGCGACATCAACCCCGCGCTCGTCAACACCAACAACGACACGTATCGCTTCGTCGCACCTGCCGCCGGCTTTGTGAGCGTGCTGGGCGACACCTCGAATGAGGCCGCCGTAAGCACGCTCGACACCGCCGTCGAAGTGTGGAACGCTTCGGGCACCACGCTCATCGCAAGCGGCACCAACAACGGCACGCTGACCAGCGGCTTCCAGCGCGACGGCTGGACCGGCTTTGTCGCCACCGCAGGCACCGAGTATCGCATCGTCGTGAAGAGTGACCCGGGCTCCCCGCAGGGCACCTACACGCTGCGCATGCGCACGACTAACGCCACGTTCGACATCGGCGGCGATCTGCCGGCCGACACGGGCATCGCACGCGCCCCCGGCTCGCCCGTGCCCGATGCGACCGGCGCTCCTCCGATCCTGCCGCAGGCCATCGTGGGTCAGCTCGGCGGCTTGGGCCCGGTCAACGCGCGTCTGCGTCAAGACGAAGTCATCTATCGCTACAACGTTCCCACCGGCAGCCAGTGGGACAGCCTCGTGACGGTCAACGCGCAAGGCGCGGACAACAACCTGCTCACGCGTCTCGACACGCACATCGACGTGTACAACGCGCAGGGCACGCTCGTCACCAGTGACGAACAGACCGGCCGCTTCAATGACGCGTTCGTCACGTTCCGCGCTCGTCCGGGTGAGCAGTACTTCATCCGTGTCCGCAGCGACGAAGTCCTCACCAACAACCGCCAGCTCGCCACCGGTGCGTTCTATCTTCTGCTTGACGCGATCGCGACGCCCGTGCAGCTTGACCTGCTGACGCGCCGCAGCCCGTCGATCAACGAAGCATTCGACGGATTCGACGCCGCGAACCCCGCGCCCGATCCGCTCCCCGTCCCCAACACCAATCCGCCGACGTTCCAGAGCGAGAGCTTTTCGTTCGTGGCGCAGGGCAGCGGCCGTGCGATCATCACCGCGACGCCGACGGGCTTGGCTCCCGTTACTGACCCCGCGCTGCGCCTGTACAACGCGCAGGGTCAGCAGATCGCGTTCAACAACAACTTTGCTGGTCTTGTCCCGCAGCTTGAAATCGAACTTGTCGGCAACGAACGCTACTTCGTCATCGTCGACGGTTTTGCAGCCAACAACCAGGTGCAGTTCCAGCTGTTCATCGAAGCCAACCACACGGTCTCGAACAACCCGAACCAAGAGAACGACGATCACCTCGACAGCCCCTTCGGCACGGGCCAGAACATCAACCGCGATCTCAAAGACGCGACGCCCCTGCCCTTCGGCACACCCACGCTCACGTTCGACGTTTTCGGCAACCCGATCCGCGACCGCAACTGGGTCGCGACCGCGACGGGCGAAGGTCGCATCTACCAGGCGGGCGACACGGATCTCTTCCAGTTCACCGCGCCGTACGACATGCTCGATAGCTACGCGGGCAACGATGACGATCAGGGCACCGCTCTGTACATCGGTGGTGACTTCGGCCGCGCTGAGCCCAACTCAGCCCTGCCTGTTGACTCGCGCAACCTGGCCATCTGGGATGCTGCCGACTACTGGTACACCGGCAACCAGAATGTGCTCGAAACGCCTGGCGGTCCTGTCCAGCTCGGCTTCGTGAACAACGAAGACACCGCCGGCACCGACCGCGCCGAAGTTCGCGCCCTCTTCAACTGGACACCCTTCGCCGGCGCGCGTCCGGTGCTGGTCGTTGGCGGCGACTTCACGCTCAACTTCCTCGCTGACCCGACCGACCCCGGGTCGCTCACCACCGTCAACAATCTCGCGATTTGGGCCTTCAACCCTGACCTTGGCACGTACGTGTGGAGCAACGCGCTGGGTGAAGCCTCCGGTCCCATCAACGCGATCGCAACGTACGACCCCGAGACTTTCGATCCGGATGACACCGGCCCGGCAGCTCCAATCAACATCATCTTCGGCGAGAGCCTTTTCATCGGCGGCCTCTTCGATGACATCGACGGTACCGCCGCGGCGAACGTCGCGTTCTTCGACCCCACCTTTGGTGCGTGGTTCGGCACCGCTGCAGGTGTCGAGACCGACGGCGAAGTCTTCGCCTTCGCTGTGTACGACGCGGAAGACGCCGGCCCCGGCCGCGCTGCGCAAGCTGGCCCACCGCCCATTACCGCCGTCGCCGATCCGGGCGATCCGCCGGAAGCTCTGTACATCGGTGGCGACATCACGGGCGGCGTGGTTCGCTACAACGGCGCCTTCACCGAAGGCATCAACACCGGCACTCCGGTTCCCGGCGGCACGATCAACGGCACCGTCTTCGCCCTCGAAGTCTTCGACATCGATGTCACCGGTACCGATCTGGATCAAGGCGCTGGCGGCACGTTCGAAGTGCTCTATATCGGTGGCGATTTCGTCGCGGACTACATCTACTCCGTGCCCAACCCGGCGCCGGGTGGGGCACCCTTCCTCAATGAACCGCGTCGCTCGTCAAACCTCGTGGTCTGGGGCCTCGTCGATGAATTGCAGGATGCGGCGCTGCCGGTCTACACGCCGCGCCTCATGTTCGGTAATCCCTTCAGCAACGAAGTCGGTGGTCAAGCCGATCTCGTCGGCTCTGTCCGTGCTCTCGAAGTCTTCAATCCCGCTGACATCAACAACACCACGATTGATCCCATCCTGATGGTCGGTGGCGACTTCGTCTTTGGTGGCGATCCCACGGTCGCGAATCTCATCACCTACTCGGTCGACCAGCAGCCCGGAACCGTCGGTACGCCCAACGGTCCGGTCTTCTCGCTCCGCGCCGTTAACGATGCCCAGGAACCCGGCATCGAAGACCAGCTCGACTCGGGCAACCCGCAGCAGGTGCTTTACGTCGGCGGTCAGTACTCCGAAATTCAACCGCCCAATCCCCAGCTTCCGCCCATCCCGGCCAACAACATCGCGCAGTTCGCCGCGGAAACGGGTCAATTCCCCAATGACGACTTCTTCGTCTTCCGCCCGGTTGGCAACAACGGTGCGGGCGGCGTGTCGAACACGGGCAATCCTGCTCCTGATGCCGCCGTCTTCGCTCTGAGCGACTTTGACGATGGCATCGCCGGTCAGTGGGACCGCCACGATCGCGCCGCGCAGCGTCTGGCCATCAGCCTCAACCCCGTCTTTGGTGGCGGCAGCACCGGCAACTTCCGCATCCGTCTCTTGGACAGCCAGGGTACGGTCATCTACACCAACGAAACCATCAACCCGTTGGCCGACAACCCCGGTGCCATCGACCAGTCGCTCGCGCCCGGAGCCAACCCCAACTTCGTCCTGCCCGACACCGCCAACCTGCGTCTGTGGGGTGGCGAAACCTACTACCTCGAAGTTGCAGCAGGCGGTACAGGCCGCTACCAGTTCAACCTGACCGCCGCCGCCGGTGGTCAAGACGTGAACGACGACGGCGTCCGCGACAACATGGGTCGCGCCCGTGGCTCGTTCCGCGAAACGGCCAACGAAGGTCAGTTCAACCTCGCAACGCAGGCTCGCATCGCCGGTGTCCTGCAAACCGGCGATACCGATATCGTCGTCAACCCCAACCAGGCTTCGCAAGCGGTGACGGGCCACGACATCTCGGGTACCTTCATCCGTCCGTCGCTCGACGGCGGCGCGACGTTCGCCGGCGGCTTGGGTCTGATCCAAGACATCAACGACACCGACGTTTTCTTCTTCCGTGCCGAGTTCACCGGCACCGCTGAAATCCGCCTCGGTACGTCGCAGCTCAACGACGTGTACGGCCAGCAGACCGCAGGCGGCGCTCGCTTGCGTCCCAACCAAGGTGGTGGCGGCACCTCGCCTTGGAACCCCAACATCGCGCTCGAGAAGACCTACGACAGCCGCTTCGACGGCGCAATCCGCGTCTTCGCGAACGACTTCACGCAGATCGGCTACAACGACGACAACTTTGCTTACCGCAACGATGGTCGCCTGCTTCCCGGCGGCGTGCCCGTCGGCGAGTTCAGCGACTTTGGCTCAACCGGCACGTTCGATGCGGAGTTCCGCGCCGAAGACCCGCGTGTGGTCATCCCCGTTGTCGCAGGTCAGGTCTACTTCATCCAGGTCGAAAGCGGCCAGAAGTGGGTCAACGGCCGCATCGCCCCGCCTGCGCCGGGCCAGACCGATCAGCGCGTCGCGAACATCAACGAACACGTCGACTGGTCGCGTGCCTTCGGCAGCTACCAACTGCTGATCAACGGCATGGGCGACCAAATCACCGACTTTGAGTCGGGCAACGTCGTCGTTGACGATCACGACAACGCCGGCACCATTGCCGCCGCAACGCCTATCGCAATCGGTGACATTCCGGGCACATCTGAAAACGGCCGCGGCTCCATCACCGGCATCATTAACAACACCGCGGCCAACAACCCCATCGACTTCGATACGTTCACCTTCACGGCTCCGGGCTCCGGCACGGCGCTGGTCCGTCTCACCCGCATCAACGGCTCGATCCTCAACGCGAGCTTCGATGTCTTCCGTGAGAACGGCGCACAGGTGGGTTCGGGCATTCAGCAGGGTGGCGGCGTGCTTGAGCTGTCCTTCGCTGTCAACGCAGGCGAAGTGTTCAGCATCGACGTGCTGGGCCAAGGCCTCAGCGAAGGCGAGTATCGCATCGAGCTGTCGGGCATGCCCGCCGTCGACGATCACGCCAACAGCACCAAGTTCCAGAACGCGACGGAGTTCGAAATCAACGACTTCACCGGCTCCACGACCGTCACAGGTCGTATCGGACAGCCGGGCGATTCCGACGTCTTCAAGTTCGAGTTCCCCGAGTATCAGCGTCTGCAGTTCCGCGTCGAATCGGCGACCGCCAACCTCACCCCGCGCGTCTCGGTCTATGAAATCACCGAGAACCCCAGCGGTCAGCAAGGCGTCATCCGCATGCGTGTGGGCGTGGGCGAAGGGTTCCTGCCTCCCAACCAGACACTGCCGATCGCCACGACGTTCGCTTCGGTCACCCCGGCCCGCAGCCGTGGCACGGTCGACAACGGCGACTTCCGCGAGTACAAGTTCTACTACGTCGTCGTCGAAGGCACCGACAAGATCGCCGACATTGGCGATTACTCGCTCATCGTGCTGGCTGACCCCACCGACGACCACGCCGACGCCGACAGCGATGGTGACGGCAACTTCGACAACGGTCAGACCGGACAGGCAACGCCCGTGATCATCGATGCCCTTACCGGCACCGCCGCGATCAACGGCAACCTCGAAGCCGCGGGCGACACGGACATCTTCCGCTTCGTCCTCGAAACCGAAGGCAACGTCAGCGTTACGCTCGCCCGTGGCGCGGACAGCTTCCTGCGGGCTCGCCTCTCGCTGCTCAAGCTCAACACCGACGGCAGCTTCACCACGCTCGCGCAGGCTCAGATGGCCGACGCGATCAACCCCAACTTCATCACCGCCAGCTTCGACAGCTCGGCCCTCAGCAACGTCAACCGCGGCGAAGTCATCTACATCGCTGTTGACGGCATCGGGGCAGGCACCAACACCAACCTCGGCGTGGCCGGCACCTACACCCTCAGCTTCGTCGTCCCGCCGCTTGACGATCATGCCAACCGCACGGAATGGGATCTGGCCACGATCATCCCGATCGACGGCACAACCGGTCTGGGCCAGATCGGCACCGACTCGCCCAATCAAGTCGCCAATCCGCGCATCAGCCCCAACGCCGACGACGACCTGTTCACCTTCACCGTGCTCAACACGGGTGTGCACAACGTCACGCTCACGCCCTTCGTGAGCACGCTGGGCACCATCGCGTCGCGCATCCGCGTCTTCCGCGATGATGGCTCGGGCACCTTCACTCTCATCGGCACTGCGAGTTCGTCGGCGGCCGGTCAGGCAGCGGCCTTCACCATCAACAACGCCACCGCAGGCCAACGCTACTTCGTGCTCGTTGACGCTCTGGTCCTCGCCGGTGCAACCCCCGTGGGTGAGTACCGCATCACGGTGCAGGGCCCTGCCGGAAGCAGCGGCGGCGGTGGCGGCACCGACCCCTCGGTCATCGACTTCAACTCCCCCACCACCCTCGTCCTCAACCCGCGTACGGGTGACGGCAGCAGCATCGGCAGCACGACCAACCCGCAGGCCAGCCTTATCCAGCCCGCGGGCGATCGCGACCTCTACGCCTTCACCACTGCCGCGCCGGGCCGTGTCTTCCTGCGTCTCTCGACGCCGGCTGGCTCGATCCTCGACGCTCAGATCCAGGTGCTGCGTGACAATGGCGACGGCACTCGTACCGTCATCGCTACCGACGCCGACGGCCTGCCCGGTTCCACCGCGCAAGTCTCCTTCGGCTCACCGGCTGGCGTGCGCTACTTCGTCATCGTCGACGGTCTGGGCGAAAGCGTCGGTGCCTACAAGCTCGAAGTGCTGACCGAATCCGCGGTCAACCGCCTCGTCTACCCCGAAGGCTTCTCGAGCGACACCGTCAGCGAATTCGTCCCGATCGTCAATCCCAACGTCTTCCCCGTCGACTTCCGTCTGACCCTCTACTACGACGACGGCACGACCCCCACGCAGTTGCCGGGCGGCACCATGCAGCCCAACAGCCGCGACGGCTACACGATCACCGCCGTCATCAACGGCCAGATCGTTCGCGCCCCGGGCGTCATCCCCAACAAGCCCTACTCGGTCGTCCTCGACTGGACGGTCCCGACCACGTACGTCAACAGCCAAGGTCAGACGGTGCCGGTTGATCCCGCCACCATCCAGCCCCTGGGTGCCACGCTCAGCCACTACGACTTCGGCAGCAGCACGGGCGACGCCTTCACCGACAAGGTCTCACCCACCTGGTCCTTCCCGCGCGTCGAGCGCAACCCGGGCGCCGCACTCAACTTCATCCTCTTCTGGAACCCCCACAACTACGAAGTCGACGTGACCCTCACAGCCTTCCTCGCGGACGGCTCGCGTGTCACGCTGCCTGAAGTTCGCCGCGTCCGCGCTCTGGGCCGCGAAGGCTTCGGCATCAACGACTTCACCCAGCTCGGCACAGGCATCTTCGGTGCGCAGATCAACGCGACCCCCGTCGCGACCAATACGCAGCTGGCCGCGCAGCCCTTCGAAGGTGTCGTCGCCAGCATCACCGCCTACCGCTTCGGTGGTGGCAACGAAAGCGCCTTCGGTGCGCTGGGTGATGCACAGGGCGGCACGACCAAGGGTGCTCTCACCAACATCACCAACGGCAACGGCGTCACGAGCGAGATCAGCATCTTCAACCCCGGTACCGCTCCCGCGACCGTCAACCTGTCCGCAACCTACATCCGCAACAACATCACCGCCAGTCAGCGCACCATTCAGGTCCCCGCGGGCCGCTCGGTCACCATCACCGGTGCGTCGCTGGGCCTCGTCGCGGGCGATGCAGCAGGCATTCGCTACTCCAGCGATCTGCCCGTCAGCGTGCTCAGCTACCAGGCTCAACGCGGCGATGCCGACGCGAGCACCCCGCAGTACGAAGCCGGCACTCGCTTCTTCTTCGGCGATGCCTTCATCAACGGTGCCACCGCTGGTCGCCTCTACTTCGAAACCCTGTACTTCTACAACCCCTCCTCGGTCGCCAGCAACGCCACCGTCAACATCATCTTCTACAACGAGCCGGGCACCACCCCGCGTGCCAACACCGCCGTCAACATCTCCATCCCGGCCAACGGCTTCCAGCAGTTGCGTCTGCACGAGCTCCAGGCCATCGTCGGTGGCGGCCTCCCCAGCTTCTTCGCTATCGACATCACCGGCTCGCTGCCCTTCCAAGTCACCATGGAGCACTACGACCTGTTCCTCGGTGGTGGCTGGGCCGCCTCGCCCGTGCCCTTCGGTATCAAGACTCCGCTGGCCGACATCCGCTGAGTTTCATCCCCCTCGCTTCTTCCTCCCCCGCCGCTCACCCGGCGGGGTTTTTCTTTGCAACAAGCCCCCCTCGCGACTACGTTCCCGCCATGCACGCCAAGCAACCGCGAACGCTGCCATTCTTCAAATACCACGGTCTCGGCAACGACTTCGTCCTGATCGACGCCATCACCACGCCCGCACTCGCGCGTCGTGACTGGCACGATCTGAGCCGCAAACTCTGCGATCGTCGCTTCGGCATCGGCGCCGATGAACTTCTGCTTCTCACTCGCTCCAAGACCGCTCACGTCACGATGCGCGTACTCAACGCCGACGGAACCGACGGCGGCATGTGCGGCAACGGCATTCGCTGCATCGCTCGCCACATGTGTGATCATCACGGCTTCAAGCAAGCAACGCTGCAGGTCGCGGTCTATGGCGTGGGCGAGCGAACCATGCACATCGTGCGCAAGGGCCCGCGCTTTGCCGCAGCGCAAGTTGATATGGGCACACCGCACCTCGCGCCCCAGCTCATCCCATGCGCCACATCTCTCGCAAACGCCTCGCACGACGGCTTACCCGCCATCATCGGAGCTGCTTTGCCCGCGTCACTTCGCAAGTCCTTAGGCTCCGCCGCGAGCGGCATCGACTCCATGACCTGTGTCAGCATGGGCAACCCGCACGCCGTGCTCTGGTGTCAAGGCAGAAACAAACCCACGCGAGAGCTCGTCGAAGCCATCGGTCCCGTGCTGCAGCGTTCACCGCTCTTTCCGCGCAGCGTCAACGTGCACGTCGCCGCCGTCACCTCGCGCGTACGTGCAGTCATCTGGACATATGAACGCGGTTCGGGAGTCACACTCGCATGTGGCACCGGCGCATGCGCAGTGCTCGTGGCAGGCGTGCTCGCAGGTAAGCTCGCACGCACCGCAACCATCAACGTGCCGGGCGGCGATCTTGGTGTGTATTGGGACAACACAACCGGACGCGTCATCAAATCCGGACCGGGCGAACTCGTCTTTACAGGTTCATGCAGAGTCTGACGCTTACTTGCCCGACGAAATGACTTCGCCTCCCGAAGCCCGCCACGCGTACAGCCCGCCCTCGAGAATGTACACCTTGGTGTAGTTGAGCCCGCGCAGCTTCTTTGCTAGCGCGTAAGGCGTCGCACTCGACGGATCCGCGCCGTAGATCAGAATCGTGTCGTAATCCGCAAGACGATCGGAGCGTGCCTCGCCCGCGTTCTCCGCCTTCGCCGCACGCAGATCGTTGGGCTCCCACATTGGCACCAGCAGCGCACCAGGTCGCACATCACCCAGTTGCAGATTGCGAGCGCCTGCGATGCGTTGCGCCCGCCACTGCTCCACCGGCCGAGCGTCGAGAATGATGAGCTCCATCGCTTCACCATTCTCCCAGCTCTCCGCGATCACTTCGTTCGCCTTCTCCGGCGCCATCCGCCGCAGCTCGCTGTCATCTACGCCCATGCCCAGGAAGTTCAGACGCTGTTCACCCTTGCTCGTGCAGCCGCAAGCCGAAAACACCGCGGCAAACCCAGCGACAATCAGACATCCCGTGCGAACGGCGAACAAAGCATGTGCCATGCGCCATTGTTGCACCCTTCAAGCGCGTTGCAACCGCAAACACGCGAACAGCATCCAACTGTGCAACGCAATCGCGCGTCGGTTGTATCGTTGAACTCTGCGAATCGCCGAACGTAGGACACGAGCATGCCCGATCCATCGCACCACCGTTCTCTCGCTCGCTCCACCTGGCGGCATCTACTCGCCGCAACAGTCGGCCTTGCCGCAGCCGCCCCCAGCGTGCTCGCTCAGCCCGAGACGACGGACGAACGCAAGAACAAGGTTGTGTTCTCGCTGCAACTTGATGGCGCTGCAACGCCCGGGAGCACGATCACACTGGGCCTCAACTACCTCATCACGAAAGACTGGCACACCTACTGGGATGGTCTGAACGACACTGGCATGCCCGCATCGTGGAAGTTAACGCTGCCGGAAGGCTGGCAGGCTGGCGAGCCCCAATGGCCCGCGCCCAAGCGCTACGGCATGGACAATGGCGTGGTTGATCACGTGTACTTTGGTGAAGCCACCATCCTCATTCCCATTCGCATTCCAGCCAACACCGAGTTCAAGAACTTCGAGATCGCGGCCAGCAGCAAGTGGCTCGTGTGTCAGGAAGCCTGCATCCCCGAGCGAGGTGAATCCAAGACCACCGTTGCCGTCATTGATCGCCCGACACCCAAGCAAGCCCCGTCAGGCATTCTGGCGTCGCGTGCTCGCACCATCCAAACGGGCTGGGCAGAACTCGCCGCCGCAAAGCCTGAAACATCACTCGTTGATGCGACGCTGACCGTCCGCGTGCCGGGCGCGACCAAGCTCGCGTTCTTCCCAGGTGCAGACTCCTCCCCTGCCGAAGACCTGATCGAAGAAGGCGAAGCCACGGGCGACACGCTCCGCGTACGTATGCACCAGCGCAAGGGCGAGCCGCTCACCGTCCGCGGCGTGATTGAAGTGACCCGCGCCAGTGCTTCGGGCTCAGCTACCACCAGTTGGCATGCCCTCGACTTCACGCCACCATATGAAAGCAAGACCGAAACGCCAGCCGCAGCGCCGGCGAAGTAACTGACACGTCCACAACCCGCCGTCACGTGCACGGCGGCGACAGAGGTTCGGAACCCCCGCGAGCGTGCCCGGAAGGATCCACGCTCGCCAACTTTGGAGTATCTCTCATGAAGAAGAACGCATTGCTGCTTGGTCTAACTGCCGCCACACTCGCTTTCGCCGGCTCCACCTTCGCCTGGGCCGACGACAAGCCCAAGGACACCACCAAGGAAGTCCAGAAGGAAGTTCAGAAGGAAGCCAAGAAGTACGACGACAAACAAAAGAACACCGAAAAGAAGGCCGACAAGGGCACAGAGAGCAAGAGCATTTCCGTGGGTGATGCTGCTCCCAACTTCACGCTCAACGACACCTCGGGCAAGTCTCACACGCTCGCCGATCTGACCAAGGAAGGCAAGATCGTCGTCATTCAGTGGTTCAATCCCGAGTGCCCCTTCGTCGTCAAGCACTACGGCAAGAAGGGCAACACCTTCAACGATCTCCACGCGAAGTACAAGGACAAGAACGTCGTCATCCTCGGCATCAACAGCGGCGCCGAAGGCAAGCAAGGCGCTGGCCTCGACAAGAACCAGACCGCCGTCAAGGACTGGAAGATCGAATACCCCATCCTCATGGACATGGCCGGCACCGTTGGCAAGCAGTACAACGCCAAGCGCACGCCCGAAATGTTCATCGTCGGCAAGGACGGCAAGGTCGCCTACCACGGCGCTATCGACGACGATCGCGGCTCTGACGCTCCCGGCAAGATCAACTACGTCGCCGCCGCTCTCGATCAGCTGATCGCTGGCGAAACGGTGACCAAGGCCGAAACCCAGCCCTACGGCTGCAGCGTGAAGTATTGATCCACTTCCGCGTCTGATTACCGCGGCCCTGCGATCCCTATCGCAGGGCCGCGTTGTTTTTGGACCTGCATGTCTGCGAATCGATCCGACCGCGTGAGCATCTCATTGACAGGCAAACGCGAACTTTTGACAAGTGCGGGCGTAGAATCCGCCGGCCAATTGCGAAGGAGTCTCAACTATGGCAACCACCACCCTGCCCCAGACGGGCGACAACAGCACGCAGAGCGTCATCCTCTCGGAAACCGCCGCCCGCGAAATCAAGACCATCATCCAGCAGCAGGAGCTCGACGCCGACAAGGTGTGCCTCCGCGTGGGTGTCAAGGGCGGCGGATGCAGCGGTTTCAGCTACATCCTCGACCTGACGGAAACCAAGAAGGACACCGACGAACTGTTCGAACAGCACGGTGTCCGCATCATCGTTGATCCCAAGAGCCTGCTCTATCTGGGCGGCGTCACCGTTGACTTCAAGGACGAAATCATGGGCCGCGGGTTTGTCTTCCACAATCCCAACGCCACTGCAAGCTGCGGCTGCGGCAGCAGCTTCAGCGTGTGAGTCAGCAGATCAGTCTCGCGTCGTGAAATCGTCCGCCCCGCGGACGATTTTTTTCTTGCGCGCGTCCAGCAACACGTTCCGCATGGCTAGTCACTCGGTCGCTCCCCGCGCGTTCGCTCAACGCGTCAGAAGGAAAGGGTTTGCCATGCTTCACACGTTCATTTCGCGTTGCTCTTCCACTTTGCTTGCTATCGCCGCCGCGTTGACGGTGCTGCCCGCCACCGCTCAGGCACAACCTGCGAACGAGACGTGTGCCGCGGCGATTCCGCTCACCATCGGCACAACCACGCTGTTCAATTCGGGCACGGCGAACGACGCATTGCCGTTCACGTGTACTCCCGGTTTTCGCGACGCGTGGTTCACGTTCGTGCCGGCGGTGCATGCCACGTACGTGATCAGTTCATGTGATCTTGCCGTGAGCGTGTATGAAGGGGCGTGCCCAACCGACGATTCAAGGCTGGTTGCATGTGGCCGGGCTTCATGCACTGGCACGACCAATGGCATTCGGTTTGACGGGCTGGCTGGGCTGACGTATCGCATCCGAGTTGGCGCGGCGGCGAGCGGAACTACCTTCACCAACAAACGCATCTCCGTTGAGTTCGCAAATCCCATCACGTATCAAGGCAGACTTCTGGAGAACAACTCGCCCTACAACGGCTTGATCGACGTCGAGTTCGGCCGATCCGCGTTTGCAGATGGCACAGCATCGAATCTGGTGCTGGGCCATTTGGTTACCAATGTGGCGGTCGTTGACGGACTCTTCTCAGCGACGTTTCCAGCAAGTCCCGACGATGCGCCGGATACGACGTGGTATTTGGGTGTTCGTGTGCGTCCCGCTGGCACCACCACATTCACGCAATTGCTGCCTCGCCAGCGAATGACTGGTGTCACGCGAGCCATTCGCGCAGACCAGGCGGACACCGTGGACTGGCGCGACATTGCTGCCTCGCCCTTCACGAACGCGAGATCGAATAATGATTTGACTCTGAGTTCGTTCCTCGGTATCGGATTTGGTAGCGGCTCCACCGCGCTCCCCGCAGCAGCGCTGCATGTGCAGGATGGAACGGTCGCCGTCACGCCATCTAACTCCGCATGCGCCATCTTCGAACGCGCCGCGACAAACTACATCCAGATTCTCTCGCCCGACGCCAACGAAAAGGGCATCGCATTCGGTTCGCCTCTGTCGGGCTTTGCAGGCGGCATCTACTACACCAACGCCACCGGCATGAGCCTGCGCACTGGAACCAACGACACGCAGATGACAATCGACGCCGCCGGCCTCATCGGCATGGGCCGCACGCCAACAGCGAACAAGCTAGAAGTGAACGGCAATGCCAGCAAAACCACCGCTGGAAGCTGGCTCGCCAACTCCGATGCTCGCATCAAGCAGGACATCCGTCCCATCACGAGTGCTCTGGACACGCTTGACCGCGTGCAACTCGTGAGTTTCGCCTACACGCCCGGCTACCGCAATACGCACAAGGGCATCGACGACCGCCGGTATCTCAACGTCATCGCCCAGCAGTTCGCCACAGTCTTCCCCGACTGGGTGCAGAGTTCGGGCGAGAAACTCCCGGACGGCTCCAGCATCCTGCAAGTCGACACGTACCCCCTCACGATCTACGCGGCTGCGGGTGTGCAGGAGTTGCATGGACAGGTCAAGCGGCTGCAAGACGAGAACACTCGCCTGCGCGACCGGCTCGCCGCACTCGACGCGCGACTGCAGCGCCTGGAGCAGGACAACCAGTCGACGAAGTGAATCGGCCGGGATTCCGACGCCAAACGCCCGCGTTGCTGACGCGGGCGTTTTGCATCTCCGGGGCTGGCCTTTCTCCTCGGAACCCGTTGTGCAGGCTACCTTTGTCCACGTCATGAGCCAAGCTGCCACCCCCATGGAAACCGCCCACGGCTACTCGCCCCCCAGCGTGACGCAGTTCTCCGTCTTCCTCCACAACAAAGTCGGCAAGCTCCACGACCTCGTCGAGGTCTTTGAGAATCGCCACGCCCTGCTCGCGGCCATCAGCGTCAACGAAGCCAGCGATCACGCCGTCGTCCGCATCATCCCCACCAACGCCACGCTCGCCCGCCGCGTGCTCGACGACAGTGGCCTGGCTTACACCATGCGCGACGTGCTGGTCGTGGAACTCTCCGGCAACCACACGCTCAGCAGCATGTGCCTGAGCCTGCTGCGAGCCGAGCTCTCCATCCACTTCGCCTACCCGCTTATGTCGCGCGGTGCTTCGGCCCCCACCATCGCGCTCGCGGTCGACGATCTGACGCTGGCGGGCCAAATCCTGCGGCGGAAGGACTTCCGCCTGCTGGGTGAAGCCGATTTGTCCGATCCGGTCTGAATCACGCCAGTCTGAATCACGCGCCAACGCGTGGGGCGATAGATGCAATCAAGGGGGCGAGGAAACGGGCGATGGTGCAAATGCGCAGCGTGGTGGCGGTGGCAGTGCTGGTGGTGCTCACAGCGACTGGCGTGGTGATGCCGTCGTGCGGGAAAAAGAAGTCCGCGCCCCCCAGTAACGCATCGACGCAGCCCAACCCCGACGACATGGAAGGCGGCAGTGGAGGCAGCCCCGCCGGAACTTCGCCGCCCGACGTCACCGCAGCCCCCGAGGAAGTGGTCGTCGGCTCGGGCGAAGAACCCGACCCAATGGACGCGGTCGGTCGCGGCCGCGGCCCCATCGACGAGACCACCGACAGCAACGCCAAACTCGTACGCGTCTGGTACGGCACCAACCGCGAGCCGGTGGACCGCGCCGACGTGAGCAAAGGCTTCACCAACGAGCGCAGCGTGCAGGGTGACGCCTTCTTCGGAAGCGTCGTCTGTCGCGTACCCAACAGCCGCCCCAAAGGCACGCTGGGTTCGTCCTGGTACCGCCAACTTGCCAAATGGGAAGATGACGACATCACGATCTCCGAAATCGAGCAGTTACAGGAAGACGCCCTCTTCGCCCAGCTCAAGGAGTACCTCGAAGAGTCCCATCGCAGCGAGCGCTGCGTACTCGTCTACATCCACGGCTACAAGAATTCCTTCGAGCGAGCCGCGTTGCGGGCCGCGCAGTTGGCGGTCGATCTGGACGTCCCCGGACTCACCGCCTTTTACAGTTGGCCCAGCAAAGACGCTGCAGGCGGCTACACCGCCGATGCGGCCTCGGTCGAAGCCAGCGAAAAGCACGTGCGCCGCTTCCTCGAACGCATGCTCGACGAGTCCGGCGCAGACAAAGTCCACGTCATCGCACACAGCATGGGCAACCGCGTCATGGCTCGCGTCGCCCAGAAGCTCCTCGAAAAGCCCGATCGCCGCTTCGGCCAGATCATCCTCGCCGCACCCGACGTCGACGCCGAGGCCTTCGAAGATCTCGCCCTTGCCTACCCGCGTCTGAGCGAGCGCACCACGCTCTACGTCAGCAAGAAGGACATGGCCCTCGAAGCCAGCAACTGGGTCCACGACTTCCCCCGCGCCGGCTACATGCCCCCCGTTACCGTCGTGCCCGACATCGACACTGTCGAAGTCACCAGCATCGACGTCAGCATGCTGGGCCACGGTTACGCCGCCGAATGTGAGCAGGTCCTCGCCGACATCTCAGGCTTGCTGCGTCACAGCGTCGCCCCGCGCGAACGCCCCAATCTCCGCATCATGCGCAACGAACTGGGCGAGTCATTTTGGACGATGGACGTCCCGCACCCGGATCACTGAGCCCTACCCCGTCCACTGGGCCCCCTTATCTCCCCAATCCTCGAAACGCGCCCCTGCGCCGGGCGTACGCGTACCGTCCACTTCGCAATACATCTGCAGGAGCACCCAATGCCTCGTGCCATCACCCTGAGCCTTAGCCTCTCCGCTCTCCTCGCTTCCGCCGCCTTCGCGCAGCCCGCGACCGACGCGCCCGCCAAAGAAGCACCCGCGGAGAAAGCTCCACTAGATCTCGCCAAGCCCACCATCAAGGACATTCCCGTGATGCGTCCGGGCAAGGACTTCACGATCGAAGCCTACGTGACCGGTGTCGAAGTCCCCTGGTCCATCGTCTGGACCGGCTCCTCGCGCATGCTCTTCACTGAACGTTCCGGCGCTGTCCGCGTCGTCGAAAACGACAAGCTCCGCGAGTCGCCCCTCTACACCGTGCCCGACCTCATCGGTGAAGGCGGCGAGAACGGCCTGATGGGCCTTGCCGTCCACCCCGATTACGCCACCAACCGTTTCGTCTACATCAGCTACGGCACCCGCCGCGACGTGCGCGTTGTGCGCCTCAAGGACACGGGCGACGCGTTCGTGGAGCCAACACCGATTCTCACGGGCATTCCCGCGGGCCGCAACCACGTCGGCTGCCGCCTCGCCTTCGGGCCCGATGGCAAGCTGTACATCACGACTGGCGAAACCTTCGAGAAGGAACTCGCCCAAGACATGTCCAGCCTCGGCGGCAAGATCCTCCGCGTGAACGACGATGGCAGCATCCCCGCAGACAACCCCTTCGTCAACAAAGAGAACACTCGCGGCGAGATCTTCAGCTTCGGCCACCGCAATCCGCAAGGCATCGTGTGGACCGAATCAGGCCTCATCCTCGAAACCGAGCACGGCCCCAGCGGTGAAGTCCGCCCCTCGCGGGGCGATGACGAACTCAACATCGTGAAGGCCGGCGCTGATCTGGGCTGGCCCAAAGTCTGGGGCAGCAAGACCGCCGAAGGCACCATCGCCCCCGCCGTTGTCTTCACGCCCGCCATCGCTCCCGCCAGCGCCGCCTACTACAACGCCGAGCGTTTCCCGCAATGGAAGGGCTCGCTCTTCTTCGGAGCTCTGGGCGGCCTGCGTCGCGACGCTGACCCGGGTGTCTATCGCGTTGCTTTCGAAGGCGAAAAGGTCACCGCTATCGAGCGCTATGCCACGGGCTTCGGCCGTATTCGCTGTGTCGCCGTCGGACCTGATGGCGCGATTTACTTCAGCACCAGCAACAAGGACGGCCGCGCCCAGCCGCGCGAAGGTGACGACAAGATCTACCGCATCATCCCCGCGGGCACCTGAGTCAACTTCACTGAATCGCATTCACTGCATCACATCTAGCCGCAGCCGCGCTCAATTGCCGCCTGCGGCTTTTTGCTGCTCTTCGCGCAGCTGTGAGTACGCGTAAAACGTCAGCACCGCCGGCAGAAATGTCATCTCGCCCGCTCGCCGACTCACCGCTTCCAGCGAGCCGTGTCGCCCGCTCGCCACTTCTTGCTGCAGGTCAACAACCACCTTGTCAAGCACCGCGATCATCTGCCCCATGAGCTTGTACTGCTCGGGCGTCTTGGGCATGAACCCGCTGATGCCCGGGGCGTTGGTGGGCAGCACAAAGTACCACTTGCCATCCGGCGCCTTGTTCATCACCATGCCGATAGGCTGCATGACGGGCTTGCCATCCCACAACAGCGCAACGCTGTCATCGGTCAAGTACGCCGTTGTCAACCGACCTTCGTTGTCCCGCAGGAACGAATACGGATCCGCAAACAACCGCGTGATCGCATCATCAAACTGCTCACGCTGATCCTGCCGCTCACCAGGCCGCGCGTTGCGATTGCGCCGCCCGCCCGCACCTTGCCGTCGGCCCTGCTGCGCGAGCTGACCGATCAAACTCGTGGACTTGCCCTGCTTCGCCGCCTCTTCAGCCTTCTTCGCGAGTTCCGCCGTCTCTTCCGGGAACCGCGTGTTGAGTTCCGTCGCCAGTTGCTCCATGTGGCCCGTCAGGCGGCCCATTGTGTTGAGCAGCCGCCGCATGTCCTCGTTCTCGGCGTAGATCAGGTTGGGCAGTTTCTCGGCATCGCCCTGCTCCACCATCTTGCTCGCGCTCGCAATGGTCTCTTCAGGCGTCCCCTGCCCATAGTCGGTGCGCGAGCAGCCACTCAGAGCCACCAGAGCTGCAAGACCCGCCGCCGCGAAAATGCCCAGTCGCGCGATCATCTCTTCCCTTGCTTCGCGGCTGCCGCCAACCGGTTTCACCGTCTATTCCGGCCCTCAACCGTGGGCGCTCAAGTACGCGATAAAACTCGCATCCGCGTCATACCGCGTTTTGGGCGTGTACACCCCATTGCCCTTGCCCTTTTCGTCCTCGTTCTCGCCATAGAACGTCGCGTGCTTGAAGCCGGCTTCCAGCAGCAGTTCGCGAATCTCCCGCACCGTCCACACGCGCCAGGTATAGCTGAACGCCTTGTGCATCGCGGGGCCCTTTTCAAACTCGAAGTGGATGTAGCACTGAGTCTCGCTGGTCACCGGGTTGAATTTGTTCTGATCCCAGATATAGCGGAATCGCCGACCATCGGGCGCCTTGATCCACCGCGGCTCCTGCTGCTCCTTGGTGGTTTCGTAGCCGCCGTGAATATCCATGAAGAACACGCCGTCGGGCTTCAGACTCTTCTTCACGCTGCGGAAGTACTGCAGCATGGTCTCACGCTCCTGAAAAATCCAGTAGCTGAAGTTCATCGCAAGCACTGCATCCACACTTTGTGCCTGCGGCCCCGGATCCAGCACGTTCTTATGCAGCAACACCAGCCGCTCGTGCTGCTCCTTTGTGAAGTCCTTTGCCAGGTTCTTGAGGCCCCACGTCAGCGTGGGCTTGTGCAGATCAACGCCAATCGCCACGTTCTCAGCGTGCTGCCGCACGAAGTAAGCGCTCGTCGCCGCCGCACCGCAGAAGTCCTCGCGCAGCCGCCGCAACGGCCGCCCCGCCAGCTTCTTGAATCGATCCGTCACAAAATCAATCTCGGCCTCGGGGCACTGCACCGACCAGATGTAGAGCCAGAGCTTCTCCGTGTTATCCCGCGTGATCGGACCTGCGGCCCGCGTGCCCTTCCCCGTCTTCGTGCGAGCCTTCGCCGCCCGCTTTGCAACAGGTTTGGACTCCAGCATTTGAGCCACGTGCTTGCTTGTCGTGCGTGCCGCAGAACTGTCGACCACCGTCATGCCGATGCGCCTTTCTTGCCGAGTTTCTCGGGATGCAGATGGGCTTTCCCGCCTCTTGCACAGACCCGCGAAATCCAAACCGAACTTTCGCCGATGGAAGGGTGTACCCCTTCCGGGGCGGGTTTATACTCCCGCCCGCATTCGGCAACCATAGCCGAGCGATTGTTGATAGGGGAAGGTTTTCCGGCCCGCAGCAGCGAACGCGAGCGGCCCTTTGCGTGGAGAGATGCGATGAAGCTCACGATGGTTGGTACTGGGTACGTTGGTCTGGTCACGGGCGTGTGCTTCAGCAACACGGGCAATCACGTCACCTGCCTCGACGTCGATCCCCGCAAGATCGAAAAGCTCAAGAAGGGCGTCTGCCCCATCTATGAACCCGGCCTCGAAGAAATGATGGAGCGCAACTACAAGGCTGGTCGCCTCCAGTACACCCTCGACAAGCAGGAAGCCTACCGCGACGCCGAGATGATCTTCATCTGCGTCGGCACTCCCAGCGACGAGCGCGGCCACACCGACCTCAAGTACGTCAACGCCGCCGCTGACGACATCGCCGACATGCTCAAGGCCCTTGGCCCCAACCAGAAGCCCAAGGTCATCGTCATGAAGAGCACCGTGCCTGTCGGCACCACGCTCAGCGTGCGTGATCGCATTCGCGCCCGTGTCGGCCCCGCCATCCCGTTCAAGGTCGCTGACAACCCCGAATTCCTGAAGGAAGGCGCGGCTATCGATGACTTCATGAAGCCCGATCGCGTCGTCGTCGGTATCGAAGACGAAACCGTGGGCGAAGCCTTCAAGCAGCTCTACGACCCCTTCGTGCGCAACGGCCACCCCATCTACCTGATGGACGTCCCCAGCGCCGAAATGGTTAAGTACTGCGCCAACAACTTCCTCGCCACCAAGATCAGCTTCATCAACGAGATGGCCAATCTCTGCGAGGCCTACGGCGCCGACATCAACCGCGTCCGCGAAGGCATGTGCAGCGACAAGCGCATCGGCAACGCCTTCCTCTACCCGGGCCTGGGCTACGGCGGCTCCTGCTTCCCCAAGGACACGCTCGCCTGCATCATGATGGGCGACAAGTGCGGCATCGAAGCCAAGCTCAGCAAGAGCGTGCACGACGTCAACCAGAAGCAGCGTGATCGCTTCTTCGACAAGATCGTCGCTCACTTCGGCGGCAAGACCGGCGTGGGCGGCGGCGCAGCCGGCATGCAAGGCAAGAAGATCGCCTTCTGGGGCATTGCCTTCAAGCCCAAGACCGACGACATCCGCGAAGCTCCCGCCCTCACGCTCATGCGTAAGGCCAACGGCTACGGCGCAGCCTGCGCCGCCTTCGACCCCGTCGCCAACGAAAACGCCCGCGCCGAACTGGGCGGCAACTTCAAGATCGTCGACGACATGTACGAAGCCCTCAAGGACGCTGATGCCCTCGTCATCAGCACCGACTGGGACGAGTTCAAGAGCCCCGACTTCGCCAAGATCAAGAGCCTCATGAAGAGCCCGGTGATCTTCGACGGCCGCAACCTCTATCGCCTCGCGGCGATGGACGAAGCCGGCTTCACGTACCACAGCGTGGGTCGTCGTCCGGTTGGCGTCAAGCGCTAAGCCATCTTCCCCGGTGGAACGGGCTTTCAGCCCGTTCCCAAAGAGTTCACACTTCCAACCCTGCACCCTGTGCAGGGTTTTCTATTACGCCATGTTGCTTCCACAAAGAAGTTGCTGCGCAAAGAGGTCGCGACAGCAAGAAAAAACCCTGCACATCGTGCAGGGTTGTTGAAAACTTGGGATTGCTCGAAAGGGCCGAAAGCCCGTTCGACCAAGCAGAATGATTAGTTCGCGAAGTGAGCGAACGCGCGGTTGGCTTCCGCCATGCGGTGCGTCTGGTCGCGAGTCATCATCGCCTTGCCTTCCTTGCGGGCGCCGTTGTACAGCTCATCCGCCAGGCGCAGAGCCATGGGGCGGCCCTTTTCGCTGCGAGCAGCTTCGAGAATCCAGCGGTACGCCAGCGACTGAGCGCGCTTGGGCTTCACGGTCATGGGCACCTGATAGTTCGCACCACCGATGCGCTTGCTGCGGACTTCCACGAACGGCTTCACGTTGTCAACCGCCATGCGGAAGACTTCGATGGCTTCCTTGGGAGCGCCCGGATCGGTTTCCTTCGCGAGCTTGGCCTGAATCGCGTCCAGCGCGTCATAGACCACGCGTTCAGCGACGGACTTCTTGCCATCCATCATGACGCAGTTGATGAAACGAGCCAGCTGACGATCGCCGAACTTGCCGTCGGGACGAAGCTGGGCTTCTGCGGAGGTAAAGCTCTTGCCACCCATCTATAAACTCCTTTGGCTGGAGCGGGAAATCCGCTCAACCGTTCACCGCGAGACACGGGAGATGTTCTCGCGATTACTGCCGCGGGCTCAAGCCCGCTGAAATGTCCTGGGCGAATGCTGTCTTGACCCTAGTGCCCAGTCCCTAGTGCCAAATGCCAATTCGTTTACTTCGCCGCGGCCTTGCCACGCTTCGCACCGTACTTGCTGCGACCCTGCTTGCGGCCTTCAACGCCCAAGCAGTCAAGGGTGCCGCGGACGATGTGGTAGCGCACACCGGGAAGGTCGCGCACACGGCCGCCGCGCACCAGCACAATGCTGTGCTCTTGCAGGTTGTGGCCTTCGCCACCGATGTAGGCCGTGACTTCCTTGCCGTTGCTCAGGCGCACACGAGCGATCTTACGAAGAGCCGAGTTGGGCTTCTTCGGGGTCGTCGTCTTGACGATCAGGCACACGCCGCGCTTCTGCGGAGCGCCGCGGAGGTCCTTGACCTTGTTGATCTTCGCGAGCGGCTTGCGGGGCTTGCGGACGAGTTGGTTGATCGTGGGCATGGCGTGCGTCTATTTGAAGTCTGAAAACAACGATGCGCAAAACTTCCGCCGGCTCGCCGACGGGGGAGGGGATGATAGCGGGCGTTCACCGAAAAGCAAGGAAGCAGCGCTCCCGGCTTTCAGTCCCCACTTCACCACCCCTCGCCGGAGTAAAGTCTGCCATGTCCCACCCGTCAACCCAGCAGCCCCTCACGTTTTCCGCCTTCCAAACCCTCATTCGCGACCGCTACTACAAAACCGACGCCGCCCGCGGCACCCCGGGCACCTTCATGTGGCTGGTCGAAGAGTTTGGCGAACTCGCCACCGCGCTGCAAGACAACGCACCCGGCAAAAACCCGACCGCCGAGCAGCGTGCCAACTTGGAAGAAGAATTCGCCGACGTCATCGCCTGGCTCACCACCCTTGCCAACATCAACGGCGTTGACTTGGAGAAGGCCCTCAGCAAATACACCACGCCCGGTAAGGTCGAAGGCGTCAAAGGCTGATGAAGAGTGCACGCGCACATGCAAATGTGCTTGATCGGCCCCGTAGGCATGCGTTAAACTCTTTGAGCATCCATTTGTGTGATGCCAGGGAGAGATGACATGATGAAGACGTCCGCTGCGTTAGCGATTCTCGTTGCCGCCAGTTCTTCCCAAGCCGCACTCATCACGCTCGGTGGCGACTTCGCCGGCACGTTCGGCAACGGCAATCTCGTTGCCCTCAACTCCGCGGGACAGCGCACCTTCTCGCAAAACCTCGGCGACGCATCCGTGTCCGGAACCGTCCGGTTCAGCAACACATTCTTCGACGGCGTTCAGGCGACTGAACTCACGCTCACCAACTTCACGTACTCCTCTACCTCGACGCAACCCCGCACCCTTTCCGTCCGCATCGTGCAGGACTATCTGCTGCACGGCGACATGGTGAGCGGAACCGCTTCACACCAAGCGGACGGCAACATCAACTACTCCGCAGTGGGACAGGTGGTCACAGCTTCCATCACGAGCCAGCATGAATCGACGGCTTTGCCGACGCTCTTCGTAAACCCCAACGGAGTTGGCACTGGCAGCGCGCCGATAGCGGTACCCATCGCTCGCAGCCAAGGCCCAGTCACGTCGCTCAGCGTCTCCGGCCCGCTCTACACCATCGACACGACCTACACGTTCGTCCTTTCCGCGTTCGGCAGCAGCCTCAGCGTTGTCCTGCCCGACAGCGGCGTTGACACCGCGACACTCATCCCGACCCCGGCATCGGCTGCTTTGCTGGGTTTGGGCGGTTTGCTCGCCACGCGCCGCCGCCGCTAAACGCCGCGAACAGCGCAAGCCTTTCTTCGCACCCTCCAAGGAAAAAGCCGCTCACCACGAGCGGCTTTTTTCGTATGCCATGCCAAACTTGGTCTGCGATTGCTTATGCGTGCAGCCCCTCCGCCAACTCTCGCACAAACGCCCGCGCCTCATGCGGCACGTACTTGTTCGTCTTCGCCGCGTCCCCCATCCGCCGCACCAGCGCGCTCCCCACAATCGCCGCATCCGCGTGCTTCACCACCGCCGCCACGTGCTCCTTCGTCGAGATGCCAAAGCCGCACGCAATCGGCAGATTCGTCACCTCACGCAGCGCGGCCACGCGCTTGCTCACATCAGGCAACTCGCTCTGTTCCCCCGTAATGCCCCCGCGAGCCAGCATGTAGATGAACCCCGTGCTCGCCTTCGCAATTTCCATCGCCCGCTCGCGTGGAGTCGTCGGCGCAATCAGCAGGCTCAATGACAGCCCCGCCGCTCGCGCCGCATCTCGCAGTTCCCCACTCTCCTCCAGCGGCGCATCGGGCACGATCAAGCCATCAAAGCCCGCGTCCTTCGCCGCCTTCGCAAACCCGCTGGGCCCACCCATGCGATACACGATCGACGCGCTCACCATCGCCACCAGTCCCACGCCCAGATTGCCGCGAGCCGCCGCCACCTCAGCAAATATGCTCTTTGGCGTGACGCCGGCCTGCAGCGCCTCATGCATCGCACTCGCGATGACCGGCCCGTCCGCGATCGGATCCGAAAACGGAATCCCCACCTCGATGATCGAAGCCCCGCCCTCTTCGCACGCCTTCAGCGTCTCAGCCAGTTGCCCGGGCTTGGGATACCCCCCGCACACAAACGGCATCACGGCCTTCATGTTCACCGATCGAAGCGACTGAAAGATGTCATCAATGCGACCCATATTGCCCGGACAGTAGCGACGCACACCCCGCCTGCTCTACGCTTGCCCATGCCCATTACGCAGATCCTCGGCATCGGTCGCAACTACGCAGAGCACGCCAAAGAACAAGGCGCCGACATCCCCACGCGCCCCATGGTCTTCAGCAAGAACATCGCCAGCCTCTGCGCCTCAGGCGACATCATCCGCATTCCCAAAGTCTGCCAGGAAAAGCCGCAGGTCGACTTCGAAGGCGAACTGGGCGTCATCATCGGCAGCCTGCCGGGCGGCCACCCCGTCAAAGATGTCTCGCTCGCCGACGCTCTTTCCTGCGTCGAAAGCTACTGCGTCGCCAACGACGTCTCCGCTCGCTGGTGGCAAAAGGAAGGCGGCGGCGGCCAGTTCTACCGCGGCAAGAGCTTCGACACCTTCTGTCCCATCGGTGCCATCAAGCCCGCCAGCGCGATTCGCGATCCCCAGAAGCTCCGTCTCATCACCCGCGTCAACGGCGTGACGATGCAGGACGGCAACACCAGCGACATGATCTTCTCCGTCGCCACCCTCATCCACGAACTCAGCAAAGATCACACGCTGCCGCGCGGCACGCTCATACTTACCGGCACGCCCAGCGGCGTCGGCTTCGCGCGTAATCCCCCCGTCTTCCTCAAGCCGGGTGACACCGTTGAAATCGAAATCGAAGGCCTCGGCACCATCAGCAACCGCGTCGAAAACGCCTGATCACCGCTGCTCACGCCGCCTTACGACCAGGCTTGCCGTCGTGCAGGTCACCCGCGTCCGAGCAGTCCACCGTCGCCGCGACATTCGCGTCAGTGATGGGAATGTTCGCCGCGGGATGCTCAGCATGTTCGCCTGCATCTACGTGCGCTGCATCGGCATGCTGCTCGCCGCCAACCTGCTGAGTCTCCGCCTGCGCCGCGTCCACCTGCTGAGTCTCCGCCGCCGGCTTGGCAGTCTCGCGCAGTTCCGCAGGCATGGGCGCACCAAACTCCAGTACGATCGCCTCGCCCAAGCCAGGCGTGCTGTCCATGACACCGACGTTCATACACACGCGCACGACGCACGCATCATCCGATGCAACCCGCGTAAACGCCTGACCGCCCGACAGCGTCGCGACACGATCCGTAATCGCCAGATCAAGCCAGCGCCGCCATGACGCATCCTTCATGCGCGTCACATCGTTCAAGGGCGACAGCTTGCCCTGCAATGTCTCATCCGTCATGTCGCGCACAGGCGTCCGCAGCGTGAACGTCAACTGATTCACATCAGCATCAAATCCAACATGCAGGTGCGAGCCGATCCACGTCGGAGCAGCCTGCGCCGCTGGCTCAGCGTTCTCCGTCTGCTCACTGCCCTCACCATGCGGCGTCGGCGCCATTCGCCACGCTTCCGCCTGCGACACACCGGCACGTGCATCATCCGCACCAAGTCCGACCAATCCAGCAATCGCCAGCCGCAGTTTGTCACGGTCAAACATCACACGCTGCGGCACGTTCGCATCAACATCAATCCGCAAACCCGTGCCCTCAGGCAGGTGCGGATTCATCGCCTCCACAGTCTCTCGCACCGTCACTGCCACAGGCACAACCACCCGCTGCAGCGACAAATTCCCGCTGTCAATCTGAATGAACTCGCGCAGCGCATGAAGCGTCGAGCCCATGGCCCGCGCCTGCGCCGCCAGACCATTCGCCACCGCCGCTCGCTCCGCGGGCGAAGCCTCAGGCTGACCAAGCTGTGTCGCGTAGTTTGCAACACCATCCAGCGCCGGCGCGAACTGCTCCGCGATCTGCGCCAGCGCATTCGTCCGCGTCTGCGACGCATTCGCCGACTCCTGCGACGCGAAGTTCAGCATGTCCACTTCACTGCGATGCGCCGCCGAGTCCTTCCGCCATGCATGCATGAAGCCCGCGACACCCGCGATCATGCCCGCCGCGCCAAGCAGCCCCAGCGTCACACTCACGCCCGTCCACAACTGCGTGTGCGCATGTGCCGCCGCCAGCGTGTCACGCGAGCGAGCTTCGTGCGCTGCCTGCGTCTTCCGCAACTGTTCACTCACCACAGCAAAGGCTTCAACCGCCGCGAGGTACGAGTCCCGATTCGTAGGCGTGCGAATCAGCCTCGTCGCGCTCTGCGCAAACACATCCGCCGCCTTCGCAAATGCCTCCACGTCCGCCGTCGAAACGCCACACTGCGTGGCACGCGTCGTATACGTAGCGCACTGCCCCGCAAAGCTCTCGACAGCGCCGTACGCCGCGCCGCGCACTTCATCGGTGTCGTTGATCGCCACCTGCAACGCACCTTGCAACGCCGTCCGCGCCGCACGATCCGTCTCCGCAATCAACGCAGTCCCGGGAATGTGCGCAGCAGCGCCATCACCCAGCGTCCGCGCAGCCCGGTCGCCCGTCGATGACATCACCGCCACCGACGCAACCGTCAGTCCCGCAGATGCAACAAGAACGGCAGCAAAAAGTGCTCGCACGCGAATGGCTCCTTCGCATGCTCTATCGGCCCGCCAATCGCCCCGATGTGGTGAACCCCGCCGGATCACGTACAACACCCGCCAACTACGCGTCCGAATAATCCCACCCCACCACTATCAGACCGCCCGCGCCCGCCCACAGTCCGGACACGCCGCCACGCTCGCTTCGAGCCCATCGAGCGCACGTCCACACCCCGCACACACCGGCTTCGCGAGCCGCTCATCTTCCTTCCGCGCCGCATCAGCCCCGCGCCGCTCGTTCACAAACAACGTCACGAACAGTCCCACCAGCACAAAGCCGCACAGCGTCAGCAGCGCCGCAGGCATCCCCACGCGCGACATCATCACGCCAAACGGCACGGTGCCCACCGCTGCCAGTTTGAAAGTCAGCCCCCACAACCCAAACACTTCCGCCGACCGCGCCCGAGGCGTGAGGTACGCGACGAACGCTCGGTTCGCACTGCCCAGCGACCCAAGCCCGAAACCAATCAAACACGCAAACACCCACATGGGCCACTGCGCCACCACCACCGGCGGCGACTGCGCCTGCCCTCGCGCATGCTCCCACGCGTAGTAAGCAAACCCGCTCGTCGCAACCAGCCACACCATCAGCAGACTCACAATCGTCCGCTTGTGCCCAATTCGATCCTGGAAGTACGCGGGAATCACCGTCCCCACCACACCCGCGATCGTCACCACCGCGATGAAGATCACGATCTTGGTGATATCAAATCCCAGCTCCTTCACGAGAAGGCTCGCAAAGCTGATCACCGTGCTCATCGCCACGCCGTAGAAGAACGAACCCAGCAGCAGCACCGCCAGATCACGAAACTGCGCCGTCGACTTCGCCGACTCAATCAGCCGCGTGAAACCAATCACAAGCGGATTGCCTGGTGACGGCGCGTTCGCCTTCGCTTCTCGCAGAAAAAGCAGCGTGGGAATCGAGAACGCCAGGAACCACACCCCCGCGAAGATGAACAAGGGCCCGAACCGCCGGGAATCCTGCAGCCCGAACACCGTGATCGCCCCCACCGTGATGATCAGCAGCGCGAGCGCCGCCAGATATGCAATGCACCACGAAAAGCCCGACACCCGCGCCATGTCCTCTCGCCGGGCCAGTTGCGGCAGAAAACTCGCCAGAAAGTTCTCACCGATGTTGAAGCAGAAGTTAGCCGGAATGTACAGAAGCAGCGCCAGCCACAACGAGTCTGGCCCAAGCACCGCGAACAGACACGTCAGTGCCGCGCACACGACGCCCGTGCCCAGCAGCCATTGCTTTTTGCAACTGCGATCATCGGCAATCGCGCCCGCCACCGGACTTGCCAGCACCACCAGCAGCATCGATCCCGCAAACACATACGACCACACTGCTTCCTTGTCAGGCTGCGTGTAGACGACTTCGGTGAAGAACAGCGAGAACAGAACCGTGTTGATCAGCAGTGTGAACGACTGGTTCGCGACATCGAAGCTGATCCAGCTCCATATCTGCCCACGATTCGGAAGATGAGAGATTGGCAGCTTCATGTGTTCGCTTCGTGCATCGGCTGCGTGCTGTGCCGCACAACAGCGTATACGCCCCATCATCCATCAATCCGCCACGCTGCTCCCGCTCCGTCGCTTCGCATGCGCGAAGTACAACCCCAGCAGTTCCGCCGCACTCAACGCAGGCAACCCGCTGTCCATCCGCTCCCGCCCCAGCGCAAACAGCATCTTCCACTGCGACCACAACACGCCATAGCTCCACAACAGGCTCCGCTGCGGGTCGTACAAGTTAGTGCTCTCCGCGCTGCTGCCGTTCATCTCCACGATCGTGAACGCCTCGCCAGCACGCAGCTTCTCATCGCTCTCGTAACGAATATCAAACCGCACCCAGTCAAGCCCGCCCAGCGCATCACGCTCAAACCGCTCGCCGGCGTACCGCTGACACAACCCGTCAATCACGCGTGTCAGCTCAGGCGTGATCAGGTGAGCTCCGTCAACAAACTTCGTCCCCTGACAGTGGTTGCCCGCCACCCCCAGCGCCACACGCTCGCCAGCCGCGGGCACCCGTATCGCTTCATCCGCCAATCGCGTCAAGAACACGCGGTGCTGCCGCCGAAACCGCGGATGCCGCTCAATCAACGCTTCAAGCGTGTGCGTGCCATCCCCCTCCAGCGCCGGAAACTCCTTCGCCGTGATGCTGAAGATGAACCCCTCGCGCGACCCGCGCTTCCGGCACCACAGCACGCCGCACTCATGAGGACCCGCCGCAAACTGCTGCACGAGAAACGGCCCCGCCACCGCCCGGCTATACGCGTTGAGATCTTCATCACTGCGAAGCAACTTCACCGCATGCCCGCGCTGCCCTTCATCCGGCTTCGCAATCGCTGGCAGCGCAATGCACGCATTGCTCGTCCGCTCGCGTGCCATCACACATCGTGCTTGCACGTCTGCCATTGCCTCGACAACCACCGTCCGCGCCACGCGCTCGCCGCCATCACCGCCGCCCGCAACCAGATCACGAATGATCTCGCTCTTGTGCTCACCCACAAATCCGCCCGCATTGCTGATCGCCGGATTCACCGCCGTAAACGCAAGCAACTTCCGATGCTTCGCCGCCAGCCACAGCAAGCTCGGCATAATGGGCAAGTACACCAGCCACGTGGGCCAATACTCAAACAGCACCGCCCGTTCCACCGCAATCCGCGCAAACCGCCACCCACGCGCCGACAGCACACTCGCGAGCCGCGGCGCGCTCCATCCAATCTTGAACCACCCTGCCAGCAGCACCACGCTCGCCCCCACCGCCGACCAGCCGTGCACCTGCGCCGCAAACCCATGCTCCATGATCGCCGCGCCGATCAGGCCCGCAACAAGTGCGACAACGCTCCACACCACCACGCCGCACACGTACGCACATCGAGCCAGCCAAGCACGCCCATCAGTCACGGCCCACAACCCAGCCGCCGCCTCTTCGCGCCACGAGTGCAGCACACCCGCGTTCCAGCCTTCCACCAGCGCGCCATGCTCGAGCCGCGCATCCCAAGCTGCTTTCGACGCGCCGCCGCGCCGCACCACACGCACCGTCCACAGCACCATCCCCGTAAGCAAGCTCATCCACGCCACAAACACATCAACGCCAGGCCCCCAGACACTCGCCACAAGCGTCGCCGCCACCAGCACACCCCAAGCGGGCCGCCGCAGTGTCACCAGCCCAATCAACACCACGTGCGCCCACCAAGGCACCGCTCGCATCAACGCTCGCAACGCATCCGTCAACCACAGCAGTCCCGTGCGCTGCCGCTGCACCGGCTCTTCCACCACGCCGCCCCGCAGCTCGCCCCGAAAGAACGCATCCAGCCGCGCCGCCGTCGCCTCAGCCTGCTGAAAGGGCAGAAAGTGCCCCGCGTTCATCACCACCATCGCGCTCCCAGGCAGTGCCTCATGCATCGCCCGCGCACTCTCCACCCGCACCAGAAAATCCCCCGCCCCATGCAGCACCAGTGTGCGCTCGCCCACGCCCTTGGCCTTCAGCGTGCCCAGCACATCTGCCAGCTCCCGCTGATCACTCTGCATGAAGTTCCGCAGCCACCCCGTGCGTTCGTCAAACGTGCCAAGCACCCCAAAGTGCGGCACAGCCTCAGGCAACACACCAAGCAGCACAAATCCCACCCGATACTTCGCGTGCTCAAGCCAGTACGACCCCGACCCCTCAAACCGCTGCTCACCAATGCTGCCCAGCAGCGTCAACGTGCTCACCCGCGCAGGCTCATCATGCGCCAGCCACATCGCCGCCCCGCCGCCATTGCTCCACCCCACCACGTGCGCACTCGCCACACCAACTTGTTCCAGCAGTTGCGTGACCGCACCCGCCTGCGCCCGCAGCGAATGATCGGGCGCACGCAGCGAGCTCTTGCCGAACCCAAGCAGATCGGGCGCAATCACGCGATACCCGCGCTGCGAGAGCAGCTCACCCAGTTTGTTGAAGTTCGTGCTGTCCCCGGGTGATCCGTGCAGCAGGACCACCACTTGCGCATCAGGACGCGGCGCAGCCCACTCCGCATACGCCAGCGTCAGTTGCCCCTCATCGCCCACGCGCACGCTGCGCGTAGGCTCAGCCCGTCGCCCGCTCACCAGCGCATGCGACAGCACCAACGCAAAGACGTACACAATCATCAGAATCCATCGCAGTCGGCGCACAGTCGTGAGTATTGGCCTCGCCAGGGGCTCGTGCGAGTTGCTCACTCATCAAATCGCTTCGCCGCCCGCCGCTTGGCTGCAAGCAGTCCCGACCCTTCATCCTTCTCCGGCTCGCTCACCACCGGCGCCGCACTGGTCGTCTGCGCTTGCGCACCTGCCCCAGCAAGAGACGACGCGCCAGCCCCAGTCCCGGCCGCTCCACCATCAGCCTTCACCGGTGCCGTCACCGCCAGCCGTTGCGCCCGCCTTCTATCTCGCGCCGCCGCCGCCAACGCCGCCGCATCCTGCTGCGACAGCGCCAAACTCGGCTCACTCGCCGCAACCGTCTCCTCGACACGCGACTTCACCCGCGACACACTCGCCGCCGCACTCGTCGCACGCATTTTCTCCGCCAGCGCTTCCTTCGCCGCCGCGGCTGTCTTGAACCGAGCACTGAGGAACCGATCCCACGCCACGCGCCGCATCGCGATATCCACCAGCAGCGCAACCAGCGCAAACGGCATCAGAAACTTCCACAAAGGCGTCACCGCCTCCGCAGGCTTGATATTCGTGCGATCAAACAGCTTTGCCTCCGCAGGCTTCACAATCTCCAGCACACGCCCGCCACCAGCCTTCGCGATCTCTGCCAGCGTGCGCTCATCACTCGCCAGCGTCCGAAACTCAGCCCCCTCCTGCAACGTCGTCCCGATGATGGCTGGCGACAATCGCCGACCTTGCTGCTGCGGTTTCACAATCGCGACATAACTCCCCGTCTGCGACGCCGGACTGACCGACTCAAACACACCAGGCGAAATCGCCGTCAGCGCCACCTCGCGTGTCGAGCCATCGGGCGCATACACCGTCGCCGGCACCTGCACGCCCGCAAGTGGCACACCATTCTCATCCCTTGCTTCCGCGCGAATCGTCAGTTGTCCATCACGCACCACAGCCGTCGCTTGCACATCGCCCCCGCCCGGCGCACGGCTCGCGCTGCGTGCAATCTGCGTCCACAGCCGCTCATAGCCGGGCCAATTCAGCCAGTTCGTCGCCCACTTGTGCGAGTCACTCGTAAACGCAACGACCTGCCCGAGACCCACATTCCAGTGAGCCAGTACCGGCTCACCCGTCGGCGCAACCATCGCCAGCGCAATCGTCGGTTCCGTGCGAGGCCGTGTCAGCGTCAACCCGCCCAGCGCAGGCATCTCCGCGCCGATCCCCGCCACCATCGGACTGCCGCTAGGCAGCAGCACCGGCACAAAGTCCCCCTCACGCACCAGCGGCGTGCGCACCACGCGAATCGCCTTCAGAAAGATCTTCGGCAGCGCATTCGGATTGCTCGCGTAGTAGTACGTGCCATTGCCAATCCCCGCGATGTTGCTCATGCCGCCAAGATCAGCATCATCGCCCACCGCGATCGTGCTCACCTTCGCGCCCATATCAACCAGCTTCTTCGCAAGCACCGGCAGATCTTCCTCGCGCTGCGACTTGCCGTCACTCAGCACCACCACGTGCTTGGTCTTCGCATTCACCCATTCCAACATCTCAATCGCCCGCTCCATCCCCGCTGCAATGTTGGTGCCCCCGCCCGGCGCAATCTCACGCACCTCGCGCACCGTCTCATCAACCTTCTCATTCCGCGACAGCGGCACCACGATCTGCGCGTTGTTGTCAAACGCCACCACGCCCACAAGGTCGTTGCGATCCAGCGACGCAATCGCCAGCGCCGTCGCGTCATTCGCAATCTCTTGCTGATTACGAATGCTCCCAAGCACATTCCGCCGCATGCTGCCCGACTTGTCAATCACAAAGATCGTCGCGACTTCCGGCGAAATCACGCGATCCGGCAGATCAAGCTCAACAGGCAGAATCTCCGCCACAGGCGTCCCGCGCCACCCGCCGCTGCCGAATGAATCCGGCCCACCCACCATCACCAGCCCGCCGCCCATGTCTCGCACAAAGCTCGCAAGCTGTTCCTGAATCACCGGATCGATCGCTTCCGCCGGCACATCTTCCAGAATCACCAAGTCATACGACTGCAGCGCAAGCACCGTCGCAGGCATAGATCCCGGCGAAATGACCGTTGTCTCAATCCCCGCACGCCGCAACACCTCCGCCAGCGTGCTGCCCGCACCGCCCGACTCGCCATCACTCACCCCATCCACCAGCAGCACACTGCCGCGCCCCGGCGTAATCGTGAACGCCTGCGCCGCGTTGTTTTCCATCACCGTGTCACCCGCCAGGCGGACCGCGTCGGGGTTGTCACTCGTAGGAGCCGCAATCGCATCAGGCTCATACACCGCCTCAAACCGATGCACGCGCCCGGGCCCCAGTTCCACCTCCACCACTTCCACATTCCGCCCCGCCTTGAGCGACACGCGCCGCCCCACACCGCGTGCCTCCCCATTCAAATCAAGCGGCGTTCCCTCGCGCAGCAAAAGCAAGTTTCCCTCGCTCGCCGCCGTCGCCCACAGCACCACACGCACATTCACCGTCGCCTGTGCCGCAGCAGCAGGCGGCGCATCCACCGACTCCACCACCACTTCATTCTCCAGCCGATACGACAGCGGCACCACATCAATCGGCAGCCCGCCGCGCCGCCCACGTCCCATCCGTCCCGCAATCTCCTGCGCCGCCGCAACCGCATCGCCCGCCGTCTGATTGCCGTCGCTCATCAGCACGATGCGCCCCGCCGCATCCGGCGGAATCATCGCCGCCGCCATGCGCAGCGCGTCCGCAATGTTCGTTCCCTCCACCCGCTGAAAGTTCAGTTCCCGCTCCCACACCGCCGCCCGCGCAGGCGTCGCGATGCTCACGCTGCGCCCGTCAAACGCCACCATCCCCAGCGCATCTTCCGGCCCCAGCGTCCCCGTCGCTTGCCGCAAGTACGTCCGCGCCGCATTGATCGCGCTCTGCCCCGCATCCGCAGGCCTGAAAAATCGCTCGACCGACCCCGACGTATCCACCACCGCCACCACCGCCAGCCGATTCGTCTGCCGCATGTTGCTCACACGCGCCAGCAGCGCGGCGATCACCGCAAGTAGCACCAGCCGTGCCGCCACACTCGCAACCCGCCGCGCAGGCGACATCGCCCCAAAGTACAACCACGCGATCACACCCATGGGCAGCGCAAGCAGCAGCAGCCACAGCCACACCGGTTCTTCAAAGTGCAGATTCACTTCCCGCCGCCTCCCGCCGGAGCAGCATCAGGCGCAGGACTTCGCTCAACGTCCTGCTTCACGCCGCTCTTCTCCTGCGCCCGCTGCTGGTACCGCTGAAACACACGCCGCACCAGTTCCGTCCGGTCATTGGGCACCGAGCGATTCTCAATCCCCGACTGCGCACCTTCCACCGCGCTGCGCATCGCTTCATCCAGTGTCGCGCTCTGTCCGGTCGCACTGCGAGGCGACGGATCGTTGTTCATGATCTCCGAAATCGTCCGCTGCCGCCCCTCGCGCGTGCTCGCCCGCGCATCCACAGGCACCGTCTGCGTCGGCGCCGTCGCCTCACGCGTCGCTCGCGTCGGCGTCGCGCCGCCACGTCCCGCATTCCCCACATTCCCAAACGGCATCGAGTCCGCAGACTCACCCGCCCCGCCGCCACGCTCACCCGCATCTTGTGGCGAGTTCTCAGCAAGCTCCCGCGCCAGTTGCTCCAACTGTCGCCGCTGCTCGGGCGTCGCTTGCTCGAGCAGCTTCTTCGCGCGCTCACGCATCTGCTCACTGTTCTGCGACATCCGCTCCATCTGCTCCCGCGCCGCCCCCATGTTCTTCAGTCGCTCCGCAAGTTGCTTCAGCTCTTCACCGCTGGGCAGCTTGTCCGGCAGTCGCTGCTCGCCATCCTTCTGTTCCTGCTGGTTCCCTTCGCCACGACCTTGCGATCCCGCCGCTCGCTCACCCGCCGGCTGTGCCTGCTCCGCACCACGCTGTTCACCCGCACCCTGCTTCTGTGCAGCCTGCTTCTGTGCCGCCTGCTTCTGTGCCGCCTGTTCCCCGGCAGCCTTCTCTCCCGCGCCCTGCTGTTCCTGCTTCGCGCCGCTCTGTTCACCAGCACCACCGCGTTCATTCTCGCGTTGCTCCGGCTTGGGCGTTTCACCGCCGCTGCCTGCCGGTGGGCCCTGCTCGCCACCCTTCTCGCCCCCCTTCTCGCCAGCCTGCTCCTGCGCATTCGCATCCGCCCCAGCGCGACGTTGCATCTGCTCGGTCTGCCCTTGCTTTGCACCCTCACCACCGCGAGACTCCGTCGGCTGCGCCTGCTGACGCGAACCAGCATTGCGCTGATCCTGCCCCTCGCGCTGCTCGCCGCGTGATCCCTGTGAACCCGGCTGCTGTGTACCCGGCTGCGTCTGCGGCGCACCCGCGTCTGATGGCTTTGGCGTCCCACCCTCACCCGCCGCAGGCTGCGTCGCCGGCTGCGAAGGCTGCTGCTGCGACTGCGGCCCGTCTCCGCTCTGCGCCTGCCCCGGTGCCTGCTGCGACTGCGTCCCCTCCTGCTTCTGCCCCTCGCCGCTCTTCTGCTCTTCACCCTGCTTCTGACCGCCCTCCTGCTTGTTCACACCTTCCTGCTTCTGCCCAGTCTGCTGCTCGCCACTGCCCTGCTCACCCCGCTTCGGCTCACCCTGCTTCTGTTCGCCCTGTTTCTGTTCGCCCTGCTTGCGATCACCAGACTGCTGCTGCCCCTGCTGCTTCGTCAAATCACCCGACCGCTGCTGTTGCTCCCCACCCTGCTTCTGCGGCTGACCGCTCGGCTGCTCGCCCTGCTTCCCATCCTGCTGCTTCTGACCCTCCCGCTGCTCACCCACTTGCCGTTCACGCTGCGCGCCATCACCCTGCTCGCTCTGCTGCGAAGACTCACCCTGCTTCTGCTCACCCTGCTTCTGCTCAGCAGCCTGCTGCTGCGCGTTCTTCTCGCCTTGCGCCCCGTCGCGCTGCTTCGCCTCACCACCCTGCTGCTCGCCCGACTTCACATCATCGCGCTTCTGCTCATCGCGCTTCGCATCATTCTGCTTCCCCTGCTCACGCGGCGCCTGCTCAGGCGATCGCTCCGCCGCTCGCTCTGCCTTCTCACCCTGAGGCTGCTCCGGCTTGCCCTGCAGCGCATCCGCCGCGCGCTGCATCGCCTCACGCAGTTCCCGCGCCTCGCGCGTGCGTTCATCCTCGCGCTTCGCGTCCGTCTGCTCGTCGCGTTGCTCGTTCTGTTCGCCAGACTTCTCCGCCGCCGCCGGCCGCTCAGCCTGCGCATCCCGCTGCTCATTCGCGCTCGCCTGTTGCGCCTGCTCCTGCTCCATCTGTCCCGTCGCACCCGCCTGCCCCGCCTCCGAAGCCGACTCAGCCTCCGCCCCGCTCGTCATCTCCGCCGCCGACTGCTCCTGCTCCCACTGCTGCATTGCTTCCGCAAGCTCGCGCATCTGTTCCGCCGCACGCATGCGCTCTTCCGCCGTCATCGTCTGCATGCGCTCGCGCAGTTCGTCTACCGCCGCAGCCGCCGCTTGCGGGTCATTCGCCGCCAAAGCCTGCGACAACGAACTCGCGTCCTCGCCTTCACTCTGCGCCTGCGTCTTCGCGGCCTGCGCCAATCGCTCCAGCGCCTGCGCCGCCCCCTGCCTGCTCTGCGCTTCGCGATCCAGCGTGCTCGCCGCTTCTTCCAGCGCCCTCGCCGCCGACGTCGCCGCACTCCCCGTCGCCGTCTCAGGCCGCGCCAGTTCCTCTTCCAGCTCTCGCAGCGCAGTCACTTCACGCTCCGACGCAGGTGCCGCCTGCTCCAAAGCCTCCCGCGCCTCACGCAGCGCATCTTGCGCCGCCGTCACCTGCGCCGCCGTCTCTATCCGAGGCGTCACGCGCTCCACCACACTGCGTGCGGGCACAAGCCACCACACCAGTCCCGCCGCCGCCGCCAGCGCAGCACCCGCCGCCGCGTGCCACGTGGGCGACACACGCACCACGCGCTGTCCCGCCACCCGCCGGCTCGCCGCTTCCGCATCCGTCAGCACAAGCTGCTCAAATGGTCCGCGCATCCCGCTCTGTTCAATCATCACCGCCGTCGCAAGCCGATCATGCAGCCCCAGCGCAGCGTCCACTTCACGCGCGCCCCGAATCATCTTCACAGGCTTCATCAAACCCGCCGCCGCTCCCGCCGCCAGCCCCAGCGCAGCAGGCAGCAGCACCACGCCCAGCGGATGCACCGCGTCCCCCAACCGCCCCATCACCGCGTCAGCCATCCCGGGAAAAATCTTCGCCGCCGCAGCCACGCCGACCGATGCCGCAGCTCCCCAGGCAAGCCCAACGCCCGCCCGGTATACGACACGCATCGCCCACAGCCGACCGGCCGCCGAGCGTGACACGCGAACCGTCGTGGGAATCCCGTTGCTCATAACCATTACTTCTTTCGCCTCGCACGATCCATCAGGCGCGGCATCCGACGAAGAACACTTTACGAACGTTCCAGAACGGACGATGCACAGGTTGTACGCTGGCCACGCCCCAGGGTTTTCGTCACAATCGTGTCACACCCGCCCCGCCGCTCCCCCATGCACGACATCCGCGACATTCTCGCCCACCTCCACGCTGGCAACACTCTCAGCGAAGCCATCGCCCACGATTTCTTCACCGCCATGCTCGCAGGCCGCCTCGAGCCCGCCCACATGGCCGCCGCCCTCGCCCTCCTCGCCACACGCACACCCACCGACGACGAACTCACCGCCGGTGCCCGCGTCATGCGCGACTCCGTCACGCCTGTCCCCATCCCCGCAGGCCTCTCCGGCAACATCATCGACACGTGCGGCACCGGCGGCACCCCCAAAACCTTCAACGTCGGCACCCTCGCCGCCATCGTCGCCGCTGCAGCAGCACCCGGCCGCCTTCGTGTCGCCAAGCACGGCAACCGCAGCCGCACAGGCCGAGGCAGTGCCGAAGTGCTCCAAGGTCTCGGCGTCAACGTCAACGCGTCGCCGCAGGTGCAAGCCCGCTGCCTCATCGACACAGGCGTCTGCTTCTGCTTCGCCATCCACCACCACCCCGCCATGAAGCACGTCGCCCCTGTGCGCCAGGCGTTGGGCTTCCCCACCATCTTCAACGCTCTAGGCCCGCTCACCAACCCCGCCCGCGCCCAGCATCAGGTCATGGGCGTCTATAAGCGCGATCTCGTCATGCCCGTCGCTCGCACGCTCGCGCGCCTCGGTTGCCAGCGCGCCTGGGTCCTGCACAGTCACGACGGCCTCGACGAACTCACCGTCACCGCCCCCGTCCACATCGCCGAAGTCACAGGCCCCGCCGTGCGCGAGTGGACCTTCACCGCCACCGACTACAACATCCCTCGCGCCACCATGGCCGATCTGCAAGCCGACTCCCTCGACAACGCCGTCACCATCGCCCGCGCCCTGCTTGAGGGCCACACCGGCCCCAAGCGCGACATGCTCCTCCTCGCCAGCGCCGCCGCGCTCATCGTGGGCGGCGTCGCTACCGACATGCCGCAGGCCCTCGCCCTCGCAGCCCAAGCGATCGACTCCGGCGCCGCCCACCGCACATTGACCCACCTCGCCGAAATCAGTCACACTTCATGAGTTGTCAGCGTGCAACGGTCCCAGCGACTTTGCCGAAATAGAATGCTGTGATGACTCCTCTGCCCGCCACGCACGTTGCCTCCTCGCGCCGCACGCTTTTCTGGTTCGCGAGAATGCTCGTCCTCGTCGCGTGCGTCATCTCTCTCAGCATCCCTGCTTTCGTGCCGCTCGCTGCGCACGCCGATGCCCAATCCGCCAGCGCACCCACCACAACATCCTCCACCGCGCCCGCTTCCCCACTCACCAATCCCGCCGCCATGGCCGTGCCCGCGCACCGCAAGGCGGCCAACGTCGCCATCATCACGCTCAAGGGCGAAATCGACGGCGGCGGCCGCTTCGGCAGCAGCGTCATGGCCACCAGCGTCCAGCGCCGCATCGCAACCGCCACCCGCGCCGGCGCTGATGCCATCGTCTTCGAAATCGATTCACCCGGCGGCGAGCTGAACGCCACGCTCAAGATCGCGCAGCTCATCAAAGACTCGCCCGTACCCAACACCATCGCATGGGTCCGCCCCCGCGCCATGTCAGGTGGAGCCATCATCGCCCTCGCCGCGCGAGAACTCATCACTTCGGACCCCGCGACCTTTGGCGATGCCATGCCCATCCAAGGCGGCCCGGGCGGCGTCTCCGCCGTGCCGCGCGAGCTGCTTCCCAAGATCCTGCCCCCGCTCATTACCGAGATCAAAGACTCCGCCCGCCGCCACAACGACTTCGCAGGTGGCTACATCCGCGACGAGTATCTCCTCCAAGCCATCGTCGCCACCGACCTCGAACTCTGGTGGGTCAAGAACAACACCACAGGCCAAACCATCGCCATCGACCGCTCCGAGTTCGCCATGCTCTTCCCAAGTGTCGACACTGGCGGTCCCACGCGCCTCGCCGCCGTGCCAGCAGCCGCCGCTGATCGCACCATTCCCATCGATCCCAGCAACGCAAGCTCAGCCGCGCCCGCACCGGGAGAAGTGCCCGCAGGCAGCCAGCAGCTCGCCGCCATCGCGCCCGATGTCGCAGCCAGCGCAACCCTCCCGCCCACGCAGCGCCCCCAACTCTCCGAAGCAGATCGTGGCAAATGGACCCTCGTTGACAAGATCACCGACGGCACTGGCCCCGCCACTTTCAGTGCACTCGATCTCGCTCACTACAACATCGCCGCCAATGCCTTCCGAGGCGTCGATGGCAAAGTCGTCGTGCAACCCATCAAGACCGACGACGATCTCAAAGCCTTCATGGGCGCACAGAACCTCCGCCGCCTCGAGTCCTCGTGGAGCGAAGGCCTCGTGCTCATGCTCACGCACCCCATCGCGCGTGGCGTGCTCATCGCCGTCTTCCTCATCGCGCTCTTCGCAGAGATGAGCCACCCCGGCGCACTGCTGCCGGGTGTCATCTCGCTGCTCGCGCTCGTCGCCCTGCTCGCCCCGCCCCTCATCATCGGCATGGCAAGCTGGTGGGAAGTGCTCGCCATCATCATCGGCATCATCCTGCTTGCCGTGGAGATCTTCATCATCCCCGGCTTCGGCATCCCCGGCGTCCTGGGCCTCGCCCTGCTCTTCCTGGGCTTGCTGGGCACCTTCATCCCCGCTGGTGCAGGCCTCTTCCCCACCTCGGGCAAAGGCAGCAGCGAACTGGTCTGGGGCATGGGCATCATCCTTAGCGCGTTCATCACCACAGGCTTCGCGATGTACTTCCTCGCCAAGCACTTTGGCAGCCTGCCCATCATGAACAAGCTGGTGCTCAACTCCAACACCGATGTCGACGTCGCAACCTTCGCCACCACCACCGAGCTCGACGCCCCAGCAACCATCGGCGAACAAGGCATCACCATCACCCCCATGCACCCCGCAGGCCGCGTCGAACTCGAATCCCCCAACGGAGCCCCCGGCCGCGTCATCGACGCCGTCAGCGAATTCGGCTTCATTGAGCCCGGTGCCAAAGTGAAAGTCGTCAACGTCGACGGCATCCGCGTCAGCGTCGAACGCATCGCGTAACGGCCCCGCGCTACCAAGCTCTCTCGTGCCATCAGGCCTTCTCGTGCCATCAGGCTTGGCTCTGCAAGCCTGATGCAGCCAGAGACGTGCAGCCAACTTCATAGCAGGCAGCACCACGTCGCACACACACTGCCCTCACTTCGTCCCACCGGCTTTCAACTTTCCAGATGCCCTTCCACATTGTGCAACGGGCTCGAACAGTGCAGTCACCGTGATTGCAACTCGCTCTCGCGATGACCCATCAACGACGACGACGCGCGGCGAGGGCGATGGTGCCAGAGAGAACGAGAACGGATGACGGCGCGGGGATGACGGCGACGAAGCCGCGTGCTTGCACGCCGTTGAACGATTCCCACTGACCGGCGAGGACGGTGCCATCGCCGGAGATTTGAATCTCGGCGACGCGAGCGCCGACGGGCAGCGCGAGCCCATAGTCATCGAGGAAGTCGGAGAGGGTTTTCATGCCACCTGTGGAGGTCCAGACGAAGGCGTCCACCACTGCCGGAGCGAACGTTTGGGTGATGCCCACGGCGACGCTTCCGTCGTTCGAAACATCGGTGAAGACCGACGAATCAAAACCAGGCACCTGCGGCAGAACGGTGGGCACACCGTTTGTCCATAGCGCCGGTTGCGTACGCACTGTGGGGCCAAACGTCACGCCGCCGACCGCGATGGAGCCGGAGGCATTGATCGATGAAGCGGATGGTGAGCCAAATCCGCTTGGTGCTGTCAACGACGTCACTCCGCTCGCGTTGGCAATGAAATAGCCCGGCGTGCCCGTGAAGCCGTTGTTGAGCCCGAGCCACGTGCCACCATCATCACTGACGTCGATGGTTTCGACCCAGTCTGACCCGACGAACGGCGTGGGCGTGATGTCCTGCCAGCCGGTGGCCTGCGTCCAGCGAAAGGGCTTGCGGATGATGCCGAACTGCTGAGGGTCAGTCCGCCGCGTGGCGTAGACAGTTGATGCGTTGTTGCTGGCGTGCAGTTTCTCAATGGTTCCGATGCCGCTGACAGCGCCGAGGTCTTGAAGACCACTGGAGCGACTGACGACCGCTCGCTGCGGTTGTCCCGCCGGCGACTGCACATGCAGCGTGCCGCTGCCGTCGGTAGCGAGGCCAAAGACGCGTCCCAACGATGCATCCAGATCAACGCGACCGGTTGCGAGTGTCCAGCGATACCCGCGCGACGCACCGTTGCTGGCAACCGTCATGCCATCACGCGAGAGTCTGACGTCGCGAATCGACAGGCTGATGCCGGAATTGGGCTCATAAAGATACACCCCCATTGGCATGGGCTGTGCGATTGCACCAGTAGCAAGCGTGACGGCAGTGAATACTCCGAGAAGCGTGGCGGTGCGCATGAACTTTCCCCAATGCGTGTGACAGTCGATACCGCACGAACATACCACACGCCGCTCAAAGTGCAAGGAAAGTCGAAACAACTTTCCACATGCCCTTCCACATTGTGCAACGGGCTCGAACAGCGCAGTAACCGTGATTGCAACTCACTCTCGCAATGACTCATCAACGGCGACGACGCGAAGCGAAGGCGACGATGCCCGAGAGAACGAGAACAGACGCGGGCGCCGGGACAACGATGACGAAGCCTTCCGAAGTTGAACCTCCCAGCGTCCAACTGCCGCTAATGACGGTGCCATCACCCGAGACGTTGATTTGTCCGGTTCCGAATCCACTGATATTGCCGGGAAGACTGACGCCAAAGTCACCAGCGAACTCTGAGAGGGTTCTTGCTCCGCGATCAGACGTCCATACGAACGCGTCGATTCTTGTCGGCGAAAATGCTTGGGCAATACCAACAGCGACACCGCCGTTGTCAGAAACGTCGGTGAACACCGACGAATCAAATCCTGCTACCTGCGGCAACACAGTGGGAACGCCATTTGTCCACATGGCCGGTTGCGTGCGGACGGTCGGACCAAAGGTCACACCGCCAACCGCGATCGTGCCAGCGGCGTTGATCGCAGACGCAGACGGCGATCCAAATCCGCTTGGTGCAGTCAACATGGTCACGCCACTGTTGCTGGCGACGAAGTTGCCCGGCGCTCCCACAAATCCGTTGTTGAGCCCGAGCCACGTACTCCCATCATCGCTCGTATCCACAACCTCGACCCAATCCGAACCCAAGAACTCGGTCGGCGTGATGTTGGTCCATCCGCCTGCCTGCGTCCACGCATAGGGACGACGAATGAACGAGTTCTGCGGCGTGCCGCCCCAGGTGGCGAACACCCGGTCGGCGTTGTTCGCCGGCTTCACGTTGAAGAAACCACCGAAGTTGAGCGATGGTCGGCCAAGATCGGTGACGATGCCGCTGGCGTCACGAGTGACCACGCTGCGAATCGTGTCATCTTGCTGCAGTCGCCGATGCAATGTCTTGCCGCCGTCGGGCGTCAGGCCAACGACAGTGGCGAAGTCAGGCAGGTCAGGCTGCACGATGTCCACCCGGCCCGTCGCCAGCGTCCACCGATAGCCCTGCTGCCGCGTGCCGTCGCTGCTGATACCCGCAACTACTCGTCCATCACGCGACAGGTGATTCGCACTGATGAACTGATCGCCCACCGACGGCGAAAACGTGTACAACCCTGGAGCGACCGGTTGCGCAATCGCGGCCCCAGCCGCCACCATCGCCGCCGCCGTACCAATTCTCGCCGAACTGAACATGGTCTTTCCCCTTGTGCTCACCAGTTGCTGGTCAATGGCCGGTCAAAGTCTGCTGCACCACAAACATGCCACATATTCCCCGGTTTTCCAACTACTTTGTCAAATTAGTTTCGCCCCCCGCCCCCCACCGGCCTCGCTGCCTTGCTGCCTTCCCACGAATGCCGAATCCCGAATGCCAAATGCCGCGACCCACCAAGCGCGCAATTCCCCATGCGCGCTGATTCGATGTAGAAATGTCCCCAACACAGCACTCCGCGCGCGCACAACTCTCGAAATCTGAACGCGCGGACCACGCTTGTGCGCGCAATGTGTGTCCTCAGCCCCGATTCTTCTTGCATCACACCAGACATTCTGCGAAAATGCGCATCTGGTGGCCCGTCACGAGTCACCAAGTTCCTCTG
>VYMB01000044.1_pt2 | contig 56038 bp, 43 predicted proteins | sample 5115321 | NCBI WGS metagenome assembly VYMB01 (sample SAMN12291794, study PRJNA351875) | freshwater metagenome | isolation source: freshwater lake | place: USA: Michigan, Wintergreen Lake | collected 2011-08-02 | reverse complement strand
TTGTTTTTGAGTTACAACAGGCTGCGGATTTGCTGCTGGTGGAGATGGCCTATTAGGAGTTATAGGAGGTAACTTTAATTGCCTTTCAATCTCATCTAAACGTTGTAAAATAACCCTAGTATTAGCCGGTCTATTCTTTGGCAATCTTCCCATTAACTCGTCAATAAAATCCAATAATAACGGGTGAATATTTTCCGTTTCTTCTCGCCAAGCTAAAACATCATTAACCGCATCATAAATTTCTAAAGGATGTTTTCCGGTTAATAAATGCACAAAAGTTCGTCCTAAAGCATAAAAATCTGATTGAATCACCGCTTGGCTATGTTGTTGTTCATTCGGTGTATATCCGACCGAGGTAATACCTGTCACCTGTTGACCTTTTCCCTTTTGATGATAGGTTTGGGTTTCTTCCCTTGCTGTCCCTGCTGTCCCAAAATCAATTAACACCAACTCGCCACTATTCCGCAACATAATATTAGGGGGTTTAATATCTTGATGAAGCCAGTTTTGTTGATGAATTTTATCGAGAATTAAAGTAATTTCTCTCAGCCATTTTAAGGCTAGTTTTTGACTTAAAATATCATACTGGTTTAGCCACTGTTCTAAATCAATACCCTCCACTTTTTCCATAACTAAACAGTGTAATATTTTCCCTTCTCTCGTGGAATATTGAAAATAGGCATCCCCTCGAGGAACACCGGTGACATTTTGACGACTCAACTCTAATAAAACGTCATATTCCCGTTTAAATAATTCCACTGCTTTCGGTTGATTATTCCATTTTTCTTGTAATACCTTGAGGATTTTGGCTGTAAAACCTTCAAAAGCCTCATAAACAATGCCAAAACCGGTCGTATCACTCAATAACCGACTCACCCTATATTTACCATTTAACAACAATTGAGAGCCGCAACTTTGACAGTAACGAGTATTCGAGTTATTATTACTCGGATGCCCTGGTTGAGAACAATCGGGATTAATGCAGTAACAGGGTTTCATCTCGGCTATCAGTTATTTTATTGGGTGAATAATTGCAAGTTTTCCCTTACCTGTCTTTGAAGGCATTTTATCATAAGTCAGTAGTAGTAGTAGGGTGCGTTACGCTATCGCTAACGCACCAAATTAAATTAATCCTAGGTGTGGTGCGTTACGACGGATTGTTAGATTCAAGTTTAAGCAGAGATTGTCGCCGTCTAACGCACCCTACATTTTACTAAACTGGGATGAGCCACTCTTGAAAAAGGGGACAATTATTAATTATTATTAAAAGTATATTTACTAATTAACGAAAATACCAGTGAAACTAGCTCAAGCTCAGACGATATTAACAGACACTTTAACCGTATTTTGGGGAGAATGGCTAGATTTACGGGCGAGAGTCCTTCAGATCGCCGCCACAGGTTTAGTTTCTCCCCTAATCTATATTATCGGTTTTGGGTTGGGGTTGGGAAGCGCCCTCGATCGCTCGATGAAACCCTCGATCGGCGATTCCTATCTAGAATTTATTTTACCCGGAATGGTGGCTCTGTCCTCAATGGCGATCAGTTTCGGGGGAACCACCTTTTCCATCTGTGGCGATCGCTTATTTAGTAAAACCTTCGAGGAATTATTGTTACTTCCCGTCCATCCCCTCTCATTATTTTTAGGCAAAGTTTTCGCGGGAATTTTGCGGGGTGTCATGACTTCTGCAGCAGTGATTCTCATCGCTATCTTATTTACAGGAAAATTCGCCAGTTTTCTCAATCCCCTCTTTTTATTAGTTTTAATCTTAAATTGTGCCGTCTTTGCCGGTTTAGGGGCAATTGTCGGATTGCGAGTTAAATCCATCGAAAGTGTCGGTCTGTATAATAACTTTATAATCGTGCCGATGTCTTTTTTAGGAGCAACTTTTTTCGATCCCCAAACCTTACCCTGGGCATTAAAAATTATTGTTTATGCCTTGCCCCTCACCTATGCTAGTCTAGGATTAAGAGCCGCAGCCTACGATATCAATCAATTTCCTTGGTTCGCTATCCCCATTTTATTAATCGTCGCTATTCTTCTCTCGATTGTCGGTGCTTATCAATTCTCCAATCAACGGGATTAAATCAGTTATCAGTTATCAGTGGTCAGTAATCAGTAATCAGTGATAAGTTAAGTACCCAGGCAAAATTAATTAAACATATCTAACTACCTCTTGCCTTTTGCCTATCTTCACTAGGAAATTTATTTTACACGACTACTTATCTCCTGACTCCTTTTTCCCTTGAATAAATATATCCTTTTTTATAAACCCTACGATGTATTATGTCAGTTTACTGATGAAAATGGTCGCTCGACTTTAAAAGATTATATTCCCATCCCGAATATCTATTCTGTCGGTCGTTTAGATAGGGACAGTGAGGGATTATTATTACTCACAGATAACGGTCAATTACAGCATCGTTTAGGTCATCGTCAATTTGCTCATCCGCGCACCTATTGGGTACAAGTCGAAAGAATTCCAGACCTAAACGCTTTAGAAAAATTGCGTCAAGGTCTTCCTATTCAGGATTATCGCACTCGACCAGCAATAGTTAATTTACTAGATTTTGAACCGGATTTACCCCCCAGAGAGCCACCGATTCGTTATCGAAAATCTATCCCCACCGCTTGGTTAGAAATCACCTTAACTGAGGGGAGAAATCGTCAGGTAAGAAGGATGACTGCTGCCGTTGGTTATCCCACTTTAAGATTAATTAGAACAGCCATTACTATGGACAAAAACAATAAATTATGCTTAACAGGATTACAACCCGGTCAATGGCGAGAAGTGACTGAAAAAGAGCGAAAAGCCTTAGAAAGGTTATAATTTTTGTAAGCAACCTTGATAACCAAAGTTGAATGTATAGTTTGGGACTTGATCAAATTACCCACAATTATCTATAATCGTGAATATTAAACCGAAAGACAAAAATGAAAGTTAAAATTGAAAATCTTGGCATTTTAAAACAAGCAGAATTCAGTTTAGGCGACCTGACAATTATCTGTGGTAGTAATAATACAGGTAAAACTTATGCTACCTATGCTTTATTTGGTTTTTTATATACTTGGCGAAGACTATTAATGTTGCCAAAATTTGGACTCAAAGAAAAAATTGATCAACTACTTTCTGATGGTGTAATTAGTCTCGATCTACAGGAGTATGTTCAACATTGTGACAGTATTCTTACTACAGTTTGTCAAAGATATGTTCGACAAATACCTGAAGTTTTTGCGGCCAACGAGGAGAGGTTTAAAAATGTTGATTTTCAGATAGAATTAAATTTTGATAATATTCAATTTGAAAATGGGTATGAAAGGACAATTAGCACAGCTAAATGGGAAACTATCTCGATTAGCAAACCTGAAAATAACCCCTATTTATCCATTACATTGCTAAGAGAAAAATCTAATATAAATCTGTTAGTTAATGTTCTTGAAGAGATCATTGACAACAGTATCAAAGATATAATTTTCTCTCAGTTTTTTCCCAGGCCATTTATTGCCAGTGCAGAAAGGACAGGAGCGGCAATTTTTCGCAAAGAGTTAAATTTTGCTCGTAATCGTTTACTGGAAGAAATTAGCAAAAATAGCAATTTTGATCCTACGGAACTGTTATTTAATGTTTCTCAGGATTATGCGCTCCCGGTCAAAGAAAATGTAGATTTTACTAGACAAATAGAAACAATTGTCAAAAAAACTAGCTTTATTGCCGAAAATCATCCCAGTATTTTAGAAGATTTTGCCGATATTATTGGTGGGCAATATATGATTACTAGCAATGATGAACTTTATTACATTCCTAAAGGAAAAAAACTTAGACTATCGATGGATGAAAGTTCTAGTGCTGTACGTTCTCTTTTAGACATTGGCTTTTATTTAAGACACGAAGCTCGAATCGGAGATTTGTTGATAGTAGATGAACCTGAATTAAATCTCCATCCAGAAAATCAACGCCGTGTCGCTAAACTTTTCGCTCGACTGATCAACATTGGTATTAAAGTTTTTATCACTACTCACAGTGATTATATTATCAAAGAAATCAACACATTAATTATGCTCAACCAGGAAAAACCACACCTGAAACAAATTGCAGCGGAAGAAGGCTATAGACAGGAGGAATTATTATCGGCCGATCAAGTTAAAGTCTATATTGCTGAAGAAGCTTTAGAGATGTTAAAAGGAAAAAAAAGAAAGACCAAATTTAACACTTTAACTCCCGCTAAAATTGATCCAGAAATGGGTATCGAAGCGCGCAGTTTTGATACTACTATCGAAAAGATGAATCGTATTCAAACGGCTATTATTTGGGGTGAGGAGTAATGTCTGATATTGCTATGCTCAAAGAAATGATTAAGGATTGTGCGATAGTAGAGTTGGAATATCAAAAAGAATACAAACGAGATAGCTATTTACTGAAACTGACAGAACCTCAAGATAACTATTCGTTTGTGGTTAATGGAATGCCGAAACCCGATGAGGTTATTGTGATCAAGCTAGATGATTTTTTTGATGTCCGCAAAATTTTTACTGGTAGTAAAGGTGAGTGTAAGCGTGCAGATTTTATAATTATCGCTAATACCCCTACTGAAAAAGTTATCCTTTGTTTGGAAATGAAGAAAGGCAAAGATTCTAATACATCGATAATTAAACAATTAAAAGGAGCCAAATGCTTTGTCTCTTATTGTCGTGAAATCGGACGCTCATTTTGGAATAAACTCGATTTTCTTCAGGACTATCAATATCGCTTTGTTAGTATTAAAAATATCAGTATTTCTAAAACAACCACCAGCAGCCCTAAATTTTCTCAAAAAAGTGAGATTCATGATCAACCAGAAAAAATGTTAAAAATTTCCGCTAAAGCCAAGCACTTTCAAGAATTAATTTAGTCCTATAGCTTGACATTATGAACGATTTAATCTCGATCGAATAACGATCTTTTGCCGAGAGTGCCGAAAGATCGTTATCGATTCTCATTTTTAAAAACTTCAAACACCTGCCGGCTGAAATATTTTAACTTATCAGCTACCTTAGGAGAAGGTTGATAATTACCGACTAATTGCCAATTTTCCACCGTAGATAGTCGCCAAGCGGTTCCTTGATGGTTAAAAGCCTGCATTTCTAAGCCAATCAAACGCTGATGCTGATCCTCGCTATCGAGATGAAAACGAATTTGTACCAGAATACTGCGCCCTTGAATTCTGGGACTCCAACCGGGAAAATGGAAAGCGATATCGATCGAGTCGGGATCCGTTAACTCCCTTGTGTGGGGATCATTGCGCCAAGGTTTCAGATCTGCCTTTGCATCGGGGAATTGTTGCTTAAACAGGTTGACGAGTGTGGCGATCTTCGCCGTTAATTCTAATCCTTTTGCCTGTTCCGACGCATTCATGCTCACCTCTGATAATTGCTTATAAAGTAACTATTTATACAGTTTAGCCCTGCTTTTTGCGACTATTGCACCAATTATAACGATATTTTCTCGATCGAGTCCAAAATGCCGCACCTGTCAATCAAGATAGCCGCTGCCAAAAAGACAAAATCAAAACTAAACTAGAAAATAGGATAATCGACAGGAACAGTATTTTCTATGAATCCCCAAGAGTCTCTATTACAATCGATCGAAAAATTAGGCTATCGGGTTACGGTGGGTGATGTGGCGGCAAAATCGGGTTTAGAGATTAACGCTGCACAACAGGGATTATTAGCTTTAGCTGCGGAAGCGGGGGGACATTTACAGGTAGCAGATACGGGGGAGATTATCTATCTTTTTCCCGAAAATTTTCGCTCGATTCTCCTGAATAAATATTGGCAATTAAAGTTAAAAGCTTTCGGTAGTAAAATCTGGCAATTAGTTTTTTATATTATTCGCATTTCCTTCGGCATTGTTTTAATTATTTCGATTTTAATCCTGTTGCTGGCTATTCTGGCCATCCTGATAGGCTTAATGTTCAAAGATAGTGACTCGGATAATAATTCTGGAGATAGCAAAATTAATATTAACTTCTTTCCCACGGACTTTTTCTGGATTTTTTATCCCGATTTTGGTAATAACTACTACGAAAGAAGAGATAGGGAAGTTAAGGCAGAAAAACCCGCTAGTAAGATGAATTTTCTGGAGTCAGTTTTTTCTTTTCTTTTTGGCGATGGCGATCCTAATTTTAATTTAGAGGAGAGACGCTGGCAAACTATCGGTCAAGTAATTCAAAATAATCGTGGCTCGATTATTGCTCCACAAATTGCCCCCTATCTCGATAGTATTACCGCTAGTCATGAGGAGACAGAAGACTATATACTCCCAGTTTTAACTCGCTTTAATGGCTTGCCGCAAGTGTCTGATCGAGGCGATATTATCTATTATTTTCCCGATCTACAGGTGACAACCAAAGAGAGAAAAGTACAAGCAGTATCGCCCTATCTAAGGGAAAAACGTTGGAAGTTTAGCGAAGCGGATAGTGGTCAAATTATCTTAGCTTTAGGTTTAGGGGGGGTTAACTTTATCCTCGCTTTAGTGTTAGGATATTTGCTCAACAGTGATAGTGTGGATTTGAGCGGTTCTCTGGGGTCGATAGTCACAGGAATCTACGGTTTTCTCCTCAGTTATGCTGGTGCTTTTTTGGGGATTCCCCTCGGTCGTTATTTCTTTTTACAGTGGAGAAATGAGCGGGTTAATCAACGCAATCAACAGCGAGAAAAAAGAGCAGATTTATTAGCAGAAAATAATCCTGAATTAGAGCAAAAACTGACCTACTCTCGTCAATTTGCTGACCAAAAAGTGATTACAGATGCTGATATTAGTTATTCTACCGATCAAGACTATCTCGAACAAGAGATCGAGCGCTCGGATAAAATCGATCGAGAATGGCAAAAACGCTTAGAATCGCCCGATTAATCGCTCAAATACCCACCAGTAAGTTGACTAAAAAGAGGGCGGAGGCAATTCGCCCCGACCAGAAAAAATGCTCTTTAAGTAAGTAGTTATAATTCAATTGAAGATAGATTCTGCCAGGTGTATCTCACTTATGCAGAAATACCGACAATCAGCAATTATCAATGACTCTTAAATGATGACAAATGTGTCAGCAGCTGTCTGTAAGCATCCCACCGAAAAACTAATGCGCTCCGGGGTTTGGGGGCGGCGCCACGACCCCAACGGGGGGTTTGGGGGGTTCTACCCCCCAAAAGCTGGGATTGAGTGATAAAATCGGAAGTAATGCCAAATTTTAGCCGAGAGTTTCTGACAATTTTTAACAGCTACCTACTTAACTTAAACGATCGAGAGTGCGATACTGAATTGCTTCGGCAACGTGGGAACTTTTCAGCATTTCACTATCTCCTAAATCGGCAATGGTGCGGGCAACTTTGAGAATGCGATCCATTGCTCGGGCCGATAAACCCAATTTTCGGATTGCCCCTTCTAAAATATGGCGACTGCTATGATCAAGAGCGCAAAAACGTCGCAAATGCTCGGAATTCATCTCCGCATTAGAGCGAATCCCGGTATGCTGAAAGCGATCGCTGGCCTTTTGTCTGGCCCCTTCTACCCGTTGCCGCACCTGCTCAGAAGCTTCTCCCCGACTCTCTTGGGTCATTTCTTCCGGTTTCAGGCGATTTACCGTCACTTGTAGGTCAATACGGTCTAAAAGCGGCCCCGATAATTTCGCCCAATATTGTTCCCGTTGTCGCACTGAACAGCTGCAGGGTTGCACTGAATCGCCGTAATAACCACAGGGACAGGGATTGGTACTCGCCACCAGGGTAAAACGGGCCGGAAAAGCGACAGAAAGACGAGTGCGAGAAATGCTCACATAACCATCCTCTAGGGGTTGTCGGAGATATTCCAAGACACTGCGCTTAAATTCCGTTAATTCGTCCAAAAATAAAATACCACGGTGAGAAAGGGAGATTTCTCCCGGTCGGGGATAAGTGCCACCTCCCACCAGCGCCGCTCCGGAAGCGGAGTGATGGGGACTGCGAAAAGGACGCTCGCGCACCAGAGAACCTCGATCCTTCAGTAATCCAGCGACGGAATGAATCTGGGAGACTTCTAGGGATTCGGCAAAGGTAAGCTGGGGGAGAATACCGGGTAAACGTCGCGCTAACATGGTTTTACCGCTGCCCGGCGGCCCGACAAAAATTAGGTTATGACCTCCAGCGGCGGCAATTTCCAGGGCCCGACGGCCAATGGCTTGGCCTTTGACATCCTTGAGATCGGGGAGATTTACCTGCGATCGCCCAAATTCCTCGGCAGCGTTAAAAGTCATCGGTGAATAGCGATCGGGTTCATTTAAGAAATTTACCACTTCCGATAGATGACGAAACCCATACACTTGTACGCCTTTGACCACGGCCGCTTCTTTGGCATTATCAGCGGGAACCACTAAACCCTTAATCCCCATTTTTTCGGCGGCGGCAGCAATGGGTAAAACCCCCGCCACGGGACGCAAACTACCATCGAGGGATAATTCACCTAAAAACAGAAAATCCCCCAATAAATCGGCTTCTACCTGTTCGGAAGCCCCTAAAATGCCGATACTAATCGGTAAATCATAAATTGGCCCCTCTTTGCGGATATCGGCGGGACTTAAATTGATGACAATTTTGCGGATGGGAAAGGCAAATCCAGCATTTTTTAGGGAAGCTTTTACCCTTTCTTTCGACTCCTGCACGGCGGTATCGGGTAAACCCACCACGGCAATTCCGGGCAATCCTCCCGATACATCCACCTCTACCCCGATTTTAATGGCATCGATGCCGATAATTGCCGCACTCCAAACCCTTGCTAACATTTTGGCTCAAGTAAAAATAAAGTGAGTTCTTAGGAAAATGAAACAGGATGTTAGGCTAGTTTTCCGCATAAAAATGATTTGATCTGGGAATTTACCCTGAAAATCAGCCTATTTCTCGGCATAACCTAGCCAGAAAAGCTGAGAGCTTAATGGTATAGTTGAAAAAAAAAGTAATTTGTCTATGAGTGAGACTATTTTTAGCAAAATTATCCGGAAAGAAATTCCCGCCTCGATCGTCTATGAAGATGATCTGGTTCTCGCTTTTCGAGATGTTAATCCCCAAGCACCCACCCATATCCTCATTATCCCCAAAAAACCGATTCCGAAACTAGAGGAAGCCAGCGAAGGCGATCGAGATTTATTGGGACATTTGTTACTAACTGTTAAAAAGGTGGCCGCCGAGGCTAAATTAAGTCAAGGTTATCGAGTAGTGATCAATAATGGGGAACATGGAGGTCAAACCGTCGATCATCTTCATGTCCATCTCTTAGGCGATCGCCCAATGTCCTGGCCTCCGGGTTAAATACCCCTTATTTTCCCGCATTTTTGGGGAATTATAGGGCTAGAAGCTTTCTTTTCCGAGTCGGTCTTCTCGATTTAGTTACCTTTTGCTTCTGTTGAACCCATGAATAAGTCTCTTTCTGCGATCGCATTGGCCAGCACCCTGCTGTTATTTCCCTTCACCCCTACGACTCTCGCTCAATCGGAATGCTTTCTCCAAAGAGCAGACGGACAACACATAGATCTTAGCCGTCTCTGTGGCGGTTCATCTAGAAATAGGAAAAATTCCCCGCAAGTTTATCAGCTACCGATTCAACGCCGGGTTAACGGCATTCCCACGGTGATGGTGGTTTTTAATAACCGTCACTATTATGAAATGCTTTTTGATACGGGAGCTAGTGGCATCGTCCTCACTGATGCCATGGCAAAAGCGATGAAAGTCAAACGGGAAAGGGAAGTACTCGCTGATACCGCTGGCGGTGTCGTTAAGGTTTATCTTGGTCGCATTAATTCTGTTAAAGTTGGCGAGGTGGTTTTATCTAATCAGATTGTTGGTATTTCTCCCCAAATGGAAGGGTTAGGACTCTTGGGACAAACTTTTTTTGGTTCCTATGATGTCACGATCAAAAAAGATGTGATTGAATTACGTTATCGTCCCTAGTCTGACGGGAAAAATGCTCGCTTTCCTGACTTTAATCTAAAGTTTCTCGCTGTATTTGTTCCCGTTCGATCGCTTCAAACAAGGCCTGGAAGTTGCCTTCTCCAAAACCTCTAGCAGCATGACGGCGCTCGATTAATTCAAAAAAGAAAGTCGGCTGGGAAAAAATTGGTTTAGTGAAAATTTGCAGTAAAGTCGGCTTTTCTGGGAGGGAATGGCTATTTTGTTCAAAATCGATGAGAATTTCCTGTTTTTTAATTTCTAACCATTCCCAATCAGCAATATTAAAATCTGTTTTTTGATAGTTAATTTGTTGATAATAACTGTCGGGAACTGACAAAAAATCTACCTTTCTTTCTTTTAACTTTTGAGTTAATCTTAAAATATTTTCTGTTTTTAAAGCAATGTGTTGAATGCCAGATTTTTGATTAATATCTAAAAATTCTTGAATCTGAGAACTGTTACTATCTGGCTCATTAATTGGTAATTTTAAGTCGGTTTCTGGGTGAACAAGTACCTGAGAATAAAGACCAGAACGCTCCGTATTAATAGTAAAAGTTTGCCTTTTTTTAAAGCCTAAATTTTTCTCATACCAATTGGCTGTTAACTCTAAATTCCCCTGAAAAACATTTAAAACTAAATGATCAATTGCCAGAATATCCTGATTATATTGTTCCTTACTATCATACTCAATTAGATTAGGATAGGCTAAAATTGGCGTGATTCCCTGTCTTTCAATTAACGTATGTTTGAGATTAGCAATGCTAGAGATTTGACAGCTTTTTATCTTACCCCTAGCCAAAACAGTTTCCTCAATAAAAATGTCCTGTTTAATTCTCCTAGCTAAACTATCTAAATCCTCGACTTGAAAAGCTACATCCGCCACCCCTTCAGGATATTTACTTAAAAATTCTGCCACGGGACTAAGGGAATTTAAGGGAGAAGATAAGATAAAAATAATCTGTTTAGTTTTATCTTTTTGGATTCCATTGCCAACTATTTCCGTGTGCGTGTGGAGATTAACTAAACTTGCGATCGCCTGAAAATCCATCACCCGCACCAACCAATCTCGCCATTTTTTGGCCGATTCTACATAAAAATGAATATGATCAATAAACATAGATAAAGTAAAAAAAAAGGTTGAGTGTTAGTAAGTGGGAAGTCGGGTGTGAGGTGTGAGGTGTGGGGAGATAGGGGAATTTCAACTAATACCCCAAAACCCTAAAACCCCAACGGCTGCATCCCACATTTGCAGAAACACCAACAATCAGCAATTATCAGTGACCCTTAGATTATTACAGATATATCAGCAGCTGCGTGTAAGCATCCCACCGAGAAACTAATGCGCTCCGGGGTTTGGGGGCGGCGCCACGCCCCCAACGGGGGGTTTGGGGGGTTCTACCCCCCAAAAGCTTGGATTGAGTGATAAAACCAGAAGTAACACCCGATTTTAGTAGCAAGAAAGTTTCCCTTTAAAAATCCCAACTTAGTAGATTGACAAAAATGAGATGTACCCAACCCCAACTCCTGACTCCTGACGACTAAAAAAAGAGATGACTATCGGGTTGAATATTAATTTCCATGGGGACGGCTTGGGGTTCAGCATTCATGGCAAAATAGATAGCATCGGCTGCGGTTTGAGCGGTTAACATTTTAGTGCGATCAACTTTTAAGCTCACCTGATCCCAAAAAGGAGTATCCACACCACCAAAATAGAATAAAGTCATTTTAATACCATAGCGTTTTAACTCATCGGCCAAACATTTACTAAAACCGACCACCCCGTATTTAGAAGCACAATAAGCGGCAGCCATAGCCATAGAATGCTTACCTAAAATTCCCACCACATTACAGATATGACCGGCCTTATTTTCCTTCATCACATTAGCCGCAGCCTGACAGGTATAAAAACTCCCCTTCAGATTGAGGTCGAGCATTTTATCTAAATCTTCCGGCGTAATTTTATTATATTGTTTCATCACCCCGGCTCCGGCCGCATTAACCAACACATCCAACCGGCCGTAATGGGAGATAATTTTTTCCATCAAAGTTTCCACCTGAGTCGGATTGGTGATATCCGTCGGCACAATTAAAGAGGGACAACCCAAATCACCAGCTAAATTAGATAAATTATCGGCATTTCTGGCCACTAATACGAGTTTATGACCATTAACAGCTAGTTTACGCGCTAAAGTGGCACCTATACCCCCCGTAGCACCGACAATCAGGACAACTTTTTCGCTCATAATTATTGATAATTCTTTACAAATCTTATTGTAAACTGTTCCGACTGGAAAATCATCGCTAGTCCCAACCCCTTGATTAATGGTTAACCAACTTCTGATAGGATCAACCGTGACAATGTAAAGAAATTTTTATGACTGTACTGACCGAAGGAATCGCGCCCCACGGTGGGCAATTAATTAATCGTATTGCTACCGCTGCCGAAAAAGCAGAATTTCTGGCCCTAGCTGAAAAACTACCGCGAGTTTCCCTAGATGAACGAGCGCTCTCGGATTTAGTTATGATTGCTATTGGTGGTTTCAGTCCCCTTAAAGGCTTTATGGAACAGGACGACTACGAAAAAGTCGTCGATGATATGCGTCTAATCAATGGCCTACCCTGGGCAATTCCCGTGACTCTTTCCGTTAGCGAAGCAGTGGCGGATCCCCTCAAAGAAGGCAACTGGATTCGTTTAGATGACAGCGCAGGCAACTTTGTCGGAGTCCTGGAACTAACCCAAAAATACCGTTACAATAAAGCCCACGAAGCAGTTAACGTCTATCGTACCGACGACCAGAAACATCCCGGGGTAAAAGTCCTCTACGAACAGGGAGAAATTAACCTCGCAGGTCCAATATGGTTACTTCAGCGCGATCCTCATCCCCAGTTTCCCAAATATCAGATCGATCCTCTGCAATCGCGGAAAATGTTCCACGAAAAAGCTTGGAAAACTATCGTCGGTTTCCAAACCCGTAATCCCATCCACCGGGCCCACGAATACATCCAAAAATGCGCCCTAGAAGTGGTAGATGGTTTATTCTTGCATCCCCTTGTCGGCGCTACCAAAAGCGATGATGTGCCGGCCGATGTGCGGATGCGTTGCTATGAGATCATGATGGATAAATACTTCCCCCAAGATCGCGTTATTCTGGCTATCAACCCCTCAGCTATGCGTTATGCAGGCCCCCGGGAAGCAATTTTCCACGCTATTATCCGTAAAAACTACGGTTGTACCCATTTTATCGTCGGTCGTGACCATGCCGGAGTCGGGGACTACTACGGAACCTACGATGCTCAGTATATCTTTGATGAGTTCGAGCCGGGGGAATTGGGAATCGTGCCGATGAAGTTTGAACACGCTTTCTACTGTACCCGCACTTCGGGAATGGCAACCACTAAAACTAGCCCCAGTTTACCGGAAGAAAGAATCCACCTTTCGGGAACGAAAGTCCGGGAACTGCTGCGTAAAGGAGAATTGCCACCTCCGGAATTTTCCCGTCCGGAAGTGGCTGCCGAATTAATCCGCGCCATGCGAGAGTTATGAACATAACTAGGCGAGAATTGATCCAGCAGACAGGTTGGGGGTTGCTGACTTTGGCGATTAGTCAAGGGACCCTTAACCGTCATTTGGCTGCTCTCGCCGCCCCTAATCCCCGAAAATTGGCTCTTTTAGTCGGTATTGACCAGTATGGGGCGAATATTCCGCCGCTGCCCGGTTGTCTTACCGATGTGGAGTTACAAAAAGACCTTCTCCGTTATCGTTTTGGTTTTCAGGATGCTGATATAGTGACTTTAACGGGGCAAAAAGCCACTCGAGAAGCGATCGAATTGGCTTTTTTAGAACACCTGATCGCCCAAGCTAAACCGGGGGATGTGGTAATTTTTCACTTTAGCGGTTATGGCAGTGTTGGGGCCGGAAAAGAGGTTTTTATTACTGCTGATGGGGCAGAAAATGCTTTACTTAAGGAAAATATTTTGCTTTTGGCTCGCTGTCTAGCTACGGATAAGTTTAGCTTGATTTTTGATAGTAGTCATCTTCCCCAAAATCGTCCCTATCTCGGTAATCTCCGCGTTCGCTCCTATTCTAGAACCATTACTGATCTTAACCCCGCCGAATTAACTTTCGCTGCCGATATTAAAACCCGTTTTAACCTCAAAAATAAGCCCAGTAACGGCGTTATTCTCGCTGCCGCTAAACCAGGGGAAATCGCCCTGGAATTGAGCGGTAATAGCCCTAATGCTGGCTTATTCACCTATGATCTCACCCAGTATCTTTGGCAAGCTTGCCCCAGTCCGACAATTGCGATCGCTTTTCCCCATCTCCGTAATCTCGTCGCTAGTCACAGCAGCCAACAACAGCAACCGGCAATCCTAACCAGTAATCAAAAAAATAATTCTGCGCCGCTATATCATACAACGTCAGAAACGTCAAGGGGTGGGGCGGCAATTGTTACAAATCTTATTGATGAACGCACCCTAGAAGTCAATCTGGTCGGCCTGCCCTTAGAAATCCTAGAAAATTACGGAATTAACTCCTGTTTAAGCTTTATTGAGGCGACTGGGGAGGAAATCAGCCTACAAATTCTCTCCCGTCAGGGTTTAAAAGCCAAAGCGCAATTATTATCACCAACCGCCTCCCTAGAAATAGGACAGATTCTACAGGAAAAATTGCGGGTTTTTCCCAGTCAAATCGGTTTAATCGTCGGTTTGGATAGTAACTTAACCCGGATTGAACGGGTAGATGCCACCAGTACCTTTGCCAGTTTGCCCGATGTGGCCGCCGTGGTTAACGTGGGGGAACAAACGGTAGATTGTCTCTTAAGTCGCTTTGGTAGCGAAGAAACTGGCAATTATCAGTTATTATCTGCCAATGGCTCCCTAATTATCGGTAGTTTAGGGGCGGTCAACGAAGCCATTAAATCGGGGATCAAACGACTAGAATCGCAACTAGAAACCCTGCTGGCCGTAAAATTGTGGCATTTGCTGCTTAATCAAGAATCCTCCGGTTTAGCCGTCATTGTCACCCTGGAAAGCATTGATAAAATCTATATCTGCCGTCTGCAAACGAAAAAAGCCGTCAATAATAGCAAGGTCAACGATAACGCTAACAATGACTTAATTTTGCCCTTGGGGACAGAAATTCGCTATCAAATCGACAATCAAGAAGAACAACCCCTCTACGGAGTGATAATTTGTCTTAATAGTGATCGCCAACCGCTTTTATACTGTTCCTGTGCAGAAAACCCCGATAATTTCAGCAATTCTAGGCAATTAGCCCCCTTTGTCGTGGCGGCCAAAACCAAGGCCACCATCCCCAATGACCGCCAAGGGCATTGGAAAATTAGTCAACCCAAGGGCATAACAGAAAATATACTGATCCTCAGTCGCCATCCTTTCCCGAACACCTTGACCCTTCTCAATGCCACTCAAAGCATCAAAGGAGAAGCCAGCCAACTGCTCACCCTGACTAACCCCCTAGAAATAGCCAGAGCATTCGGTCGCGATCTAAAATTAGATTTAGGTCTAAAAATGGATAGTTCTGGCAGTGTCATTGATGAATACGCCTTTGATCTAGGAACTTGGTCAGGTTTCCGGTTTATTTATCAAATAACCGACTAAATCGATAGAATAATTCTTATGGAATCCTTGAAAAGAAAAGGTTAAAATCCTAACACAGCTACCCCTAAATTTCCCGATGAATCTTCTGCCCCGGACAACCCAAAGCCGCCTCAAAAAAATTCCACAAATTCCCAGTGTTTGGGAAGGAGATCGTCGTGCTTTATCCTTATCCGAGAGAATGCCCCGGGCCACCCTAGAACCAAATCAAGAAAGCGGTGGCGAGTGCGTGATCTGGGTGGATGGTAGCGAGGGCTGTGTACGCGCTATGGAAGTAGTTTCCCCCGAAACCGGTCCCGAGGCCATGGTGAGAACCTTAATCCGCGCCATCGAAACGCCGCAAAGTCCCGCCCGGCCAGCCAGACCGAAAAAAATTATCGTCCGCGATCGAGAAACACAGTTTTTTCTGCGCGGGGTACTGCAAGATCTCGATATCACCATCGATTATGTCCCCAATTTGCCCCTGATCGATGATCTCTTTCGTGGATTCGACGAATTCCAAAATAATCGTCCCCCGGCAATTCCCCCCGCTTGGCAGTCCGCTTTAGTGAAAACCGCTCACGAAATTTGGAAAGCTGAACCCTGGTCCTGTTTAGCTGATTACGATATTTTGGAAATTAAGATTGATCGCCCCGATTTCCCGAATCTTTACGCCTGTGTCATGGGAATGCTCGGTCGGGAATACGGAGTCATTCTCTATCGTTCCCTAGCATCCCTCAAACAATTCCGCCAGTCCGCTTTAGCAGAAAAATCGATGGAAAGATTAGAAAAAGCCTTTCTTTCCCAAGATTGCTGGTTTTTAAGCTACGAATTGGCCGATGATGATGAGGACGATGACGAGGATGACTACGATCTAGCCTCGGCTGCCCCCTCCCAAATCCATCCAGTTTTCGGCAGCGTGCATCCCTACGAAGGTATTCGCCCCTACTTGGATGAAGAAGAAGCAATCACGGTATATTTAGCTTTAATAGCTCTGTTGCGCTTTTTTAAAGGCAATCAATCCGCTTTATCCGAAGAACCGATCGGAGAATTACAGCGTCGTTTTCGCATTCCCCTCGATCCCGAACAGGCAAAAGGGGAAACCGTGGCCGTGACGGTGGCCACGATGCCCGATCTATGTGCGGAATTTATGCAACTCTTGGAGGAGGACGACGACGATGATGAGGAGGATGATGAGGAAGAATCCGTACTCAAGGAAGATCTAGTCCCCGATAATGCACATCTCAGTCTAGGAATGGTTCCCTGGCAATTATTAGATAAAATTCGCAGTCGTCCAAAAATCCATCATCAACCCCAATCCGTACCGACAAAAGGAGAGGGTTTCCCCGTGGTGATGATCCAGACCTCCCGACCGAAAGCCAAGGAAATTATCGAAAAAATCGAACAAGCTGGCGGTTTGGCGGCCATTGGTTTTAACCCCGGCGAAGATCCCCTCGAAGATACCCGTTATGATCTGGGGATTCTGAAAATGGCTAACGGTGATCTTTATCTATTTGGGGAATTCGAGCAAGATGATCCCGACCACCGTAATGCTCGCCGCAATTGGCAAAAACGCATCAAAAATACCGAGGGTTATTGTGGTTTGATTATTGCCATGGGCGTAACGGGTTCCTCCTGCGGTAATCCCCAATTAAACGATATGTTAGCCCTCTACGAGGCCAAATCGATCAATAGTAAAGATTTAGACTTGGGAGTTTTGACTCTTATGCCTCACTTCGGTTAATTTTGATGGGCAGCGGCGGTTTTTTTTTCAGTAATCAGTCATCAGTCATCAGTAATCAGTGATCAGTAAACAGTAATCAGTAGACCTCTTGTAAAAATCAAAAATTGTTGTTAGGGTTAGGAGTCAGTAGCCAGTAGTCAGTAGTCATACCAGATCATTACCCAAGTGCCTAAGACAAGCTGTATCCCTAGCAATCAAACTAGGAGCCGTGTGAGGTGAAAGTCTCATGCACGGTTCTGAGGGGGGGGATGGAGGCGACTCCATTCCCGACCCCTAACACGCCGGCTTTAGAATATTCTTGTCACCCCATCAGGAATCCACTAAACAAAGAAGTTGGAAACAGTGATATTACCGAGAGCGGGTAATGTGCCGGTAATGCCTGTAACGTTAACCAGTAAGTCATTGGCACTTTGGAAACCAGCAACATTATCATTGACAATAATATAGGTTCCGGCTATCCCAGCAGTGGTTACTTGGACCAGGGCCGCGCCATTAATACCAAGTGCTTGGTTTCCAGCTAAGGAACCATTGGCATCGGTAAAAACAGCATTCACGACATTGGTTAAAGTGGTAGCCGCAGAATTGGCAGCACGACTAAAGGCAGCGGGGGCAGGCAGCACACCTCCTGCGGCACTGAGCAAATCAATTTTGTCGGAGTTGATCGCAAAATCATTGATCCGGTCAGGGTTAGCGACAGTAGATTGGGAAAATTGGAAGAGGAAGATATCGTTTCCTGTTCCCCCCGTCAAGGTATCAATACCAGCACCACCATTGAGGATGTTATTGCCACTATTACCAGTAATAACGTTATTACCTGCGTTACCAGTACCGTTAATGGCGGCTGCTCCCGTCAGTGTCAGGTTTTCCACGTTATTTAAGGCAGCAATAGTGTAAGTAACACTAGATTGAATGGTATCTGTACCACCGCCGGCAAGTTCGGTAATAGTATCAGTTGCAGTATCAACAATGTATGTATCGTTGCCTAAACCGCCAATTAAGGTATCAACACCAGCACCACCATTAAGGATGTTATTACCAGTATTACCAGTAATGACATTATTACCCGCGTTACCAGTACCGTTAATTGCTGCTGCTCCTGTTAGTGTCAGGTTTTCCACATTCGCTGGTAGGACGGTAGTAACCCCAGCCGTGAGGGTATCGGTTATGGCTGTAGTTACAGTTGTGGTTGTACCCAAGGTGGCATTGTTGGGAGAAGACGAAGACAGAGTTAAAGTAAAGGTCTCATCTGCCTCATTAAGAGAATCATTGAGAATGGGAATATTGATGACTTGACTGGTAACACCAGGGGCAAAGGTTAGAGTTCCAATGGTGGCCGTGTAATCCGATGCCGCAGTTGCTGTGCCGTTAGCAGTAGCATAGTTAACGCTGATGGTTTGGCTGCTTGCTTGGGAAAGAGTGGCGGTGTAGGAGGCGTTTTGAGGAGTGGTTAAACCTTCAACAACAGTCTGATTGCTGGGACTAAGATTAATCGTGGGTAACTGAAAGTAGTTGCCAAAATTAATGCCAGTCAATTTTTCCCCTGCTTTCAAGTTTAGAGCATAGGGAGTGGTGGGGAAGGTTTGTATCCAGCCTGTTTGATTCACTTCCTGGATGGCATATTCTCCTGGTCCTAAGTTGCTGAAGGTATATTGACCATCAGCGTTAGTGACTGTGGAGAGTTCCCAAGGATCTAATTTTCCATTGGCAACGCTATCAATGTAAATTGTCCAACCGGCTAGGGCATTTTCACCTTTGTCCCAGATACCATTAGCATTAGCATCGTTCCATTTACTGCCTTGGATGCTTCCAAGTGGAATTTGAATGTCTCCATTTTTAAGTGCTAAGTCCGCTATTTGCTTTGCTCCTTTAAGAAAGCCTTCATCCCCCGTCACCACAAAATCGAAAACCCCACCATTTAAAAAAGCACCTTCAGGAATACCAAATTCCCGTCCCTTTGCGAAAGCGGTTGCTACCCCTTCGGGATTTTTTTGGGCTAAAGTTTGTAAGGAGACATAATTAGCGGGAAAACTTTTATCAGCAAATGTCGGTGTCCCGAAAAGGGATTCTTGCTGAGTAATCCGCCAACTATCTGCATAAGTTGTATGTATTGTTTGATCAGTGGGATTAGGTCCCAAGTCTGTGCCATCGCGCAGAGCAAAATCATTGGTACTAACCCCATCACCATTACCTAAAAGCCCTTGAAGTACCCCAAAACGATAGTCAGCGGGATCGACATAAACATCAATGTAGCTTCCATTGTCCGAGGCGATGATGACATCGTTATCATCGGCTGTGGATAAATCACCGTCTAGTCCAGCATAGGTGAAGGTGTACTGATTACCTGAACGCTGGATTTTGCTACTACTCAGAAATACACTTTGACCACTTGCTAAATTATAGGTCACTCCGTCAATTTTGAGTTCTTGACCAACTGCAAGCTCTGAGTCATAAACAACATTGTAACCATCTATCGTTGTGGCAAAAGCTGTGTTGACAGAAACAGTTGTACTTGCTCCCCAAGGTTTTTGACGGGTTTGCACTTGAAAATCATCTATCAGAGATTTGACAAGAATAAACTCCCCAACTGCTTGAAAATCATAGGGTTTTCCATCAAAATTTACGAGATGCACATCTCCCCAACCGTGACCTTGACCAACTACAGGGTTAGAGGTGAAAAAGATGGAAAAATCTTGGGAGGCACTACTACCCAGTGAGCCACCAACAAAGACGTCGTAACTGCTGGAAAATGGAAGATAGGTAGTAGGAATCTCAATCTGTTGAACGTATTCAAATGCACCTGCACCAGTAAACACCTCACCAGTCCAACCTGTAGTATTCTCTGTTCCTACAAATGAATTAATACCGATAGTGACTGGAGTAATAGCTGGTCCAGATGGACTTGTAGGAACTAACGAGAGATTTAACATAGGATCTATATCGGTAGTGCTAGGAGTTCCCGTCCAAACTAGGGTAACTTTGGAAATAACACTAGGACTAGAACGAGACATTCTGCCCATATTTAGAGGCGCACCAACGAACGTATCCTCTGCAAATAAATGTCTGCTAGTTGTCGTGAATGGAAGAGGTGATAGGAAATTAGTTGCAGTAGTTGTGTTGGAGTAAGGAGGAATTGAAGAAGGTGGTGTCCAGATAGCAGGTGTTGAACCCCCAATGGTGGACGTGGCAGTGTGGATAAGCAGTCCTTTTACCGTGGAGTCAAGTGGAGTAATGGTCGTCGTCAGTCCAGTAGTAGGAGGAAATCCAGGAACAAAACTACCAATTTGATTGTAAAGTAGATTAGAAGTAGAGGGCAATATTATTACATTTTTAAATCGCGCCCTGAATACGCCAGGGTTAATCGTTTGTACATTTTCGTAGTAAAAGGCGTCCAATAAATCTCTAACCTTGAAAGGTCCGCCAGCGCTGGCGGTAAAGTTGAGATCAGATAGAAACATCGTAGCCTGTTCTATCTCAATACTCTGGCCACCTACGGTAATTGTTGCCCAGTCATTCTCACCTTTCAAAGCCTGTAATGTCCCAGCACTGAGACTATTACCACGCACTAAGTTAGAAAAAATGTCTCCCTCATCACCAGCGCTATCCGTCTGATTGATATGAGCATCAATAAAATGCCCGTATTCTTCTAACAAAACCGCAATAATGTCTGTATCCGTAGCTGTATCGAGAAAATTAGCAGCGAGATAAATCTTATTCGTGCTAGTCCCATAAGCACCACTAGCGTTACCAAGAATGCTACTATCAAGAACTTCAATTTGCGGAAATGAACTAAAATCACCTACAAGCCATTGAGAACGGAGATTTGTGGCTACTGTATGGTCATATTGTGTACCAAATGCTATTTCGAACAAATTCCAGAAGTCATTTAAACCAGCAAAGTTTTTCAGTTGGTTATAGGTCTTGTTGAGAGTGGTCTGAAGAAGATTAGTCATAACATCCTTTCCATCAACTATTTGTTTGCATTTACATTTAATCGCTCAAGACTTATGAGACTGGCACTAGCGATCGCCGATATACATTAAAGTCATCGCTGTGTAGTAGTGTAGATAGTTTTTGCGGAAATAAATTTTTGAGGAAATAAATTTTAACATCGGATTTAAATATCGGACTATAGCGTTTCCTGTTCGCACGAGGTACATTATTAATGTTGAAAAGCTTAATTAGCAAAGGTTAAAGTGTGCCACACAGGTGTGAGAACCTCTATATACCCACTTTCCGCACTTCTTAACATTCAATTGATAATTTTTACTAATATATTGCTGACCACCCCTTACCAGTAAGGATTATAGCTACAATGATGGATTTTTATCAAGGTGAAGAATTGTAAATTTTTTTGTCAGAAAAAATCAATTATTGAAAATGTTCTCAATAGTAGTTTCTACAATGAAGGTTTTTTGTCAAAACATCTTGGGGAATGTATAGCACTTTTCACTTTACTGAGGTATCGACAAGTTTTGCCAACAAAGGGCTTAAGCCCCTTGCCTATACCTCATTCTGATGAAAACTGCTATAAAAATACATAAAAGTATATGAAGATGTGCGGAATGTCGGATTTAGGCGTTGCTGATTTGAGATATGAATCTTCTTTTCTGGTATTTTTAAAACCTAGAGCCAAACTAACTTTTGCATCTGATGCACAGTTTGCATTCATACCTTGATTCAGCAACGCCTCAACTGGTACAAGTGTATGAACAACTGCCTGTAAGCATCCCACCGAAAAACTAATGCGCTCCGGGGTTGGGATTGAGTGATAAAATCAGAAATAACGCCCAGTTTTAGCCGAGAGTTTCCCTTTCAAAATCCCAACTCAGTAGATTGACAAAAATTGAGCTGCAGCCTCAGTTCTGATCACCGATCACTGAAATCGCCAAAATTAAGCGACAATGTAAAGTAAGGTAAAACTTTCTGGACAAATTCTTATTATGGTGTTATTCGGATTCGGAAAAAAATTAACTTTGCCCACAGTAAGGGAAGCACTACCCGGGCGATCGGAAAAAATGCCCGTACCTAGCGGCCACTACGTTAACGGTCATCCTTTGCAGCCCCCCTTTCCCACCGGTATGGAAACCGCAATATTTGGTTTAGGCTGTTTTTGGGGAGCAGAGCGGAAATTTTGGCAATTAGAAGGAGTTTACACTACGGCCGTAGGTTATGCGGCTGGTATCACCCCTAATCCCACCTATCAGGAAGTGTGTACCGGCATGACTGGGCATAATGAAGTGGTCTTAGTGGTCTATGATCCCAGTGTGATTTCCTACGAACAACTGTTAAAGGTTTTCTGGGAAAGTCATAATCCCACCCAGGGAATGCGTCAGGGTAATGATACGGGAACCCAGTATCGATCGGGTATCTATACCTATAATCCCCCGCAAAAGCAATTAGCGGAAAAATCTCGCTCGATCTATCAAGAAGCTCTCAATAAAGCGGGCCATGGTCAAATTACCACGGAAATTATCGACGCACCTGAATTTTATTATGCTGAAGTTTATCATCAGCAATATTTAGCGAAAAATCCCGGCGGTTACTGCGGTTTAGGGGGAACGAAAGTGGAATGTCCGATCGCTCTTGATCTGAAGTTAACTTAAGTAGGGTTAGGAGTCAGTTATCAGTTATCAGTTATCAGTTATCATTCAGATCATAAAATATCTTTTCTTTTTTGCAACCAATAGGTAAGGAGAAAATAAATAAGGGAATGAAGAATTAATACTCCCCAATTCAATAACAAATTATTGATAGATAATTGATAAACTTGATTGGTATCCTCAAAGGGTAAAGGGAAATTAAAAGTATTTTGTTCTTTCGCTTCTGCAATCATGTCTTCCACCTCTACTAATACCCCGTAGGCACCAATCGACCAGCGACTAATCATCAACCATGATAGATATTTCCCCAGACCTTCTAAGCTAAATAATACCCCAGCAAAGATAATCTGAGGAATTAAAATTAAAGGTAAGGCACTATTTGCTTGGGTGATATTACTAACGCCAGCAGAAATTAATAAACCGAGATTAATTGCCGTAAATATAGTTAAAAATGTGGTGATAAAACAGCCAGTTAACCAGGTCATTAATTCCGGTTGCGGGTCAGTAAATCCCCAAAATATCACGCAGGTGATTACAATTGTTTGCAGAAAAGCTAAGGCTGCTAAAACCAGAATTTTCGAGAATAAATAGGGTAATAATCCCAGATTAACTAATCTTTCTCGCTGATAAATTGCTGATTCTTTAACAATTTCCTGTAGGGAACAGGCAAAACCTACCCATAATTCCGCACAGGTAAAAACAAAGAGAGTTTTTAATGCTAAAGGTACCGATTGGATAGCCTCATTAAAACTGGGATTATCCCCCAAAAATAAAGGATTTTTGCCACCTAAAACCATAGCCATTAAGAAAATTCCGATCGGAGCAGTTAATAGGTATAAAATTAAACTAACCCGATCACGGATAATTAACTGGCTATAGCGTTGACATAAGACCTGTAGTTGTGGCCAAAAAGATTGTTGAACCTGTTGCGGCCTACTATTATTTTGCTGAAATATTTTACCGATTCTTGCTTCAATATTATTTTTGTAGTAGTCCGATTGTTGAAAACGTTGACATTCTTGCTCAACTTTTTCGCTAGTTTCTAGATGAATATAAATATCGGCAAAATCCCCCTGAGGTAAAGAGAAAAAATTTAAGGCCTCCCCCGGAGAACCAAAATAACATAAATTGCCTCCTTGACCGAGGAAAACTAATCGATCGCAGAGATTGATATTATTAGTAGCATGGGTGACTAGGAGAATTGTTCTGCCTTCTTTGGCTAATTTTGCCAGCAATTCCATCATCTTTTTATCTAAACCGGGGTCTAATCCCGAAGTGGGTTCATCTAAAAAGAATAATTTGGGATTAGCTAATAATTCTACCGCAATACTCACCCTTTTTAATTGACCACCGCTTAAGTCTTTGACTAAAGTATTTCTTCTTTCTAATAACTCCACCTGCTGCAGGGTTTTCTCGATCACTTCTTGGCAATTAAGATCGGGAGGTAGCCTTAATTTAGAAGCATAATATAACACTTCTCCCACAGTTAAATCCCTGTGGACGATATCGTATTGGGGAACATAACCGATTTGGGTGCGATAGATATTAAAATTCTGGCGCAGCTCTTCCCCATTCAGATAAACAGTTCCCGAGGTGGTGGGTTCAATTCCTAATAAAGTCTTTAATAAAGTCGATTTTCCCGCACCACTTCCCCCGACAATCGCCACTAATTGACTCGGTTCGATCGGTAAGGAGATATGATTGAGAATTATCAAAGGTTGTTTCTTTTTATCCCGCACCATCCTGACGATATTTTCGGCATCCAGACGGATATTATCCCCCCTATCTAATAAAACTAAGTCATCTCCCTGCAAACGAAAACTATAGGGGCCGATTCTCACCGTACAACCATTAGTTAAAATGGCACTACCCGATACTTTTTCTCCGTCGATAAAGACTCCATTGGTGCTTTTGTCGTGGAGAATATAACGATTTTGGTTATCGCTGTCGATAATCGCGTGTTGTCGGGAAATTGTCGGCGCGTCTAAAACCACAGTGGCAGCATTATCTCTTCCTAAAACTACACTGCGATTGCGTAAAGAAACGAATTTAAAAGCTAAAGGTGAACTTTTTTCCTGTTGGTTAGGATGATAATAGGTAATCTTGACCGAATTTTTGACATCTTGACCGATATTAATTTCATCCCCATTTTTTAAAAGATAGCCCTCTTTGGGAGTAATCACGCGATTGTTGATAAAAAGTTGATTGGAACTAGGGTTAGTTCCGTCTCCATCGTAGATATAGTAATCATCTCCCTGACGACGAAAACAAGCTTGGACTCGACTCACCACCGTCCAGTGTTGGGGAACAACTAAATCCACCTGTTGACCATCCCGCCCCAATTTATAATTAGGACGACTTAGATTAATAGAAGGCAGAATTTCTCCCTGATTGTTAAGAATAATGTAGGGTTCTTGACTAATAACCGTTTTAATGTTGGGAGAATTGGTCATAAAAACTCGATCGGTAGATGGCGTTCGCGGGGGACGGTAAGAAGCTAAGATAGAATTGATGTCTCGATCGCTACTGTTAACCTCAGAGTCTGGAACGAACTCTAGAGATCATGTTAGTAAAACTTCTTAGGATCGATCGAGCTTGTCTAAATTCCTATTCCTAAGACCTATCCACAGGTTATCGTGCTGTTAGACGATGGTTACAACTCCTATTTCTCCTACCGCCAAGGTTTCTAAAGTCGAAGGTATCAAAGAACGCAGTAATTATCTACGAGAACCTTTGGCCAGTGAACTCCTCGAAGATACAACCCATTTTACCGATGCGGCGGTTCAGATTCTCAAATTTCACGGTTCCTATCAACAGGATAATCGCGACAATAGAGCCAAAGGTCAAGAAAAAGACTATCAAATGATGTTGCGTACCCGCAGTCCGGGGGGTTTTATTCCCGCGCAACTATATCTTACCCTCGATAGTTTGTCCGATCGCTACGGTAACGGCACTTTACGGGTGACAACTCGCCAAGGCTTCCAATTACACGGCATTTTAAAGAAAAATCTCAAAGCAACCCTCGGGGAAATTATCCGCAGTATGGGATCCACTTTAGCGGCCTGTGGTGATGTTAACCGCAATGTCACCGCACCGCCAGCCCCCTACAAAAATCGCCCCGAATACGGCTATGCTTGGGAATATGCCAATAATATCGCCGATTTGCTCACTCCCCAAACTGGCGCTTACTACGAAATTTGGCTCGATGGCGAAAAAGTGATCAGTGCAGAAGAAGCGCCGTCCGTCAAGGCCTCGAGACAAAAAGATACAAATGGCATTAACAAAAACGATCCCATCGAACCGATCTACGGTCAACATTATATGCCCCGTAAGTTCAAGATCGGTGTCACAGTACCGGGAGACAACTCCATCGATATCTACACCAATGACCTCGGTTTGGTGGTAATTACCGACGCAAACGGCCAATTACAGGGTTTTAACGTCCTTGCGGGGGGTGGACTGGGAAGAACCCACAATAAGGAAGAAACTTTCCCCAGAATGGCCGATCCGATCGGTTATGTGAGCAAAGAAGAGGTGTACGATCTGGTAAAAGCGATCGTGGCAACCCAAAGAGATTACGGAGATCGCGGCGATCGTCGTCATGCGAGAATGAAATATATCCTCGAAGAATGGGGAGTAGAAAAATTCCGCAGCACTGTTGAGGGTTATTTCGGCCAAAAAATCGCACCCTACCACCCCCTCCCCGATTGGAAATATCAAGACTTTTTGGGATGGAATGAACAGGGAGACGGAAAATTATTTTTTGGTCTTCATGTAGAAAATGGCCGGGTCAAAAATGAGGGCAGTTTTCAGCTAAAAACCGCCTTAAAAGTGATTATCGAGCGTTTTGAGCTACCCATGCGCTTGACGGCTAACCATAATATCATTCTCTACGAAATTGAACCCAAGGATCAGCAAGCGGTGGAAGCGATCCTGAAAGAACACGGAATTATCACCAATCCCGCCGAAATTGACCCTTTAACTCGTTATTCCATGGCCTGTCCCGCTTGGCCTACCTGTGGATTAGCGATTACTGAGTCAGAAAGAATTTTACCCAGCGTGATTGAACGCATTCGCACCCTGCTTAATCGTTTAGGATTATCCAAAGAGGAATTTGTCATCCGCATGACAGGATGTCCCAATGGCTGCGCGCGTCCCTATATGGCAGAATTAGGATTTGTGGGTAGCGCTCCCAATTCCTACCAACTCTGGTTAGGGGGAACGGCCGATCAAACTCGACTAGCGCGCCCCTATTTGGATAAAATGGCGATCGATGATCTAGAAAAGGTCTTAGAACCGATTTTCGTTTACTTCCAACAGGATCAACAAAATAACGAGACCTTCGGAGAATTCTGTCATCGAGTCAATTTCCCTGCTTTACAAGCATTTTCAGCCACCTACACACCTAAAATGACCGAAACTACCACCACTGAATCAAAACCCAAACGCGTCCGTAAAAATCAAAATCGTGTTAGCGTCCCCGATGAGATGTTTGTCCGTCTCAAAGAAGCTTCGGAAACGGAAAAACGGCCGATGAATCAAATCATCAATGCGGCGCTAGAGGCCTATTTCAGCCAAAAATCCTAATCAGTTATCAGTTATCAGTTATCAGTTATCAGTGACCAGTTACCAATTTAAGAGCATTAACTTTTGGGAGTTATCGGGGAAGATTACCAATAACTCTTGATTCTCCTATATCTAAACTTCCCCCCACTCCGCTAACACTGTGATTGTTGCGAGATAGAAAATAAAAACTGATCATAAGCTCGATTAATTTTTTGCATAATTTTAATCGCCATGGCGGAAGAATTGTGATCGGGGTGATACTGACGAGCAAGCTGATAATATCTTTGTTTAACTTCTGGCAAACTGGCATTCTTAGAAACTTCTAAAACCTCCCACCAATCATCGGAATCAGGGGGTAATATTTCTAATTTTTCTAATATTTCCGACCATATTTTTACCTTACCTCCATAACTACCTGTAATTAAAAATTGACCATCAGGACTAAATTTTAAGGGAGCAGTTCCCCGTAAAGTTTTAATTAATTCCCCAGTTTGTCCTTGCCAAATTTTAATTTCTGTTCGGGAAGCACTAGCAATTAAATGACGATGAGGATTAACAGCAATACTGATAATTGCCTGCTCGTGTGCCTGCCAACTTTTAATAATTTCTCCTGTCTTTATATCCCAGATTTTAATCGTTTTATCCCTACCACCACTAATTAGATATTGACCATCATTACTAAAAGCTAAACTGTTAACGGCTACCCTGTCACCGATAAAAGTTTGATAAGCATAACTATGATCAAATCGCCATAATTTAATAGTTTTATCATCACTACCACTAGCAATAATTTGGCTATCGGGACTAATAGCGCAGGTATTAACTGCCTCCTCATGACCAATTAAAGTTCGCTTTAATTCTCCTGTATAATAACTCCAGATTCGCAGAGTTTTGTCATTACTAGCACTAACAATAAATCTTTCATTGGCAGCAAAAGCTAATTGTAAAATTACACCATCGTGGCTATCGGGAGCATTTACACGAGCGAAAAAACTACTTTTATACTGCTTAGTTTCTAATTGCCACTGACTAATTCTGCCATCGAATCCACCAGCAATGATCGATTTACCGTTAGGACTTATAGCCAGAGTTTGGATCGGCTCATTAACTCCCACAAAGGAATAAATTAATTTACCCGTTTCTCGCTGCCAAAGTTTTATGGTTTGATCTTCTCCCGCACTAGCGATAATTTTACCATCAGGACTAATATCGATCGCCCCAATATTTGCCTGATGACCTTTAAGAGTTTGGAAACACTGCCAAGATAAACGCTCTGGAATAGTAATTTCTGTAGAATATAACTGTGGATTTTCCTGAACAGATACTTCTTCTAACAGTTGCTGTAATTCTGCCTCTAGATTTTCATATTTTCCCGTAACTTCTTGCCAAAATAAAGCTGCTTCGTACTCTCTAGTAATGCGATCAAAAAATTCTAGATTGCTATAAAAATTATCGTTGGAGTAGGTGGGAGATAACATTTTCATCAGTCCATAGACTCCTAACCCGACTACCCCACCAGCGATCGCCATAGAACCGACACCAACAGCGAAAGCTGTACCTTTAACCGCGACTCCCACACCCCCAAAGGTAGAGTAGATACCGATTCCGCCAAGGCTTCCTGTCCCCAAAGCTAACCCCACGGTGCGATCGTTTGTTTCTATTCCTTGCAGACTGGCATAAATTGCCGAACTTGTCAGGATGCCAATCCCCGTCATTCCCACTAAACCGACGCTTATCCCTCCAAATCCGCCGACTAAGCCTATATTTCCCAGATAAGCGGATAAATTGGCTCCTGCGACTCCACCGATGGCGGGAACAACAAAATCAAGCTTTTTAGCCATATTTTTCGGAAATAATGCAGTTAGTCCTGGCGTTTCTCCTAGAGAGTGTAGCCTAGTTTAGCGCCAATTTAAATCTGAATTGCATCCCTATCTGATCCTATTTCATAAAATACCTCAAATGGGATGGCATAGTCAAGACATTTTCGGGGACGATTGTTAATTAACTCCACAACTTTTTCCCTTTTCTCCCGTTGGGTTTCCTAGACTGGTTATAGAAAAATCGAACAAAGTAAAAAGATTTTTGGTTAGAATTAATATCCTGTCAAAGTAAGTTCTGTATCCGCTATCGGGTCAAAATATCTAAAAGCACAGATAAATTTGACATCATCTTAGGTTTTATGAATAGGATAGTTGTCTCTTGTCTTTTTTCTCCTCCTGTCTGGGAGTCTCCTCACCTAATGAAAGATTTTTGATGTTTACAGGAGAGCTTTTGATCTCAAACAGCCAAGCTAACTCGATACAATAACAATTAATGGCAATAAGGAGAGAAAAGTTATGGCTGAGTCAAAAAACTGGGATTTTCAGAGATTTTGGCAAACTCTCGACTATTTTGATAGTATTCCCCTCTGGAGTTGTCTGCAAAAGCTGCTCGGTTTCGGAGAAGATAAAAAAATTCAGCTAACAAATGAGCAAGGGATGAAGACCATTTTAGTCATTGGTGGGGAAAGTGCGATCGGTAGAAAAGTAATCACTCAACTACAGCAGCAAAACTATCAAATTCGCGCTTTAGTCGATAATATTGATGATGCTCGTCAATTATTCGGCGAAAATGTCGATTTATTTGCTCTGGAAACCCCGCAATTATTCACAGGGATTGAGAGAATTATCTACTGTCAAGGGGAGAATAACCGCCATAGTTTAGCTAATTTACTCGATTTACTGAAAAATGCCGGGATAACCGCCGAAAAAACCCTCTTTGACTTTAGCAATCCCAGCAGTGATATAAAAGAAATCTGGGGTGCGGTGGATGATGTGGTAATGGGAGGAGTGAGTGAGAGTCAGATAACCCTGACTAGAGGACGAGCGCTCTTTTCCGGTATCGTTAGAACTGAAAATAACGGCGGTTTTGCCTCAGTTCGTACCAGAAACCTGAATCCTCCCCTAAATTTATCTAACTACGAGGGAATAGAATTACAGGTAGAAGGGGACGGAAAACGCTATAAATTAATTCTGCGTTGTGAAGGACGTTGGGATGGCATCGGTTACTGTTATTCTTTTGATACACTTGATCGCACCTGGCAAACCATTTCTATTCCCTTCCGCAATTTAATCCCCGTGGTGCGCGCTAAAACCCTCCGGGATGCAGCACCCTTTGATAGTAGTAGCGTCTATGCTTTGCAGTTAATGCAGAGTAAATTCGAGTACGATGGGGCCTTAAATCCCCGTTTCTCTCCAGGGTTATTCGCTTTAGAAATTGTCACAATTAAAGCCTACGGTGGCAAAAACCGCTTAATTATCGTTAAAGAAGGAGAAATCGCCGAAAAAAGCCTCTTAGATGCCAGTGGTTATCCCTACGAAGCGATCGATTCTGCCCAGATTTTCGCTAAACTTAATTAATTTAAAAAAGCTTGCATCTCAAGTTACACAACAGAACATCGGGTTAAGATCATGACTATCGGGAGCATAATTAAGGAGGTATGTTCATGAGTGAACAGAATCCCTACGAACAACTTGGGGTTACTGAAGAATCGTCTTTTGAAGAAATTCAAGAGGCCAAACAAAGACTGGTACAACAGTATCAGAATGATAGCAAAATTGTCGAATCGATCGAGGCAGCCTACGATTCTGTCCTCATGGATCGACTGCGGATGCGACAGGAAGGTAGAATTAAAGTACCCGATCGCATTCGGTTTCCCGAACGTCTGACGATTCCGGTGGAAAGTAAACCAGTTACTAGCGGCAAATCTCCTAACTGGTGGCAAAGCTTAATCGATACACCTTCTGCACAGGATGTCGGCGTACCAGCAGTGATTTATGCTTGTTTAGGAGCAATAACGCTGTTAGTTCCCGATCCCAGTGGCTCCCTCTTACCGCTGCTCTTAGCTTTTGGCGTTTTTGTTAATATCTATTTTTTCAACCGCAAGGAAAAACGTTTTGGCCGCGCCTTACTGTTCACTCTCGCCGGTTTAGTGCTAGGAGTCGCTCTGGGTGCGGGAGTAGCCAGTTTAGCAGCCAATGCTGATTTTAATATTTTCGGCGCTCGCCAAATTTACGCGCTCGTCACTTTTCTGATCTTTTGGGTGATTAGTAGTTTTTTCCGTTAACCAATCGCTCGTAGGGAGCCTAAGATCACGTCCACTGCTTCCCCAAGGTTATTGACGATATAATCAGGCTCGTAGCTCTCTAAACGGGAACGGCTGCGAATCCCGGATAATACGCCAATAACCTTAATATTTTGGCTCTTAGCGGCGGCAATATCCGCTTCCGTATCCCCCACCATCCAAGTATCGGCAGCCGCCGGCAGTTCCTTAGCGGCCTTAGCCATAAGCAGGGTTTTGTCGCGCACGTCGTTGGTTTTGGTGTAATTATTATTTAGACAATAACGACGATTAGCGGCGAAAAAACGACCGATATCGTGGCGATTAAAGGCATGATCTAGCTCGGATACCCGCCGCATCGTCATCACGACTAAATCGATCTTTAAATCTTGGATTTTCTGGAGAGTTTCCAAAGAACCAACCACCGGGCGATCGTGGACAAGATAGGGTAAAGTATGGACAGTTTGACGACGAAGATGGGCAAATTTCCGGGCCTGATCTTCATCTAATCCTGACATTTCCCCGATACGCTTCTCAGAAACCTGCTCCCGTTTTAACTGCCAGAATTCCGCTTTCGATAATTCCCCAATAATTTGACCTTTATAGGCGGTTTTCTGTAAACAGTGTTGATAAACTTGGTAATATCGCTCCGATACGTCCATTATCGGCCCGTCAAAGTCGCTAATTAGTCTCAACATCGCTCTAATACTTCTCGCTTTATTAATTTTTATATACAAGTTACCCTAGAGTCTTGACAATTACAAGGGTTTTGTCCAGAAAAAAATCAGGGAAGTGGGGTGTGGGGTGTGGGGTGTGGGGTGTGGGGGGAAGTGGGGAGGTGGGGAGATAGGAGATGGGGAAATGGGGAAGTGGGGAATTTCAACTAAAAACCCCAACACCCCAACCCCTAAAACCCTAAAACCCTAAAACCCCTCACTGATTACTGTTTACTGATCACTGATGCTTCCCCTTCCCTAGTCTGGACGGTTAGCTTAAAATAAATGTAAGGATATGTAAACTTTCGTAACTATCTCGCCAATTGGCTAACCAATGATCCCAACAACTTCTTTATTCGCACCCGTTGACGATGATCTCCGTCTTTTGACCGATAACTTAAAAAACCTCGTCGGCGCTCGTCATCCCATTTTAGCGGCGGCAGCAGAACATTTGTTCGAGGCCGGTGGTAAACGCGTTCGACCGGCGATCGTGTTGCTGGTATCTCGCGCTACCATGTTAGACCGGGATATCACTCCCCGTCATCGTCGATTAGCGGAAATCACGGAGATGATCCACACTGCCAGTCTCGTCCATGATGATGTGGTAGATGAGGCGGAATTGCGGCGCAGTGTTCCCACTGTTAACAGTTTATTTGACAATCGCGTGGCGGTTTTAGCGGGGGATTTTCTTTTCGCTCAATCCTCTTGGTATCTAGCAAATTTAGATAATTTAGAAGTGGTAAAATTGCTCTCAGAAGTGATTCGCGATTTTGCTGAAGGGGAAATTCAACAGGGAATTAATCGCTTTGATACCAGTATCTCCCTGGACGCTTATCTAGAAAAAAGTTACTACAAAACTGCTTCTTTAATTGCCAACAGCGCCAAAGCAGCTGGGGTATTAAGCGAGCAATCGGCTGAAGTTAATCATCATTTATATAATTATGGTCGTGATTTAGGATTGGCTTTTCAAATCGTCGATGATATTCTCGATTTTACCTCCCCCACGGAAGTATTAGGAAAACCCTCTGGCTCCGATTTGATCAGTGGTAATATCACTGCTCCCGCTCTCTTTGCCATGGAGGAAAATCCCTATATAGAAGTGCTAATTGAACGGGAATTTAGTCAGGAAGGAGACATCGAAAAAGCTCTTGATTTTATTCACTCTAGCCAAGGTATTCCTCGCTCAAAAGAATTAGCCGATCAATACGGTCAAAGCGCCTTAAAACACCTTGACTGTTTAGCTTCTTCTCCCTCAAAAGATGTGTTAATCGAGCTAGTAGATTACGTTTTGAGCCGAATTTATTAGGGAATCATAGTTCTCGCCGTAGCAATAGTCCAAGCATCGACTAATAATAAAAATAGGGTGAGAGTAAAAAGAATTACATACATCCAAGGCTGAGAAAGGGGGCGAATATCAGTCATATCCAAGTTAGTTTTTTCCTCGATTATTTTGACCATGCGATTAAATCCCGCTACTCGCATCGGCAATAAATAGGCTTTTTCCGCAGAGCGATCAAGGAAATAATAAACTAAACCACCCTGTCCTGTACTGCGACATTTAAGTTCTTTTATATCTGTCCAATTTAACCACCAACCAGAGCGAAGAAAAGTAGGAAACCATTGGGGATAGGTAACTTGTATCCCTGTCTCTGATAAAATTACTCTTTCACTTAAAGCTCCGTATAAAGCGATTAATCCTAAGCTAATTCCTACCCAGAGAAAATTGGGACTAACAGGGGAATTAGTGACTTTTGCTAAAAAGGGTAAAGGGATGGTTAACGCCACATATAAACTTAATAAAGTTACCCTAATTATTGGTGATATCCGAAAAGTTATTGTCTCGTTCATTTGATAACCTTTATCTTGTTGGTATGGGGAAGTGGGAAGAATAAATAAAAATAATCTCCTGAATCCTGATAACTAAAATAACTGATCACTGATCACTGAGTCTCCTTGTCCCCAAAAACCATCGTATTTAGTCACTTCAATATCACCAAAAACTTTGACTTGACAAGCAAGACGACGGTTATTATCGGGGTTGTGGGGAGGTAAAGAAAGACGCGCTTTTTCCTTCCAATTGATAGCAGAAACTTCGCCAATAATTGCCACCGCACAGGTCCCACAGCTGCCAATGCCGCGACAATTGATTAACTTGGAACCGCCGTTATACAGAGAAATGTCATGTTTTAATAATAGGCGACGGAGATTTTCACCTCGATCGCAGGTGATTGTTTGACCGTAAACTGTTATTCTAGGCATTAGGGGCGTGATTTTAACTTGCTACAGTTATTTATTAATTAATATTAACACCTATTGACTATTTCTATGAACAATGGTAAGCGCATTTGGGTCTATGACACTACCCTCCGAGATGGGGCCCAGCGAGAAGGTATTTCCCTCTCCCTAGAAGATAAAATTAAAATCGCCAGGGAATTAGATCGGATGGGTATTCCTTTTATCGAAGGCGGTTGGCCGGGCGCAAACCCTAGAGACGGTCAATTTTTCTGGAAATTGCAGGAAGAACCCCTAAAACAAGCGGAATTAGTCGCTTTTTGTTCCACTCGTCGCCCCCATATCGAGGCCCGGGAAGATCGGATGTTAACCGCCATTCTCGCCGCTAGAACCCGTTGGGTGACAATTTTCGGCAAATCTTGGGATCTGCACGTCACAGAGGGCTTAAAAACCAGTCTAGAGGAGAATTTAGCCATGATAGGAGACACGATCGAGTATCTACGCTGTCAGGGAAGACGAGTCATTTATGATGCCGAACATTGGTTTGATGGTTACAAAAATAACCCCGAATACGCCCTTTTAACCCTGAAAACCGCTAGGGATGCCGGGGCCGAATGGTTAGTTTTCTGTGATACCAACGGTGGCACTTTACCCCAAGAAATCGCCCCTATTGTCGAGAAAGTGCGGGAGAAATTGGGCATCGATCCCGATGACGAAAATGCGCCTCAATTAGGCATCCATGCCCATAATGACGCAGGAACCGCCGTAGCTAACTCTTTAGCGGCAGTTAACGAGGGCGCACGCATGATTCAAGGCACAATTAACGGTTATGGTGAACGCTGCGGCAACGCCAATTTATGTACTTTAATTCCCAATCTTCAGTTAAAAATGGGATTTTCTTGCCTAGAAGAAAATCAATTAGGCCGATTGACGGGAACTAGCCGAAAAATCAGCGAAATGGTCAATTTAGCCCCGGATGATCATGCTCCCTTCGTCGGACGTTCCGCTTTTGCCCATAAAGGCGGTATTCACGTTTCTGCGGTGGCGAAAAATCCCCTCACCTACGAACATATTAACCCGGAAGCGATCGGTAATCAGCGCCGCATCGTCATTTCTGACCAATCGGGATTAAGTAATGTGTTAGCGAAAGCGCGTAGTTTTGGCATCGATTTAAATAAAGATGATCCCACCTGTCGGCAAATTTTGGAACGTTTAAAAATCTTGGAAAGTGAGGGTTATCAATTTGAGGCAGCCGAAGCTAGTTTTGAGTTATTAATGCGGGAAGCTTTGGCACAGAGAAGCCACCTTTTTGAATTAAAAGGATTCCAAGTTTATTGTGATATGCTCCGGGATAGTGGTAATGCGATTGCAACAATTAAAGTACGGGTAAAAGAGGAAGATTTATTAGAAGTGGCCGAGGGTAACGGGCCCGTGGCTGCTTTAGATCGGGCTTTAAGAAAGGCTTTAGTCAAATTCTATCCCGAAATCGCTAACTTTCACCTGACCGATTATAAAGTGAGAATCCTCGATAGTGGTTCGGGGACGGCAGCGAAAACTAGGGTTTTAATCGAGTCAAGTAACGGTCAACAAAGATGGACTACCGTAGGAGTGTCTAGTAATATTTTGGAAGCTTCCTATCAAGCAGTAGTAGAAGGAATTGAATACGGTTTATATCTGCTGCAAAACAATCAACTAGAATTATCGGGTCAATTTTGTCCTTTGGGGATAATTTAGAGAACAGTTATCAGGAGTCAGGAGACAGCTTTTATTTATTCTCCCCTCTCCCTGTTCCCCTTTCTGGGATTGAATGACTACTAGGATAATAATCTAGTGACGACAGAATTTTGCCAACGACGAGCCAAGGCCCGCAGATACATATTAACGGGAAACTGATAATATTCGATAATTAACCAGAGTAAACAAATAGCATGGCAAATAAAGGTTAAAATCGACCAAAATAGAGGCACCCATGACAAAGGACTCCCCTCGATTGGAGGAAAAAGATAGGCTCCCGTAGTCACAATTGCTGTGGGAAAAATCACAAATCCCAAACCGATAATTAAGTAAAAACCTGCTATCTCCATTCCTTCTCTCGGTAAACCCTGCCAATACTTACCATTCCAATACCAAGTTAAGGGTAATTGACTATCGGCCATTTTTAAAACCTGTTGTTCTAAATTAGCAGTAAAAATGTGTTGACAAAAGTTACAAGCATAGGCTTCCATGAGTGGTAAAGTGGCGATTTTACCATGGCGACAGACGGGACAAGAATAGGTATCGTGATAGTTTAATCGGGTTGGCTCGGTCATGGTAATGTGAGTACGAGTAAAAAAGGCAATTGCAGATAATTAACTTTTCCCTATTGATAACTAATTAAGCAAGATTGGCAGGAATTGCCCCTAGTTTTTGCAGTTGTTTTTCAATATTAGCCTTTAATTGGGTCCGGGAGATTTCTTTTCCTGTTTGAGCGGTGTGTGCATTTTCCAGAAAAATAATACTATCTACTTTTTCTACGGCAAATAATTGGAATAAAAGATGGGTTACGGGAATCAGGAGCGTCGATAGGGGTGAATTAGCAGTATTTTGGGCAGATATGGCCATTTTTTCCGTAGCAAAGGCATAGATCACCCTTTTTTCCTGTTGTGGCTGCTGCCGATGAGCTAAGGTGGTTAGTAACCAATCACCCTGGCTATTCTGAACCACATAGTATTGTAAATGTTTTAACTCTCTGGCCACGGCCGCGAGGACAGGATTAACCGCCTCTTCCATGACCACGGTTGCCAGTCCGTAATTGACCGCTTCTCGACTTAAAATATGCAGTTGTGCCTTTAATTTCATGGCTAATCATGTCTATAAACTAATCGATGGCGATGACATTCGGCAAGGCCATTTAAAATTGTCGTCGTGAAAAGATGAGGATGGAGATACCCAATAATAGACCAGTATAAACGAGACTGTAGAGGGCATTAGCGATTAAGACATCAGCACTAGGCAGCAAACCATAAACAGCCTCGTTTCTAAAATTCAATCTCTCCAAATCTGGGAGAATTAGATAAATATTTTTAGTGATAGCGAGGATATTGGGATTTTTGCTGATAATACCTAATTGGATCAGATCTTTGCTGATGTGACCCATTAGATAGACCCCAAAAGTCATTAACGTGGCTATAATCGAACTGGTAAATACCCCAAAAGCGATCGCCACTGCCGCGATCAGAATTAATTCCAAACCGAGATAGAAAACCGAGACAATCAGGGGTAAAGCTTGAAAAGATACTTTCATCCCCAGCAACATCAGCAAGTAAATCACCAACATTACCCCCAACATCACCACTAAAACCCCGGACAAACCCAAGTGTTTACCGAGGATAAATTCGGCCCGACTCAGGGGTTTGGGAATCAAAACTAAAATAGTTCTCTTGTCAATTTCCTGATTAATTAGCCCTGTACCCACAAAAACCGCGACAATTATCCCTAATAGTCCGATAGCGGCTAATCCCAAGTCAAGAAAGATTTTCTGATGGGTTCCCACCGCAATTTCCGGTAATAAACGCCAAGCGAAGGCCATCAACAAGGCAAAAAACCCGATAAAGTAAAGAATGCGATCGCGAATAACCTCGCGAAAACCATTGGCGGCGATCGCCCAGATTCTCAGGATGCTGATACCCATAGCCTTTCATCAAAATAATATCTCTCTTTCCTTTTGAGATTACCCATTTCTGGGGTAAAAGTAGATCTACTCTCAAAATCAAAAATTGTCGCGGTTGGTTAGCAGTCCGTAACGATGACTAGGTATTCTTAAAGTTAGCCAAAACAGCAGCTAATCCTTACTGTTCGAGTGTTACCTTATCTTTGTCGAAATCCACCATCAAGAATCAGCCTAGGATAAATTGATCTCTAATAACCCCGGTGGTGGCGAGATCTCGATGCGTGCCGCTTTCAGATCCACCAGTGGAACAATTTCTTTGACGAAGGGGACCAGGGCCCGGGCCCCTGAGTCGGAGGATGGACTTTTTTTCTTGACAGAGGCGAGATTTGCTTCTAGTTGCACTGCTAAAATGTCATTACCCGCCCAGAAAATATCTACTACAACCCCGATTTTTTCTCCTGTCAGGTGATGATAAACCTCTAAGTTTACTAGCTCGCTAACATGATATTCATCCGCCTTTAGGCGAGGTTTTTCTAGTTTATTCGCCCATAATTTATATCCGCGCAAAGCTTCGGCCTGTTCCCGATTTTCAACCCCCTCTAACTTGATAACATAAACATTTTTGCCCGGTAGTTCACGTCCCCTGAGCAGAGTAATTTCTTGGATTTCTCCCCCTTGGGGCCCTTGTATTCCCCTCATCCCTCGCTTCTGAAAACGTTCGGGAAAATCTGATAGCGATAAAACTCGCAATTCTCCCTCCAGTCCCTGGGGTGCTACTATTGTCCCAATTTCTAGCCAATTTTCTGCCATTGTCTCGACTTTTTTGCTATAGCTTTCCCTAGTATATAGCCTTTTTTGTCTCGATCCTAGATTTTAAAAGTCTTGGTAAGGTAAAATTTTTAGTTGACCTCTACTCCTGACCATTTTTTGACTTTTTACTGGTGGCTTTTTACTGAATTATGACTATTTGGCAAGCGGATTTTTATAAATCTTCATCTTCTTCTCCTCTTGGGACAGTCTGGCAATTGTTAATTTCCGATTCTCTTGGTCATCTTATTTATGAAAATTCCTGTCCCCAATCCCAAGCTAATAGCGACTGGTTAACCCAACAGTTACAGCAAGCTTGTCAAGTCTCATACCCGGAAATTATCCAAGTTTTTCGCCCCCAATGCGCCAATTTATTTCTCCTCGCTGGTGAAAATTTACAGATCAAAATTGAGTTAACCCGTCACGTTAACGCCCTGAAAAAACAGCTAGAATTGCGGCAAATCTCTATAAATATCGACTCCCCTCCACCAAAACCCCTACCAGACCAATTTTTAGGTCAAGAGTGGCGTTTTGCTCGTTTTCCCGCCGTTGATTTAGTTAATTTTTTTGGTGATCGCAGAATACCGATTCTTTCCCTACCAGAGGCCTTTTCTCCCTTAAAATTAGGTTTAGCCTCCACTCTCATGATCCCCGGTGTGGTTATTACCGGTGGTAAAAAATCTTTGGCGATCGCTCGTTGGTTAGAGGAAATTAACCCAGTATTTATCGATCATATTCCCACAGAAACGGGGCGATCGGGCGGTTTAGTCTTGGAATCGGGTCTAAATGAACGTTGGATTTTTCTGACCTACGAAGATGAAGAAGTGGCCCGGGCAGCCAATGTTTATCAAGCAACCAAACAGGAAAGCCAAGGTTTGCACTTTCTCCTCATACAACCAGATGATTCTGGTCGCACTTTTACCGGCTTTTGGCTACTGAAGCAGGTTTAACCCCCAAGCTGTCCCCAAGAGGCAAAGAATACCCGCTAAACCCGCTAAAGGTTGGTTATAGATACCTTTAACCCAAACTAACCCAGAATCGCTGTAAGACATCAATTCGGCACTGTCTAGCAAAGCTAATCCCCATACCCAACCGCTATGAAGTCCCCAAGCTAATCCTAAACTACCATGATCGATCGCCCGCGCCCAGACCAGAACCATCCCCATCAGAAATAAACCGGGTAGTTGCGGCAGCGTTTGCTGACGTTCCCAAAGCAGATGCAGCAGGGCAAAAATTAGGCTAGAAATGGCTCCCGCCAGCCAAAAACCGTATTCTTGGCTTAATTGACTCAAAAAGATGCCCCGAAAGATTAATTCCTCGGTAATACCCACCCAGAGGGCCACTATCAACAGGGGTAAACTCAAGGCAAAAGCGCGAGTTAGATTTTTGGGCTGCCAATGTACCCAGGCCAAAATCCCCTCTAGAAAAAAAATTATCCCTAATCCCACCACTGCCAAGATTAATCCTTTGGTTAGGGAGATAAATAGGGAAAATGACCAAATTAATCCGTAATTATGGAGGCTGCTCCCCTCTATCTTTAATAATCCCCAGATAACTAAGGGAGCCAAAACGTAAAGAGAGGCCACAAGGGGCAATTTCTGGTCAGGTTTTGTCCCTTGCAGCGGTTGCCATCCCAAACGACTCCCTAAACCAATGGCAATCGGCAGCCAGAGAATTAACCAGGCCAACAGGAAAATAATAATTTTTATTAAGGCAGCCATATCCATTGTCAATTAGGTGCTAGGGAAGTGGGGGTGTAGGGTGTGGGGTGTGGGGTGTGGGGTGTGGGGTGTGGGGTGTGGGGTGTGGGGAAATTGAACTAAAACCCTAAAACCCTAAAACCCCAAAACCTGCCGACTGTCTCCTGACTCCTGATGGACAAAACAACAACCCCTCTAGGTACAGAATAACTGTGGAACTTTGCTCTGGGAAAGCCTAGCTCCAACAAAAATCCGTCCCTAGGGGGTTGCGAAAAAGAAGAAAAAGTGCTTAAGGAAAACCCCTCAAGTTGATGAAAGAGGCGGACAGGGGTTAGAATTAGGGATAAGAATCTATATTGTCTTTTTGGTCGGTCTTGTCAAAACTAGCCCTTTTGACTGCCGATTTTTTTTTCCTTATCCCTACTCCGTAACCTATTTAAGCTTCTACTGGTTCTTCTGATTCCGTTTGTTTGAGGTGGATGTGCTTGTAGCCAAGTTTGATTTCAAACTCATCGCCGGGCTGCAAGTTCATTTGTTCGGTATAGGTGGAACCGATGACGATTTGACCATTTTTGTGGACACTAACCCGGAAAGTGGGTTCGCGGCCGCGGCCATCTTTAGTGCCGTCGGGATCGAGAGGAACCCCTTTTGCACCTAAAACAGCATCGTAAAAGTCGGTTAAATTGACCCGAACTTGGCCATCTTTACTTTGAGAGTAGTAACCACAACGTTTTGCCGTTTCGCGACGGGGTAAGTGGGCCAACTCTTTGACTTTTTGTAGTAGAGCTTTCCCGGTTAGGGGAGTAGGAGAGATATCACTCATGGTACTTTTTAATGTCCCTTGATTTTTTAGTGACTGTCAATTAAGTTTACACTGACAAATTGATCATACCAAAAATCTAGCCAAAAATGTCTAGAGGGGAATAATAAATTTTTTAAAACTGATGGTTCGGTGATGACAATCGTGCTAAGAAGACCCCGGACTAGGTAGTAAGTGTAGGCCTTGTGGGGGAGAGGAAATTTTTGGTCAAGACTCTGGCAATTTTTGGTCGGGTGCGAGGAAAACAGGGGGGAGAAAGTAAGGACGTAAAACCGCTCAAGCTATACCTAGCAAGGAATTGAGAAACTATACTTGTGGTTGGAGTTGGCAAAAAACTAATGACCCAGAGCAGTAAATCTGGGGGGATTAAACTGTTTTCGAGCGACTTCCCCATCTATCATTAGGCCTAGATACCCACCCCTTGGCTCAACCGACCGGGGAAAATCTTAAGGATTAATTACCATTACTAGCTCCCCTTTGGCCCGTTAACATCGATTATCCTGAGTATTAGGAGTCCCTCATCCCCGTGCCGAGTATGGAAGTTTCTTTTAAAATTCTGCGTCAACGCCCCAACGACACCCCCTACCTAGAAAATTTTACCCTAGAGGTGGAGGCAGGAAATACAATTCTCGACTGCCTTAATCGCATCAAATGGGAACTTGATGGAACTTTGGCCTTTCGCAAAAATTGCCGCAATACAATTTGTGGCAGCTGTGCGATGAAAATTAACGGTCGTTCGGCCTTGGCTTGTCAACAAAATATCGCCAGTGAATTAAACCATTGTAGCCAAAAAGATGCCGGAGAAATTCCCGAAATCACGATCGCACCCCTGGGTAATTTACCGATTATCCGGGATTTAATCGTCAATATGCAACCGTTTTGGGACGATTTAGAAAAGGTTGAACCTTATATTAGTAGTCAAGCACGCACCATTCCCGAACGAGAATTTCTGCAAACTCCAGAAGAAAGAGCCAATCTCAATCAGATGGGTAACTGCATTATGTGCGGGGCCTGTTATTCGGAATGTAACGCCAAGCAAGTCAATCCTGATTTTGTCGGTCCCCACGCTTTAGCAAAAGCGCAGCGCACCCTAGCAGATTCCCGCGATGGTAATCAGGAAAGTCGCCTAGAACTTTATAACCAAGGCACCGCTGGGGTTTGGGGTTGTACCCGTTGCTATTTCTGTAATGCGGTTTGTCCTATGGAAGTGGCTCCTATGGATCAGATCGGTAAAATTAAACAGGAAATACTCGCTCGCAAGTCGGCCGATAGTAGTCGTCCCATTCGTCACCGGAAAGTTTTAGTGGAATTAGTCAAAGCAGGGGGATGGGTTGATGAACGCAAATTCGGCCTCTATGTGGTGGGCAATTATTGGCGTGATTTACAGGGTTTATTAAGTATTGCCCCCCTGGGATTGCGGATGATTGCTAAGGGTAAATTTCCCACTTCCTTTGAAGCTTCCGAGGGAACCGAGGAAGTCAGAGGTTTAATTACTGCCGTTCAAAATTCTTCCTCTTGATCACTCTCGATAGTTAGGGTAATTTTGAGATGATTATGATCTATATTCTATTTGACTGGAGAACCCCTTATCATGTTCGATCGAGATAGTATCCGTGGTTTTTCTGCCCTAATCACCCTTGTGGGAGTCGCTTCTAGTTTGGGTTTTAGCTTCAACGCACCGGCTTTCTCCCAAGCTACCTCTAACAATTTACCTTTACTCTTAGCCCAAAAAAGCGAAAAGGTGCGAGTAGCGGTTTTAGACTTCGATTATAGCGGTCTCAGTAATCCCCAGTGGTTAACATTTCTCAATGGTGGGGCCAGTGGTGTCAGCGATATTCTCGTCAATAAATTGGTGGAAAGTGGTCGCTATACAGTCATTGAGCGCAGTCGCATTGATGCCGTCCTCAGAGAACAGAATTTCGGGGCTTCGGGACGGGTAGATGCCGCTACCGCCGCTCAAATCGGGCAAATTTTGGGGGTAGATGTGGTGATTATCGGTTCGATTACCCAATTCGATTTACAAAAAAAACAATCCGGTGGCTCGTTTATTATTTTTAGCACCGCCAAGACAGAAACCGATGCTTTTGTCAAGTTAAATGTCCGGGCAATTAATACCACCACGGCCGAAATTATTACCACCGCTCAGGGAGATGGTACTGCCAATCAATCCGATGGTTCAACCGTGGTTTTAGGAGTTGGGGGTGGTTCCCAAACCTCCAACGAAGGGAAATTACTCAGTATTGCCACCGATAAGGCAGTGGCGCGGGTGGTGGATAATCTCAATGATAAAGCCGACCAAATCGCCGCTACACCTCGCTCGCTCCCGACTGTCACCGCTTTAGTGGCTGCCGTGGCGGGAAATCAGGTAATTCTCAATAAAGGTACGGGAGAAGGTTATCGTGTCGGTTTACGCATTTCCATCGAAAGGACGACTCAAACGGTCAAGGATCCGCAAACGGGTAAGGTTATTCGTCAGATTACTCAACCGATTGGCACTCTCGAAATTGTCGAAGCTGATGGTCAATCTAGCGTCGGTCGCATCATTACCGGTAATGGTTTCAAAATCGGTGATTTAGCTAAACCGATTCGTTAATTGGGAATTATGAATTATGAATTATAAACCTCTTGCATAATTAATTTTTCAGGGTTCAAAAACGGCAAAAATAAGGATTAAATGGCATAAAGTCTGTAAATAGACCATTTAACTGATTATTATTCTTTCTTAATTCTCCTGACTACTGACTACTGGCTACTGACTCCTAACCCTAACAACAATTTTTGATTTTTACAAGAGGTCTTATGAATTGGGGAAGTGGGGAAGTGGGGAAGTGGGGAGTGGGAAGAATAAATAAAAATAATCTCCTGACTCCTATCTCCTGACTCCTGACGACCGACTCCTATCTCCTGACTCCTATCTCCTGACTCCTGATCACTGATAAGTGAACACTCACGAAAATTTGAAGTTATGTAAAGCGAACCTGGGGGTCAGGTAAGACAACCGATAAAATTTATAATCGGAATCCCTTGGATATTCCCTAGACCAGAGCGATTAACGAAAACTATCAAACAATGGTACAAGATCAAAAACCCACGGTGATCATTACTGGGACAACTTCTGGAGTCGGTCTCTACGCCGCTAAATCCCTTGCTCAAAGAGGTTGGTTTGTGGTTATGGCCTGTCGGGATATCCCGAAAATGGAACAGGCGGCCAAGGAATTAAACATTCCCCGGGATAACTACTCTATTGAATTTATCGACCTCGGTTCCCTCGATAGCGTCCGGCGCTTCGTTAAAAATTTCCGGGCCTTGGGCCGCTCTCTAACCGCTTTAGTCTGCAATGCCGCTATCTATCTGCCTTTGCTCAAAGAACCCTTAAGAAGTCCCGACGGTTATGAATTGAGCATGGCCACCAATCATTTAGGTCATTTCCTGCTCTCGAATTTGCTCTTGGAAGATCTAAAAAATTCCCCTTCTCCCGACCGCCGTTTAGTCATTCTCGGCACTGTCACCCATAATCCCGATGAATTAGGCGGGAAAATTCCTCCTCGTCCCGATTTGGGCGATTTGGAGGGGTTTGCCAAGGGTTTCAAAACCCCGATTACTATGGCCGACGGCAAAAAATTTGAATCGGTCAAGGCCTACAAAGATAGTAAGGTGTGTAATGTTCTCACCATGCGGGAACTGCACAAACGCTATCACCAATCGACCGGAATCACTTTTACTTCCCTCTATCCGGGTTGTGTGGCCGATACACCCCTTTTCCGCAATCATTACCCCTTTTTCCAGCAGTTTTTCCCCTGGTTCCAGAAAAATATCACCGGTGGCTATGTTTCCCAAGAATTAGCCGGGGAAAGAGTGGCCATGGTGGTGGCTGACCCCGAATACCGTCAATCCGGCGCTTACTGGAGTTGGGGCAATCGTCAGAAAAAAGAGGGTAAATCCTTTGTTCAAAGGGTTTCTCCTCAAGCTCGCGACGATGAAAGAGGCGAAAAAATGTGGGAATACAGCGCTAAATTAGTCGGATTAGCATAAATTCCGATTTTGAGACTAAAAAGGGACACAAGGTAACTTGTGTCCTTGTGGAAGCTAGGAACTTAATTTTTATTTAGTGTCGGAGAATTCCGCATCGATGACATCATCGCCGCCACCAGCACCACCAGAGGGGCCATTGTTATTGCCACCGGTGGGATTGCTAGGGGCTGCTTGCTGATAGATACTGCTACCGATCGCGTAGAGGGCTTGTTGTAATTCCGGTAGGATGGTTTTGATCTTACCATCATCCTCTTGAGCGATCGCTTCTTTCAGTTCTTTAATCAACTTTTGGGCTTTCGTTTTCTCGGATGGGGGAACCTTATCGCCTAACTCGACTAACTGCTTTTCAGCTTGATAAACCAGGGCATCAGCTTGATTTTTGCGTTCAATGCGTTCGCGACGTTCTTTATCAACCGAGGCGTTCGATTCTGCCTCATTTACCATGCGTTCCACTTCATTTGCCGGCAAGGTAGAAGCGCCGGTGATGCTGATCGATTGTTCTTTTCCTGTACCTTTATCCTTAGCGGTGACATTTAAAATACCGTTAGCATCGATGTCGAAAACCACTTCGATTTGAGGCACACCCCGGGGCGCTGGGGGGATACCATCGAGTCGGAAAGTTCCCAAACTCTTGTTATCTCTGGCTATTTCCCGTTCCCCTTGCAGGACGTGGATTTCTACGTTAGTTTGTGAGTCTACTGCCGTAGAGAAAACTTCCGATTTTCTGGTGGGGATAGTGGTATTGCGGGGAATAATCCGCGTCATCACACCGCCGAGGGTTTCCACACCCAGAGACAGAGGAGAAACATCAAGCAGAAGAATATCTTTGACTTCACCGGCAAGAACACCACCTTGAATAGCGGCACCCACAGCTACCACTTCATCAGGGTTAACGCTTTGGTTCGGCTCTTTGCCCAGAACTTTTTTAACTAATTCTTGAATGGCGGGAATCCGGGTTGAACCACCGACGAGAACCACTTCATCGAGGGCAGATTTATCGATTTTGGCATCACGGACGGCATTTTCTACGGGACGCCGACAGCGATCAATTAAATCGCCACAAATTTCCTCAAATTTAGCTCTGGTTAAGGTAGTATCTAGGTGTTTTGGTCCTTCGGCGGTAGCGGTGATGAAGGGCAGGTTAATTTCCGCTTGGGTAACGCTAGAAAGCTCAATTTTGGCTTTTTCCGCCGCTTCCGTGAGACGTTGCAGGGCTTGTTTATCTTGACGGAGATCGATCCCTTCAAATTTTTCGAATTCTTCGGCTAAATAATCAACGATTTTTTTATCGAAGTCATCACCCCCAAGATGAGTATCTCCAGAGGTAGCGAGAACTTCAAAGACACCATCACCCACTTCCAGAACCGATACGTCAAAGGTTCCCCCACCCAAGTCAAAAACGAGAATGGTTTCGTTAGCTTTTCTCTCTAATCCGTAGGCGAGAGAGGCGGCGGTGGGTTCGTTGATAATGCGGAGAACTTCAATCCCGGCAATTCTCCCCGCATCTTTGGTAGCTTGACGTTGGGAGTCATTAAAATAAGCAGGTACGGTGATGACTGCTTGGGTAACGGTTTCGCCGAGGTATTTACCGGCATCTTCCACCAGTTTCCGCAGTACCTGGGCGGAAATTTCTTCGGGGGCGAATTGTTTGCCCTGGGCGGGACAGTCTAATTTAACGTTGCCGTTGCCGTCTTGAAGAGCTTTGTAGGATATTTCTGTGGCTTCCTTGCTAACTTCGTTGAATTTCCGGCCGATGAAGCGTTTGACGGAATAAAAGGTATTGTACGGGTTCATTACCGCTTGACGTTTGGCGATTTGTCCTACTAGGCGATCGCCATTTTTGGCGTAGGCGACGACTGAGGGCGTGGTTCTAAATCCTTCGGCGTTGGCGATAACGGTGGGTTTACCCCCTTCCATAACCGCAACGCAGGAGTTAGTCGTCCCTAAGTCAATTCCAACTACTTTTCCCATAATCTTTGTGCTGCTCCGATACAAATTATAGTGACTTCTAGAATCGGAACTGTACTCGGTTTTTAGGCGATACCCACCCCTATCAGTTCCTTCGTTATCTCTATAATGCAAAATAACCCCGCTTTCTCGATAGTGTAGGTATCCGAACCTTTTTGGTAGTATTGCTAATGTCAGTTCGGGATCAAAGAGTTAGGGGTGAAGGAAAGGAGTCAGAAGTGAGACAAACTCTTAGTTCTTACCACTCCATGCTCGCTCCCCTTGGTTTCCCTGGATTGGTGTTGGCAATCCCTCACTTCCTCTCTTTTAAGTAGAAAACATGAATCTCAAATATCAATATCATTCCATAGTTCAGAAATTGACCGCACTTGACTTTAATTAATAACCGAAAGGTCGTGCTATTAATACAAGATTATGTGATCATGAGTAACAACAATTGTTCCTGTGCGTATTCCATTTATTTCTTGAATATAAATATCGGTGTCATATCGTTTAAATCTACTATCTTGAAAACTGTTAATTAACCTAGGAAAATCCTCTAATTCAGAGGTACTAATTAATCTATTTCCGTAAAGAAGATCACCAGAAAAAACCCTAAAGGTAGAAGAACGGGTTTCCTCGGAAAATAAACTGCTACAGTTAGGTTGTAAATAGATGTAGATGTAGGCCAAGCGCATATCTACAGAAGGCACAAATTCTAAGCCTAAATCAAAATAGCATAGAGTAGGTGGATTAAAAACAGATAAAATAGATTCCCGATAATTATCAGGCTTTCCAAAACTTCTCAACTGAATAAGATGACTACCAGTATTGACTCCCCCTCCTCTTAAATTATTAAGAGAACATTGTTGAAAGTCAAGAAAGGTTTTAGTTATCGTTCTTTGCCAACTATTAATAATGACTAGAGAATTTACCCAATACCTATACTGTTCTGGTCGGCGATCAATCTCGATACCAATAGGATCATCCGATTGACGGGGTTCTACCATGCGATAATAGTAAGTGTAGTTGCTAAATTTTACTCTTCGTGGCCCTGGAAGATCATTAACAAAGTTTTTCTGATCTACTTGCCGGCCAAATTCACAAACACTTTGATAATCTTTTATAGTAAACATTGGTAAAAGAATATCTGGTGGCGGCAGTTTGATTTCATCATCAGACCAACGACCTGTAAAAATCCAGGCGGCTGCCCGCTCAGAAACTACCCAAGCAAGACCTCTATATACAGGAATATTGTCAATACTCATTGTTAATAAATAAATCTGATCATTTATTTTGTAACAATTATCCCCAAAACTCTCAAGGATTGTGGCATCGATCTCAGCTAAAGGTTTGCCAAATGGAAGTGCGAGTAAATCAGTAAGATTGCTCATCATTGAATTTTTTGACTAAGTTACTGTTTCTGTTATACGCTATTTAGATGCTGAACAGCTTACTGTTTACCGATCACAGCAAAAAAGCTCCCCAATGCCCGCTCTTTCTGGGAACTTGTTTATAACACAAATGTAGTATATAGTGTAATATAGGTAATAAGCTGTACTGCATTTAAACTGCGTCTTGACAATTTTAGTACAAATGCTCAGAACTCTGGTGCAGTCTGAACAAGTCATTTAGATAGTCAACAGCTTATCCTCTGTGTTAAAACACGATCACTGATAACAATTTATTCAATTGATCGCAGAATCTCAATTGCGTTATTTTGGTTGCATCGGCTTTTTATTTGATTATTTCATAAAAACTATGACTTACGAAACTCTGGAACTTTCCACACCAACACCGATTTTATCTTGGGCGGGGCATGAATTGGGGCCCCAAGAAACCCAAATGGCTAAAAATGTCGCTTCCCTCCCTTTTGTTTATAAACACATTTCTTTAATGCCCGATGTTCACTTGGGTAAAGGTGCTTTAGTCGGTTCGGTGATTGCCACCAAAGATGCCGTAATTCCTGCCGCCGTCGGAGTCGATATCGGTTGCGGCATGGCTGCCCTAAAAATGCCTTTCACCGGTGAACAATTGCAGGGAAAACTTAAAAAAATTCGCCTCGATGTGGAAGAAAATATTCCCGTCGGTTTTGCTGAAAATAAAGAAGTGGATCGGCAAGTGACTAAATGGCCAAAATGGGCGGAATTTAAACAGATTCATCGAGGTGTACAAAACCTGGAGAAAAAAGCCCTTAAACAAATGGGTTCTCTGGGAGGAGGCAATCACTTTATCGAAATTTGTTTAGATACAGATAATCAAGTTTGGTTAATGCTGCATTCCGGTTCTAGAGGTATTGGTAATCAACTAGCCCAATGTCATATTAATACCGCCAAAGAGTTAGCAAAACTAGCAGAATGTAAATTACCCGACCTCGATCTGGCCTACTTTGTCGCCGGTACAGAAGAATTTGCCGCCTACTGGCATGACCTACAATGGGCCCAGGAATATGCCCGTTATAATCGAGAAATTATGATGGCTAGATTTAAGCGCATTGTTGAAAAACATCTAGCGGGAGGCAAACCAACTAAACCCCTCTTAGTAGTTAATTGTCATCACAATTATGCCGAAAAAGAAATTCATTTTGGGGAAGAGGTTTATGTCACCCGAAAGGGAGCCGTCCGCGCCAGAGAAACCGATTATGGTATTATCCCTGGTTCCATGGGAGCGCAATCTTATATTGTCAAAGGTAAAGGAGAACATAATAGCTTCTGTTCCTGTTCCCACGGGGCCGGGCGCTTGATGTCGAGAAATCTGGCTAAAAAAATCTTTACTCTTGATGATTTAATCGCCCAAACCCAAGGGGTTGAATGCCGCAAAGATGAGGGCGTTATTGATGAGATTCCGGGGGCCTATAAACCGATCCAACAGGTGATGAATCAACAGGCTGATCTAGTGGAAATTGTCGCCACTCTCAAGCAGGTGATGTGTGTCAAAGGTTAACAAATCATGGCCAGATCGATCGATTTTTGTCTTTTTTTCTCTAGCATGAAAAAGATAGGAATCGATCGAGGATTATAAGCGATGAGTCTGACTATTGCTGCCCAATTAGCACAAATTCCCGCCCATCATCTCAATATCATGGGCTATGTGGATGAATCCGCCGTTAACGGCCCCGGCAGTCGGGCCGTGGTCTGGGTACAGGGTTGTTCTCGCGAGTGTCGGGGTTGTTTTAATCAAGCTTCCTGGTCCTTTGAGATCAATCAATTAATTACTGTTGAGTCTCTAGCTGCCAAAATTTTGGCTAATCCCCGCAATAGCGGCCTAACTTTCTCCGGGGGTGAACCTTTTTGGCAAGCAAAAGCCTTGACAGAATTGGCTAAATATGTTAAGGAAAAAGGCTTAAATGTGATGTCCTTCACGGGATTTACGATCGAACAATTGCGCTCAACCCAAGCACCGCCCCACTCTCAAGAATTATTGGCCCAGTTAGATATTTTGGTGGATGGGGCCTATGTGGAATCCCTGGCTATTCATTCTCCCGATTCTCCCGTTTCTTCTAGCAATCAACGGATTCACCTCCTCAATCCCGCTTGGGAAGATCAGATTAATTGGGCATCGGATCAAGTGGAAATTCATATTCTCAAAGACGGAACCCGAATTTTTACGGGATTTTGGGGACAGATTATTTCTTGATCGGGCCCAGAATCAGTGATCAGTAAACAGTAAACAGTAGTGCGAAACGTTTAGGCATGAAATAAGGAGCCCTATCAACCTTGACCGACCTTATAACTGTTTATCTGTCCCGACGTTTAGTATCACTCGATACCAAACTCGGCCAGGGGACTCAAGGTCAATACACTTGTCATTATATTTGACAAAGTTGAGAGTAACGGCGATAGCCACCCCCAGTTTCAGAAGTCACAAATCTGGCACTGAAGCGGGGAACGGAAGGCGAGAGAGGTTTGACATACCCCACGCCGTAAACGGACGTGGATTCTTCTAGCATCACTGCTGATACCATTTTTCTTTATTCTTGGCAGGTATCTTACCCCCCCTTGCCCCCCGACATCGGGGGGGTTAGGGGTGAGGGCAATTAACCATCTCTGCCATTACTTGTGAAAAATGGTATCACATCTGACAACTCACATCTGATAACTGATAACAAGGGCCGAAACTAAGACCTAATTGGTTAAGCTAAAAGCTTTGATGTGCTTATTTTCTAACCTTCTTTTTAGGTAAGAGAATTGCCAGATTCTTTCTTTTGCCTTTTGCCTGTTGCCTTCAGAAGCTGATAACTGAAATCCCCAACCCCCAACCCCGATCGAGAAAAAAATTTTTTCTGTACAGGGAATCCTTAAAATAGAAAAGGGAACACAAAACCAAGTTGCTGGTATTTTTCCTCTGGGCATGGTGGCGCAGTTTATAGAATTTAGCTGGAATTTATGAATCATTTTCTGCATTCTTTCACTGTTTTTCCTGATTATGCCCGAAAATCTCGCTCTTACTCCCTGGGTAAACTGCGACGACCGTTAATCTTCCTGTTTACCGTCGGTTGTCTGACTAGCGTAGTCGGTTATCGTTTCTATAATCAGCCGAAATTGGCCGTCGGGACTATTTCTCCAGTCACAATTATCGCCCCCGAAGATGCCAGTTTTGAAGACCAAGAAACCACCGCCCTCAAACGCCAAAAAATTCGGGCTGGACTGCTTCCCCGGCTGAAAAGAGACCCCCAAATCACTGCCCAGATTGAGCGATCGCTACGGGACACTTTAGGGCAATTAAGTCAAATTAGCCCAATTTTGCCAAAAAATTCGATTTTACTGAGCAGAACTATTTCTAACGCCACGCTGGGAACGCTGCTCACCTTTTCTGCCGCTCAATGGTCAACTCTACAAAGCGGCCTCAACCATAAAGAATCTTTTGCAAAACCCTTGACAAAAGAGCAGGAATATGCTATGCAGGAAATCCAAGCCTATGGTCAGCGCGTGACGAAGGGAAACTTTGAGCAATTTATCGATCGATTGGAGCAGTTACGGCAAATACAGGAGCAAACCAGCCAAAATTATCGGCATTCCAGCTTAAATAAACTCAAATATGCCGATCTGATCACAGCGGCCCAAATGGGCGATCGAGAGTGGCAAAACCTAGAAAAAGCCGTCCTGCAAGCGGGGCGCCGGATTTTGGTGCAGGGCATTCCCCCGGGGATTTCCACCAGTCACCTAGAGGATACCATCGCCGTGCAGATTAGCAGCGATCGCCTAAACCGTCGTCAGCAGCTTTTAGCCGAAAATATCCTTCTGGCGGCCCTAGAGGGACAAACGAACCTGATAGAAGATCGAGAGGCCACCAAAGAACAAGCCACTAAAGCGGTGGAAGCGGTAGATATGGTCATGTCTGCCGCTCAAACTGGTCAAATTATCGTTAAAGCAGGCGAAAAAATTACTCAAGCTCAGTTTGTTCTCATCGATGGCTTTGGTCTAAGCGAACGGGGCATTAACTGGATGGGTTTAGGATCGACGGCAATCCTTGTCACCGGCGCGATCGGGACTTTTTGCCTCGTGGCCCAGCGTCTCCATCGGCCTCTGCGTCACCGGGATTTTATTCTCTTGGGTTTACTGAGTTTTACCACACCGATCCTAGCGATCACCAATATTCCCTTTACCAATCTGGCAGCCGTGGGTTTATTAGTCAGCAGTTTCTACGGCCCGACTCTGGCCGTCACCCAAGTCCTCTTAACTGCTGGTCTTTCCCTATTCAGCATCCAAGGCATCAGCGCCGATTTAATCGCCGGGACGATGGGGGGACTATTAGCGGCCATAATAGCGGCAAAATTGCGCTCCCGGGATGAATTATCGCTCCTAGGGATGGGCATCGGAGTCAGTCAAGGGGGTGTTTATCTGCTCACTTATCTAATCGTTAGCGCCACGGCCAGCACAATCATCTATACTCTACTACCCACGGCGCTCGTCTATGGTCTATCGGGAATAGCTTGGACAGTAATCGCCCTAGGATTATCCCCCTATTTGGAACGCTGTTTCGATGTGGTGACTCCCATTCGTCTGGTGGAGTTGTCCAATCCTAATTGTAGTTTGCTCAAACGTTTGGCCACGGAAGCACCGGGTACTTTTCAACATACCCTTTTTGTCGCCTGTTTAGCGGAAGCGGCCGCCCGAAAACTGCACTGTAATGTGGAATTAATTCGCACGGGAACCCTCTATCACGATATCGGGAAAATGCACGATCCCCTCGGTTTTATTGAAAATCAAATGGGTGGCCCGAATAAACACGATGAAATTAACGATCCCTACGTCAGCGCCGAGATTATTAAAAAGCACGTTAGCGAAGGGTTAGTCATGGCCCGCAGACACGGTTTACCGCGAGTGGTCCGCGATTTTATTCCCGAACACCAAGGCAATCTCTTAATTTCCTATTTTTATCAGCAAGCTTTGCAAAAATCCGCCCAAAATGGTCAAGAAATCGTCGATGAGGCGGCCTTTCGCTACGATGGTCCAATTCCCCAATCGCGAGAAACGGCGATCGTCATGTTAGCCGATAGTAGCGAGGCCGCTTTGCGATCGCTGAAGGAGGCCTCCCCAGAACAAGCCATGGATATGATCAAAAAGATTTTTCAGGCCCGATGGCGCGATCAACAATTAGTAGATAGTGGTATTCGTCAGGAGGAATTACCAATCATTGCCGAGATTTTTGTGCAAGTTTGGCAACAATTCCACCATCAACGCATTGCCTACCCGAAAGCGGTGTTAGAAGTCTCCTCCGCCGAAAAAAAATAAGAGATAACAGCAAAAAATCAAAAATAATTACCAAAATGCTACTAATTACTCTCAACGAAAATACTTTATCTTTATCTCCGGGAAGTCAAGTTATTTTCCCTGATCAGACTTGGGAAGATTACGAAAGATTGCTGAGTTTACGTCTCCAAAAAACCTATCCCAAACTCTATTTTAATCGCAAAACTCAAGAAATTCGGCTTATGTCTCCTTTACCAAGTCATGGCAAACGTATCAATCTTTTAAGTGATTTAGTAAAAATTATCCTCCGTCGTCAAGGTAAAGACTGGGAATGTTTTGATCCAATTACCTTGAAAATGCCGGGGGAAGCGGGAGTAGAGCCAGATACTTGTTTTTATATTGATAATAGACAGGCAATTTTAGGCAAAGAAAGAATTGATTTAACTGTTGATCCTCCTCCCGATTTAGCTATAGAAGTGGATTTTACTTCTCTGACTGATGTGGGTGCTTATCAATTGTTGAAAATCACCGAATTGTGGGTTTATCGTCGGGAAGAATTAAAAATATATCTGTTCAGAGAAGACAGTTATCAAGAAAGGGAAAATAGTCGTCTCTTTCCCGATATAAATATCAAGAAACTTTTTCCCTATTATGTAGAATTAGGCTGGAACCAAGGTTCTAGTATTGCCTTACGTCAATTTGAAGCTTTGGAGAATTTTAGTTAAAACACTTTTTGTATAAAAGTGAGCCATGTACCCAATTAATCCCCCCTTAATCCCCGCTTAATAAGGCTTGATCCCCCCTGCTCCCCTATTAAGGGGGGTGCCGATAGGCGGGGGGATCTGACAAACCAAAGATAATTACCAAAATGCTACTAATTACTCTCAACGAAAATACTTTATCTTTATCTCCGGGCAGTCAAGTTATTTTTCCGTATCAGACTTGGGAAGATTACGAAAGATTGCTGAGTTTACGTCTCCAAAAAACCTATCCCAAACTCTATTTTAATCGCAAAACTGAAGAAATTAGGCTTATGTCTCCCCTACCAAGTCATGGCAATCGTGTTGATACATTAAGGGATTTAGTAAAAATTATCCTCCGTCGCCAGGGCAAAGACTGGCAATGTTTTGATCCGATTACCTTGAAAATGCCGGGGGAAGCGGGAGTAGAACCAGATACTTGTTTTTATATTGATAATAGACAAGCAATTTTAGGCAAAGAAAGAATTGATTTAACTGTTGATTCTCCTCCCGATTTAGCTATAGAAGTGGATTTGACTTCTCTGACTGATGTAGAGGCTTATCAATTGCTAAAAATCCCCGAATTGTGGGTTTATCGTCGGGAAGAATTAAAAATATATCTGTTCAGAGAAGACAGTTATCAAGAAAGCGAAAACAGTCGTCTCTTTCCCGATATAAATATCAAGAAACTTTTACCCTATTATGTAGAATTAGGCTGGAGCCAAGGTTCTAGTATTGCCTTACGTCAATTTGAAGCTTTAGAGAATTTTAGTTAATAATCAATGCTGGTTATGGTGGTTTTCTCAACTAGACTCAGTGAGACTAACGATTAGAAGTCATTCCAGCCTGTTAGCAATTGCTCTTGGGTTTCCTGAACAAGTTTTTGCATTGGCGTTGTAATAAACAAGAGATAGGTTTATATTACCCAAAAAATCTCCACAGACAACATCAAATAAATTTATTTTGATCAATTCAAATACAAGAAGAAACAACTCTAGCAGTTATCTTAAGGGTGAGGCAGGAAGTCTCTGATTTTATAGCAAAGAGCGGGATAGTTAGGACATAATAGAGAAAAAGAAATGAGGAGAAGCTTTCATGGCAGCACCCTATAGTGATGATTTAAGACAGAAAGCAGTGAGTGCCGTAGA
>VYMB01000046.1_pt1 | contig 57133 bp, 53 predicted proteins | sample 5115321 | NCBI WGS metagenome assembly VYMB01 (sample SAMN12291794, study PRJNA351875) | freshwater metagenome | isolation source: freshwater lake | place: USA: Michigan, Wintergreen Lake | collected 2011-08-02 | reverse complement strand
CACCGAAGCTCTTACATTGAGCCTGTCGAAATGTCGTGCTTTGCTGTTTTATACTGGTCGGGGTTTCATCCCGTCGCTAAAAGCGAGGGTCTTCACCCCGACATTCACAATAAACCGCGATAGCGGATAAAAACGAGGATTACTGCCCAGGAACCTAAAGCTACTTTAACGGCGACTAAAATATTTAGTATAGGTAAAATACCACCACTAAATAGCGCCCCTAATTCCCCGTGGGGTAACTCAAATCCTGAGAGAGTAATAGCGGCTAAAACAATAAAAACTAAGACGGAAATTTTCTCCCATGTTGCCGCTTGCCAACGGCGATAAATTGCTTGCATCCATTCGGGAGAGGAGGTAATTGCTATTAAACCAATTGCCGTACCTCCGGCGACTCCAGCGGCAAAACCTCCCCCCGGACTTAAATGGCCGCGGATAGCTAATTCAATGCCCACTAAAGCGGCAATTGTTGCCCCTAAACGAGCTAAAATAATTGAAGGTTGGTCAGTAAATTGATGGATTTTACTGGCGGGTTTTTCGGTGGCTAAAAGAAAATTTGCCCCCATAATGGCAATGGTAAAAACAATCACTTCATAGATGGTATCGTAGAGACGATTACGGAAAATCACCACCGAAACCGCATTAGGAACACCACCGTCGCGCACTAGGGATTCAACAATTTCTAAGGATGATACAGAGGAAGCAGTATTCGGAATAATTACCATTTTGACAGCGAAGGCAATGGCGGCTAGAGTATAAATCCATTTCATTAGTGTTTCTCCTCTAATTTTGGGGTTTCAATACAAGTTAAAATCGTGTTTGCTGCCGTTAATTCATTTTTAAAAATATCGTAGAGATAGGGTAATCTAATTGTGGTTTCGTAGGGGATAGTTTCCAGATTGTCTTGACGGATACAGACGGCATGAACATCCTTATCCATAAGTGCCTGTTGCAAAGCTTGTTTATCACTGTAGGCAACTAATTCTAAACGCATAAAACGTTTACTTAAAACCGTTTGTAGTTGAGTTTTTAACTGTTCTAAAACTGTATCGGTTTCCTCGGCAATTACTCCTAAACGCATCACTAAAGAGGAACGAATCGCCACCGCGTAGAGAGTTACAGCTAACATGGTTCCCATTAAAGCTTCGGTTAAAGACACATCTGCTGCCCCTAATAAAGCATAAACTAAAGCGGCTATTGCCCCTAAAACCCCACGAATTACTAGAGCTTGGTAGGGATTGGATTGTAACATCACCATCGCCGCAGTTAAAGGCAAGAGGGCAACAATAACATAGAGATAACTTTCATTCATCTTTAATTTTACTCTCGCTCGCTAGAAGTATAAGCTAAAACGTAGCCTAACATGGTGTTCCAAATTGCTAGGGAAATTATTGCCAATAATAATAAAGGCCAATTTTGGGGAACTTTCAAAAGTAGCCCGAAAATAATCGCCATGGAACCTAATGTATCAGCCACAGATAGACCGTGTAATTTATATAATACCGAGCGCTTGTCTAAAAGATGCGCCGTTCCCCAAAACCAGAAAAAAACTCCGATAGCGATACAGATATAACTCAAAATGTTAATCATGATTCGTTCAGTCGTTTAAGAATTTGTGCTAATAACATAAAGCCAGCATTACCGACACTGAGAATAATCACGGCTACCACTCCAATCATCCAATCATCCCGCAATACTGAAACTACTAGAATAATAATCGATGATTTACTGGAAGCACTGGCAAAGGCGGCCATTTTTTGCCAGATGTCATCATTTTTTGCCACTTCATAAAGGGGAATTAATAAAGCGACAATCATGGCAATGAGAACAATATTCATTCCTGGGAACTCCGTTTAATTACATGAACTTCATAACCCTCATTTTCCTTGTATTCGGTGACGATAGTTTTCGGGGTAAAAGTAATGAGAAATATGTCCCAAAAAGCCAATCTTGGTGAACGTTTACCCGAAATTCTCTCGAAAATAATTTCTTCTTCCTTGTGGGGACGAAAGATAATTTCAAACGCTTCTTTATAAGCTTGGGGAATAGCCATAAAGACTTTAATTATTACCTTTAACCAATCGCCTAAAGTTTCGCTAGAGGCGAAATTACGGGGCAAAAGAAAAGCAATAGCTATCCCGATCATAATATTAGCGGGTGTAAAATTAGCAGTAAGCAAGAACCACATAGTTAAACGCAGAATTATATGTCCAATCATGCTAAGACCATCCAAAAAAATAGAACTAACATTACACTCATCATGCCGACGAGATTATCAAATTGTTCCATCATTTATGCAAGTGAGTAATTATACTTATCCATAAAACTGGTTTCTAGCAAGGCTTTCAAAATAGCTTGACATAAACACCTGATTTAGGGGTTACAAAGGTGAGATGCTCCCCGCACCGATGACCGCTAAAGCTTTGATAATATTGGGTAGATTATAAGCTTCCACATAGACGGCATTGGATAAAAATAGGGCGGCAAGGAGTAGAATTATTGCTATCCAGAAACCGATAGTTAGCTTCTGTTTACTTTCGCCACCCGCGTGGGGTAAAAAGATAAATTTAGCAAAGGAAATCGCCGTCCCCACAGCCACAAGATTGATCATAATTTCTTGCCAAGGGACTAAATTTTTCATCGTTAAAGCTTTTGCCCCAAAACCGGATAATAAGGGGAATCCAGAGATAGAAAAACTAGCAACCACTAGGGCAATCCAGAGGGAATTAGGGAGCGATTGTTGCTGTAATTCTTTAAAATTGCGACTGGGTAAAACTCCCGCTAACAGAAATAGGCAAGATTTAACTAAACCGTGGGTAAGGGTATAAAAACCACTGACTACCGGGGCGGCTAAAATAAAACCTAATTGGGAAATAGTATGGAAGGCTAACATCCGCTTGCTATCCTTTTCAAACACTGCATAGGATACGCCAAAAATCGCCGTTAGCACCCCGAAAAGCCGAATTAGGGGATCCAAGTCCCCTAGGATTAAAGCACAGCGCAGGAGGGGAAAAATGCCAGCTTTTACCACCACCCCCGACATCAGTGCCGAGACAGAGGTTTCCGATTCCGAGTGTGTCATCGGTAGCCATAATCCCGACACGAAGACTCCCCCTTTCACCAATAATGCCATGAAGATTAAAGCCAAGGCTTCGGGAGGTGCGCCCTTTAAACCAGCAAAAGCAAAGGAATTATTGGCTTTATAGACTAAAACTGCGCCAATGAGGTAAAATAACATCGCCACATTGCTGATAAACAGATAACGCAGGGCAACCCAGAGAGAGCGATCGCTGCGAGGATAGGCAATCATCAGAAAAGCGGCAATACTAATTACCTCTAGGGCAACGTAAACGCTAATAAAATCCTCACAGACGAAGACAGAGTTAATACTCCCGTGGAGAATGATAGCTTGAGCGTAAAAAAAGGCGGTTTTGCTACTTTCCCAGTTATAAAAAATAACTGCCATCGTCACCAGGGCATTAGTGAGGATAAAATAGGCACTTAACTGATCGGCTACCAGTCTCACGCCATAATTATCCAGTAGGTTGAGGATTATGGGAGAGGATTGGCTAAATAGAAGGAGAGAATAGGCGAGAGAGATAATAGTGGCGGCGAGAGCCAGATATTTGTCTAATCGCGGCAGTAAATAGATGATAAAGCCGATCAAAAAGGGTAAACTTATCCAAGCGATCGTTAAAGTATTCATGGTGTGTTATTTTTTTCTATCTCAGCACTGTCGAGGGTGGGGTTATCTTTGGCTAATTTCATTACTCCCACCAGCATTAACGCCTGAATCGAAAAACCGATGACGATCGCTGTTAAAATCACTGCTTGGGGTACAGGATCGGCGTAATTTTGCTGTTTAACTGTACTGAGGATGGGAGTAAATAAACCGTCACGGGAAGAAATCACCACATAGTAGGCGATAACGCCCGTACTCATGACATCCATGGCGATAATCTTCATGATTAAGTTTTTTTTCAGGAATGTTCCTAAAAATCCGCACAAAACGGTGGCGAATACAAACAACTCTAGGAGGGGAATCGTCACTGGGCTTCTTGATTAGATTTGGTTATGAGTCAAAATATTTCTTCTAATTATCCTCGATCGAGTGCCAATTAATCAAAAAATTCTCAAGATTATGGGGGGAATTTTCGGGTGGCAAATAGATTGTTTTAGATCTATAATTATTATTGAAAAAAAATAAAAGCAAGCAATTTCGCTTTAACAATGTATATCTTGCCAGAGGGCGCAATCAGGAATGTTTTGGAAATCTTTGATATTTTTGGTGGCAATAATAACACGACGACTGGGATATTTTTCTTTGATTAGAGTCCAGAATTACAATCACAATCACTCTTTCCATCCCATCCCTGAACTTTTCTGGCTCTCCTAGACTGGTTATAACAAATTAGTAGTTTAAATCAGCCTAAACCCTTAAATAGCTTGGAATCCAACCAAGAAAAAAGCTTTTTTTATTAAAATTGCTTTTTTGAATTCTGGTGAGCCTTACTTCTTTTAACCGTCCGTTGCATTTCAGTTGTTATTTGTCTGTTTTAGGTTTTAATTTAGAGCATATTTATCAAGAGGGTTGCTCTTAAGCTTGGAGCCAACTTCTCAAGATATTAATTACTACTGGAGTGAAAGGTTCCATTTGATCTTGCTGAGGTTGTGATAGGTCATCGATTAATATATTTAATATTTCATCATCCTCTAAGCCGTCATCTGGATTTATATCATTTGCCCATAATAAAGCATTAGACAACTGCTTCCGTTTTTCGATCAAAGAACGGTTATTTTTTTCATCGTCACCCAAATTTAAAACTCGAATCGTGTCAGCTGCCCGATCGCTCAATCCTTCTACCCGACCACTAATTTTGAATCGCAGTTCTGTTTCACATTCTGTCATCAGGGGAGTTAGGGGTAGGTGTTGAGATTTATGTGCATCACCGCATTGATTAGGGGTATTACAACTAGCAACAATATTTGAAAAGTCGAGCGTACGTTTAGGATTTAGCTTTTGAGCTTCTATATGCTCATTATGGCAAGCATTAATTTTTTCGATTCGCTGGCAGCAATAGGCACAAAGATAAAACTGCTCATTAAGAGCATAGTCTCGAATCTTTGCCCGAACGACTTTCCCTTCTTCTGTTTTATCTAAATCATCGTATGCCCCATGAGGGTTCTTCCTTTTCCAAGCTGTTAAACAACAAGGTTCAGCCCCTTTACTAATGGTTCGCATAAGGTTCAGCCCCTTTACTAATGGTTCCCATGACGCAATTCTTGTTTACGGAGCAGTAGTTTTGCTTTGACCAATTCGAGATGATTGGCAGGTAGTTCCTCACTTAATTCTGCCAGCAATTGTTGAGCCTCGGTTAGCTTTGAATCTTGTATGGCATCTAGCAGATCGTTCAATTCAGTCTCAATTTTCTCATTACGAATGCTGGTATTCATGACATCTAATAAGACAGTATTAGCATCTTGCCCATATTGAGATGGTAACTGTCGCAATTCGCCATTAGCTAAAGTGTAGATCAAAACATTTTTACAATCACTGATCACTAGAGGTGAATGGGTTGTCAGCACAAACTGACAATTTGGGAAAGTTTCGGTCAGGCGCTCGCAGAGGCGACGTTGCCAAGAGGGATGTAGATGCAAATCGACTTCATCAATCAAAACGATACCATCACCTGCTAAAGGATTTTCTAAGGCAGGGTTCAGCATAGCTAGACGGCGGGCAATATCACCCACAAGAGCCATTAGGGATTTTTCGCCTTGTGAAAGTTGGGCTAGGTTGAGGGTTTCACCATTTTTGTCCACTGCCATGTAGAGACGAGGTTTACGACGGACTCTAAGGTTATCCAGATGGGGCATAAATCGGCCAATGGCGGTGCGAACTGCTGTTAATTGCCGATCTTTAGCGGAGGCATTGCGTTCGTTTAACCATTGCCATAAGTCTTGATTGGTTTCAGCCATTATTGGTCTTAGTTGGTTGAGAACGTCTTCAGGAACTCCTGATTCATTTTCGGTATCTTCCCGTTCTCGGAACCATTCAAAAAAGCGGCGAAAGTCAACGCCCTGACTTAAGGAGTTATCATAACCGTCCAATTGCAAAAAGGTATGCTTAGTCCTAATTTTTAGTGGAATATCGAGTACGACACGCTCGACAGGATAAAACGCAATTAGGGGTAGGCTAGTTTTGTCATCATGGGTGAGGGCATCACGATAACGATTGGCCAAGCGCGTACAGTCATTAAGGTTGCTATTATATTGGCCTTTACGTCCTTTTCTATTTTTTGCAAGAATCCATCTGAAATAATGGTCAATCTCGCTTTGATCAGGATTGTTTAATGATTTGGAGGAATCCAAGACTTCGATTTCAATGCTGCCAGCATTAGCAGTATTAAATATGGCATCTTCATAAATAGGGTTACCACTCCCTTTTTCTGTAAGTAAACGAGCAGTAAACCAACTAAGAGAAGTTGCTAATGCTTTTAGTATAGCAGTTTTACCAGCCCCGTTATTACCAACAAAAACAGTAATGTTGCTTGGGTTTTGCTCTGTAGGTGCCAAGGAAATTTCCAGCTTTTCAAATAGCCCGATGTTGTTTAAGATGACCCGTTGAATTTCCATATCGGTGAGAGTGGCGAGGGATATGCTGACTGCTGATAGACTAGGTATAAAACCGTAAAACAGTTGGGAAATAATGAAAAGATATGGCTTCCTAATCTCTAAATAAAACTATAAGTTAAAGTTGATCGCGATGACGGCGATCAGCGATAAAAGACTCCACCAATTTGACATCTTCGACACTACCGATCACTAAAGGTGTGCGAGTGTGTAATTTATCGGGAACGATATCTAAAAGATTTGTCACCCCATCACTAGCTTTACCTCCTGCCTGTTCAATTAAAAAAGCAAGGGGGGCAGTTTCATAAATTAAGCGCAATTTTCCCTGGGGATTTTTAACAGTACCAGGATAGAGAAAAACACCACCCTGCATTAAAATTCGATGGATATCTCCCACTAATGCCCCACTGTAACGGGCTGTGTAACCATCATGACGGTGGACATAACGGGTATAGTCGCGAATCGCCTCATCCCACTGCCAAAAATTGCCCTCATTGGTACTATAAATCGGGCCATGATCGGGGATAATAATATTCTCTTGGGCGAGGATAAATTCCCCTAAACTGGGGTCAAGGACAAAGGCATGAACACCGCGACCGATCGAATAAACTAAAATAGTCGAGGGTCCATAGAGAATATAACCGGCGGCGATTTGTTGACGACCATTTTGCAGTAAATCCCGCGCCTCTCCGTCTAAATCATTGCCTTCCTGTTGACGGATGGCAAAAATCGAACCCACATTTAGATTAATATCCACATTGGAAGAACCATCGATCGGGTCGTAGAGTAGGGTATAGCGACCGATGGGACAGTTTTCTGGGATATAATAGGGTTTATCCATTTCCTCGGAAGCAAGACGGCAAACTAAACCACTTTGCTTAAAAACCGAGATAAATACTTCATTGGCAAAAACGTCCATTTTCTTGACTGATTCCCCTTGGACGTTGGTTTCTCCAGTAAAACCTAGCACATCCGCCATTAATCCCGCTTTACTGAGACGACGGGCAATTAATTTCCCCGCTAGGGCAATCCGACTCATAATTGCGCTTAAATCCTGTGCGTCGGGGGAAAAGCTTTGTAGTTGTTGCAGGACGTGACGGGAGAGGGTGGTACAATCTCGATCGAGGCTATGTTCGGGGATAGAAAAGGGAATATTGCTAACCATAACTGTAATTGCCAGTAATAAAGTAAAAAAGGGAAATCCGTCTAGTCTCAATTGTGACTATGATTTGATCCTAGCCAAGATTTTCCCTATTGCAGGCCAATTTTTAGATCAGTTTTAGAGTTGGCTAATTTTCCCCTCATTGATCATTAAATCCCGGTCAATAGTTGTCCTCTCAATTTAAGTCGATGGGGATACACCGGGCAAGCGTTTATATTTCAAGTAATAGGCAAAAACTGTTATTAAAACAATAACTATTGTGCCGATACCTAAATAGTTAGGAACCCAAAAAGCCGCCGCAATGGTGTTAATTTCTCCCGGTTTTAAATGCCAAATTAACTGATTATCAACTTGTTCTACCGGGGGATTTAATCCTGAGTCATCTTCAATATTTTGACCAGAGAAGGGAGTCTTTAAAGCGAAGTCTATATCGACTAAAGAACCGGGGCTAACGATAATATTTCCCTGTTCGGAAAGCACACCTAAAGCCCGCAAATCAACGGTTAATTTTAAGTTTTTCTGGGTCAAAAAGAACCAATCTCGTTCTGTAACTGCCAGTTTTGAATCTAGTTGCAGTAACTTTATATCATCGGTATTAGGGGAATTTTTGATTTTAAAGGAAGAACTAGGATCAAAAAATTGATTGAATTTTTCCTCCAATTCCTGACTATTACTAAAGGGAATAGTGACAATTATTTCTCGTTCGGAAATATGATCGGTTTTCCCCTTAAGTAATTTTGCCCTCTGTTCGATACTATTTAACCATTTAGTGGCTTCGGTTTGACTGAGACTGGTTAAACGTTGTCCGAGGGTGATATGTTGAATAATTTCCCCGTGGTGTTGGTGGGGAAAATTAATGCCCACATCGTAACGGACACAGCCAGTTAAAAAGAGAAAAATACCGCATAAAAAGGGCAGAATAAAGCGGTTTTTCCCGATTTTTTCGGTGGTTGGTTGATTCATAATTAATCTTCTTCTAAGTCGTCATAACTTGCTGAACTGCCACCGCTAACCGTAACTAGATCGATTTGCTGACGATAATAGTCTACATCTTTTACTTCCACTTCTACCTCATCACCGAGACGATAGGCAACGCGATTTTTCCGTCCTACCAAACAGCTATGACGGGCGCGATATTCGTACCAATCATCCTTGAGAGAAGAAACATGGACCAATCCTTCCACTAATAAATCGGAAATTTCCACGAAGAAACCATAGGATTGTACACCGGTAATTAAGCCGCGAAAAACTTGACCCATTCTTTCTTTCATTTTCTCGGCTTTTTTCAATCCTTCTAGGTCTTTTTCCGCATCTTCAGCAATTTTTGAGCGATCATTGAGATGGGAAACAATTAGATGGCTTTCTTCTTCTAACTCCTCCTGAATTTGACTTGGTAGAATATTCCAATTAATCTGTCCATGACAGCTATTACTGCCCAAATTAACCCCGACTTTGACGATTTTGCTGCGGCGATCTTTCCCCTCGGTTAATAGGATTTTTAACACCCGTTGTACCCAAAGATCGGCATATCTTTGTAGGGGGGAGAGACAGTGGGTATAATTGCTAGGATAGGCCAAACCAAAATGGGGCAGAGGATGGCTGCTATATCTAACTAATTTGAGAGTTTCTTGCAGGAGATAATTAAGGACTTTCACCGATGAGGAAGCGGAAAAAATGCGGGTGAGATTTTGATAGTCATTGGGTTTAATCTCCTCCTCGGCAGTTAAATTTAATTCTGCCCCTAAATTATTGGCTAATTTGAGTAAATCCTCCAATTCATCCCAATCTGGTTCCGATTGTCCACAGTAGATACAGGGCAAGTTTAAAGCTTGCAAATGTTCAGCGACAACTTTGCCGGCTAAAATCGCCACTTCTGTCAGTAAAGAACGGGCAGGTAAATTATTAGAAGCGAGAACAGTCCCCCCCCGTCCTTCGTCTTTGTAGGGAGAGATTTTGTCTAATTGAATATCAAAACTACCCCGCTGCAGACGTTGGGATTTTAGGGTGGGGCAAACGCTGAAAAATAAATCTTTCAGGGTTTCAATGGTATCGGTGGGGGCAGCTTCGCTATCTTCTTCACTGAGCAGATCGCGCACCTGTTGATAGGTAAAATGTTGATCCACTTGGATGAGGCTGCGGGTGATTTCGTACTCCACTAGATCTCCCTTGTCATCGAGGGTGACAAGGATAGAAATAGCGGGGCGCTGTTCTTGCGGTGACAGGGAACAACGACTGGTAACGGCAGCCGGGACTAATGGCAGCACTTTTTCGCCTAAATAGACGGCAGTTCCCCGTTTTTTGGCAACTTTATCCAATAATCCCCCCCGTTCAATGTAACGGGTTACATCGCTGATATGAATGGCGACTCGCCAGCGATTTTGGTTGATTTTCTCTAAAGAAAAGGCATTTTCAATGATCGGGGGATAATCCAGGGGGGTGTCATCTTCGATGGTAAAAGTGAAAAATTGGGTTAAATCTCGCAGTTGTTCTTTTTCGCCACTATCGAAGAAATCCGCTAAATTATCGGCAATTTCGAGGGCTTCCGGCGGAAAATTATGGGGTAGATCGTGTTTACAGGAGACGATATCCGTGTCGGCAGCGGCCTCGGCCGTGGAACCGAGAACGCGAGTAACTTTACCGATGGGAGGCATTTCCCCTAGGGGATAACGGAGGACGGAAACATGAACGAGGTGATCGATGTTTTCTTGGAGGTTTTGACCATTTTCGAGGAGATTAAGGGTAAATTTCAGGCGATCATCCAGGGGAACCGCCACAAACTGCTCATTTTCCTGTTTTACTTGCGCTAGAAGCGAAGGATTAGCCCGTTCGAGAATTAATCTCACCTCTCCCTCTGGGGAACGACGACGGGTCCCCTCGCGGATGATTTTGACTAAAACTCGATCGCCATTCCAAGCGTTACTGAGATGATTTTTCGAGACGTAGATGTCATCAGCATCTTCGATATCTTGGATAGCAAAGCAAAATTCTTTACTGGAACAGCGCAGCTTTGCTTCTACGATATTTTCCTCGATCACACGACGATAGCGCCCCCGTTCTTTGACAACCATTCCCAGACGTTCTAAAGCATCGAGAATCACTTGCAATTTTTCGCAGCTTTCGGGATCGTCTTCGCAGCCCAGTTTTTTTTCGAGAATTTTACCCGTAGCTAATTTATCATCACTAAGATGAGAGAGGAGTGTGGCGATCGAGAAGTCCATCTAACAATAATCCTTACTTACAAGACACTGACGGAATGGTGGACAATTAAGTTTAAATACTTAATAATGAGAAGGGGGATTTAAACCATTGACTCCAGAGATTATCTCTATCGGGGTAATTGCGATCGCTGGTGGTGACAGTGAAGGTAAACTGACCAAGTATCGAACACCCGAACTTGCCGAAGAGAATTATCGAAGCCTTCGTTAGTATAAGCCAATAGCAAACACCCGCAAACTTTTCGGCGATCGCTAGTCTTTCTGGCAGAAGTTCCAGCCTAGTAGAATCTTGTTACTGTAGGCAAGGCTAATTCTAGGACTGAAAATTTTATCTAATCTTTAATCTTAGCAAGAACTTGCTACATTTTTCCATAATTACGATAGAGTATTCTCATATAAGTACAAAAGAACTCGAAAAAGTCACCATGTTGCAAAAGTTACGCCAACGTTACCCCCAAGCATCCCTGATTAGTGAGTTAGTTCAAATCGATCACGGCAAGTATATTGTGAAAGCGATCGTCGAAATTGAGGGAAAAACGGTCGTTACAGGTTTAGCAGCGGCAGATACGGTGGAAATCGCCGAAGATAGAGCCAGAGAACGGGCTTTACTGCTTTTAGAGCCTGAAAGCACCCCCGATCTCCAGCTTGTGGAAAAAGTCAGCCCCAATAATATTTCTCTACCGGAAGATTTGCCTAAAACCGTCGCTAGTGCCAAAAAACTGCTTTTAGAGGCTGAAAACACCCCCGATCTCCAGCTTGTGGAAAAAGTCAGCCCCAATAATATTTCTCTACCGGAAGATTTGCCTAAACCCGTCGCTAGTGCCAAAAAATCGACTAAAACGGCTAAAGTCACTGAAATACCTCGTCCTGAAGCTAAAATTGAACCGGAATTACCCCAAGTTAAGGATATTCCCCCAGCCAAAATTGAACCGGAATTACCTCCTGTTGAGGAAATCTCTGTCCCAGAACCAGAGCCTTTATTATTAGAAACGGAACCTGATAATTACTCCTTATTATCAGAATTGCCAGAAGAAGCGAGTTTAACTGAAGAAGAACCCCCGGCACCGGAACCAGTTGTTGTTATTCCCGAAGAAATCGATTATTCAGTGCTTAAAACTAAAATTGATGTGGAGATGAAACGATTAGCTTGGACCACAGAAAAAGGTCGGGAATACCTGATTTCTAGCTATGGTAAAAAGTCACGTTTACTACTCACTAATGAGGAGTTACTAGAATTCTATAACTACTTATCAAGTTTAAGTACCTGAGTAATTATTAGTCAGCAGTTAGCTATCAGCTTATGATAGAAACCCATTAACTTGAGAGGGCATATCATATTTTCAAATCTATAAGTTGAGATTTCCCGATAGTAACTATATTCTAGAATCGGGGGATATTTCTAATTTTTTCACTCAATCACCACTTTTGCGGGTAGATCCCCCAAACCCAAGCCCGTTGGGGGGGGGATGCGACTGGACGGCCTGTGTACGCAGTTTCAGATATCCGTGACGTATTTTGACAAGATGATCATTCTGGCCTAATACATACTAGATTTTGGGGAAAGAATCGAGCATTTAAGAGTTGACTAATTTAAGAACTGTGGATATAATCTTAAACCAAAGACTGAGGGTTATTTTTCTATGAAGCGCATTGTCGGTTTAGATTCATTAAGAGCTATGGCTGCCCTCTGGGTAATGATAGGCCATGGTGCTGTACCACCAATTACTGCCGGCCATGATGAATCTTCGTTTTTTCCTTGGGCTTTTAATGGAATATACGGAGGCTCTTTTAGCGGTCCGGCTGCTGTTATTGTATTTTTCGTTATTTCTGGGTTTTGCGTACATTATCCATATTCCTGTCACAAAAAATTTAACTTGGGTGAATTTTTTGTGAGACGTTATCTGAGAATTCTGCTGCCTATGGCTGCGGCAATTTTAATTATTCGAGCAGTAGGATATATTCCTTGGGATAGTCCGAGGCTTCTTTCAGGCATTCCTGGATGGTCTCTAGTGGCTGAATTGATATACTATTCCTTGTACCCTCTTTTGGTTATTATTGGGCAACGGGTTAAATGGATTAATTTATTTTATATAACCTTTATCATCGGTATTTTCTTTGCCTTCACAGTTCCTATCAATAATATAAATTATCCAGCCTGGGGCTACCGAGGGGACTGGATTCTTGGATTGCCCTGTTGGCTCTTGGGCATTTTGCTGGCGGAATCTTTGAAAAATCCACTGCCTAACCCGACTTCTTCTAGTATTTGGACTTGGAGAATAGGAGCGATTATTCTAGGTTCTATTACCCGTAATTTGGCTTTTCAAAGGATTATTGGTAATCATCTGACACTAAATTTCTTCGCTATATACGTTTTCTTTTGGCTATTGCGTGAAATCAGTTATTACAATAAACAAGAGAATAAACCTCTAGCTTTTTTAGAATGGGCTGGACTATGGAGTTATTCTCTTTTTCTTATTCATCCTCTGGCTTTTTATCTATTCAAGTCAATGGAATTACCTAGTTTTGGTTATATGGTCGATTGGTTTCTGAAATTTAACTTTGTACTCCTTCTGAGCATTGCCTTTTATTTTGCTGTGGAAAAACCATCTCATCTGCTTTCCAGAAGGATTGGTCAAATGCTCACTATTAAGCCATCTCAATCTTAATCTGAACTTCAGTTTGTTTAAGGTGATTTTCTCATTACCTTCAGGAAATAATAGGGCTGACTTACTAATATCTCATCAGTATTTTCGGTTATATTCATGTTGCGGTTAATACACCTATATAATACCAGCTTGCCATCTAGACAAAGGTAAAGTTTATACTGGGTTTGTTAAACCAAACATGATATTATCCCTAGTTTCTCACCGCTTCTGTTTCCGCTTCTTTAGGAACAACAACTGGCACTCCGCTGACTGTTTCGATTTGATAAATAACGCGACTTAATTGGGAAGGACAACAGAGAGGATCCGTATCTTTATAGCGATTAAAAACCACAATAATTCGATCGCTATTTTGTAAAACAATTCTCTGGGATGCCCCATCAGTGCGGGAATCCATCGGTCGCGGGGAAAGAGTGCCAGCGAATTTACCATCGACAAAAACAAAGTCTTGATAACCCATCGGTCGGCACATTCCATCCACTCCACTCATGGCCGAAATAACGCTAGTTTTACCATAGGTTTGCACGGATCCGTACAGTAACCATCCTGCTTTATTAAGCGCTTGATCATTGGCAGTAATTGCCGGACGAACCTGTTCACGACACTGGTTATCGATCACGGTTTTAACGGGAGATTTGGGGATAGGGGCTTTGGCTTTATTCCAATTAGTTAACGGTCGATCAAACCAAGCTCGCGGAGTCTCTTTTTCTGGGGTTTGGCTAATAACTTCTAATAGCTTCCATGTTTCCGAATTTTGATTAGTAGCTGGATTGGAGACGGTTTCAACGCTAACTTTAATTTGATAGAAAAATCCAGGTTTATAATCAAATCCCTCGATACTATTGGCGAACAATCTCCAGTTTTCCTCTGGTTTTTCTCGCATCTGTAAACAGTCTTTGGTTGTGCCTTGGCTACAGGGTTGTTTCCTAGAATTGATATAAATTGTCTTTTCCGTGCGCGTGGTGGTCGGTGCGGGGGTAAAAGTGAGTATTCCTAAACCTTCGGGATTACGATAAAATAATTGTAAATCGCCTTTAGCTGTCACTTGGAATTGTTCCACTCCTTGCAAGGCAGCAAGATATTGATTTTCTTGTTTCATCTGCGGTTCCGGACAAGCTTTTTTCGTAGTAGCGATCGCTTGGTTAACCTTGAGCGTGCCATCATTGACTTGATAGCCGGTATTATACTGGTTGCATCCGGCCGAACCACTGAGGATATTTTTCTGGAAAGCGGCAGTAATTTCCGTTTCTTTCACCAAACTTCCGGCTGTCCAACCCCTTAGTTTCCATCGAGTTCCCTCCAAAGGGGAAGTATTAGCGATCGCCACTTTCCCCGCTAAAGCACAACTTAGGGCAATTGTCAAGAAAATTCCCGTTTTTTTGGCGTTCAAAATTGCTATTCTCCTCGTCAAAGCAACAATTGTATTATGGCGTGGGGTAATCGACTGAGTGGTTAGGATAATTTTTCGGATTTCTCTTTCTGACCATCCCGTGACGGATGAAGAGAGAACAAGTTCCCGCAAACCTTAACTTAGTCAGAAAGTCATCGTTGTCATTAGCTCTCCTGCAAAAATCAAAAATCTTCCGTTAGGTAAGGAGACGGTCGACTCCGAGACAGGAGGATAAAAAAGACAATAGACAACTATCCTATCCATAAAACCTGAGATTATGTCCAATTTATCGGAGCTTTTAGATATTTTGACCCGATAGCACCTCGATAACTTACTTTTGCAGGAGGTCTATTAATCACTTTTTGCCCTGTGAGGGCAAAAAGTTGACCCGGTTCACCTTAAGCAGTACAATAAAAACCTTGAATGACCCCTTAAACAAAAAAAACACCATGGCACAAGGACAAGGATTCGGATTCGGTCTCGGTAAGATTAAAGAACTACAAGACGCTTTCCAAAAAGCGCAACAGGTGCAACAAGGGGCCAAAGTTCTGCAAGAAGAACTGGAAACTATGGAAATTCCCGGCCAGAGTGAAAATGGCTTGGTGACAGTCTATCTCAGTGGCAACCAAGAACCCCGGGGTATTGAAATCGACCCTTCTCTCCTCTCCCAAGATCTGGAGATTGTGGCTGGGTCTATTCTAGAAGCCATGAAGGCGGCCTATGATGCCTCCACGGAAACCATGCGCAGCAAAATGGAAGAACTGACCATGGGTTTAAATATCTCCAATATGTAATCGCTTTTGACCGCAATGGTAAGATGGAAAGTTGGACTAACAAACAAGGAGGTTCAACTTTGCTGACTTTGGGTGTCAATATCGACCATGTGGCCACAATTCGCCAAGCGCGCCGTACCGTGGAACCGGATCCCGTGGCGGCGGCAGTTTTGGCCGAAATCGGTGGTGCTGATGGCATTACCGTTCACTTGCGCGAGGATCGTCGTCATATCCAGGATCGCGATGTGCGGATTCTCCGGCAAACGGTGCGGACTCATCTGAATCTGGAAATGGCCCCGACGGAGGAAATGATCGCCATTGCTCTCGATATTAAACCCGATTATGTCACCCTTGTCCCCGAAAAGCGCGAGGAAGTGACCACGGAAGGGGGGATCGATATGCTGGGCAGTTTTGACCGTTTTTGTCGGGTTGTCGAGGGCCTGCAATCGGCTAATATTCCCGTTAGTTGGTTTATTGATGCCGATTTTGCCCAAATTCAAGCGGCCGCTAATACGGGGGCGAAATTTATTGAACTCCACACCGGTCAATACGCCGAAGCACAACAGGAGAGCGATCGTCAAGCAGCATTAACAATTCTTAAAGAAGGTTGTGAATATGCTTCCTCTCTGGGTTTGCGGGTGAATGCTGGTCACGGTTTGACCTATTGGAATGTTTATCCCGTCGCCTGTTTGCCCAATATGGAAGAATTGAACATTGGTCACACAATTATCAGTCGTGCGGTTTTAGTCGGGTTGGAACGGGCTGTTAGGGAAATGAAATTGGCTATGCGTGGGCAATTGTAAAAGCCATCAGCTATCAGCTAATCTCCCGACTAACGAACAATTACACTGAAAAATTAAAGGAAAGATGATGACAACTTATTATTATTTGGTAGCCAGTCAAAAGTTTTTAGAAGAAGAAGCGATCGAAAAGGAAGTTTTGAAGGAAAGAATCAGGAATTATCAAGAAAAAGGTCAAGAAATTGATTTTTGGTTAATTGTCAACCCAGCTTTTTTAGATACTCCCGCTTTTGCCGATATCAAAAAGAAAACTCCCCAACCAGCAGCGGCAATTGTTTCTCTCAACCAACAGTTTATTACTTGGCTAAAATTGCGTCTAGAATACGTTATTACCGGACAGTTTGAGGCTCCTTCCGATAGTATTCCCGAACCTTTAAAATAACCCTTTTGGACTGTGGTAAGTAAGTGGTTCTAATTAAATAGAAGATAGATTTTGGGTTCGATCCCCCCTGCCCCCCTTAATAAGGGGGGTGCCGATAGGCGGGGGGATCCCCCTTGATAAGGGGGGTATCTGACGATTTTTAACACCTACCTACTTAGCTTGCTGTAACAAGGGAAAATTGCTAGTTTTTGTCTGTGGAAGAAAATACAGACGAGGCAATGATCACCAGCTGACTTTGCCTTGGAGCTTGTTAATTTTTCTCTTACCGATTCCCGATACTCGATCCAAATCTTCTAGGGAAGTAAAGGGTTTTTGTTGCCGGGCTGCGATAATTTTTTCGGCTAATTTGCCACTGATACCGGGTAAAGTATCTAATTCTTCTTTTGTGGCAGTGTTTAAATTAATTAAGCGATCGCTTTTAATTGTTACAGATTGGGGGCAGTTTTTTCTATCCTGTTCGATCCGATTTTTAATAGTTTCCGGCAGTCCTAATTTAGCGGTACGGTAAAGATATTGAAATTCTCGATCGAAATGAGCAGCAACAGTGGGATTATCGATAATAACTAAAGCTTCATCGTTTTGATGGTTAGCGGCTCTTGACCAATTATGAGAACCAGTGATCACAATTTTATCATCGATTAAACCGAATTTATGGTGTAATTTATCTCCCGGGGCTAGAGCGGGAACTCCTAGGGTATTAATTGGGTTTTGCCAAGGCTGATTATCTGGTTCATAACGACATTTATTACTGAGAGCAACTCCTAATAAATCTAATCCTTCGCTATAGTATCGGAAGGCAAAACTAGGATCAATTAAAGCTTTAATTTCTATCCCTTTTTGATGTCGTTGGGCGAGAATATTAGCTAAAGGCTGTTCCGTAAAGACAAACAGGGCTAAATTCACGGATTTTTTAGCTTTATTTAAAGTTTCACCGATCAGACCATTGCTAGTAATTGCCCAGGGATAAGTGATAGAATCGGGGGAAAATTTGACCGTCAGACTACTATTACCGATAGTAATTGTTTGTGGTTTTCTGTGGGGTTTATCTAAGCCAAATTTAGGTTGATCTTCCCTTCCCCACATCAGATTAAATTCTCTTTGAAAAACTCTAGCTAGTGGGGGATTAGTAATTACTAATAAGTGATTGGCATTCCCGACAGTTTTGGGATTAGAAAAGTCTCCATGAATATCACTTAAGGTATAGTTAGCTGAACTGATTAAAGTAGTGTGATTATCAATAACCATGAATTTATGGTGCATTAAACCGCTACCTTTTGAGCGATCTGCACTATCATCAATTAGGGGAATACCAGCTTTTTTGAGGATAGTAATTGCATCTCTTTGGGCGATTTCCTCTGCACTTAATTTACCATCTCGATTTAGATCAACTAAATCAAAAAGGTTTTGATAACGTTCCTGTTCTCGATCGCTTGATTGTTCTCGGTTTTTGGCTAAACTATTAATAGGTTGATTGTAAATATTTTCGAGGATAACCCTAACTTTAATTCCCTGCTGCTGACGAGCAACTAAAGCTTGAGCAATGGCGGGTAAACGTAACTCTTGCACCGCTAGATCGATCGAACTTTTGGCCGAGTTGATATTATCAATAATAACCTGTTCTAAATTATCCCCTGGGCGATTAATTTGGCGATAGGGATCGGTATAATTTGAACCCTGGGCTTGATTATAATTAAAATAGACTTGAATATATTGATCTTGGGGCAAGGGTTGGGGACGATTTTGGATAACATTCAGAGAATGACAGCCACCCAAAAGAAAAACTGTTCCTAACAAAAATCCTAACTGTCTCATGGGCTGAATTTTTTTAAATCTCAATTTATCTATTACCATTTTTGTCCACATAATTATCATTATCCTAGAATTCAGGAGGAGTCAGGAGAGAATTTTTACCTAAGGAGGTTCTCGGAAATCGGTATGTACCAAATTGATTATAATCAATCCTGATTCTAGATTGAAGACGATAACTTTGTCCTTGATTGCTTAAATCGCTGACCAAAGATCTGACATCTAGTCAGTGAATTTTGTTATAATCTGGGGAACAATAGCACTGTTCTTCTAGATCTGGGTTTTACCATGACTGAACTTTTACCCCAATGCAGTAATCTGGCTGGTAATGTTAACAGTATAATTGAACTATTCAAAGGCGAATCCTCTCTCCGCAATCAACAGGATACCAGCAAGATAGAAATTGCCCTACAAAAAGCCATTTCTCCCAAATTTGAAATCGTTTTCGCCGGTGCTTTTAGTGCCGGGAAATCAATGTTAATCAATGCACTTTTAGAGCGAGAATTGCTGTATAGTGCCGAAGGACACGCAACGGGTACAGAATGTTATATTGAGTACGCAGAAGCTGATGAGGAAAGAGTGGTTTTAACCTTTCTCAGCGAAGTAGAAATTCGTACTTTAGTCGATACCGTCTGTCAAAATCTGCAATTAACCAATCCCAATAACATTAATTCCCCGGAATACTGTAGTCAGTTAAACCAATACTGTCAAAAAATTATCGAACAGGAAGGAGGAGAAGGCAAATCCGAGCGAGCTAAACAAGCTCAGGGTTTAAAATTATTAATTGAAGGATTTACTCAAAATCGTGAGCGGATCCATACGCTGCATAATGCCACCTATTCCATGGAACAATTTCACTTTTCTAATTTAGCAGAAGCGGCCAGTTTTGCCCGTCGTGGTAGCAATAGCGCCGTCTTAAAACGTCTAGAATATTACTGTCATCATCCTCTCCTTAAAGATGGTAACGTTTTGGTAGATTTGCCCGGAATTGATGCCCCAGTTAAAAAAGATGCCGCTTTAGCCTATCGTAAAATAGAGCATCCTGATACTTCGGCAGTGGTTTGTGTTTTAAAGGCTGCTTCTGCGGGAGAATTAGCCACAGAAGAAACGGAATTACTCGAAAAAATTCGCTCTAATGCTGGTATTCGTGATCGAGTTTTTTATGTTTTTAACCGCATTGATGAAACCTGGTACGCAGCCCAACTAAAACAGCGTTTAGAAAACCTGATTCAAACGCAATTTCGTGATAGTTACCGCCTCTACAAAACCAGCGGACTTTTAGGGTTTTATGGGTATCAGGTGAAAAATCAAACCAATATTAATCAGCGTTATGGTTTAGATTCTATCTTTGCCGAAAGTGTGAAAAATTTAGGAGGAGAAGAAGAAACCCCGCAATTTGTCAGCGAGTTTAATAACTATTGTGCCAATTCCGGTAAATTACTAGCAACTCCCTTTAAAGTTTCCATCCACGGTTATGAAACTCCTAATAAAAATTACTTCCGAGTTTTAAGCGAGTGGGGAACTCCTTTACTAGAGCAGTTAATTGCTGATAGCGGTATCGAAGAATTTCGCACGGCAATTACTCGTTATCTCACGGAGGAAAAGCGTCCGCAATTGTTTGCTAATTTAGCCGATGATTTACAATCTCTCTGCATCACTCTCAAAAATCATTATCAAGGGATTTATAGTGATTTAGAAAGTCAACCACGAGAAATTGAGGCGATGAAAGCTCTGGAGTTAAATCACCTCAATCAAGAGTTAAAGGAAGTGGGAGAGAAATTAACTAAACATATCGATGGTTATGTCAATACTATCGTGGTTAATAGCGATGAAAACTTTGAGGAAGACTTTAAGAAACTGAAAGCGAGAATGGTATCAAGATTGGATGAGTTATTAAATACTTTTTCTGTTAAAAATGCTTACTCGCAAGCGACTTTAACCCATCCTCGCAATGCTACAGCACCTTTATTAGCAGTATTAGTAGAAGCTTTTTATTATCTGTCTAACCAGCTAGAAGATGTGTTAATTGAGGAGTCAACCAGTTTAATTAGTCGCTTTTGTCAGCGTCTTTTAGATGCGGTAAGACAAGGTGATTATTATCGACAAATTTATCGATTATTAGGCAATGATGGCCACCTAGAAAGTCAGCTAAAACAGCTAGAATTGCAGTTAATTAATGCCTTGATTTCCGAAGCAAAAACTGAGTGTGATCGCTATGTACGAGAAAATCATAATTTTTACAACGAAGGCACTTTTTCGATCTTTCAATTTCGGCAAACTGTCCAACAAACTGCCCAAGGTTATGACTGTGAAAGTATTCTTGCTGCCGAACCTGCTATCCGTCAATTACTTAAGTTAGATTTTGAGCCAAAAGTATCAGCAACAATTCATAAAAACTTCCGCCAAACCGTTAATAATACTCTGAAAAATCAATTGATACCAATGGCAAAAAAACAAGCGGATACTATTCTACAACAGTTCAATCAAGCTCGTTCTTATCTAGAACAAACTTTAGAACAGGAAGCGGCGGAAAAAATTGCTAATAATGCCCATAAACAAGAAGAAATTAACCAAAAAATTGATGATTATAACCAAGCGATAAAATCTCTCAATACTTGTTTAACTGCTATGGGTTTACAGAAAAATCATTTACCTGTAATTGGTGAACAAGAATTAGAGATTGTCCCTGAAGTTGTTAATCACTCCAGCAATTAATATGGGGAAATTATCGGCATGAAGCGCCAATTCAGACTTGAATTGGCCTTGTCTTTGAGTAAACAATGCAAGTTATAACCGTGCCAAGTATATTTTAAGACTAAACCAGTTCACCGCTTTCTTGTAAAGAGTGGAGACGTTGATAGATTCCCTGCTGATTTAATAATTGATCATGGCTACCGATCTCGACAATGCGACCATTATCTAAGACGACAATTTGATCAGCTTCTCGAACGGTACTAAGACGGTGGGCAATAATAATCGTGGTGCGAGTGCCTAAAATGGATTTCATGGCTAGTTGAATGGCTCTTTCTGACTCATAATCTAAGCTAGAAGTGGCCTCATCAAAAACTAACACATCTGGATCAACAATTAACGCCCTAGCAATTCCTAAACGCTGTCTTTGTCCCCCCGAAAGACGCACGCCCCTTTCCCCTACAATAGTGGAATAACCATTAGGTAATTCCTGAATAAATTCATCGACACGGGCAATTTTACAGGCTTCTTCTACCTTCTCGAAGCTAATATTAGGATTACCGTAGGTGAGATTTTCTAACACCGTACCATTAAACACATCTACTTCTTGATGGACAATCGCTAACCGTCGCCGATACCAAGTCACATCCAAGGGACGAATATCCTCGCCATCTATCAGAATTTGCCCTTGACTCGGTTCAAAATAGCGGAAAAGTAACTTAACTAAAGTGGATTTTCCTGAACCAGATCTTCCCACTAATGCCACGGTTTGATAGGGTTCAATCAGGAGATTAATATCCTTGAGAATGGTTCTTTCAGGACTATAGCCAAAGCTGAGATTACTTAATTCTACTTTCCCCGTAAAACGATAGGGATTATGTTGGGCATGATCGGCTAAAAGACTACCAGCATCAGTACCACTGGGCAAGCTGATAAATTCGTGTAAACGTGCCATAGAAGCATAGCGACGGGCAAAAGTTTCTGCCATTTGAGATAGGGGGTCTAATTCCGCATAGGCCATACTAGCGAGGGTATAGGTGGTGATAAAATGCCCGATCGAGATTTTCTGTTGAACGGTGGCTAGGAGAGTAAAGAAAAATACTCCAAATAAACTAGCTTGGACGAGGGTTTTTTCCCAAGTAATTAAGTCCACATAACCCTTATGAATGCGATAGATAACGTAGGTAAATTCTCTCTCTAAACGCTGTTTCTGACGATATAATTCCTGTCCTTCTGTGGCAAAAGCTTTGACAGTTTTGATATTAGTAATAATCTCAGAATTGCGACTTTGGGTATTTTCGATGTGCCGATCGAGAATTCTTTCTTTTTGCATTAAATCTTTTAAATCTCTGACAATAAAAGCTAGAATTAATACAAAAGAAATGACAAAAGCAAGGGCGATCTGCCATTGAATTACCCAAATAACAATAAAAATACCGAAAACTCTAAACAGTTTTGGGATCATCATTCCCGCCACTTCGGGATAAGTCCAAGTATGATTTTCTATCCCTTTGGCGATCCGGTTAGCGATGCGTCCCGGATTATTTTCATCATAAAAAGATAGGGGTAAGGTGAGAATTTTGGCAATAATTTTTCTGAGATGATCTCGTCGCGCTCTTAAGGATATTTCCCAGTGAAACCATACACCCACCCAAGGCTGAATTGGTGCTTTAATTACCGTGGTTAGGAAAATTAAGCCTAATAATACCGCCAAACTAACCCACTTTTCCGAGGCAAAGGGAGTTAAAATCATCGTGCGATTAACTAAAGATTGCACGAATCCATCTAAAGGTTGATCAGAAAGAACATTAAGAATCTGTCCGACAGCGTAGGGAACCATCAGATCGATAATTTCAAAGACACTGGAGGCAGCAATGCTCAAAAAGGCGGCTTTTTGATAATTGCGATAGTAACTGATAATATCGCGTAAGGAAGCCATAACATCAAGTAAATTGCCAATTTTTAACTTCTATCTGCTAACTGCTAACTGAAGAGACTGACGGCACTTTTAGGATTGTTTTTCTGGATTTACTATTATACTACAATACTACAAAAATCTGCCGAACTAGAAATTTCTAGGACAAAAGCCTTGTCATAGTCTTGTATTCTCGATCAGCTATTAGTCAGGAGATGATGCCGGATCAGCTTGTATTTCATACTTGGCAGAAGTACCAGATATCATTTATCTGAAATTTCGGCGAATATTATCACAAAAATTAATAAATTTCTGAAAGGTTTTTAAGTGTTCAGTTTTATCGATACGCTTTTTTAATTCATTAAGATAGTATTGTTCTTGAGCTTCCCCAGGGAATTTTTTAGAATAAGACAAACGTTTAGCTTCAAAAATAGACTTTAGATAAGCAAAATGAAAATCGGCATGATTTCTGCAATTAAATCTACCCATTAGTTCGGGATCATTTTCGTAAACATCATAGGGTTGAACATAATCAGCTAAAAGTCTCTGTAAAGGTTGTTTAGAATTAAATATTGTACGATTGCCTAGTAGCCATGTTTCAATACATCGATTTTGAATGATTATCACGATTTCAAGTTGTGCGGGAATAGTAATATGTTTGGTGATAAAGTCATTAACATATTGTTCTCTTTCTTCGACAGTATCCTCATCAGCATCGAGACAGATGACTAGATAGTTATATTTGGATACTTCTTGAATTTTATCGATGGCGTTAGGAATTCCATCATTAAGTATCGAGGGGTAGCCATTACCACTAATCAGAAAGTAATTGTTGTGATTGACTTGATCGTAAAAATCAACTCGCTTAAATTCGGGAATAAGATAAGTTAACCAGGCAGTATAAAGCTTTTTTTCGGTACTTCTTCCTTCAACTAAAAAATAAATATTCATCGATTAACTAATTCCTTGGGGAAATTCTTCTAAGACATTGATAAGATCAATAAAGGCTTTTTGTCGAGTTTTAGAAATATGAAAATCAGCCGCATTGTGTACCTGAATTACTCCTCCTTTACGAGTGACTATTTTCCAATAGGCAGGACTGATATTATTAATTATATAGGGATGATGACTGGTAATAATAAACTGTAAATCTCGATAATTAACTAATAAATCTTCTGTTAAAGTGTCCAAACAGTTAACCCCCAAACTATTTTCAAATTCATCGATTAATATAACGCTGCCATCAGGAGATAATTCGAGCGTTGCTAAGAACATCAGGCTTTTTATCATTCCAGAGGAGATATTTGGTTCTAAAATCCAGACATGAGAGTTTTTTTCTTTTATTTGTATGCAAGGTGAGTTTTTAAGTAAACCAATTCTAGTTAATGAAACAAGCAGATCACCTAGTTCGGATGGCTCTAAAGATTCTATTTTTAAATCTTCAACTTGAGGGAAAATATCTAAAAACTTTCTCTTTATTATCTCGAACGTATCGGGATATTTTTGATAAGTTATTAGTAGTTTGTCGGAAATACGAAGTTGACTCGATTGTAATTCATAGAGAGAGTTATATTCGGTATATTCGTAGTTTCTAAGGAATTTATCAAATGTTGAATATGAGATATTAAACTTAAGTGGATTGAAAATCATTTTGTTAAATTCCTGTCGAACAGGGAAAACATCTTCTTCTTGATTGAAAAGCTCTATACAGCTTAAATAAGATGGTAGTTTTGGTGTCTTTGAATTTTTAAACTCAATTACCTCTTGGTTTCTTGCGATCAAAACCTCTTGATCTTTTAAAAGAGTTTCACTAATTATACTAACCTTATTTTCGCCGTCATTACTATTGACTTCATCTTCATCGTTTTTGATGGGAGAACGGGCTTTTTTAACCTCAAATTCACCCAACCAATGATAACGAACATGATCATTAGTTAAAAATTCTACATCCCATTTTACACCATTTACCGATGCACCGTTAGTGATTCTTTTTAAATTACTAATAGCCTTTAAAATCGAGGTTTTTCCTGCACCTGAGATACCAACTAATAAATTCAAATCTGGAAAAAACTCGCAAGAATCTATACTTAATCCAGAGGCTAAATCTTGATAGGATAATCTCAAAAGTTTCATAATAATTTCCCTCTGCTAAAACTAAAAAGGGTGAGGATTGACTCACCCCAAGATTTTACTGAGGATCGAGTTTTAGGACTGCCATAAATGCCTCTTGCGGGACATCAACAGTTCCGATCGCTTTCATCCGTTTCTTCCCTTTTGCTTGCTTGTCTAACAGCTTTTTCTTGCGGCTAATATCACCACCATAACACTTAGCTAAGACATCCTTTCTTAAAGCAGGAATATGTTCACTAGCGATGATTTTAGAACCAATAGCTGCTTGAATGGGAACCTTAAATTGATGCCGGGGAATCAATTCTTTTAACTTTTCAGTTAAAGCGCGACCAACATAATAAGCTTTATCCCGGTGAACGATCATCGCTAAAGCATCAACGGGATCACCATTGACCATAATATCTAATTTAACTAGCTCATTTTCCCGATAGCCAATTAATTGATATTCCATACTAGCATAACCGCGCGATCGAGATTTTAATTGATCAAAAAAGTCTGTCACCACTTCTGCTAAAGGTAACTCATAAATCAAAGCGGTGCGAGTTTTAGTAAAATAACGCATATCCTTGAAAACTCCCCGACGACTTTGACATAATTCCATCAAAGCGCCTACATAGGTTTCCGGAGTAATCATTTCCACTTGGATATAAGGTTCCTCAATTTTTTCCCGTTTTTGTGGGGAAGGTAACAAACTAGGGTTATCCACTTCGACAATTTCCCCATCGGTGGTAGTTACCCGATAAACTACCGAGGGAGCAGTGGTAATTAAATCTAAGTTATATTCCCTTTCTAGTCTTTCCTGGACGATTTCCATGTGTAGCAATCCCAAGAAACCGCAACGGAAACCAAAACCCATGGCGCTAGAAGTTTCCGGTTCGTAGGATAGAGCTGCATCGTTTAATTTTAACTTTTCTAGGGCATCTTTGAGATCGGCATACTGATCAGCATCGGTGGGGAATAATCCGCAGAAAACCATCGGTTTTGCTTCCGTATAACCGGGTAAAGGCTCTTGTGCTGGTTTAGCGGTTAGAGTAATCGTATCACCCACCCGGGCATCAGCAACAGTTTTAATCGCGGCTGCCAGATAACCCACTTCTCCCGCGTGCAGTTCATTTACCTGTACCTGTTGCGGTGATAAAATTCCCAATTCATCGATCACAAATTCTTTACCAGAAGCCATAAAACGAATTTTATCGCCCTTTTTCACCCGACCATCCATGACGCGGAAATAGACAATTACTCCTCGATAAGCGTCATAATAACTATCAAAAATTAAAGCTCGGAAGGGTTCTTCGAGGGTATCTTGGGGAGGGGGAACTAATTGGACGATCGACTCTAGAATATCATTAATACCGATCCCGGCCTTAGCCGAGGCCCGAATCGCCTCACTACAGTCTAAACCCACCACTTCCTCGATTTCCGCCGCGACCCGTTCCGGTTCGGCACTGGGTAGGTCAATTTTGTTTAAAACTGGGATAATTTCGAGGTTATTTTCCAGCGCTAGGTAAACATTGGCTAAAGTTTGCGCCTCCACGCCTTGAGACGCATCCACAACTAATAAAGCTCCCTCGCACGCCGCTAGAGACCGAGAAACCTCGTAGGAAAAATCCACATGGCCGGGGGTATCAATCAGGTTGAGAACGTATTTTTGACCATCCTTAGCGGTATAATCCATGCGTGCCGCTTGTAACTTGATGGTGATACCTCGTTCCCGTTCCAAGTCCATATTATCGAGAAATTGTTCTTTCATCTCCCGTTGGGCTACGGTTCCCGTAATTTGCAGGAGGCGATCGGCGAGAGTTGATTTACCATGATCGATATGAGCGATGATGGAAAAATTGCGAATGCGAGAAACGGGAACGTCAGTCATCGTGGTTCACTGCTGGCAAAAGTCAGGGGTTTATAAAATTTTAGATTCCTTAACTCATTGTAAAGGTAAAGTCTCTAAGGCTGGAGCAAAAGTGAAAAGTAAAAGGTAAAAAAAGCTAAACTGCAATTATAGTCAGGGTTTCGGACTTGGCTTTCCCTCTCGGCATCCACAGGAAACTATGGTAGGCTTGATTATGCTGACAAAATCAGGCAAAGGGCAATGGCTAAGGGAAAGATGTATGATTTGTCCAAATCGGATTACTATAGATAAACTCTTGGATGAGAATCCTCGACTGACGGGTAGAATGATAGATAGCAATCATTAATAGAGCTTATGAACGACAATGCTACACCGACTCAGCGCACGGCGGAGAAAGTTGAAATCGCTATTCACCTTGACTCGGAAGTTTTAGACCAGATTAAACACCTGACTAACGATCCTAGTCGCATTATCGAAACAGCGATTAAACAGTGGCTAAGAGGAGAGAGACAACCGGATGAGGACTTAACCCGTCATCTTCGACGCAATCCCCCCGTACCACCCAAAGGGGAATGGAATGACTAAGATTTTTCAGTCTCTAATAGGTTATTTCCCGACGGAGAGACTGAAATATTTTCTTAGGTCAACTATTGATGGTAATTGAGATTTTTTCCCCAACTAAGCTGGTCATACTAAATTCGTTGAGTATAGGCTACATATCAGGACAGGCAAAAGGGGGAATAGATAATCAGTTTTTAATAAACGGATTTAGGATCATTTTGCTTGGGTACTGACAGGAGGAACAAAACTGATGCAGATAGAAATTCAAGGAGCCGATGCTATCAAAGTTGCTCAGGATATCGTCGAGATGGAAGGGGTGCAAGGCAGCTACGAAGTAGAGTGTAGGGTGCGTTAGGCGGCTACTAATTTGGATAATAAAATAAGACTAACAATCCGCCGTAACGCACCAATTCTATTACTATTAATTAAACATAATAAATTACATTGAATTTACCTGTGTATCATCCCCTGTAGAATTAAGTAGGGAGACACAATTATTTGTAGGATGGGTTAGCAGTGGCGTAACATGAGCGGGCGTTGGGTTTCATGCTTCAACCCAACCTACGTTCTACTAATTAAACATAATAAATTACATTTAATTTACCTGTGTATCATCCCCTGTAGAATTATCTGGCAATTTATCGATTAAATTTCTGGCTTTTTGTTTAATGTTTTTTATTTCCATAATGGTTTCCAAAATGACTCCTGACAGTTTACATTATAGCAAGATAGGATCTTAGAAATGGTGTATTTCAAAACCACCGCTAACGCTCAGAATATCCAAAAAGGCTTTTCCCTCTCGATGTCCTCAACGAAACCTCAACCCGTGATTGGTGTTATTTGGTGGATAAATGCTGTTATTGGCATGGAGAGGGTTGAGGGCGGGTAGTAAAACTGTAGCATATAAGGTATTGGGTTAGCAATCAAGCTATAATTAGCCAATGAACAAAAAACAGCGAAAAACCTATAAAGAACTAAAAAGATACCAAATTAAAGCTCTTCGTGAATTTTTAATTAAAGCAGGAGTAAATTAATGCAATACAAAGGCTATGAAGCTGTGATTGAACAGGATGAAAACGATCGCTTATTTTTTGGTCGTGTCATCAACATAGAAGATATTATCGTTTTTGATGGTCTTTCCGTTGATGAACTAGAACAAGCTTTTAAAACCGTCATTGAACAATACTTAACGGATTGCCAAACCCTGAATAAAAACCCTAATCAACCGACTTATTCCTTATCTTCCCATGGGCGGTGAATAGATAGCTTTATGAGAAAAAGGAAGAGGAGTCAAGCTTACAGCCCAGAGCAATATATTTACTCTCGTCACCGCTTAATTCACACGCAGCAGCACAGAAACTTGCTCAACATTCATTGCTGTATGTAACAATACAGGAGGAGTTTATCTCAGGAGTTCCACAGTGATTAGAGAGCTAGACCGTATTACTGTTAATCCACAAATATGTCTTGGACAGCCAACGATTCGAGGAATGCGTATCACTGTAGGATTTGTTCTGAAACTGTTGGCTAGTCAGTTATCTATTCAGGAAATCTTAGAGGCTTATCCAGAGTTAGAAGAGGAAGATATTCGTCAGGCTCTTAATTATGCAGCTTGGGCTGTATCCGATTATATCGTTAGCTTCACTTCAGCAGCCGTAACGCACCGCTAACTTTAATGATAGTGGGTTATATAATTTAAAATTCTGAGGTAAATCATGCAACTAAAACTAACAAAAATATTCCAGAAAGTTCCCGAAGGCTATATTGGTTTTGTCGAAGAATTGCCAGGAGCTAATACTCAAGGAGAGACTCTAGAAGAAACTAGAAGCAATTTAGAAGAAGCAATTGAGCTAGTTTTAGAAGCTAATCGTATGTTAGCTGAAGAGCAACTGCAAGGACAAGAAGTGATTCGAGAGTCTGTTACTTTCTGGGCTGCATGAAACGCATAAACTTAATTCGTCATTTAGAAAATTATGGCTGTGAATTCTTAAGAGAAGGCGGCAATCATACGATTTATGTAAATCGTGTCCATCAGAAATCTTCAGCTATTCCGCGCCATCGTGAAATCAATGAATTCTTGACGCGAAAAATTTGTCGAGATTTACAAATACCAGAACCATGAGTGCGACTCCTGTTAAGCTGCTGTAGAGTGTAGGGTGCGTGTTTGCGGTTACTAATTTGGATAATAAAATAAAACTAACAATCCGCCGTAACGCACCAATTCTATTACTATTAATTAAACATAATAAATTACATTTAATTTACCTGTGTATCATCCCCTGTAGAATTTCTGGCAATTTGTCGATTAAAATTCTTGATTTTTGTTTAATATTTTTTATTTCCATGATGGTTTCTAAAATGACTCCTGACAATGGATAATTATCAACTATTCATTATTAATTAAAAGGGCGATCGCAAAATTACGCCTTCTTAAAAAAGAGATTAAACACCTTAAGCAAAACCCAAAGGTTGAAACTGAACATCATTGATAATTTTAACCGTTTCCCCCGACTGCTTAATCACAAACAAGCCGCGCCGATAAGCATAGACATCTATCCCCTGATCAATTTCAATTCCTGCCACTGCCCCATAAACCCGAAACTCTCGAAATTGGGGGAAAGCAACCTTAAATCGCTGTAATCGGCTGACAAAATCATCTACATCATCCCTCGACAGTCGAGATTTACATTCCACAGCCACCAACTCGCTCCCATTCACCGCCACAATATCAATCTCCATTGCCGCCCCAGGACGCTTACTTTTCAAGCGACTCATCGTTTGGGTGACATCAATGCCCCGTTCCTGAAATAAACGCACAACCGCAGGCTCTACCATTTCTTCAACGAATCTGCCCCAGCGCGTTGTTAGGTTATTAACGGCTTTGGTCGTTTCTTGTACCTGTTTTTTTAATTCTTCCATCGTGCGATTAGCTTCCTCTCTGCGGCGATCAGCTTCGACACTGCGGCGATCAGCTTCGACACTGCGGCGATCAGCTTCCTTTTGAAACTCGGCAAATTGGGCCTCAGTTCTTTCAAATAACTTGTAAATATCGGCGATCGTTACAGCGTCTGACATAGGAAGATTCTTCAAGCTTGAGGAGTCTAGTCCCATTCTAGCGACTTGGCCCAGAAAAAATCCCTAGCTTCTCATCCGTGTTTTTTCAATCAATTATTGACTATCAACTAATCAGCGATCGCAGTTCAAGGGGAAGGGGGTCAAAGGTCAAAAGGCGATCGCGTTTTTAATGGATAATAGGCAATTGACAATGGATAATTATCAACTATAGCTCCTGCGTCCATGGGCTACTATTTTGATCATCAGGAAGAAATCAACCTGGAAATCACCCAAGAATGGGATCAGATACAAGTTACCATAACGCGAATAGCTAAATCATCTTTTTACACCGGGATGAAAGAAGTGACTTTTCCCCCCTTCCCCCGAATGTACCCCGTAACTGATATAAGTAGAGATGTAGGTCTATAACCAAAATTGCCGCATCAGTTCGGTTAGGTGACTGTTTTTCGCTTGTCTAGGAGGGTAGATATGCTCAACGAATTAATTTATGAAGGATTAGGTTTAAGTGCTGTTTTCGGAGGACTATTCCTCTGGTCGCGCTCTGGTCTCGTCAGCAAAAATACCGCCCTTTTAGCTGCACAAGCGCAATTACAGCAAAGTAACTCAGATTTGTTGGTTCAAGTCAAGGGTTTAGACGTGGCGCAATCAGATTTAAAAGACGAAAATCAGCAGCTGCACGCCAAAATCATTCATATAGAACAACATTCCGCCCAATTACAGCACAAAGCTACGGATTTAGAAAATTCTCTCCAGTCCCTCCAGCAAGCTGTCCAGATAGGTGAGAGTGAAATCGAACAACTGAAAACCACCGCTAAGGACATAGAAGCGGAGAAAGCTGGTTTGATGGAGCAGTTAGAGGCAGAAAAAGCCCAAATTACTAGCCTAGAGGCACAGATTCAAACTTTAGAGCAGCAAAAAGGTGAAATTAACCGTCAATTTGATTTGACCAAAAAACAGACCACCTCTCTCTCTAGTCAAATTCAGACCCTAGAAAAGGATAAAGCTCTCTTACAGCAAGAGCTAGAAAAAGCCGAGGAATTAAAGGCGAAAGTGGCCGATTTAGAACATAAAAACCAAGAATTAAGCGATTTAGCCGCCCAAATTCCCAGCTTGCAAGGTCAAATTCAAACCCTAGAACAGAATCTAGCTCACCAAACAGAACAGTATGAGCAAGGACAGCAGGAAATAGCCAGCTTACAGGGTCAAATTACCGGGTTAGAACAGGAAAAAAAGTCTCTCAGCGAAGATTTAGCCGCAAGTCAAACTCGATCGCTCTCTTTAGGGCAAGAATGCGACAATTTAACTATAAAACTCCAAGAAACCGTCGCTCAAGTGGCGGCTATAACCGACGAAAAGGACAGTCTCGGCGCTCGTCTCGAAGCAGCTAAACTGGAGTTACAAGCTTTAGCAGCCCAGAAAGGGGAATTATCGGCAGAATTAACCACTGCTGCCGAAAAAATTGCTGATTTACAAGGGCAATTACAGGAATTAACCCAGTTACCCCAACAATTGGCTGATTCTCAGGCAAAAATTGCTGATTTAGAAGGGGAATTACAGGAATTAACCCAGTTACCCCAACAATTGGCTGATTCTCAGGCAAAAATTGCTGATTTAGAAGGGGAATTACAGGAGTTAACCCAGTTACCGCAACAGCTAGAAACCTATCGGGAAAACGTTTCTAATTTAGAGATTCAACTACACCAATTAAGTGCCGAAAAAGACCAATTAGAAACCACAACTTCCCGTCATATCGAGGAATTAAGCCAACAAAATCGCCAACTAACTCAAGATTTAGAAGTCCAAAAAACGGCAGCTAAAGCTTTAGAAAAGGAAAAAATTAAGTTTGAGGGTGAGTTAACAACTAAGCAAGCAGAAATCGCCGCTTTAGAGGTTCAAATTCAAAACCTACAGCAAGAAAGAGACGATTTCTCTCGACAAACTGCCCCTATTACTACTAATGAACCAGAAACAATTATTAGCGAGACTCCAGTAGTAGAAGAACCGGAAACCCCCCCGGTGATTGCCAAGGAAACTCTGGTAGTAGCAGCAGAAAAAATCCCGGTTGCCGATACGATTTTAGAAGTGCAACCCGCAGCAAAGATAGTCCAGACGAGTCAAGAATCCGCAGAAAATCCCCTAAGGGGAAAAAGCCTAGTTATACTAGGAACCTTCAGCAAAATCAGTCGCGAAAAAGCGAAATCATTGATTATTAATGTCGGTGGTACTGTTACCGGTTCCCCCAGTGCGAATACTGATTATATTCTCCTCGGTAAAGCTCCCGGTGAGAAACTCAAAAAGGCTCAAAAATTAGGCATTAAAACCCTTTCAGAAGCCCAATTTCTGCAAATGGTAGAATCCTAAAACAGTTATCAGTTATCAGTTATCAGTTATCAGTTATCAGTTATCAGATTTGAGTTAACTGTTCACTGAAAATACACCCCACTTTATAATTCATAATTCATAATTCATAATTCATAATTCCCTTTCCCTTGATTACCAAAATTATGAGTCAAAAAATTGCCTTTTTAGGATTAGGAGTGATGGGAGCGCCGATGACGGCTAATCTTGTCCGTCGAGGTTTTGCGGTTAATGCTTGGAATCGTACCCCAGAGGCGCCGGGGATAACCATTGCCGGGGCAGCTGGTGCGAACATTTGTTCTAGTATGGCCGCCGCCGTCAGGGATGCCGAGATTGTCTTTACCTGCGTCGGGGATGTGCCTGACGTGGAAGCGGTGATTTTAGGACCAGGGGGTGTCGTGGAATCGGCAGCGGTGGGAACTCTGGTGGTGGATATGAGTACCATTGGCTCTCAAGCCGCTAGGATGATTGGTAAAAAGCTAGAGGAAAATAATCTCCGTTTTCTCGATGCTCCCGTCTCTGGTGGCGATATTGGGGCGAAAAACGGCACTTTAACTATTATGGTGGGGGGGAAAGAAGCGGATTTTCAGACTTGTTTACCCTGTTTTCAAGCCATGGGCAAAACTATTCGCTGGTGTGGCGAAATCGGCAACGGACAAGCGGTAAAACTCTGTAATCAAGTCTTGGGGGCAGTTCACATGGTGGCGCTGTGTGAGGCTCTAAAAATGGCAAAAATTCAAGGATTAGACCCCAATTTAGTCATAGAAGTCTGTAAAACGGGGGCGGCAGGTTCTTGGGCGTTGGAAAATTTGGGACCAAAAATCCTCGCCCAAGATTTACAGCCGGCTTTTATGATTGAACATATCTTAAAAGATTTGCGATTAGTCAAAGAAACTGCCCAGACAGCCGGGGAAATTCTGCCCGGGACAGATTTAGCAGAAGCTTTATTTAAAGTAGTAGCAGAATTGGACGAAGGTAAGGGAATTAAACAGGGAACCCAAGCGATGATTCGTGCCTACGATTAAGCATTTTGTTGGCAATAAATATCATCGGTACGGGCAGCCATGATAAAGTCATTTTGATGTAATCCGCCCACGTCATGGGTCCACCAAGAAACGGTAACTTTACCCCATTCTGTCAATAAAGCCGGGTGATGGCCTTCTTTTTCCGCTGCCTCTCCCACGGCATTAGTAAAGGCGATTGCCCCTTGGAAATTGGCAAATTTATAGAGTTTTTGCAGACGGGGAATCCCCTCGTATTCTAAGAGATTCCAATCGGGAATTTTAGCCTGTAAAGCGGTAATTTCCTCGGCAGTGATAGGAGAAGAACCCGATTGATAAGGTTGACATTTTTGTTGAGCAAGTTCGGTCATAGGGGTATCAATTAAGATTTTTTAAGTAAGTAGTTATAATTAAATTGAAGATAGATTTTGCCTCTGATCCCCCCTGCCCCCCCCTAATAAGGGGGGTGCCGATAGGCGGGGGGATCCCCCCTGCCCCCCCTAATAAGGGGGGTATCTGACAACTTTTAACACCTACCTACTTACCTCTATTATAGAGGAAAATCCCCCAGAGAAATTTTTTATTCTTCCTCTGACTCTGGAGAACTTACCCAAGGGGTAGAAGATTCGGCAGCTTTCGGGAAAGAAAAAGATTTTTTTGGAGGAGAAGGCAATAATTCCAATTGTCGATTACCGGTTTTATAGCTAGTTTTATTTTTATGCTCTCCCCGTCGTCGTTGGGAGGTTTTTTCCTCCGTCGTATTTTCGGCTATCACTTCATACAAAATCGCCCGTTTATCCTCTTGTTGACCTTTTCTTAAAACCCGTCCTAAACGCTGAATATATTCCCGGGTGGAACCGGTTCCCGATAAAATAATCGCGATGCGCGCTTCCGGCACATCAACCCCTTCATTAAGAACATGGGAAGTCACCAGAATTTTGTATTCTCCCTGACGAAAACGGGTCAGAATTTCATGGCGTTCTTTCACGGGAGTTTGATGGGTTATGGCAGGTATTAAAAAGCTCTCGGAAATGCGGTAAACTGTGGCGTTATCGTTGGTAAAAATTAAAATTGGTTCTGGATAGTGTTCACAGATTAACTCGGCTAAAACCCGCAATTTTCCCTGGGTTCCAGAGGATATTTCCTTCGACTCCCGGTGCGCTAACATCGCCCGGCGCCCTTCGCTACTTCTGGCACTAATCATGACAAAATTTTGCCAACCATCTAAACCAGACAAACTGAGATTATTTTTTCTTAAAAAATCATTTCGAATTTTAATTGCTTCTTGATATTTTTCCTGTTCTTTGGCGGATAGTTTCACTTTAATTTGAATTATTTCATGATCCGCTAGGGCTTTTCCTGACAAGTCTTGGGGACTTTTTTTATAAACAATTGCACCAATAAGATAATCTAAATCCTGATGACTACCATCACCGCGATCCGGTGTTGCTGTTAAGCCTAAACGATAGGGTGCGATCGAATCTTCCGCTATTTTCCGAAAGAAATCCGATGGTAAATGATGACATTCATCAAAAATCAAAAAAGCGTAACGATTGCCAAGAGTTTCTGAATAAATTGCCGCACTTTGATAGGTGGCGATTAAAATAGCACTATTATCCTTAGAACCTCCCCCTAATAATCCTACCTCGGCATCGGGAAAAGCCGCCAACATCTGGGCATACCACTGGTGCATTAAATCAATAGTCGGCACGATAATTAAGGTACTCCGGGGAGTCGATTGTAGAGCTAATTGGGCAAGATAGGTTTTGCCGGCAGCGGTGGGAAGGACGATGACACCCCTTCTCTGGGATTTTTTCCAAGCGATTAACGCTTCAGTTTGGTGGGGGTAGGGTTCCCGTTCAAAACTGGCAATTAATTCTAAATTGTTGAAAGCTTTTGCTTCATCTTGGAAGTTAATGCCCTCCTCCTGTAGAGTTTCCACGAGAGGACGATAATGAATGGCTAAAATGCGAAATCTTTCAATACGATCATCCCAAGTGGCAAAATCTAGCCATTTTTTCCCTTTTGGTGGTGGATGGAGAATTAAGGTTCCTCGCTCATATTTGAGGGTGGGTAAGCGCATTTTTCAGTTATCAGTTATCAGTTATCAGTTATCAGTTATCAGTAAACAGTAAACAGTAAACAGTAAACAGTATAAGTGAACTGAAAACTTACATCTGATAACTGATAACTGATTCAAGGCTGACGGCGGCAAGATAGCTTATCGCTAGATCATATTGATCGGGTTAAAAAAATAGAGTGTGAATTAACACACTCTCAGCATATCGGAACAGCTAAAGTTTGGCAATAGATTAAATCTTTTCGGTTAGCTTAGTCAGAACGCGATTGGAACGTTCCACAAAAGCTTGCATTCCCTCGGCATCAAATCCTTTTTGAGCGATTACCGCTAAATCATAAACGTGCTGACAGAGCATTTTCGCTAATTGCGCCGATGGAGATTCGCCACTACCGGTAACAATACTTCCCTGACTAATCTGGATAATTTGTTGAATTAGGGGATGATTAGTATTAATCATCAGAATATGTTCTTCGGGGAAAGCCATGGCTTTTTGTTGCATCATTGCCGTCATTTCCTGTAAGCGTCGCATTGCTTCTGGAAGTAAGACAATTGCCGGGGGAGTAGCTTGGGGATCATCGGATTTCAAGGCTTCAGTTTTGATATTGATGCGGGAATTATCGAGAGCTTTGACGAAGATTTCTTTGATTAATTCAGCCCGGGTTTTATTACTAGCGGGATCGATAATTTCACTAGCTTGATCCTGTTCGAACAGCGTCGAGTCTAATTCAGAATCAACCCGGGTGAATTTCACATCGGAGTATTCTCTTTCTAGGAAAGGAATAAAGTAATTAGTATCGATGAAAGAATCAAAGAAGAGTATTTCTAACCCTTGATTTTTGTAGAGTTCAACGTAGGTGGATTGGCTACGAGGATCGGTACAGTAAAAAACTCGATTTTCGTGGCGTTCTTTATGGCGTTCTAGGTAGGCTTTGAGAGTAGTATAACCTTCCTGTTCGATCGCTTCTAGGGGAGTTTTTGCCGTTGCTTCTTGCCAGGCGTCACCTTCGGCGGTTTGCACTTCCACTTGTACCGCAGTTTCTGGGGGTTTGTAGGTAGTCCGATAGATTAAAATATCTTCTACCTGCTGTTTAAATTTATCCTCTTTCAAGGAACCAAATTTAATAAAAGTTCCCACATCTACCCAACAACGAATATATTCTTTTGCGTCTTCGTTGTAGAGAGATTTGAGCCGATCAGCAATTTTTTTGGCAATAAAATCGGCAATACGGCGAACGGTGCGATCTTTGGTTAAAGCACTTCGAGACACATTTAAAGGAATATCTGGACTATCAATAACTCCTCGCAAGGGGATCAGGAAATCGGGAATAATTTCCTCGCAATGATCGCTGACAAAAACCTGATTACAGAATAACTTTAATTGCCCTTTTGACACATCCACATCCGGTCTGAGTTTGGGAAAATAAAGAATGCCATTGAGCAAGAAAGGATAATCGGTATTTAGATGTACCCAGAGTAAAGGTTCTTCTTGGAAAGGATAGAGATAACGATAGAATTCTAGGTAGTCTTCTTTAGTCAGATTTTGAGGAGATTCTTTCCATAAAGCCCGTTGTTGATTAATCACTTCCCCATCAATTTTAATGGGAACAGGCATAAAATCTGAGTAGGTTTTGACTAACTGGCGAATGCGGGCAGGTTCTAAATATTCCCCTTCCTCATCCATTAAAGTTAGGGTGATAGTGGTGCCGATTTGGCTGCGGGAAGAATCGGTTAGTTCAAACTCTGGAGAACCATCACAAGACCAATGGACAGGGGTAGCACCTTCCCGATAGGAAAGAGTATCAATCTCTACCTTTTTAGCCACCATAAAAGCCGAGTAAAAACCTAGACCAAAATGACCGATTAAATCGTTGGCTGATTTTTGATATTTATTGATAAATTCTTCCGCACTGGAAAAGGCAACTTGGTTAATATATTTCTTGATTTCTTCCCCCGTCATCCCGATACCATTATCGGTAATTGATAGGGTACGATTTTCTTTATCGATGGCGAGATTAATTTCTGGTTCGGGGACTTCTCCTCTCGCTTCTCCTGCTAAGGAAGCCATTTTTAATTTCGAGATGGCATCAACACTATTAGATATCAATTCCCGCAGAAAAATTTCATGGTCAGTGTAGAGAGATTTTTTGATAATAGGGAAGATATTCTCGGTATGAATCGTGATATTACCTTTTTCTAGTACCGTCATACGTTCAATCACTAAGGGCTTGACTATTCTAACTTTTTTATTTTGCTCGATGATGGCACTATTGATCACAGAGCGATTGCCCAACTTCTTCTAGGGGGATAACCGTACCGATAAACGGATTCTAGAACTCGATCGCAAAAATCAGGGGTAATTGCCAGATTATCGGGGTTATTGATGACTTTTTGACTTTATCAAGCCGATTGAGTCGGAATTGCAGTAGCTCTACTTTTCCCTTGGCAGATATCCCTCAATCAAAATATCGGGATTGAGATAATTAACCGTGACATTTTCTAACTGTAAAGCTTGGCTCATTAACTGGAAACCTAAATCACCCACGGCAGTAGGAGCCTTGATTCCCCCGATGATTTTGGGCGCAATAAAAGCGATAATTTTTTGTACCATGCCCTCAGCGATGGCAGCCGCACTTAAACCGCCGCCGCACTCCCACAAAACCTGACAAAATCCCCTCTGATAAAGATTTTCCATCACTAAACTGGGTGTCACCTCGGTTAGTTCGATCACTTCCACGCCTTTTGTTAATAATTGTTGCTTAAGCTTGACATTAGCATCAATTTGTGTATAGACAACTGTGGGAAATTGACTGGTATCCCAAAGATGGGCGGAGGGGGGTAAATCGAGCGATCGAGTCATGACCACGCGCAGGGGATTATGATCGGAGAGGCCGTGAGTGGTTAGATGGGGATTATCTTGACGGACAGTGCTACCGCCGACGATAATCGCATCACAGGCCGATCGCAGTTGATGGACTATTTGGCGAGAAGCGGGGCTAGTAATCCAAGTGCTATGACCGCTAGTAGCGGCAATTTTGCCATCGAGAGTCATGGCATATTTGAGGATACCGAAGGGTTTTTTAGCGGTGATGCGATGGATAAAACCCTGATTGAGTTGACGACATTCGGACTCCTCCACTCCCACCAGCGTCTCGATGCCTACCGATGCTAATCTTTGAATGCCTTTCCCCGCCACCAGGGGATTAGGATCGATCATCCCTACCACCACTTTTTTAATGCCTGCTTGCACAATTGCCTCGCTACAGGGGGGAGTACGTCCATAGTGATTACAGGGTTCGAGATTGACATATAAAGTGGCACCACGGGCTTTTTCTGCTGCCTGTCTCAGGGCGAAAACTTCTGCATGGGGTTGTCCAGCCTCTGGGTGAAAACCTTCGCCGATAATTGTCCCCTCTTGAACGATCACAGAACCCACCAAAGGATTAGGAGAAGTCCGCCCCAAGGCTTGTCTAGCAAGGGTTAGACATCTTTGCATCATTGTGCGATCAAATTCCGTTGCCCGATTCATGGTTTATTTCTCCAATTGACATCCTCGCCGCCCTAAAAGTGCGGCGATTTCTAAACCTCACGATTTAAGTTTCTGCTTCAACCACCGTTGCATACCACGGTTAAAAAACCATGTACTGTCTTACACAAAGTCCACAGACTTTCGCGACCTTTCAGAAGCCCGATTCCGTGTGTCCCACGGTACGGTTCTGACTAAACGCTTCTTGTACTTGTTGCGCGCGACTTTTTACCCGGACAAGCTTTTCTGAACGGAACCCCCTAAGCCGAGTTTTCAAGGTGCTGTCCGCCCACTTGGTTTTCGAGACGGTCTTTTTAATTCTAACGTAAAGCCAACCTAGAACGGCGGGGTTTCCCACCCAAAATTTTCGATGAGGGGAGACTTTTCAGTGATCAGTGATCAGTAAACAGTGATCAGTGGGAAGCTTTTTTCAGTGATCAGTAAACAGTAAAAAGTAATCAGTGAACTGATTACTGATCACTAAATTCTTGATCACTTCTTTACTATTGTTATTTTAAAGTGAAACGTATCAGAGGATACAGAAATCTCAAATCAAAAAAACAAAGATCGAAAAATATTGACTGCTCACACATCAAGATAAATCCCTAGGTGTTTGGTCTTCTGAAATGATTGACCCCTGTTCCTAGGATTTAGCGGTTGAACGGACATAATTGCTCGGTAATTATTTTCAAAAGTAATGAATCGACCTACTAACTCAACAAAGTAAACGAATTAACGATGAAACGAATTGCTCGAAAATCTGGGGAACTTGTCGGTTTGTTACCGAAAATTAACCCTGTCTGGTTAGCCTGTGTTCCTTTGTCCGCGATTATTTTTGTGGTTTGGAACACAGCCGTACAGGCCCAAGATGCGAAACCCTTAACTCCCGAAGATGTGCAAAACGCCCTCAATACAATCTGGGTTTTAATTGCCTCCATCCTCGTGATCTTTATGAACGCAGGTTTTGCGATGCTAGAAACGGGATTCTGTCGCCAGAAAAACGCCGTTAACGTTCTCGCCAAAAACCTGATCGTTTTCGCCCTCTCCACCATATCATTTTGGGCGATCGGTTTCTCCCTGATGTTTGGGTCTGTCAGTAACGAATTTTTCGGTACAGGAGGTTGGTTCCTCAGCAGTAGCGATCCTGCCACCTACGCCATGCCGAAATATTTGCCCACCTCGGTGTTCTTCCTGTTCCAAGTCGCTTTCGCGGGAACGGCGGCCACCATTGTATCTGGGGCAGTGGCAGAACGGATTAAATTCACCGATTTCCTGGTTTTTAGCTTAATTATCGTTGGTATCATGTACCCGATCACCGGTCACTGGGTTTGGGGTGGCGGTTGGTTAGCCGACCTTGGTTTTAAAGACTTCGCCGGTTCGACGGTGGTTCACTCGGTGGGTGGTTGGTCTGCTTTAACTGGGGCGGCAATTCTCGGCCCGAGAATGGGCAAATACATCAACGGTCGCACCAGTGCCTTACCCGGCCATAACATGAGTATTGCGACCCTGGGTTGTTTAATTCTCTGGATTGGCTGGTTCGGTTTTAACCCCGGTTCTGTTTTGGCAGTTAATGAAACTGTACCCTATATCGCTGTCACCACTAACCTCGCCGGGGCTGCGGGGGGTATTGCCGCTACCTTTACCGCATGGGCGAAAGATGGTAAACCTGACCTTTCGATGATTATTAACGGTATTCTCGCCGGTTTAGTAGCCGTTACTGCCGGTTGTGATGGTGTATCCTATTGGTCGGCGGCAATCATCGGTTTAATCGCCGGCGTAGTCGTGGTTTACTCGGTGGGTTTCTTCGATAACCTGAAAATTGATGACCCGGTGGGTGCAACTTCCGTTCACCTCGTCTGTGGTGTGTTTGGAACCTTAGCCGTCGGTATCTTCAACAAAGATGCTGGTTTAATCACCGGTCAATTCCAACTGTTTATTAACCAAATTATCGGCATTGTAGCAGTAGGGGCATTTACCCTGATTGTTAGTGGTATTGTTTGGACAATCCTCAAGGCTACCCTCGGTATTCGTGTTACTCCCGAAGAAGAATTGGAAGGTCTGGATGTGGGTGAACACGGCATGGAAGCCTATAGCGGTTTCGTCAAGGAGTCCGATATCGTCGCTGGTAGCTATTATGCTTCCAGTGTTGACATGGAAACGCCTAGCACTCGTTAGGTTAAACCTTGTAAAGATAGATTAACTTATCCCCGACAAAGTTAAAGAGAAAAGGAAGAAGGCCTCGCCCCGATGCGATCGGTGGCTATAATTGCCTTCTAAACCTTTTCTCTTTCGGTTTTTGTCTCTTTCCAGACAGAAAAAAATAATCTTGCTACTAACCACCAACCGTCAATGAAAAAGATCGTAGGAATAACCATACTTTTGCTGGCACTGGGATTCAATTGCGGAGTTGCCCCAGTTTTTGCGGAAACCATCGCCGCCGCTCCCCCCAATCCGATTAGTTCTGGGGATACAGCTTGGATGCTGATCTCCTCAGCTTTAGTTTTATTAATGACCCCCGGGCTGGCTTTTTTTTATGGGGGTTTAGTACGTTCCCGTAACGTCCTCAACACCATGATGATGAGTTTGGTGGCCATGGGTGTCATCGGTGTAACTTGGGTGCTTTGGGGTTATAGTCTCGCTTTCGATGTCACCCCGGGTAAAAGTGGTTTTGGCGAAGGGATCGAAGCTTTGATCGGTGGTCTGGATTGGGTGTTTCTCAACGGAGTCACCGCCGCCGCACCTGACAATATCGGTTATGCACCCACCGTTCCCCATCAAGTGTTTATGGTCTATCAGATGATGTTTGCGATCATCACCCCGGCTTTAATTTCAGGGGCGATCGTGGAACGGGTCAACTTTAAAGCCTATTTTTGGTTTTTACTGCTTTGGTCCACCTTTATCTATTCTCCCCTAGCTCACTGGGTTTGGGGTAAGGGTTGGTTAGCAGCCACTGGGGCGCTGGATTTCGCCGGTGGAACCGTTGTTCACATTAGTTCTGGGATTTCCGCACTGGTGGCCGCCTGGATGATCGGTCCGCGGCGTAGTTTTGGTGTCCAAACCTATGCACCCCATAATGTGCCGTTTGTTCTCCTGGGTATCGGTTTGCTCTGGTTCGGTTGGTTTGGTTTTAATGGTGGTAGCGCGCTTTCTTCTAGTTCCCTAGCCACGACAGCTTTTGTTAATACCACGATCGCCGCTTCGGCTGGGGGTTTGACATGGATGCTGATAGAATGGATTTTACGGGGTAAACCGACAGCGATCGGTATTGCTAGTGGATTTTTAGGGGGATTAGTGGGTATTACTCCCGCTGCTGGTTATGTGCTGCCGATCGGGGCGATTCTCATTGGTTCGATCACTGCCCTTAGCTGTTTTTTTGCGGTTAGTCTCCGGGCAAAATTGCGCTTTGATGATTCTTTGGATACCTATCCCGTCCATGGTGTCGGCGGGACCATAGGGGCGCTGCTTACGGGGCTTTTTGCCACAAAATCGGTTAATTCAGCCGGAAATGATGGTTTATTTTTTGGGAATCCAGGGTTACTGTGGACGCAATTTGTTGGCGTTGCCGCTACTTATATCTTTGCTGCCGTCGGTACTTTTGTTATCCTGAAAGTTCTCAGTCTATTTATGGAGCTGCGGGTTAAACCGAATACGGAAGCAGAAGGGTTAGATGTTCCTGAACACGGAGAGGAAGCCTACGGACAAGAATTCGAGTTTGGTAGCAGCCTTTCCTACCAAGAAAATTCTCCGACCACAAATCCTCGAGAAAATTATTAGCGATTTAATCAGCTATCAGTCCGGCTAACAGAGGCGAAATTTCGTCTCTGTGAAACTGGCCTGAACAATCAAGAAAAGGAACGGGTCTGTTTCTAGGTGAGTTTAAATTTCAACCCCTCACACATTACGCCAATACCAGCGAGTAACATCGGTTAAAAACTGTTTGACTCTGGCAGGAGGGGTTATTTTTAATCCTAGCCATTGATAGGGAAGTTCTCCATATACATGATATTTCTTAGAGATGTTCATATTCGTCGGTAACTCCATTCCCCAGCGTTTAAAACTAGCGGCGCAATTTTCTGTGATTTCACCGCGACTGGTGCTTTCCCCATACACAGCTATATTATTCTCCACAATTAATTGTCTTTCTCCCACTAATTTTGTGTGTTTAAAACTATCCATTTCCTTAGCGACAAATGGTCGATCAGGAAAACTTTCAAAAATTCTTCTCAAAGCTTTTACTCTCATGAATTGATGAGACCAGACACTCTGGAGAATATCTGCTTGAGAAAATACTGTTTCTCGTAAAACTACTTGCTTTTTAGGCGTGAGAATCTTGACTCCTTCTTGGATAAATTTGTCGCTTTTAAAGTAACCACCTTTACGGTTGCGCACGAATAAAACTGCTATTAGAGCGGAATCGGCGTTATTGATCACAAAATTGTAGATATCATTAACTGCTTCTTCTTGAATTCGTATCAGATAATTATCATCCATGCACCAATAAATCCATTCTTCGTCAGGCAAGTCTTTTAAGAGATTTAAAACCGTGTCCTTAATCTTGGAACAATCCATCGGAATTAACTCCACTTTATCGCCATATTTTGCCAAGCTCTCAGGATAATCGCTGTAGGGAACACGAAAAGTAAAAGGATTACTCGGCCACCATTTTTGATAAGTATAAATCATGTGATCGGCAAATTTAATGTACTTATCGCAGGTTAAAACGATCGCTTTCATAAATGATTCTTCGTCCTGAATAGTTTTTTAGTTTTAGCTGTTATCGCTACAGAGGGGCTAATTACACTAAATCCTGTTTAAAAGGTATAGGGGAGCAGCGGAGCAGGGAGCGGGGAGAAGGGAGTGGGGAGAAACAATCCATAACTTGTGAGTTAATGACACTATTAAAAACGGATTTGGTATTATGGGATTCTCACCCACCAATATACAGCAAAGCTGTCCATTTGTCAAGACTTTTCGCATCCTAGTGTTGAAAAAACAGAGAGCGGCGATCAAGAAAGCTTTTTCTTCTCTCCATCAACTGGCAATTTTAGCGATTCTTACTGACAGTAATCAAGAAATTTGTAAGCCAGCTAACTCAGCAATTGTGTAGGTGGGTCTGCCTTTAACTTCCTCGTAAATTCTGCCGATATATTCTCCTAGTATTCCGATGCTAATTAGCTGTACAGAACCCAGAAAAAATATAGCGATCATAATCGTGGCAAAACCCGTGATCGGTGAGTTGGGCTGCTGTAAACGCCAATATAATACTAAAAGAGCCATAATCAAAGATATCAGGGCAGAAAATAATCCTAGATAGGTGGCAAAACGTAAGGGGACACGGGAAAAAGATACTAGGCTATTAATAGCTAAAGATAATGATTTGCTAAAGGTATATTTTACTTCCCCGGCAAAGCGCGCATCCCGCTCAAATTTAACCGCAGTTTGTGGAAAGCCAATCCAAGCACGTAAACCACGAATATAACGATTTCTTTCTGGGAGAGAATTTAATAGATCTACCACCTGACGATCCATTAAACAAAAGTCTCCTGTATCGGCAGGAATATCCACATCAGCTAGTCTTTTAAGCAAACGATAAAAGAGATAAGCCGTCAGTTTTTTAAACCAATTTTCTTGTTTTCTTTTGGTTCTTTGGGCATAAACTACTTGATACCCCTCTTGCCATTTTTCAATCATTTGGGGAATTAATTCGGGCGGATCTTGCAGGTCGGCATCCAAAACAATAATTACTTGTCCTCGGCAAAAGTTAAGTCCAGCAGTTACCGCCGCTTGATGACCAAAATTGCGGGCGAAACTGATATAACATACTCGTGAATCAGCTTGGTGCAGTTCTCGCAGCAGTTTTAAGGAACTATCTTTACTACCATCATTTACTAGGATTAATTCTACCGCCCCATCTAAATTATTCATGACAGCACTCACCCGGCGATACATTTCGGCAATAGTTTCTTCTTCGTTATAGATGGGGACAATCAGGGAATATTTTAGCATTTGCATAATAATATTTGATCGGTAATTAATTGAAAAAAATCGATTTAATCCCAGTTTTTTCTTCCCGTGTTTAATAAGTATCTTAGGCTCAAAATTCTAACAGACGTATAATTTTGTCAAAGTGAAAACCCGATTAGCTAACGATTTACCTCCTGTCTTCTGGCTCCTAACTCGGAGAATTTCGCTATCAATATCTTGACTTAGCCAAGGAACTCCTCGATCGCCTGTCCCGTCTCTTCCGGTGCTTCTTCCGGTAAAAAATGACCACTGGCGATCGCCTGTCCCGTGACTTGATTAGCTCGCTGCTGCCAAAGAGCGATCACATCGTATTGACGTGCAATGAAACCTTTTTCTCCCCAAAGAACCAAGAGGGGGGAGGAAATTTTCCGGTCTAAATCCTGACGATCATGCTCTAAATCGATGGTAGCGGCAGCCCGATAATCGGCACAGGTGGCGGTTATCGTCCTTGAATCTCGAAAACAACGCCGATATTCCCCCAAAGCTTCCTCTGTAAAAGCGCTAAAATCTCGCCCCCAACTTTGCAAGCAATGTTGAAGATAATAATCGGGATTAGCGGCGATCAGGGTTTCGGGAAAAGGGGAAGGCTGAATCAAGAAAAACCAATGATAGTAGGCAGTGGCAAAAGTTTTATCAGTAGCCTCGTACATCGCCATCGTTGGGGCTATATCGAGTAAAACGATTTTTTTGACCTTTTCGGGAAAATCAAGGGCGAGACGGTGGGAAACTCGCGCCCCTCGATCGTGGCCGATCAGATAAAACTCCTGATAACCCAATTTTTCCATCAGCAACACCTGATCGAGGGCCATGACTCGCTTGCAGTAATTGCTAGAATCCTCTAGGGGTAAGGGTTTATCGCTATCCCCGTAGCCGCGCAGATCCGTGGCGATCACCGTAAAATTGGCCGCTAATCGGGGGGCGATTTTATGCCACATTTGATGGGTTTGGGGATAACCATGGAGTAAAAGCAGCGGAAAACCGCGCCCACCTTTGACACCATTGATAGTAATGCCATTAACTTCTAGCTGAAATTTCTGAAAATTTGTCAGCATTTTTGCTTCCTGTCACCTTGGGGAAAGATAATTGCATCATCCGGCAAAAGTGACCTGATCAGTAAAGTTTTTTCACTATAGCTCCTCAAGCCGCTGCTTTTCTGGTAGATTAAAACCATTAGGTTGCTCAAAAACCAGCGAGTTAAGCAGTAATTTGATTATGATCTCGATTATCTATTCCGATGAATTTCTCGATCACGATACAGGTATTTACCATCCCGAAAAAGCGGCGCGTTTAACGGCAATTGTCGCCGCTTTAAAACAAACAGAATGGCAGTCAAAATTAACATGGTATTTACCGACACCGCTCGAAATTCGTGAGGAAGTAATACCTTTAATCAAACAAGTTCACAATCAAGATTATGTTGATAGATTGCGGCGAATTTGTCAACGGGGTGGGGGAAGATTGGATGCAGATACTCCCGTTTCTGCCCGTAGTTACGATGTGGCGTTACTAGCGGTTAGTGGCTGGTTAGATGGAGTTGATCGAGTTTTATCTACTGGCGATCCTGCCTTTATTTTAGCCCGTCCACCCGGACATCATGCCACTTCTAATTATGGCATGGGTTTCTGTCTGTTTTCTAATGCTGCTATTGCCGCCTATTATGCTTTGGAAAACAAAAGAGTGCAAAAAGTAGCGATTCTCGATTGGGACGTGCATCACGGCAATGGCACCCAAGATATAGTCGAAAATCATCCCCAGATTGCCTATTGTTCCCTCCATCAATTCCCCTTTTATCCCGGCACGGGAGAAGCGAGAGAAAAAGGTGAGTTTAATAATATTTTGAATATTCCCTTATCGGCGGGAAGTACGATTAAAGATTATCAAGAACATTTTGATGGGGAAGTCATACCTTTTCTGAAAAATTTTCAACCGGATTTAGTGATTGTTAGTGCTGGATATGATGCCAATCAAGCGGATCCTCTGGCGGGAATTTGTTTACACCCACAGGATTATGGAATTTTAACCAAATACCTCTTAACTCTCAATAAACCGCTGCTTTTTGGCTTAGAAGGCGGTTATGATTTAGAAACTTTAGCGGCTTCCGTCGTCGCCACCTTAGAAGCTTTGCTCTGATCCTATTCCGGGTAATCGTTACATTTCTTTAAAAAGATTGCTAACAAAGCGATCTAATGCGGTAAGGTAAACGATCGATAGAAAAAACCTTGACCTAGTTGCCTTTTAAGATTATGAACTCCCTTGCGCCACACCTAAAAGCCAAAGCTCTCAAACCCAATAGTCGTCGTCCTGCCAAAGAATTGTGTAGCGAGTGCGGACTTTGTGACACTTATTATATTCACTACGTTAAAGAAGCTTGTGCTTTTCTCAATCAACAAATCGCCGATTTAGAAGCAGAAGCACATGGCAAAAGTCGCGATCTAAATCAGGAAAATGATCTCTATTTTGGTGTCCATCAAGAGATGATGGCTGCCAAGAAAAAACAAGCTATTCCCGGGGCGCAATGGACAGGAATCGTCAGTACAATTGCCTGTGAAATGCTTGATCGTGGTTTGGTAGAAGGGGTGGTTTGTGTGCAGAATACCGCCGAGGATCGCTTTCAACCGCAACCAATTCTCGCCCGTACCACTGAAGAAATCCTCGCCGCTAAAGTTAATAAACCGACTCTTTCTCCCAATTTATCAGTCCTAGAAGAAATTGAAAAATCGGGCATGAAACGGTTATTAGTTATCGGAGTTGGTTGTCAAATTCAAGCCCTAAGAGCAGTAGAAAAAAAATTAGGCTTAGAAAAATTATATGTCTTAGGAACTCCTTGCGTCGATAATGTCACCCGCTCAGGACTACAAAAGTTTCTAGAAACTACCAGTCGTTCCCCAGAAACCGTGGTTCACTACGAATTTATGCAGGATTTTCGTGTACACTTTAAACACGAAGACGGTTCGATTGAAATGGTTCCCTTTTTTGGCTTAAAGACTAATAAATTAAAGGATGTTTTTGCCACTTCCTGTATGACTTGTTTTGATTACGTTAACTCCCTTGCCGATTTAGTTGTGGGCTATATGGGCGCGCCTTTTGGTTGGCAATGGATTGTCGTTCGTAATGATACGGGCAAGGAAATGTTAGAGTTAGTTAAAGCTCAATTAGACACCCAAGATGTTATGTCTAGTGGTGATAGAAAACAGGCGGTACAAAATAGCATTCCTGCCTATGATAAAGGTGTAACCTTGCCGATGTGGGCGGCAAAAATGATGGGAGTAGTAATTGAAAAAATTGGGCCTAAAGGTTTAGAATATGCTCGCTTTTCCATCGATTCTCACTTTACCCGTAATTACCTTTATGTTAAACGTAATTATCCTGAAAAATTAGCGGCTCATGTCCCTGAATATGCTAAAAAGATTGTGGAACAGTATAAATTGCCCGATTAATTATTCACTTGCTTGGGCGGGGTAATAGAGAAAAATTACCCCGCTTTCTTAAGATTTTTAGCTGATTTGTACCTTTCTTAAGAATAATATAATAATGCTAAATTGTTGAAGGAAGATGTTACAGAGGCTCAATAAGCATCTTTTCGATGAATACTACTCAATATGATAATAAGCATTTCCTTATCTTGAATTTTGTAAATGATGCGATCATCCCCTATTCTAATTCGGTAGGTATCATCATATCCTTTAAGTTTCTTGACTCCCCTAGGGCGAGGTGTATCGGTAAGTAGTCCAATGGCAGTAATTAGGCGTTCGCGTTGTTGTTTGGGTAAGTTGTTTAGTTGTTTTTGAACTGGTTTCGGAATAATAACTCTGTAGTTCACGCTTGAGTTGCCTCATATTCTTCGAGGGTTAGATAGTCTCCTGCTTGATAAGCTGATTCAGAAGCTATTATGTTAGCTTGTTCTTCTTCTGTAATTTCTATTTCAGTATGTCGTTCTTTGATAAAGAGCAAAAAGTCAAGTAATTGAGTCAAAAGGGTGTCAGGTGTCTGCTCGATTTCTTTAATAAGTTGTTCTTTGAGTGTCATAGCTTTATCAGTAATCAGTGAGCAGTCATTAATTCAATTATAGTCCATCATTCAATCATTCCAACCACAGTCGATGGTGGTGCGTTACGACGGATTGTTAGCTTCAAGTTATAGTCATTTCAATTAAGATTGAGAATATTAATCCCAGATTTCATAAGGATTTTGTCGGTCTAGACTGTATCAGACTTATCTGAAATGACTATAAAGCGGAAATTTTTGCCTTCTAACGCACCCTACGTTTTATTTATCACTAGGTAATAGGTGTAGGTCTCCGTTTTTCTGGGTATAGAACTTGTAATTTCATTTAAGCGGGTACTTCAATTTTACCCTGTCCAGCTAATCCAAAAGCGGCGTGAACCACTTGTAGGGACCTGACTCCATCTTCCTGATTCACCACACAACTGATTTTTATATCAGAAGTAGCAATCATTAAAATATTAATTTTCTCCTTTGCTAAAGCTTCAAAAAAGCGTGCTGCTACCCCCGGTTGTCCTTCCATTCCCGAACCAACAATACTAACTTTGGCCACATCATTATTAACCACCACTTCCTGTAACCCCAAACTTTCCGATAGTTCTAAGAGGATTTTTTGGGCTAAATTAGCATCAGCTTGGGGCAAAGTAAAAGCGATATCCCGTCGGGGAATACCATCGACAATGCGACAGCGTTGGGATTGAATAATCATATCGACACTGACATTTTTTGCCGCTAAAACCGAGAAAATTCTCGCTGCCATCCCGGGGCGATCGGGGACGCGACGAATGGCCATTTGTGCCTGATTATTATCTAGGGCCACTCCCCGTACCGGGACTAAATTGTGAGGGATTTCGCGATGAGCAACTTTAGCAGAATACTCCAGTTGAAAAGCATCACAAAGGACTTTGATTGCTTTTTCTCCGTCCGCTTCATCGATGACACAACTGACTTTTACTTCAGAAGTGGAGATCATTTCGATATTAATTGCCGCTGCGGCCAAAGTGCTAAATATTTGGGCAGCAATTCCCGGCCGGCCAATCATTCCAGCGCCGGTAATAGCGATTTTAGCGGCCCCAGATTCGATGATCACTTCCGCTTCTTCTGTATTAGTCGGATGGGAACGTAAAACTGGTGCGATCGCTTCGGCCACGGATTCGGCTTTTTTCAAGGCATTTCCCATCACCGTAAAGGCGATATCGTTGCTGTCACCCTCGTGAATCGATTGAATAATTAAATCCACGTCCACCTGTTGATGAGCGATTTCCCCGAATAAACGGGCAGCGATACCGGGACGATCCGGAACCCGTAAAAGGGAGATTTTCGCCTGATTGCCGTCAAATTCCACCGCATCCACTGCTTTTGTCAATTCCAATCCTTGCAGGGTGCGCGGTTTCGGTGCAGGGGATGTCACCCAAGTACCCGGATCCTCAGTCCAACTGGAACGGACAACCAAGGGAACCCCGAAATTTTTAGCGATTTCCACCGCTCGCGGGTGGAGAACTTTCGCCCCTAAACTGGCTAATTCGAGCATCTCATCGCAGGTAATTTCGTCTAAAAGACGCGCTTCGGGGACTAAACGGGGGTCAGTGGTGAGAATACCGGGTACATCGGTGTAAATTTCGCAAAAATCGGCTTTTAAGGCGGCTGCTAGGGCCACGGCCGAGGTATCGGAACCACCGCGGCCTAGGGTGGTAATCTCTAGTTGATCACTATCGCTGACACCTTGAAAACCGGCGACAACAACTACTTTACCCTCCGATAGATGACGGGAGAGGCGATCGGTTTTAATTTCTAAAATACGGGCGCGACTATGTTCGGATTCCGTGACAATTCCCACCTGAGCGCCGGTTAGGGAGATGGCCGGTTGTCCGATTTCCTCTAGGGCCATACTCATCAAGGCGATCGTCACCTGTTCCCCCGTGGATAATAACATATCCATCTCCCGGCGCGAGGGTTCGGCGGCGATCTGTTTGGCTAAATTGACCAATCCATCGGTGGTTTTACCCATGGCAGAAACGACCACCACCACGGTATTTCCTGCTATTACCGTATTTTTGACCCGTTGAGCGACCGATTGAATGCGTTCCACGGAACCTACCGATGTACCACCGTATTTTTGGACAATTACAGCCATAGTTGTCAGCGCTAGAGACTTTCTATCTTTGTTCAATCTCCAACTTATCAAAATTCCTTAACTATAAGTGGTTTTGGTTAACATTCCTTATGTTTTATCAAATGCCGACTATCTAAATTAATCCTTAAGACTGCAGCGGAGAAGGGAGCGCCGGAGCTAGGTTGAGGCAGTCCGAGCATTTGTACTAAAATATCAATAGGCAGTTTAAATCCAGTACATTTATGCTATTTCAATAGTATTTTTATCGTTTCCTCCTCTTATTTCTGCGTTTATTAGATGGGTATTATGAAAGATATTTTAATGTTAGATACAGCAAGAATTATCAATGTTTTCGGGTCGCGTCTGTTTCCCTCCAGAGTTTAATTTAAACCTTTAAGGGCAGCAAATAAATAATTAGCTAAAGTCACTCCATCTACTCCTAATTCTGTCCTTTCTTTGGCCGCTAAAATGCCGGCTTGAGCGTGTAAATAAGCCGCTAATGCGGTTGCTTCCGAGGGTTTATCTGGCATTTGGGTTAAGAATCCGCCGATTAATCCCGTTAAGACATCACCACTACCACCTCGCGCTAAAGCGGAGCTACTTTCGGGGATTATATACATTTTACCTTCCGGGGAGGCGATTATAGTTCTGGCTCCTTTTAATAAGACAATTGCACCACTTTGTTGAGATGCTTCTTGAGTGATATTAATTCTATCTTGAGAACCTGATAAGTAAGGAAATAAGCGTTTAAATTCTCCCCAATGAGGCGTTAAAATTGTTTTATTCTGACGAGATGATAATTTTTCTATGCCCGATCGAGCCAAAATATTTAAAGCATCGGCATCGAGTATAATCGGTTTATCACTATCTAAAACCTGTTCGATAATAGCAGGATTTTCTGTGGTTAATCCAGGACCACAGGCGAGGACATGATAATTATTTAATTCTAGGGGAAGTTCGGCAATAGCTCCCGTGGCAGTTTCGGGACAATCGATAATTAATGCTTCTGGTAAATGACTAATTAATAAAGATTTAAGGGCAGCAGGAACGGCAATAGAAAGCATTCCCACACCACTACCTCGCGCTCCTAATCCGGCAAGAATTGCCCCCCCCGCATAACGACGAGAACCACAGATAATTAATAAATGTCCCTGCTGATATTTATGGGTAAGTAGAGGACGGGGTAAGGGTAAATAAGGGCGAATTAGATCGGTATTAACCCTCAGTATTGACGGTGAATCTTGTAGAATTGTTTCTAGGTCAAGGGGGCTAATTCCTATGTCAATTAACTCCACTTTACCCAGATAGGGTAAGGCCAAATCTTGTAAAAAAGCGCGCTTCCAGAGTCCTAAACAAAAGGTATGAGTGGCTTTAATTGCCGTGCCTAAAACCTCTCCAGTGTCGGTGTGAATTCCTGAAGCAATATCGATACTAATTATCGGTTTTTGCCAACTATTAATTTTATCGACTAATTCGGCAATCTCTCCCGATAAAGTCCTTTCTAAACCAAAACCGAAGAGACCATCGATAATTAACTGACAATCCTCCAAAGATTCTAAAGTTTTCTGAAAAATTAAGCCTAAATGCTTGACATAATTAGCCTGTTGTGCTGTTAAATCCTTGAGTTTGGCGATCGGACAAAAAAGAGATACTTGATAACCAGCGAGATGTAATTCTCTAGCAATCACGAGAGCGTCGCCGCCATTGTGACCAGGACCGACTATAACGCCGATTTTGGGGAAATCAGCCAAAGAATAGGACTTTTTAAGCTGTTGTGCCGTTAACAGGGCTGCCTTTTCCATCAAAGCGGCCACAGGCATACCAGAGGCAAAAATTGCCCCTTCAATGCGACGCATCTGCTCGCTATTAACCACGTTTGACCGATAATTGTAGCTCATTCGAGGGATAAATTGCCTGTTAACAGGTCTAGATAACTTTTTTGCCGAAAAACTGCCAATTAGCCTCAATTTTCACCGGCTGAAGGCTAGGTTGGGTGATAATAGCCAGATCATTCTGTCTAGTTTCCGCTTGACGGTGAGCGGCGGATATATTAATTAATTTTAGTAGTTGCTGACAACAACTATACCGGACGACGACTAAGACCATTTTTCCAAAGGAATGGCAGCTCTGGTTAATTGTCCTCATCCTCAAACCTTCTACCAGAGAGGGAGAGGGGAGTAATCGGAGTTTTGATCACTGTTCACTGAAAAGACTCCCCAACACCCATCTCACCCCGGGGAAAATCGCTATAGAATAGAGAGAAAAAAGAATTGCGAGGAAAAAACCCTGTCTTTTAACCCGATTGTCATTCCCCCTTCCCCAGAAAATCCCGCTCGCTATCTAGTGATTATGCTGCACGGTTGGGGTGCAGATGCCATGGATCTGGCCCCCCTTGCATCGATGCTGGATCTAGCTGATTGTCAATTTTTGTTTCCTAATGCTCCCTTCGATCATCCCCAAGTGCCGGGGGGACGAGCCTGGTATGCTTTAGAAACCTCCGATTATCAAGGTTTAACCGCTAGTCGTCAACAGTTGCACGATTGGATTATTTCCCTAGAAGCAACTACCGGTATTCCCCTAGAGCGGACTTTTTTGACCGGTTTTTCCCAAGGGGGAGCGATGACGCTGGATGTGGGTTTATCTTTACCCTTGGCGGGATTGGGTTCCTTGAGTGGTTATCTGCACAGTGAACCCCATCCCCAAGGTCCCCAAAATGTCTTAATTGTTCATGGTAAGCAGGATAACGTCGTTCCTGTCGCCATAGCTCGTCAAGCTAGGGATTTACTGCTTGATTTAGGCGTTAACGTCGAATATCACGAGTTAAATATGGGTCACGAAATCCCGATTCCGGCGCTGACTATTTTACGCCAATTCCTCCGCAATCGTCTAGAAACGGCATGAATAATGCTCGTCAGCTGGCTTTGCTGATTTTACGGGATATCGATCGCTCCTCCGCCTATCCCGATCGCGCTCTTGATCGCCATTTGTCCGCTAGTTCCTTAAATTGTCTTGACAAAGCCTTGACAACGGAGATTGTTTATGGTATAATGCGCCGCCAAAGAACTTTGGATGCGCTGCTCGATCGCCTGGGGAAAAAAACTGCAGCCCAGCAACCCCCGGATTTACGGCGAATTCTCCATATTGGTCTTTATCAACTGCGCTATCTATCCCAGATTCCCCCATCAGCGGCGGTGAATACGGCGGTAGAATTAACTAAAATCAGTCATTTAGGCAAATTAGCGGCGGTGGTTAACGGAATGCTGCGGCAATATCTCCGTTTAACTGCTAATGGCGACGATCCTTTAATTTTGCCGGAAAATACCGCTTCTAGATTGGGCATTCTCCACAGTTTCCCCGATTGGTTGGTGCAATTGTGGTTAGATCGTTTTAGTGCTGCGGAAACGGAACAACTGTGTCAATGGTTTAATCGCTCTCCTGACCTTGATATTAGGATTAATCCCCTGAAAACTAGCCGAGAAGCCCTAGAAAATGAGTTAGAATCAGCCAATATAACTTTTAATCATCTTAAATTACCTCTAGCTTGCCGTTTAACCTCTGGTTTAGGCAATATTGAGCGTTTAGAGGGATTTCGAGCCGGAAATTACACCCTACAGGATATTAGCGCCCAATTAGTCACTTATCTACTCGATCCCCAGCCCGGAGAGACAATTATCGACGCTTGCGCAGCACCGGGGGGAAAAACCACTCATATTGCCGAATTAATGGGCGATCGGGGGAGAATATTAGCCTGTGATCAAACGGCATCCCGTTTACGACAGTTAGAAGCCAATATTAAAAGATTAGACTTAAAAGCGATCGAAATACATCTAGGGGATAGTCGCGATCGTCCCCAGTGGCGCGGCATCGCTGATCGTGTACTAATCGATGCTCCCTGTTCAGGATTGGGAACCCTGCACAAGCGTCCTGATATACGTTGGCGACAAACACCCGAAAATTTACCTGTACTAGCCAAACGACAGGGGGAACTTTTAGCCTCGGCTGCCACTTGGGTAAAACCGAAGGGAATCTTAGTTTATGCCACCTGTACTCTGGATCCGTTAGAAAATGAAGGAGTGATCGAGCAGTTTTTAGCCGCTCATCCCGATTGGAAAATGGCCACTCCTGACTCTAATTCCTGTTTCTCAGAATACTATACAGAAACGGGAGCGATCGAAGTGTTACCCCATCGACATAATCAAGACGGTTTTTTTATGGCTAAGTTAGTCAAGGAAGTGTGAGATGAAAAATAAACAATTACTGAAAATTCTCATCGGTGTTGCTTGGATTGATGGTGTGATTCAACCATCAGAAAGAAACTATTTACGACAGGTAGCTGTTAGGGAAAAACTTGATGATGATCCGGAGATTAAACCACTATTATCGGAACTAAAACCAGTTAAAACCAGTGAATGTTATCGATGGTTAGAGTCCTATTTAGGCGATAATCCTAGTCTGGAAATCTATCAAGATCTATTAGCATCGATTAGCGCTTTAATCTATAGCGATGACGACGTGGATATACAGGAAGCGAAATTATTAACTAAAGTGCAGAGTTTCGATCCGACTCACGATAGCCATCGATCGATGTTAGATAAATTAGTGACGGGAATTCAAAAATTGTACCAGAAAGCAATTACCGAAAGTAATTAAGGTTGACTGAAAAAGTTTGTTGCTGAGGTTAGGAGTCAGTCCCGATGCCAAAGTTGGCACCGCCAGAGATGAAAGAGGTTTCCTTCCCCACACCCCACACCCTACACCCCACACCCCACACCCCACACCCTACACCCTACACCCCATTATTCAGCAAGCCCTATCGAGATTGACACTCCCGTCGCACTCATGCGAGGGATTCTTGGTTCATTGAGTTTCCTTAATCTGACAGGACGTATCCAACCAAACCAGAGGGAATCTCTCCCCAAGCGTGAGTTCCGGTATGCCCTACCGTACTTAGTCCCTTTTTGAGAATATTGATAGCGGCGTTAATATCTCTATC
>VYMB01000040.1_pt1 | contig 60169 bp, 44 predicted proteins | sample 5115321 | NCBI WGS metagenome assembly VYMB01 (sample SAMN12291794, study PRJNA351875) | freshwater metagenome | isolation source: freshwater lake | place: USA: Michigan, Wintergreen Lake | collected 2011-08-02 | reverse complement strand
TCTTGCGTTCGCTTCCGTCCCCTTGGCCGCCGTGCCCGCAGACGCGACGTGCACTGTGTGACCGCTCCCTGCCGGAGCGACCGATGCTCTGTTCGCAGAAGGTTGCGGGGCGTTTGCGGAAAAGGGGCCGAGGACATGAAGTGCGCGCACAAACGTGGTCCACACGTGCAGATTTTTGGCGGAGGGCTTGCAGTACAGTGTGGCATGCGGCTGTGGGCGGTCAGCGCGGTGTATGCGGGGGTGGCGTTTGCCGCGGGATTTGTGCTGGGGACGGCGCGGGTGTTGGTGCTGGAGCCGTGGCTGGGTGAAGTGGGCGCGGTGCTTGTGGAGGGGCCGGTGATGCTTGGTGTTTCGTACGTTGCCGCGCGGTGGGTGGTGGCGCGATGGATGCACGATGCTTCGCGCGGGCGACGTGTTGCGATGGGGTTTATTGCGCTTGCGATGTTGCTGCTCGCTGAACTTGCGATTGCGCCGGTTGTGCTGCGTAATGCGGAGGGTGGATGGGTGCGCGGGTTTGCTGGGAAGTTTGCGACGGCGGCGGGTGTGATTGGAGCCGTGTGGCAGTTGTTGTTTGCACTGTTGCCGGGTGTGGTACGAGGTCGAGCCAGTCCAGTTTCGCAAGTGGCATAACCCTCGCAGCGCCTAGGGCGAGCGCGCGTACACAACGATGCCATGCTCGGGGCGAGGATTACTTTCGGCGGCGGCGTGTTGCGAGAAGGGTTCCGGCTGTGAGCATGACGGCGGTGCCCGGTGATGGGATCATGCGGAAGTACTGCACTTCAAGCGCGGGGCGAAGCAGGATGTTGCTGGCCTCACTGCTGAAAATGCCGATTCCGTCGTCGTTACCCGAGATGATCTGCGGAATGATTGCAAAGCCGTAGTTGGCTTGACCATTCGCCCACAGTTGGACGGCGGCGGTGACATCGAGAATGCGAACGAAATCGCCGTCGGGATTGTTGTCTCCCGAGAAGGTGCCGATGAGTTGGCCGTAGTCTTGGCCTGAGACCAGTCCGCCAACAAGTGAGTTCCATGTGCTGTTCTCGTCCCATGGACGCAAGAGCACATAGACCATGAAGTTCGGGCTCGCGAACGGGGTATCGATATCGTCGGGAACTTGGAAGCGAAGTTCTGCGCTGGTGATGGTTGAGCCGAACGGGACTTTACCAGGCTCGTTGGTTGCGGTGAGTATGTCGTCAAAGCGCAGCAACCCCTGGCCGCGATTGTCGGTGAAGATGTTGTTGTTGACATCGTCATCAACCACGATCGTGCCATCATTGCCGTAGCTTGCGTCACGATTTGCTTGGCTGATCCATGTGTCTTTGGTACCGCTGTAGCCTCCAACACCTTGCTGGAAGACGGCGACATTTCGCGTTGAGCGGTAGCGATCAAAGTCGACGTTGAGTTGAAAGCGGCTTTCGTCGGCGCTGCGGAATTCATCACGGGTCGTGCTGTAACTCTCGACATTGATGCGGTTCTGCTGCACGTCGAATTCCATGAGGCGCAGCCAACCATCGCCGCCGTTGGGATCGTCCTGATAGTCAGCGAGCACCTCGTGAATGACATTGCCGTTGAGCGCGCTGCTGGTTTGGCGATACTCCTCGTGGAAGTGACCGCATTGAACCATGAAGACGTTTTTCTGCATTCGAACGAAGTTGTCGAAGAACTCGTTGCTTTGGATGCCGCCTTCGCTGTACGTGCCTTCGAGACCGTACCAGACGCTTGGGTAGCGTCCGCTCGGCACGATCGGTACGCCGGCGGTGTAGTCTTCGGCGTCTTGCAAGTAGCGATGGGTCGTGATGATCGCGGCCTTATCGCGATTGCGATTGAGAACGTCCTGTGCCCAGACGAGTTCCTGGTAGGGTGTGTCACACTCGATGTTGAGCACGAGAAACTCGCGGCCGCTGCCGGAGAAAGTCTGGTAGCTGCTCATGCCGCTGGGGCTCGCGCCTTTGTAGAAGTCTTTGCCGGCGAAGGTTTGCGGGCCGAAGTTCTGGAGATACGGATCGCGCAAATAGGTGGAGCCTGCGACGCCGCTTGGCGTGATGTCGTGATTGCCGGCGGCGACACCATATGGAATGTTGGCATCGTGGATGCGATTCATCGCGGACTTGGCGTTGGCCCACTCGTTGGGCCGGTCGCCGTGGTTGACGACATCACCGACATGTGCAACGTACTTGATGTTGCGTGCTTGGCGGTTGTCGACGATCCACTGGGTTTGGTTCTCGAAGATCTGGGGGTAGAACTCGCTGTAGTTCTGTGTGTCGGGCAGTGTCACAACGGTGAAGGTGGAGGGCTCGGGAATGGGTTCAGGAATGACGTTGCCGGTACGAGGAGAAGACAGCGTGGTGGTCGATTGAGCGGCGGCTGAGCCGCAGGCAAGCAGAAGTGCGAGAGTGAGTGAGTTTGCAACCGTGGGACTTCGCATAATGGACCTCCACAAAGACTCTAACTGGAAGCGCGCTTGCGGGTGATGGGGTTGTGTCAAACTTCTGCGAAGTTTGTGCGTGGAGTAGGGTGATGAGAAACTGGGCTGGGCGGGAGTAGCGGGTGTGAGTTCGGTGGTAGACAAACATGTCAGCGTGTGCGTGCACGTGGGAACCTCTGCCTTGGGATGTATCAGCGGAAGAAGAACCGCGCCAACGCGCTGGATTTGATACTCGTGCGGCGATGGCTATCGCGCCGGTGGTGCTGCGCGATGCGGAGAGTGGGTGGCTGCGCGGGTTTGCTGCGAAGTTTGCGACGGCGGCGGGTGTGATTGGCGCGGTGTGGCAGTTGTTGTTTGCGGTGATGCCGGCGACGATATCGTTTACGCATGGAAGAAGGGGAACTGTCCGTTGAGGCCGCGGCTGAGCGCGACGCGATTATCGCGGAGATTCAAGTTGCGTTTGCGACGGCGAAACGCGGCAAGCCTGCGATCTCCTGGAGCGAAACGGTCGCGATTGATCACTACGAAGATGAGGAAGGGCGAGACGCGGCGCGCAAGCTTCATACCGAGGGGCACTGGAGCGAACTTGTTGATGACCAACGGTGGCAGCCGTTTCCGGGCATTGGGGGATTCTCGTTCATCAATGCAGAGGGGTTTCGATACTACCTGCCGCCGACGATGATTCGATGTTTACGGGGCAACAACAGCGAGTGGTATCCGGGTCATTTGCTTGGATGCATCGAGACTTTTGCAGGCGAGAGCGCCACGCGGCGACTTGTTGCAGGGCCGGGCGGCGAGGTGCGGGTCGTACCCGACAAGTCGCGGCCTGTGGTGTGGTCAACGGCACAACTGGTGTGCATCGCGAAGTTCATTGCGTGGATGGCGCGGCATGATCCTGCCTTGGAGATGAACGCGTCGATCGGGTATGAGAATCTCTGGGCCGCAGCGCTGGAGCGGACGTGGAAACACCTTCTCGTCCAAGCGTGACGTTGCGGGCGGGGAAGGTTGGCGGCGGCTTGAGGACTTTGTTTGATGATGGACCATCAAGTACACATCGCACAGGCAGCCGCAGAGCCGGCAGCCTGTGGCACTTACTAGTTGAACGCTGACGGTGTGCCACCTGCCTGCTCGCGGAGAACATCTGGCACGGCTTTCCTGATCCGCCGAGATGGTGTTTGATATCACGCCCGGCCTGCGGTGCGAGCGGAGCGTGGGAGGGGTGGGGTTGCTTTGATCCGCTGCCGGGGGCGTGGGGGGTGCCGGGGGAGCCGCAAACGTGAGTCGGTTTGGGTGTGATGGGGGGCTGCGAACTATGGTGACGACATGGGCGAAGACAATCTTTCGAAAGACGCTGTAGCGGAGCGAGATGCGATCATCGCGGAGATTCACGCGGCCTTTGGCGATGTGCGGCGGGGGCCGACGGCGATGTCGTGGCAGCAAACAACCGCAGCAAGCCTCTATGAAGATGTCGTCGCCGCACGCGAGTTGGACACTGACACGCGATGGACCGAACTCGTGGACGATGAGACATGGCAGCCGTTTCCGGGAGCGGGCGGATTCGTGTACCTGAATGTTGAGGGCTTTCAGTATTACCTGCCGCCGACGATGATTCGAATGCTTCGTCTGCAAGATGTAGATTTCTTCTCGGGTCACTTGCTTGAACAACTCGATCGATTCATGTCGGACCCGGTCTCTGGTGATGCGCACAGTTCCACTTGGGTGTATGTGCCGACTGGCGAGCCTTCGCGTGTGATATGGACACCTGCACAGATGCGGTGCATCGCGCGATTCATTTCATGGATGGGGAAGCATGATCCCCATTTGGAGATTTTTGAGTTGATAGGGGACGCAAATCCATGGCGGGCAGCGCTGGAAGTGAAGTGGAAGCAGTGGCTGAGGGATTGACACTGTCGCGCGGCTGCGTTGATCCAGAACTGGCTGGACGCACGGGCGCGTGTGCAAGCTTCCTGGCGTGTCGAACCTCTTCAGCGAGGCAAGTACTTCACTTGCTGATCAGGCATACGTCACCATCGATCTGCACTTCACCCACGTAGGCGCGGACGTCGTACGGGGCGATGACGCCTTGATCGTGGTCGCCGTCGGTGCCGGTGCTCCAGAGGGAGTAGCCGTTGTCGGTCGCGATGTACAGCAAGTCGGCGTTGGTGGCAAATGTGTCTTTGGTCGCGGATGCAGGCAGGAGGTCTTTGAGATCAGCGAGCGTGGCGGGATACTGGCCATGTCGCCCGCGGAAGACTTCTGCGGCACAGGCGATGAGGGCTGCGTTGTACGAGGCTTCGCTCTGGTCGCGGGTTCGGGCGGCTTTCGCAAGATCCATCGAGAGCAGTTCGAGCACGATGTAGTTGATTGAATCCCTGAGCGATCGCTGTGGATTGAGATCAAGACCAATGCGCTGCTGAAAGGGCATGTCCGCGGCGGCGGTGAGACGGTCGAAGTACGCGTTGACCTCAGACTCAACCACTTTGCGGGACGCAAGGAACGGCCCGCTGATGTTGACCCACCGAGATGGATTCGATTCGGGATCCTGCAATCGCAGGATTTCATGGACGATGGCATAGCCGTCACCTGTGCCGTCGTCTGTGTACACGTGCTGCAGCGTATCAAGGACGGTCAGACGCTCGGAACTGACGGCACGCACGAGGCTGTACGAATGGCGGCCATGAAGCAGTTCACCCAACAGCGCGTCAGCGAGTTGCGGCGAAAGATCCCCGCACACGGCGCGACGAGTGATCTGCTTTGCCAGCATCTGTCGGGCAGCAAGCGAAACCACTGTGTCGAACATGCCGCCTTGTTGCGTTAGGATTCGTGAGGCCGCCAGAGACTCTCGTACGGCGGCGGTTGCAGCATTCACGTCGTTCGCGACTATCGCCTTGTCGAGCCGAAGAGTCTGGAAGCGCGTCATGGATCGCGTTGCACCGAGCTCAGGCATAAGCACGGCAATCAGAGGCGTCGATGGGTCGTAATCGCGGAGCGCGCCTTCGAGTTGTGGGAGGTACGCCGTCGCGTCGAAGGCTCCATGCATGCGGAGATATTCAAAAGCGGCCTCGACCCGCAAGCGATTGGATTCGTCGGTCGTGCCGTCGAGCACTGCGTCGACGTCGATTTCAGCGTCGGCGGGAAGCTTGCCAGCATGGAGCGCTCCCAATCGCGGAAATTCGGAGACGATGTCGATGAAGGTGGGAAAGAGGGGAGCGTTCTCAGATGGAAAGGCGTCGCGAGCGGCTGTGCGAAGTTGGACGGTGTAGTCAGTTGAGGGCTGCGCCTTGACACTGATGCAGTAGTACCAACTGGCGCCGAGCAACAGGCCGCAGACCGCGGCGATACAGCCGACGGCGGTGAGCAGTTTGGTTCGCAGCGTCATGTGGGTCCCCCTTTGCGTTGCGTGTGTCTCGGTTTCGTCATCGGTGCGGCGGGCGAATCCGCGGCGTTGACTTGAGGAGGGTAGTTCGCACGGTTGTACGTTGGTTGTGGTGGGCAAAGCGCGGTGAGGCAAGGGCGTGATGCGGCGGGGTCCGCATCTTCGGTTTTGGGAGGGTGTGAGTGGCTGCGGCTGCAACACGGCTCCAGAGATCGCATCTTGCTGGGCGTGCCGCCGATGTACGTTGAGCTCGCGGCTACACCGCGACAGGGATCTCGAGTTCGAGCATGATGACTATGTCTCGCGCGAGTCGAAGGTTTTTGGTCTTGTTCAGTTCATCTTCACGGAGACGATCATCTTCGCGAGCGTGCTTTGCCGGCATCGTTTCGACAATCTGAATCTCCTTACCGCTTGCCTGCACCCATAGTCCATTCTGCACGCGGAGCTCTTGCACGTCACCAGCTTCGATGCGGCGAATGTCGCGCCCGAAGACATTCCGCACGCCGAACATGAGAATCGCTCTCTCGGATCGCGAGACCACGCACTGGTAGGGCGTAGTTCGCAATGACAGGAAGACGAGGCCTGGTCCGACGACTACTGAAAGCCAGTAGATGAGGTACATCTTCACGGGAACCGCGCCGGGTGCGAGAGCTTGCATGCCTATGCCGTGCTTGAACGTGAAGTACGTGACACCGGCGATCATGCCGAGGCCGATCAGCAGTTCGGTGGCTTTGTTAAGACGCACGCTCCATTCGCTCTTGGCGCTGAGGGTGAGATGCTCCGCACTTCGATCAGTCAGCGTGAGGGAGCCAAGCTCTTCACGAATTGGGGTGACCTGCGTCTGATCGTGCACGCGTTGAACGGCATGAATCGATTGAACCAGCTTGCCTGTCGTGAACGCATGAAAGTTGTGATACAGGGCGACCAAGACGGTAACGAAGAAAGCAAGAAGCATGACCACCGAGACGCCCCACAGCATCTTCGCTTCGATGGGTGGCGGCGGTGTTTGGCCGGGCGTGGGACCTTGCGGTGAGTATGCGACCGCTGCGAACGAACAGCCGACCGCCATCAGGATCGTGGCGACGATGTAGAGTTTGCAGCGATTGACGATGACACGGTGGCGATGCCAACGTGATTCCAGCGAAAGCAGATCATCCTCGGCGACTGGCTTTGGCACGATTTCCCCCTTCGAAACTTGCTGTCACCGCATGCTTACAGGTTTCCGCGGCGGGCCTGCTCCAACTCCAGCGCTTCGAAGAGCGCCTTGAAGTTGCCCTTGCCGAAGCTCTGTGCCCCGCGCCGGCAGATGATCTCAAAGAAAAGCGTCGGGCGGTCTTGGAGGGGTTTGGTGAAGAGTTGGAGGAGGTAGCCTTCATCGTCGGCGTCGACCAAGATGCCGAGCTTGCGGACGGCTTCGTGGTCTTCGCGCACGGCTTGGTGGCCGTGTTGTTGGAGCATGCCGTTGACGCGGTCCCAGACCTTTTCGTAGTAGGCATCGGGGAGGGAGAGGAAGTCGACGCCACGGCTGCGGAGGGCGGCGATGGAGTGGAGTTCGTCGTCGGTGCGGAGGGCGAGGTGTTGCACGCCTGGCGTGTTGCTGTGCCAGTCGAGGTATTCCTGCACCTGACTCTTGCGCTTGCCGGGGGCGGGCTCGTTGATGGGGATTTTGATGAGGCCTTGGCCGCTGCTCATGACTTTGGACATGAGCGCGCTGAAGTCGGTGGCGATGTCCTTGTCATCGAAGTGCATGAACATGCTGAATTCGAGGACTTGTTCGTAGAACTTGACCCAGTCGTTCATTTTGCCGAGTTCGACGTTGCCGACGAGGTGGTCGACGTATTTGAGGCCGCAGGGGTTCTTCTTGTTGTAGTCGTTGATGGTGAGGATGGGGTTGATGCCGCCTGCGCCGGCGGAGGCGGCGGTTGTATCGAACTTGCGGAAGCGCGGCATGAAAGCGGCGCCTTGTTTGACTTTGGTGAGGTCGTACGCGCCGGTACGAGAGACAAAGGTGTGGTTGACGCGGCCGAAGGTCTTGATGCCGGCCATGGTAACGGTGCCGTGTTCGTCCTTGAAGTGGCGCGGTTCGTAGGCGGGCTGTGCGCCGTTGGAGATGGCGCGTTCCCATGCCTTCTCGGCGTCGTAGACGTTGAAGGCGACGTCCTTGACGCCGTCGCCGTACATGGCGACTTCCATGGCGGCGTGATGGGTTGGGGAGAGGGGGCTGGTGAGAATGAAGCGGATGTTGCCTTGCGTGAGGAGGTAGTGCGAGGCGTCGCGCGAGCCGGAGGTCAAATCGGAGACTTGCTCGATCTGGAAGCCGAAGCAGTGGGCGTAGAAGAAGGCGGCCTGCTTGGCGTTGCCGACGTAGAACTGCACGTGATCGACGTCGATGAGGTGCAGGGGGTCGTTGGCGAAGGAAGGCTTGGTGTGCGCGGCGGGGGACATCGTGGTCATGGGGAGCCTCCGGGGGTAGGTCTGGGGTGATGGTATGGGGTGATGCGAGAAATGTGGAGTTCAGGGGTTTAAGAGCTGGCAGGGCACGAACGCCCTGTTTGCTCAGGATTCTGGTACAGTCTGGCAATGTCGCCATTCTTCAAGTTCGGAAAGTCGGAGCCGCCAACGCCCGCGGAGGCGCGGAAGAAGCGCTCCATCGCGGTGCTCAAGCAGCGCGGGGTGCCGTTTATTGAGTATTTACCGATGCTTGAGGACGAATCGCAGGTGACATTGCAGACGGTGGAAGCGATCTTCCGGCGAGCGAGGGCGCGGACGGTCTACTTCATGCGGGGTCAATTTGCGATGGATGGGGTCGCGATTGGAGAGTTTCGTGATCGCATGAACGAACTGGACGCGTGGGACGACTTGACGCCTGAGGAACGACTTGTCACGGACGCTGCGGAGTTGACGCAGCAGAACATCATCGACTCGTCGTGGGCGCTGGAGTCGGTTGCGGCGCTGACGTGGGTGATGGGCTTGTCTCCCGCGCTGGCGTGGCCCACGGGCCTGTGTGATGCGAGCGAGATCATCGCTTGTATTCGTGCGACGAAGACACATGCTGGACTGAAGCTGCGAGCCGTAAGCGAGATTCTGGATGAGGCGGATTTGCACTATCGGCTGCACTGGGCGTGCCGGGATGCGATGCTGAGGGGGAAAGCCGAACCAGCGGGCCTGAGTGAATCGGTGATTGGGGAACGGCGGAAGACACTGGAGTGGGTGCTGGCGGACGGGCCGTGGGATGATGTGGATTTGTCGACGTGAGGGGGGCGTGCGTTAGGGCACGTCGACACCTTGAAGGCCTTTGTCGGTCGCCAGGCCCTGAATCGGCACGGAGCCCCACGGACGGACATAGGCTGGCTGGAAAGTTTCGGCGCGTGGCTGCTTGCGGGACGAACCGTCGATCATCGCCCACACGATGCCGTTGAAGCGTTGACTCGCGATCGCGTCACGACCGGTTGTGGGATCTGTGTTGAAGCAGTACAGCAAGACTTTTTGCGAGGGGAAACGAACCTCGCTCTCGCGCGTGGCGCGGGCGTGCGAGGCGAGAACCGGGCCGTCCATGGTCCAGAACGCCGGGTCGGTCGCGGTAGATTGCGTGAGCCAGAAGCGTGCGATGGGAGATGGTGCGGAGGCGAGCTGGTGGACTTGATCGGGATCGGTATCTGCGCCGATGAATGTCATCAAGAGGCCAGCATCGACATACGGGCGGATGAGGTTGGGCGTGAACGCTGCGTGGGCGTAGAGGTATTGCTGCGTGGAGGCGACGCCGTTGACGGTGACGGGTGTGAAGGGCTCGTTGGGCACGCCTGCGTAGGGAAAAACGTCGCGCGACTCGCTGAGATAGAGGGTAACTCCGGCGGCGGCACTGCGGATGTCGACCATCGCTTTGGCGGCGCGAGCGCGGTCTCTCGAACTCCTCAGAGTGGGAATGGCGATAGCGATGAGCAGCGCGATGACGGCGATCACGATGATCAATTCAGTGAGCGTGAAGGCGGGACGTTGTGAGTGCGTGCGGATGGGCATGACGAGATGCTTCGCGAGAGCAAGCAGCCGATACGAGTCGCTAGAAGTTGAGTGTGCCGAAGTTGTCGGAGCGTGCGATGTTGTTGATGTACATGCTTTCGATGATCCAGCGATTGGACTGCGGATCGAAGAACCACTCAAGGATGATGGGAACACGAGTGCCGGCGGCGTTGACGAGGGGAAGTCCGACGACAGCGACCTGCACAGAGCGAGAAGACTTGAGCAACGCGATCCGGCGTGCATTGGCGTTGAACCAGGGACGCATCGTTTGCCCAACTGATCCGTACCAGAGGTCGTCGTCGACGCCTTTGTCAGAACGGCCCGCGGAAAGAGCCGGGAACTGGTCGTTCATGTCGGTCTGAGTTGCGAAGCAAACCTGGACAGCGTCAAGGCAGACGCCTTCGAAGCGCAGTTTGGATGAACTATCGGCGAGAGCGTCGTCGAAGAGCGTGCGGAATGCGGACTCGACCGACACATCGGGCGTGAACGCGCGGCCCGTGACAAATTGAAAGTCCTTGGCGACAAACCAGGTTTCGGAGAGGTACTCGCGCTCAAACCAATCCACCTTTGGCGAGCGACGCCACCGCAAGTATTCATCGGCACTTGGTGTGACGAATCGCTGGTGAAAGAACTCGGCAACCTCACCCGCGAGAGCTTGTAATGACGCGGATGTCCGTGGGTCTTGAGGGTTGAAGCGGCGGGCGCGCGTCGGCTCGACATATGTGCGTGCTTGCATCGACGCCATGAGCGCGGACTTCAGGGTGGTGGAATCGCTCGTGTTGGCGTCGAAACGGGTGATCGGGAGCGAGCCAAAAACGAAGGATGGAACGGCGTGCTGCGGGTCCGCATCGCTCGTGGCGGCTGGAGGCGGCGACAGGGGACGTATCAAGAAGTAATAGCTCGTACCAGCCGCCGCAACGGCAAGCAAGAGGAGGATTGGCAACCTGGCACGCATGAGGCCCCTTTGCTGAGACGTCGAGCAACGGACGGGTGGGAGAGTGTACTGGATATGGCTGAGTTTGGGGTATGGTCAGTCGCAAGGGGTTGGGCCGGAGGGGACTGCCCCTGGCATTTCGCTCGTGGATTCACCCCGAACCGGTCCCTATACTCCGTTGGTCACAAGAGTTGCTTGCTGACGAGCAGTTTCGTTATCAGCAGCTCTTGCGGAGCGGACATCATGGTGATTGTGGTTTGCACCCATGCTCGGTAACTGTCCAACTTCCTGTCGCGCGATTTCGCGCGTCGGTTGGATGCCCGAGGGCGTGAATCTGCCTTGCGGTTATCTCCATGATGTGGAGGTGCTGCGGGGCTGAGGAACGTGCCGAGCGGTTGCGGTCCCTTCGCAGTGCGTTGCACTGCTCAGGGTCGCAGAAACGTGTGAGCCACGAGTTGCCAGAGGCTGCTCGTGGCCGTTGTGTTTTTGGTCTTGATCGTTTGTCCCACATCCCGTTCTCTGTTCTCTGCTCGCGTCCCCACATCTCGCCAACCTAGCAATTTGGAGTACTTCATGTCGCAGATCAACACGCAAGAAATGATTCGTCTTCTGGATTCCATCAGCCGCGAGCGCAATGTCGATCGCGCGATTCTGATTCGGGATCTGGAGTTGGCGATGGTGTCGGCGGCCCGCAAGTACTTCAACACGCTGGACACGGAAGAGTTTTCGTGCGTGCTTGATCCGATGACGGGGAAGTTTGAACTGACTCGCCATGGCGAGCCGCTGGACATGCCGCCTCAGGCGTTTGGTCGCATCGCCGCTCAGACGTTCAAGCAGGTGATGATTCAGAAGTTCCGAGATGATGAACGCAACAGCATCTTTGAAGACTTCAGCAAGCGGATGGGCGAAGTTGTCACGGGCACGGCTCAGCGTTACGAAGGCGGCAGCCTGGTGGTGCTGATTGACCGCGCCGAAGGCTTCATGCCCCGCAGCGAACAGATTCCCGGCGAGCAGTTCACGGCGGGCGACCGCGTGCGCTGCCTGATTCTGGACGTGCGTGAGACGGGCAGCCAGGTCAAGATCGTGCTGAGCCGCGGGCATCCGGACTTCATCAAGAAGCTGTTTGAAGTCGAAGTGCCTGAAGTGGCGGAGCGCGTGATTGAGATCAAGGCGATTGCACGTGAGGCGGGGTACCGCACGAAGCTGGCGGTCGTGAGCATTGACAGCAAGGTTGACGCGGTCGGTGCGTGCGTTGGTGTTCGCGGCAGCCGCATCAAGAACATCGTTGACGAACTCAACGGCGAGAAGATTGACATCGTTCGCTGGAACGAAAGCAGCCAGATTCTGATCAGCAATGCGCTGAAGCCCGCGGAAGTGGCGGAAGTGTCGCTGTGCTTTGAACTGGGCCGCGCGACGGTCGTGGTTCGCGAAGATCAGTTGAGCCTCGCCATCGGCAAGCGCGGTCAGAACGTGCGTCTTGCGGCTCGCCTGACGGGCTGGGACGTGGACATTCTGACGCAGGAAGAGTTCACGAAGGGCATGGAGACGATGTACGCCACGATCCAGACGATCGCGGGCATCACCGAGCAGCACGCCGACAAGCTGGCGGCCATGGGCATGGTCAGCGTGTTCGACATCGAAGAAGTCGGTGCGGATGTGCTGATCAGCGAACTGGGCATCGACGAAACGACGGCGGCCACAGTTGTGGAAACGTGCTCGACGAAGGCCAAGGAAGTGGCTGAGCAGCAGGCGAAGGACAAGGAAGAGAAGGAACGCAAGGCTCGCGAAGAAGCTGAGCGTGTCGCGGCGACGGGCGAGGCCCTCAGCGCCGGCGATGCGGCGGCGGACGCGATCTTGGGTGGTGGCGGTGGTGGCAACGCTGCCAGCGATGCCGGAGCCGAAGACCGCGCGAAGGACATTCTGGGTCAGTCGTAAGTCAGCATTTCACACTCGCCCCGGTGAAAGCCGGCGCGAGTGCTTGGTTCGAGAAGGACAATCACGAGCGACTTGCACGTGGTTCCTTGGTTTGTTTGGCACGAGAACGAGGTCAATCGCTTGGCGACGGCAACGAAGGTCAAAATCCATCAGATTTCCAAAGAGCTCAACATCGACAGCAAGGTGATCATCGCCAAGCTGCGCGCCGAGGAGATTCCCGGCGCGGACACGATGACTTCGATCTCGTCGATTCCGCTGGGCCTTGCGGTGACCATCAAGGAATGGTTCAGCGACCCCACGCAGAACCACGCGACGGCGGTGGAGAACGCCGCGCCGGTGGACAAGGAAAAGATCAAGCCCGCCAAGAAGGCGACGGCGAAGAAGAAGGGTGACGCTGACACGACAGACGCCGGAGCGAAGACCGACGACGAAGCCAAGCCCGCTGCGACCGAAGCGCCCGCGACCACCAAGGTCGAGGCGAAGACCGAGCCCAAGCCCGAAACGAAGGCTGAGACAAAGCCTCAAACGGCGACAGACACGAAGAGCGGGCAGCAAGCTGCGGCCGAGAGCAAGCCCGAAGCGAAGACGGAAGCCAAGCCCGAGGCACCGAAGGCGGAAGCCAAGCCTCTGCACAAGCCGATTCCGCGTTCGATCTTTACGAGCGAACCGCGCACGCCCGCTGCAACGCCCGCGCCGCTGCCTGTCTCCCCCACCAACATCTCGAAGGCGACGGTCATTCAGCCCAGCGCGCCCGAGCCCGCGCCGACTTCCAAGCCCACACCCGGCAAGCCCGCTGAAGTTCGCCCCGCCGCCAGCACAGGCACCACCACACCGGGTCAGCAAGGCCCGGGCGGCACGCCATCAGCCCCGCCGCGCAATGTCGCACCTTCGCGTCCGCCGCTGATGAATGTGCCCATGCGGCCGACCACGGTCGGCCCCGCCGGCCCCAAGCTCGAGATCAAGACCCCCGTCAAGCTCTCAGGCCCGAAGATCGTTCGCGTCGAAGCTCCCGAGAACATCGCTCCGCCGCGCCCGCGCGGTCCGCGTCCGCCCATGGGTGGCGGCGGCATGTCGCGCCCGGGCGAAGACGATCGCGGTCGTTCGCCGCGTCGCAAGGACGCTCCCAGCAGCGCAGGCCCAGCCGGCAAGCGCAGCAGCGGTGCTGGCGTGCCCGATCGTCGCCGTGGCCTCTCCACGCCGGGCGAATGGTCGCCGGGCCCTGGGTTCAGCGAACAGGACATGATCGAGCGCGAGGCACGCCTTGCCCGCGCAGGCGGCTTCCTCAAGAAGCGCAAGCAGGAGCTCAATCGGCCGGGACAGATTGATACTGGCCCCGCCGAAGGCAAGCTCAAGATCACCGCGCCATTCACTATCAAGGACCTGAGTGAAGCAACCGGCGTGAAGGCTTCGGAAATCGTCAAGAAGCTGTTCATGCAGGGCATCATGCGGAAGATCAACGATCCGCTCGAAGTGCCCAAGGCCGTCGAGATCATGATGGACTTTGACATCGATCTCGAAGTGACTGAAGCCCGCACCGCTGAAGAAACCGTCAGCGATCAGTTCATCAAGCGTGACAACAAGGACCTGCGTCAGCGCGGGGCTGTCGTCACGATTCTGGGCCACGTCGACCATGGCAAAACCAGCCTGCTCGACCGGATCCGCAACGCGAATGTCGCTGCGGGCGAAGCGGGCGGCATCACGCAGAAGACCAGCGCGTTCGTCGCTGAAGTTGCCGATGCCGAAGGCGGCAAGAAGCAGGTCGTCTTCCTCGATACGCCGGGCCACGAAGCCTTCACGGGCATGCGTGCCCGTGGTGCGAAGCTCACCGACGTTGTCGTGCTGGTCGTCAGCGCGCCCGAAGGCGTCATGCCGCAAACCGTCGAGAGCATCAACCACGCCAAGGCCGCAGGCGTGCCCATCGTGGTCGCTCTCAACAAGGTCGATCGTCCCGACGCGACCGAATCGCAGATTCAGAAAACGCTGGGTCAGCTCGCCGCAGCCGGCCTCAACGTCGTCGAATGGGGCGGCGATACCGAAATGGTTCGCGTCTCCGCACAGACGGGCCAAGGCATTCCGGAACTGCTGAACATCCTGGACCTGCAGTCGAGCGTGCTTGAACTGAAGGCCGACTTTGAAGGCCCTGCCCAAGGCACCGTCATCGAAGCGAAGGTTGAAGAAGGCCGCGGTGCGGTCGCCAACATGCTTGTCCAGCAAGGCAGGCTCAAGGTCGGTGACTTCATCGTCATGGGCCGCGCGTTCGGTCGCGTGCGTGATATCACGGACGACAAGGGCAAGCGCATCAAGGAAGCTCTGCCGCCCATGCCTGTGCAGATCAGCGGTATCAACGAAGTCTGCGATGCAGGTGACAAGTTCTACGTCACGCCGTCGCTCAAGCAGGCTGAAGAAGCCGCCGAGCAGCGCCGCGACCGCGAACGCCACACGGCACTCGCCGCTCCGAAGCTCACGCTCGACACGCTCTTCAGCCAGATGCAGACCGCCCAGGCGACCGAACCGGTTGCCAAGGAAATCCGCATCATCCTCAAGACCGACCAGCAGGGCACCGTCGACGTCCTCAAGGCCGAGTGCGAGAAGATCAAGACCGAAGAGGTCAAGGTCCGCGTCATCGACGCCGCTGTCGGTGGCATCACGGAGAGCAACGTCATCCTGGCCGAAGCCTCCAAGGCCATCGTCATCGGCTTCAACGTCATTCCCAGCGGCAAGGCTCGCCAGCTCGCCGAACAGAAGGGCGTTGAAATTCGCGCGTATCAGGTCATCTACGACATCACGGAAGACCTTCGCAAGGCCGCTGAGGGTCTGCTTGCTCCGGAAGTTCGCGAAGAAGTTCTGGGTCACGCCGAAGTCCGTGCGGTCTTCAAGGTCAGCAAGGTCGGCAACATCGCGGGCTGCTACGTCACCGACGGCACCGTGCAGCGCGACGCTCTCATCCGCGTCACGCGTAACGGCATCGTCATCGAGCAGAACCGCAAGCTGGCTCAGCTCAAGCGCCTCAAGGACGATGCGAAGGAAGTCCGCAGCGGCACCGAGTGCGGCATGAAGATCGACGGGTACGACGACATCAAGGAAGGCGACGTGCTGGAGTGCTACAAGAAGATCGAGGTCAAGCGCACGCTGTAAGCGGGCGACACGCACTGCGATCAATCAGGTCCAAAACGCCGCACGGGGCCGACACCTTCATGATGTCGACCCCGTGTGGTTCTTTTTGGGAAGATGTCAGGAGAGCTTGGGCTGCGTCACTGCTTGAGACGCAGACGGTAGATGCGACCACGAGGCAGGTCGGTGCTGAAGATGATGGAACCGTCAGGAGCCTGAACGATGTCGACGGGACGTGCGAGGACGCGGGGCGGTGCGGGCTCGGCGGCATTCTCCGCTTCGGGGGCGGGGGTTGTCACAATTGTGCGTACGAGCACTTGCTCACCGATGGGCATGGCGGGGAACTTGGGATCTTTCTCGAAGATGACGCGGGAGATGGTGTAGCCAGCGGGACTGGTGCGGTTCCAACTGCCGCGGCTGGCGACGATCATGTCGCCCACGAAGTCGTCGGGCAGACTACCGGCGGACGTGGTGACGAAGGCGAAGCTGTTGGCCGCGCTGTGTGCCGGGAAGCGCCAGGCGGGAACGGTGGTGCGTGAGGCGAGGTCGAGCAGTTCTGCATGCTCACGGAACTCGGGGCGGGGGATGCGGTCGCCCACGAAGAAGGGGTGACCATAGAAGCTGCCCTGGTCGTAGCGGTTGAGTTCATCGGGGGGCAGCGCGTCGGTGAAGGGCTGCTTGACGCCGCGGTCTTCACCGAGGGTGTCACCAAACATGTCGGAGCCGTGATCGATGCCCCAGAGCTCGGTTGTGCCGGGACGGAAGCGAAGCTTTTCGGTGTTGCGTACGCCGCCGGCCCAGAGGGTTTTGTCGCTGCCTGTAAGCGAGTAACGCCAGATCTTCTGGCGGTCGGTGGCGCGTTCGTCGGTGATGTTGCCGCTGTCGCCCACGCTGGTGAAGATGTGCGTGTCCGTCACGAGGATGGAGCGCCACCAGTGAGCGCCTTCGCCCGGGAGGCCTGCGATGATCTCTTCAACGGTGTCGGCCATGCCGCTGGAGTCGGTGTCTTTAGCGCGGTAGATGCCGCTGGTCGTGGAGAACCAGAGGTATTCGCCCTGCCAGCAGAGGCCGTGGACGGCGGGCATGTCTTCGATGAACTGCGTGGCGCTTTCGTAGATGCCGTCGCCGTCCGTGTCTCGCATCGCGAGGATGTCGGAAAAACGGGGACGCGAAACGTAAAGCGTGCCGTCAGGGGAGATTTCGAGGAAGCGGGCGTTCTCGGGGCCAGGGGCGGCGAGAACCACTTCGAATCCGTCGCGCACGGTGAACTCAGCGACTTCAGGGGCAAGATCGCGAGTGAGCGCACGGGGGTCAAGACCTGTGCGAGGATTCTGGGCTTGGGCAAGAGCGATTGAGCCGGCAGCGGCGAGGCAGAGCGTTGTGAGGACTGGCACCATCAGCAGATCTCCTGCGGTGATCGATCGCCGCGTGAAAGAATCGTTTGCGGCTGGCCCGGCGCGACATCCGCGTGCGCCAGCTTCTCGTACAGTAACACGATGCAGGCCCCACGCACACGATTCGTTCGCCGCCCGCGGGGCTTCACGCTGATTGAGCTGCTGGTGGTGATTGCCATCATTGCGATCCTGATCGCCCTTGTTCTCCCCAGTCTGGGTCAAGCACGGGAGGCGGGGCGGGCGACGCAGTGCCTTGCGAATTTGCGGCAACTTGCCACGATCATGCAGCAGTATGCGGATGACTACAAAGGGCTGAGCCCGGCGCTTGGGCAGCCGTACACAGCGATGCCGAATTGGGCATTTGTCGCGGCACGGGCGCAGGGCTTGGAGGGTGAATCCGTCGCGGATGCGCTGCGAGAGCGGAGCGCGATGGCGTGTCCTTCGGCCAGCGCTTTCTACGGCGTGCCCATGATTCGCACGTACGCCATCAACGGAACGGGGCACAACAAGGGGAGTGACTTCCCCAGTGATCCTGACAGCTTTGATGATGCGACGGTGACGGCACACATCCGCACGGGACTGGTGCAGTTTCCCAGTCAGCAGCCGCTTCTGGTTGACAGCGCACGAGCCCCCACCGCTCCGCCCAATCGCACGGCGAGCGTGCTGGACATGCGACTGGCTGATCATCGGGCGAATCGGCTGCTGCGCGTGCACGGTTCGCGCAGTGCATATCAGGGGACCATGTTTGACACGAGTGCGAGGATCTTCCGCGACACGGTGTTTGACGCGACAGATTCGATCTGGCTGCGACCGCTGCCCTGAGAGCGAGGAGGCAGCGAGCGATGATCAGTGGCCGATGTAGCCTGTGGTCGGCTCACCCACCTTGTAGAGTGCGAGTGTGTTGCTGCTGCGGGCGTGGCCCAGCGGGCGGCCTGCGACGAGCACAACCATGTCGCCTCGCTTGGCGATATTGCGGCTGCGTACATAGTCGTCGAGAGCGACATTCCAGTCGCTGAGCGTGCCGCGTCCTGGTGGCTTGGCGCACACGGGTAGAACACAGCGATACAAGCTCATGCGACGCGCGGTCGGCTCGTCGCTGGTGTAGGCCACGATGGGCACGTGGAAGCTGTTCTTGCTCAGGTAGCGGGCGGTGCCGCCGCCCTGGCTCCAGCAGACGACGGCGGCGGCGTTCATTTCACGTGTGACGAGCCAGGCGCCTTGGGCGAGCACAGCGGTTGAGCGGTGGGCGTCGGAGTATTGGGTGGGAGCGCTGAAGTTGCACTCCTTCTCACGCATGCGCTGCTCGGCTTCGGCAACGATGCGGGCCATGGTTTCGACAACGAGCACGGGGTGCTTGCCGGTCGCGGTTTCAGCGCTGAGCATAACGGCGTCGGCGCCGTCGAAGATGGCGTTGGCGACGTCGCTGGCTTCAGCGCGGGTGGGGACGGCGTTTTCGATCATCGTTTCAAGCATCTGCGTGGCGACGATGCAGGGCTTGCCGCGTCGGCGGCAGCACTCGACGATCTGCTTCTGCACGACGGGCACCTTGGCGATGTCCATTTCGACGCCCAGATCGCCACGAGCGACCATCGCGGCGTCGGAGGCTTCGATAATTGCTTCAAGATTCTTGACGGCCTGAGGCATTTCGATCTTGGCGACGATGGGAATCCACGCGGGTTCGCCGGTGGTGGGATTGTTCATCGCGGCGATGCGCTGCTTGAGCTCGATGACTTCATCAACGCGCCGCACGAAGCTGAGGGCGAGCCAGTCGAGTTCGTTGGCGACGGCCCAAGCGACACACTCCATGTCGCGGTCGGTGATGGCGGGCGCGGTCAGTTCGCTTTGGGGCACGTTAATGCCCTTGTGGCTGCTGATTTTGCCGCCCACACGGACGCGACAGCGCAGCTCGCCCTTGTCCCGGTCGCGTTCGACGGCGAGCAGGCGGATCGCGCCGTCATTGATGAGGACTTTGTGTCCAGGCTCGACTTCATACACGAGCTGCTGATACGTGAGCGGCAGCACGAGTTCGCGACCGTCAGAATCCTTGGTCTTCTCAACTTCGCGATAGAACGCGTCAGTAATGCCGGCCTTGAAAACCACATCCTCGCCCGCGACGACTTCGACGAGGCCGCCGCCGCTGGGGCTTGGTTCTCCGAGACCTGCGGGAATCTTGCCGACGCGGATCTTGGGGCCCTGCAGATCGCCCAAGCATGCAATCTGGACGCCCAATTCCTTGCTGACCTTGCGGACGGTGGCGAGGCGCTTGGCGTGGCCAGCGAAGTCGCCGTGGGAGAAATTGAAGCGGAAGACAGCGACGCCAGCTTCGATGAGCTTGCGGACGTTATCCGGGCTGTCGCTGGCAGGGCCGATGGTGGCGACGATCGAGGCGAGCGTGTTGGGCGCGGCGACGTCGGTCACGCCAGAATCGCTGACGGGAGAAAGCTGTTCCATGCACAGAAGATATCGGCACTTGCGGGCGGCGGGGTCGAGCAAAGGGCGCCATCACGGTTACCGAGACCCTACAAACGGCGCGGTCGGCAGCATGCAACGACAGCAACGCGCGGTGGCGAGGCGGCAGACATACGACACGATTTGCATTAGCCTTTGCTTGCGATCACGACGCGACGCTTCATGTCGCTCACCCAAGTGCCTTCAGGGCGCTCGATAGTGATGGCGAATGCAGCGGCACCGACGACGCGGATGCCTGGCTTGATGGGGACGCGCACTTCGCCCGGGCCGCCGTTGAAGACGCCGCCGGAGATGCGTTGCTCCATGCCGCGGCTGTCGACGATCCAGAGCTGGTACCGCTCCTTGGTTTCATCCAGAGCGGGCAGGTCCTTGAAGACCATCATGCCGGATTGCGTGGTATCGCTCCAGGCGACTTGTCCGGTGACGCCCTTGATTTCGGGGTTGTCCCAATCCCCCCACGTGGCCTTGACCAAGTCGGGCGATGTTTCGAGGGCGGCAGCGCCGACGTCAGGCGATTGCGGAGCAATGACCACCTTGCCACTGGGACGCAACCAGCCAACAGCGGCGATGGTAATGGCTGCGGCAGCGAGGACCCACGGCAGCGGAGACTGACGCGAGCGGCCGATACGACCAGCAACGGCGGGCGCGGCTGTCTGCTGTGTACGCGCAGGCGATGCGTACCCGTTACGAGCCGGACTATGAGTGGCTTGGTTCACGCCGGATTGGCTTGACTTGATGAACTGTTCGCCAGATGCCAGGAGGCGAGCTTCGAGCGAAGCCGGAAGCGGCTGCAGGTCTTCGCGGCGGAGCATGGCAACATGCAGCATGGCCGCGGTGTAGTCCATCTCGTGTGAGATGTCACCGCGCTGGGCAATATAGCGATCAAGCTCGGCCAGTTCGGCTGCGTCGAGCTCTCCCAGCGCGCGATCGGCGGCGAGCTCGAGGAAGCGATCAGGCTGGCTGTTGCCTTGATGATGCGAGAAAGTGCTCACTTGGCACCTCCGTCGCCTTCGGCGTCAGATCGAACTGGGACCTCAACACCGAGCATTTCGCGAAGCTTGATCAGCCCGCGACGAGCATGCGTCTTGACGGTACCTAGGGGAAGGCCCGTGGAACGTGCGATCAACTCGTGTGAGAGACCTTCATAGACGCTCAAACGCAACACACGCTGCTGTTCATTGGAAAGCTGCTCAAGTGCGCGTTCGGCGCGAGTGGCTTCTTCCAAGACGAATGCACGTTCGCTCGACGCGCGGCCTTCGCCGGGCGATGTTTCTTCGAGCAATTGCTGCTTGACGGGCTGGCGGCCAATCTTGCGGCGGCGATCGATAAGGCGTCGACGGGCGATCGTGGCAACGAAAGCCGTTTCGCTCGCGATGGTCGGATCGTACTTGCCGCCGTGACGCCAGAGTTCGGTGAAGATTTCGTGAACGGCGTCTTCGGACTCGTTGTCAGGGAGGCCGACACGACGAGCGAGCGTCCAGATAAGGCCACCGAAACGTGCGATGCACTCTTTGACTGCTTCGGAGTCACCCCGGCTTACGCGATGGAGAAGATACTCGGAAATGGGCGTGGCCTCCGGCTTGGCCTGCGGACGTCGAGCGGGAGCAGTGGCTGCACGCACAACGACGCGGACGGTGGCATCATAAGCCCTCGCCCGGGAAGTCACTGGTGATTGCTGAGAAATTGCAATCATTTTACTTCGTGCACCAACTCGCCGACTGGCAGCCTGTCGCGACACCCGTCGCGCGGCTGTGGAGTTACGCCTCCGTTGGTCGGTTCGAGATGTCTGCATCCGTGGATGTGACATGATGCACCTTCGGTGAGAATTCAGAAAGAAACACTCCGAAATCGCGGCCGATACCCAGTAGAACACCGGCCGCGCCCGATTGAGAGCCGCGTTCTCACGCGGCATAAACCGATCTGTGTGGAGACTTACTTGGGCAGCAGGACGGTGTCGATCACATGGATGACGCCGTTGCTGGTGTCGATATCAGCCGCAGTGACCGTGGCATTGCCCACGGTGACCTTGCCGGCTTCACCCTTGGTGGTCACTTCCTGACCGTTGAGCGTCTTGACGGTTGCGCCCTTGGCGGCGGTATCGCTGAAGACGCGGCCCTGGATGACGTGGAACTTCAGGATGGCGGCGAGCTTGTCCTTGTTTTCCGGCTTCAGGAGGCTTTCGACCGTCTCCTTGGGAAGCTTGGCGAAAGCTTCGTCGGTGGGAGCGAAGACGGTGAAGGGGCCTTCGCCGCTGAGGGCGCCGACCAGTTCGGCTTGCTCGAGCAGGCGGGCGAGGGTCTTGAAGGAACCGGCTGCGACGGCGGTTTCAACGATGTTCTTGTCGCTGGGCATGATCACGGTGTCGATGACGTGAATGACACCGTTGCTGGCAGCGATGTCAGCGGTGACGACCTTTGCGCCGTCGACCGTCACGCCCTTGTCAGCCTTGAGATCAACGCGCTGGCCTGCGAGGGTCGCGACGCCGCCGGTCTTGACATCAGCAGCGAGAACCTTGCCGCTGACGACGTGATACTTGAGGATGTTGGCGAGCTTCTGCTTGTTTTCCGGCTTGAGAAGTTCGGTGATGGTGCCGGCGGGGAGCTTGGCGAAGGCTTCATCGCTGGGGGCGAAGACGGTGAAGGGGCCCGGGCCCTTGAGGGCTTCAACGAGGCCCGCGGCCTGAACGGCGGCAACGAGCGTCTTGAACGAGCCGGCGCCGATGGCGGTGTCGACGATGTCCTTGGTCGCCTGCTTGTCATAGCTGGCATGCGTCACTTGCGCTTGCTTGTTGCTGTCGGTGCAGTCGCTCTTGGTGTAGGACTTTTCGCTGCACTGAGCGGAAGCGACGGAACCAGCAAGAGCGACGACGAGCAGGGAAGACATTTTCATCATGACACAAGACCTCCGAGTGTGACGGGCGCGAGATATCACACCGACTGGCTGTCCGCGAAACGTGCGAACGAGTCAGACAACGTCACAGCATGACCCAGAATCGCTGGGCTTCGTCCACGGCTGCTCTGAAACAGAGCACTGAGTTGCACGTGGGGGAACTGACTTGACTTCGGCGCGGGACCGGTTCTGGATGCATGAAAGAGCAGCAGAAAGCGTGCATATGCAACGGAGCTCGCTATGCACGATGAAGGGAGACACGTGCATCCGAAACCGATTCCGTGACTTTCTTGGGTGTGAACGCGGTCGCAGCTCACTTACTAACCTGCGTCATGCCATCGCGCCCCTGGTCGATCTTTTCTGAAGCTGCGTTTCTGGCCATCAGTTGGACCTGGTGCATCGGCATGTGGCTGCCTGTGCTGCTGATTCGTGATTACGGCATGTGGTCGTTTCTGGTGTTTGCGCTGCCCAACTGCATCGGCGCGGCGGCGATGGGGCTCGCGCTCGCGAAGCCGGGCGCAGCGCTTGATTTTGCGCAACGGCATCGGACCGCGATCATGTGCTTTTCGGCGGTGACGACGGCGTTTCAAATGTTCTTTCTCGTGTGGCTGCTGCGCACGCAGGGATTAAGCACAGAAGGCATCGTGCTGATCGCGCTGGTGATTGGCAGCATCTTTGCGCAGCCGCTGGTGCGAGGGGTGCGTGCTCGCACGACAGCGGTTGTTGTGTTTGCGCTTTCGATTGCGATGGCGGCGTGGTGGCTATTGGGGAGCAGTGATCGCATGGGCGCTGACAAGCTCCCTACGCCTTCACGCCCGATTCATGAATTGGGTGGACTGGCGGCGGTGTGCATGCTGGGGTTTGCATTCTGTCCGTTTCTGGATGCGACGTTTCTCAAGGCTCGCATCCGCTCGCAAGGGTCGCAGGGCAGCTTTGCGTTTCTCGTCGGCTTCCTGGTGTTGTTTGCGAGCATGATCTGCCTGACATTCCTGTATGGCATCGATGTGGTGAGCAAGGCGGCGGCGGCGGACCAGCCGGTGCATGTTTACTTCCTCGCGATTCCGCTCGTCTTTCACATCGGTGTGCAGTTGCTCTACACCATTGGCGTGCACGATGAAGTGCTGCGGGAAGGCGACCCTGCGGCGAACTTGCCGCGTGCGGAGGGACTTTCGATTGCGGCGTTTGTCGGCGGTATCGTGATCATGCTTGCGGCGATGGTGCTTGGCGACCTGCGTTCGGACATGACGAACTGGGAGCTGTTCTACCGCGGATTCATGTCGTTCTACGGGCTCGTTTTCCCGGCGTATGTGTGGATCGTGGCCTGGCCATACCAGAAGAACGGCGGTGTTGTAACGCGACAGCGCTTGGCGATCATGGCGGGGGCGATCATTGCGGCGGCACCGTTCTACTGGTGGGGATTCATTGATCGCCACAGCCATTGGCTGTATGCGGGCGTGGGCATCGTGCTTGTCGCGGGCATCATCGCTCGTTTGCTGCCAGGGCCGCGAGGGCCTCTTGGGCCGTCTGGCGTACGGACGCAGGAGCCGACGGATCCGTTGCCAACGCTGCAAGCTTCTGCTTGAGCATCGTGCGTGATTGGCCTTGCAAGGTATTCGTCGCGGAGATGATGGCGTTGCGCTGCATCTGTGCGAGCGATGCACGCTTCATCGCGCTGTTGGTGAAAGCCTCGCGGCGGTCGCCTTCACTCCAGCCCAGCACCTTGAGCAGATCAAACGATGTGTGCTGCAGCGTGTAGGCGTCGTATGCCGCGCCGATATCGATGCGTGCATCACGCGGGGTGTTGTGCGGGCAGACTTCCTGACAGATGTCGCAGCCAAAGAGCCAATCGGCCATGGCTGCGTGAAAGGACGGATCGATGGGCTCTTCACGCTCGATGGTGAGATAGCTGATGCATCGTGATGCGTCGACGCTGTAGGGCGAGATGGCGCGGGTCGGGCATGCGTCGATACAGCGTGTGCATGTGCCGCAGCTATCGGGAATGCGACCGCTCGGGACGAGTTCCAGCGTGGTTGCGACCACGCCCAGCACGAAGTAACTGCCCAAGCGCGGATGGATGACCAGCGTGTGCTTGCCCTGCCAACCCAGTCCGGCGAGCACCGCAAGCTCACGTTCATTCACTGGTGCGGTATCGACGCAGGTGCGAAACTCGCTGCCCGGGTATGTGATGCGAAGCTGATCGGCGAGGGTGTGAAGGCGTCGCTTGACGGTGTCGTGATAATTTCGCCCACGTGCGTAGCGAGCGACGCTCGCATGGCCGGGTGGAGGCTCATCGGGCGCCTCGTTTCGCGTGGCGTACTGATCGGCGACGACGATGAAGGCACGCGTGCCAGGGAGAATGCGTGTGGGATCGACGCGCGTGTCGACGTCGTCGAGCATGAACTGCATGGTGGCGTGCTTGCCGGAAGCAAGCCACGCGCGGAGCTGATCGGCGTACGCAGATGGCTGGGCGGGGGCGATTCCTGCGAGTGCAAAGCCAAGCTGCTGGCATCGGGCGAGCACGTCGCGCGAAACAGCCTCAGGTGGTGGCATAACGAAGCCCGGCGGCACGGCGGCAACGGCGGGCTTACGGGGTTTGCGGGGTCCAGTGCGTTTGCGACGCGGCATGGGATCACTGCAACTTGCGGCGGCGTTCTTCCAGTTCCTTCAGCTGTTCGCGCAGACGCTCGATCTGCTCGTCTATCTGCCGCAACTCACGCTCGCGGACGGCGGGATCCACCTTGGGTGTCGTTGTCGGCTGCGTTGCAGCATCGCCCGGCAGATCGAAAGTCGCGAGGATCGGGCGGTGATCGCTGGTCTTATCCCGATCGCTGAACTCGTCAGGCAGCTTGACGATCTCGCTGGATGCGGGCCACTTCGCGGCGTCATTGCCCACGAACACAAAGTCGAGCACGGCACCGGGGCGGCGCTTGCTGGGGGCGGTTGTCGTGTCGAGCGTGGCGGGACGCACCCATGTCCACATGTTGTCTTTGGTCATGTTGTCGAAGCCCTGATCGCGCTGGCCTTTGTCGCCACCGTCGACGAGGTAGTCGAAGTTGTAATCCCCCACTGCGATCACGGGGAGTGTTTGTGTGCGGATCCACGCGTTGAGGAGTTCGCCCTGCTTGTGGCGGCCTTCTGCGCTCCCGCGGTAGAGGTGGTTGACCATGAAGAGATACTCGAGCCCGGCATGCTCGCGATCCTTGACTTGGATGACGAGCGGAGCACGCACTTTGCCTTCGATGTTGATATCGCCGAGCTCGAACTTGCGGACGAGCTCGAAGCGATCGGTATTGAACGCGATGGCGAGGCGGTCGCGCTGACCGGAAGCCCCGAGCACGACATCGAAGCTGGCGTTCTCGCCTTCTTCCGCGCCCTTATCGAGTTCACGGGCCCAGTCTTCGCTGTCAACCTCGGAGAATCCCCACAGGTCCACCCCTTGCATGTCGGCGACCTGCTTGCGGAGGACGGCGATGTCGGCTCCGCCCGACTCGACGTTGAAGCCAACGACCGTCAAGTCGACCGCAGACGTGGCTGCGGCCTGAGCCGAAGCTTCGGGAGCCGGTTGAGCAAGAGCAGCAAGTACAAGCGTGAGTTCGGCGAGCATAGCGGAGGGTAGAACCGCGTGAGGCACTAGCGCGAGTCCATCGCAACGAGCACCAAGCCAGAGAGCACGAAAGCGAACGGCCCCGGACGGTTCACGTCCGGGGCCTTCTCCCTCCTGCGCTCGCACTCGGTTCACGAGCAAGGTGCGTGCAGCTCTCGTTGTGGACGGGTTGCAGGTGCAAGGTCATCACGCGCGGCGTTGCAGCACCGCACGCGTTGTTCTTGCCTGCAGGCTTAGTTGCAAGGCCCGCCAGCCAGCACGCGGAAGAACGCAATCACATCGGCATCTTCGGGGAAGACGGTGTTGCCGTTAAAGTCAATGTCATCACAGTTACCAGTCGGGCACGCACCACCAGCAAGCACGCTGAAGAAGTCGATAATGTCAGCGTCTTCTGGATAGACGCTATTGCCGTTGAAGTCGATAGGCCCGCAAGGCAGCGAGCACGGCGAGGTGGTGACGGGGTAGCTTTGAGTAGTCGTTGCGCCGCAGCCGTTGGTCGCGACGCACGTCAGCGTGCCCGACAGCACAGGCTGCACGTTGATGATGTTCATCGTGCTGGTGTTGGCACCGGTGATGAACATGCCACTGGCTTGAGGGCCGTCGACGATCTGCAACCCGTTATAGAACCACTGGTACGAGATCGTGCCGGGCCCGTCGGCGATTGCGGTGAAGGACGCACTGGTCGTGGAGCAGAGGTTGCGCGCAATCGGCAGGGTGGTGAAGATGGGCTTGAACGTGAGCACCCACGTGTCACCGAGCGCGCTGTTTTGCGTGTTGTTGCCGCCGAACATGACGTACTGGTCGCGGGCCACGTCCCACGCCATGCCGTTGCTGTTGCGCCGGGCACTAGGCGCCGGACCGGGCACTGCAAAGGTGTTGAACGAACCAGGCAGATTCTCACGCGTGTGCCAGGTGTCGCCCAGCAAGTTGAAGGCGTTGCCACGATCGCCGCCGAATTGGATGTAGCCCTTGCGAGGCGTGTTGGGATCATTCCAACTGCTGCCGTGAGCGAAGTTCCATCGCGCGGGCTGCGGCGCGTTGCCCTGCACGACGTTGTACGCGTCGGTCTGCGCATTGTGCCAGATGGTGTTGCCCGCGCTCGGCGTGCCGCAAGGCGTGACGTTGCCCTGCAAGATCGCGAAGTCGTTGTTGCCGAGTCCCTCGATGCTCACGATGCCCGTCAGCGTGCGCCGCGCCGCATTGCTGGGCGGCACGAACGGAATCCACTGTCCCGCTGTGCTGAGACGAAAGGCATCGAAAATCTGCGAGCAGTTGGCGTTGGTGCCGCCCATGATGATGAGCTGGGTGTTGTTGCCAGAGCCGATCGTGCCCATGTTGTGGAAGGCGCGCGGGCTGGGCGGCGGATCAAATGTTGTGAACTGACTCCACACTGTGCCATTGAAGATGTACGAGTCATTGAGCCGGTCCGATCCGTTGGTGGTGCCGCCGAAGACCACCGCGCGACCAGACCATGTGCCCATCGTGTGATTGCGGCGCGCGGTCGGTGAAGAACTCAGGTTCAACCGGGTCCAGCCCTGCCCATCCCACGCCCATGTCTCGCTCAGTGCGGTGCCGTTGATGTCCTGCCCGCCAAACATGATGACCCGCTGCGTGAAGTCATCCCATGCCATCGCGTGAGCCGTCCGGGCGGACGGACCCGAAACGTTCATCTGCACCCACTTGGGCTCGTCGCACTGGGCGAAAACGCTTCCAGCGGCGAGCGTGAGCAGGGCGATGGGTGAAAGAATTTGCACTGAGCGATTCATGACAAGCCTCCGATGTGTGTGAGTGAAAGACCCTCTGCACACATCACGACGTCCGCAGCCACGCGCCTTCACGGTCTCCCGGAATTTCTTGCATCATCTTCATCTCGCCGCCGGCAAGACCTGCGTCCAAACAGCGAACTACTCTTTTCGTGCAGAGCCTTCCGTGCGGAGCTGAGTCTTTCCCATGACCGAACCGACCGGCGACATCACGCTGCTGCTGCAACGCTCTGCCCAGGGTGACGGCGAAGCCGCCAACAAGCTCTTTCCTGTCGTGTATCGCGAGTTGCGGGCCCTTGCTGGCGCGATGATGCGGAGCGAAGGCTCGCACACGCTGCAACCCACCGCGCTGGTGAACGAGGCGTACGTCAAGCTTGTAAACGGCGCGGAAGCCAAAGTGCACGACCGCGATCACTTTTTTCGCCTCGCCGCCAAAATCATGCGGCAAGTGCTGATCGATCACGCCCGCGAGAAGAACCGCGACAAGCGGGGCGGCGGCGCAGCCAAGCAAGGCCTCACGCTCGATCTGCCCGACCCGTCGCGCGGCGCAACCTCGCTCGACCTGCTCGCGCTCGATGACGCACTGGAAGAACTCGCCAAAGCCGACGCACGCAAGGCCGAACTCGTGGAACTGCGGTTTTTCGCTGGGCTGACCAACGAGCAAGCCGCCAACGTCACCGGGCTGTCGCAGTCCACCATCGAGCGGGAGTGGCGCTTCGCGCGGGCGTGGCTGCTCGAACGGCTAGGTGAAGTGCAGGGCAAGGAGGCGCCATGACCACAGCGGACCTTGCGACCATGCAGCGCATTTTCGAGGAAGTCGTCGCGCTTCCCGTATCTCGCCGTGCCCAGCGTCTCGCCGACCTCTGCCCCGACGCGGCGATGCGCGATCGCATCTCGCGCATGCTCGCTGCCGATGAGGAAACCGAGCATCGCATCGACAAACCCGCGATGCACGACACCACGCTTCTCGAAGCGGGGCAAACGCAGGTCGGCCCCTTCACGCACATCGGTCGTTACGAGATCGAACGCGTGCTGGGCGAAGGCGGCATGGGCGTGGTCTACCTTGCCCGGCAGCAATCGCCACAGCGCCAGGTTGCGATCAAAGTCATCCGCTCCATCGCGCCCTCCGCCGACTTGATCAAGCGTTTCGAGCGAGAAGCGACCGTGCTTGCGAGGCTCTCTCACCCAGGGATCGCACAGATTTTCGATTCGGGTTCGGCCCCTATTTTTTCATCGCGCCCGGTGCCTTACCTCGTGCTTGAGTATGTCGACGGCACGCCGCTGCTGTCCTTTGCAACCGCAACACGCTTCGACGAAGCGGCCAAGCTCCGCCTCTTTGTCGACATCTGCCGAGCCGTGCAGTACGCGCATCAACGCGGCGTGATCCACCGCGACCTCAAACCCGCCAACGTGCTCGTGCAGCGGATCGCCGAAGGTGGCGCGGGCGACACTCAGCACCTGCGTGTGCAAACCAAGATTCTCGACTTTGGCGTCGCCCGCACGCTCGAAGACAGCAACACGCAGCACACGCAGGCCGGTTCGCTCATCGGCACGCTCAGCTACATGAGCCCTGAGCAGGTCGCCGGCACCACCGCCGACACTCGCAGCGACGTCTACGCGCTGGGCGTGATTCTCTTCGAACTTCTCAGCGGCAAGTTGCCCATCGACGTGCGCGATGAGAGCATCGCCAGCGCCACGCGAAAGATCCGCGAGGTCGAACCGCTCCGCCTCCGGGCCGTCGCATCGACGGCCAGCGCCGATCTCGAAGCCATCGCGCTCAAGGCAATCGAGAAGGACTCCGCGCGGCGATACCAGTCCGCGGGCGAACTCGCCGACGACATCGAGCGTTTTCTCGCAAACCTGCCCGTGCTCGCCCAGCCGCCCAGCAGCGCTTACCAACTGCGAAAGTTCGCGGCTCGCAATCGCGTGGGTGTCGCGGCGACAGTCGCGGTCGCTGCAAGCGTCTTTGCTTTCGGCGGCCTCGCCGTATGGCAGGCAGTGCAGGCCATTCGAGCTGGCCGAATGGCCGAAACGCAGGCCCAGCGCGCCGAGGCGGTGAAGAACTACCTTGTGCGAGATCTCGTCCGCGCCGCCCCGCCTGATGGCGAAGGCAGCGACGGCGGCGCAACACGCATCACGGATTACTTCGATCGCGCGATCACGCGCCTTCCCACCGCGTTCCCCGACAAGCCCGATCTTCAAGGCGAGATCCGCAGTGAAATCGGCTACGCGCTTGCCTTCGCAGGCCAGCCCACCAAGGCAGTGGAGCAAACCAAGCTTGGACTTGAGCAGCTCGAGTCCTCCGCTGGCGCACTCGACACACGGACACTGCGAGCCCGCGCTGCGCACGCCGACGCCCTGCAGTTCGCAGGGCTCAACGAGGAAAGCCAGGCGGTGGCGGATCGCGCGCTTGCTGATCTGCGTCAGCTCCCCGAACCACCCATCGAACTGCTCGCGCAGGTGCAGGTGCTGCGCGCCGAACTGGCAAGCAATGCCAATAGATTCGAGGAGTGCGAAGCCATCATCGCCGAGGTTCAGGCCATGAACCTGTCCGAGCGCAGCGAACACCGCATGGCGATGTTCAGCACGCAGGCGGGCGCACTGATGGCGCAGAACAAGTGGCCAGAGGCTGAAGCGGCACTGCGCGCACTCGTCTCCAGCAGCGACAAGTACTACGGCCCCAACCACCCGCACGCACTCGCTGCAGCGGCGAACCTCATTGTCTGTTTACATCAGCAGAAGAAGTTTGCGGAAGCCATCGAGATCTCACCTGACGTGCTCGCGCGTGCGGAGCGCACGTTCGGCCCCACCCATCCATCGCTCGCGTTTGTGATGCTCCATGTCGGAGGCATCTACGGCATCGCGGGCGAAACGGATAAGTCGATCGCGACGCTGACGCGTGCCCGCGACATCTTCATCAGCAACTTTGACGACTACCGCTACGAGATCGAACGCGTCAACACAGGCCTGCTCCGCGAATCCGCCGACAAGAATGACATCGCCGCTGCCAACCGCTGGGCCGAGGACTTCCTCCGCATCCGCTTCGGCGTGGCAAACAAAGACGAACGCGACAGCCTGAAGAAGCGGCTCGAGCTCAATCACGCTCACACCTCACGCGCAGGCCTTCCCGACACCATCGAAGATCAGTTCGTCGCGTTCATCTCGAAAGCCGACACATTGACCCCTCCGGGCCACCCGCGCCGCGCACGCACCTTCGCGAACCTCGCCCGCGCCGCAGAAGACCTGGGCCGCAGCGATCTCACGTCGGACTTGTGCGGCAAGGCCCGCGAGGCACTTGCGACCTCCGGCCAGCGCGCTGATGACGAGGCGATTCTGGCGCAAACGCCCTGCACGCCCGCGGCAAAGTGACGCAAAACGCGAGCCCAGCACTCGCCGCAAGTCGCGCCTCACGAACTGTTTGCGCCATGCGAGCCGCTCGTGTCACTGCCCCGAGCGGGCGCAGCCTCTACCCTTGCCGCCCTATGCCAAACGATTTCACGACGCTCCCCGCCAACAGCAACCAAGCCCTCGGCATCGCGCAGTACGCGATTGACTTCATGTCAAGCACCGCAGGCAAGCGAGGCGAACCCGCCGCGAGCGTCATCGAGAAGACCAACCTCTTTCACACCGACGCGTGCATCTGCGGTTTGTCGGCGATCGCGCTGGGCACCAACGCGCCGGTGCTGCTGCGCCATGAAGCGATGATGTATCAGGTCCCGCCAAGCGGCGCGGGTACATTCGCGGGCGTGCCCTGGGCTCCGCACGCGAAGGCGGTGCGCAGCGGGGTGCCGGTGTTTGGCAGCAACGTGGATGTGCAGGTGGAAAAGGCCATCGTCGCGAACAGCGCCGCGGTGCGTGAGTGGGACAGCAACGGGACCAACTTCGGCTTCAATCCGCAGCGCAAGCAGACGGCTGGTGAGTTCGGCCACAACGACTTTTACCCGGTGGCCCTGGCGGCGGCGCAGCTGCGCGGGAAAGACGGCGAGTACGCGCTGCGCGGCATGATTCTGCTCGATGAGATTCGCGGTCGTCTCGCGGAAGCGTTCAGCCTGAAGAGCTACAAGATCGATCACGTTGTCCACGGCGGCATTGGCAGTGCGGCGACGTTTGGCGCGATGATGGGTGCGACGGCGGAGCAGATTGAGAGCGCGATCGGCATGCTTATTGCGCACTACATCCCGTTCCGGGCGATTCGTGCGGGCAAGCAGCTCAGCGACAGCAAGGGCGCGAGCGCGGCGATCACGACCGAGGCTGCGGTGCTCAGCGTGAAGCGCAGCATGATGGGCTTCATGGGGCCGCGTGATATCTTCCGCAATCCTGAAGCGATCTTCCGGCTGTTCCAGGGCCCCGGGCAGCTGTTTGTGAAGAGCGAGAGCGCGGGCACGGGCATTCCTGATGCGGTGAAGGGCAAGGATTATGCCAGCCCGTTTGATCTCCACCTGGCTCGCAGCGGCGATGACTTCGCGGTGATGGGCATGCACTTCAAGCTGGGTTTGTACGAGCACCAGAGTGCAGGCGCTCTGCAGGGCCTGATCAATCTCATCAACACGCAGCCTCACCTGCTGGCGGATCAGTCGGGTGATGCGATTAGGGCGATGCGCGTGCGGGCGTACGAGCCGGCGTTCGGCATCATCGGCGACCCGGCGAAGCGCGACCCCAAGACTCGCCAAAGCGCGGACCACAGCATGCTGTACCTGGTGTGCACCATGCTCCGCAAGGCCCTTGAACTGAAGGCCAACGGGCACAAGGGCAAGCTGGGTTGGAAGGAACTCATGCTCACGCCGCATGACTTTGACAAGAACGCGCTGCACAACGATCTGACGCGTGCGCTCATGGCGAAGATGAGCTTTGAGCACGGCGGCCGCGAGTACGACGAGAAGTACCCCGACGGCATTCCGACCGGCTTTGTCATCACTGACGAACAGAACCAGACGTTTGACACGGGGCTGGTCATGTATCCGGGTGGACACGCCCGGAACCACCTTGGTCCGGACAAGGTTGATCTCAAGGACATTCTGAATCACAAGTTCGCGACGCTGGGCAAGCTCGCGGCGGATGATCCGCAGCCGATCATCAAGCAGCTGAGCAGTCTTGAGAAGAAGAGTGCGAAGGATGTCGCGGGGATTCTGGACTTCCCGCTGACGGTGACGGGTGCATTCGAGTAAGACCTTGCAGGCATCAGTGACGAATGGCCGCACCACAGGGTGCGGCCATTTTCGTTCTCACTTGCTCGCTCCGCTCCCCCACCGCTCCAGCAGCACGCCCACCGCCTTGGGCTCGCATTGGAACACTTCGCGAAAGTACATGAGCAGCAGTTTGGCGGCTCGCTGGGTGGTTGCGGCATCCGTGGCTGCGGCATCGACAACCTCGGCGTTGGCCAGTCGCCGGAGCGTCTCGAGCGTGGAGTCTCGCACGCGCCAGAGGGGACCGATCTCGATGGTTGAGCGATTGGATGTGGACGGACCCGCATGCGTCCACTCGCGTGCGGTGTCGTCTTGTGTGAAGCCGCCAAGCCGGGGTGAAAATGCGTAGCTCTTCGCGGCGTTGAGAGGCGTGTCGGCTCGCACATCGCGATGTAACTCAGGTGTGTGCCCCGTCTCGGCGAGAACGATCCATGCAAGGCGTGCGAGTGCGAGTGTTTCGCTACGTTCCTCGCCGAGTTCGCGCAGCGAAGCGACAAGCGCGTCGAAGACCACTTCGTGCGGATCGTTCTCGTGCATGGAGTGCTGCACCAGATCGAGCATGGCCATGCCGACGTGGAAGCTCCCGAGTGTGGCTCGAGCACCGGGGAAGATCTCAGCCAAGTCCCACGCGGTGAGCGTGGTCATGCTTTGCGAGCCCTTCTCGATGGCTCGCGTGCTGACGACGAGATCGCCGCGGGTCATGAGTTCGACGCCACCGGAGAATGCGCTGTTGGCGCGTTTGCTGCCCTTGGCGACGCAGCGAAGTAGACCCAACGTGCGCGTGAAGATCCAGAGCGTTTGGCTGGTTTCAGACCAGTCCCACGCGCGCACGCACACACCTGTGTCGCTCACAAGGCCCACGTCACACGCCCACGACTTCCGCGGTGCGCTTGACGGCTGGCGTCCAACGCTTGATTTCCGCGGCCCATGGATCGCGCGGATCGATCGTCGGCCACTTCTTGGAGATGGCGGCGGCGATGAGGCCCATGAACATGGGCTGCGGACGCAGCGGGCGGCTGGTCAGTTCGGGGTGGAACTGAGCACCAACGAAGTACGGGTGGGTCACGCCGGGCTTGATGAGTCCGGCAGCCGCGGTGCCTGCCAGCTCTTGCACGCCTGCACCGCTGGCTGCGGGCAGGACGCGCGGCAGTTCGAGGAACTGCATGATGGGTCGCGAAGTGTGGCGACCACTGAAGATCAGGCCGGCAGCTTCGAGCTTCTCGATGAACGCGGGTTCCACTTCGTAGCGGTGACGGAATCGCTCGCGGATGGTCGGTGCGTTGCCGAAGAGGAACGAGGCGAGCGTGCCGGGCGTGATAGCGACGTCTTGCGCGCCCAGCCGCATGGTGCCGCCGAGGCCTTCGATGCGCTTCTGCTCGGGCAGTTCCGAGATCAGCGCATTGACGGCGTTTGCGTTGAATTCGGTGCTGGTTGCATCCTTGATGCCCAGCACGTTGCGGGCAAATTCGATGACAGCAACCTGGAAGCCCAGACAGATGCCCAAGTAGGGAACCTGCTTCTCTCGCGCGTAGCGGACACAGGCGATCTTTCCTTCGACGCCGCGGGTGCCGAAGCCGCCCGGGACGATGATCGCGTCCATCTTGCCCAGATGATGGGCCGCGTTGGCGTCAGTGATCTCGGTGGTTTCGATCCACTCGCGGTTGATTTCGACTCCCAGACTGGCGGAGCAATGCTCAAGGGCTTTGTCGATGCTGGCGTAAGCGTCGCGCAGTTCGGCGTACTTGCCGGCGATGGCGACGGACATTTCGCGGGGCTTGTCCATCGCGAGGCGACGCGCGAACTGGAGCCACTTTTCGCGATGCACGTCTTCGCTGCGAACATCGACGCGATCGTGCAGGCCAAGGTGGCTCATGATCTCGCGATCGAGGCCTTCGCTGCGCATGTCTTCGGGAATCGAATAAATGCTCGTGCGGTCGTGCATCGAGAAGACGCGACGCATGGGCACGTTGCTGAACATCGCGATCTTCTCGCGGATCTTCTCGCCCACTTCGTTGCTGGCGCGACAGGCGATGATGTGGGGCTGAATGCCCGCTTCCATCAGTCGCTTGATGCCAAGCTGTGCGGCCTTGCTCTTCTGCTCACCCAGCGCGGGCGGCTCGATGATGTAGGTAAGTGCAACGAAACAGACGTTGCCCGGACCTTCTTCGAATGCGAGTTCACGCATCGCTTCGATGTAGAAGCCGTTTTCGTAATCACCCACCGTGCCGCCCACTTCGACGAAGACAACATCGGCAGGCTTCTGACCGTCGCCTCGCATCGCGAGTTCGCGGAGCTTGCGCTTCACTTCACCGGTCACGTGCGGGATCATCTGCACGTCGCGCCCGAGATATTGCCCTTGACGTTCGCGGCGGAGAATCTCGCTGAAGATCTGGCCGCTCGTGGTGAAGTTGTAGCGAGACAGATTCTGGTCGAGCAGGCGCTCATAGGTGCCCAGATCCATGTCGCACTCGGTGCCGTCGTCGAGGACGAAGACTTCACCGTGGCGATATGGATTGAGGGTGCCCGAGTCCATGTTCAGGTAGCCTTCCATCTTGATGGGGGCGACTACCAGACCTTTATCCTTCAGCATCTTGGCAAGGCTGCTGCTGAAGATGCCCTTGCCCAGGCCGCTCATAACGGTGCCCAGCACGATGACGTACTTGTGGCGGCCGCGGACATAACCCTCGGGCGTGGGGCTGAAGAACTCGCTTTCGCTCGCGCCGCCGGAGATGCTGGCGAGATCCTGCGGACGGTGTCCGCGGAAGAGCTCCGACGGCAGACTGCCGCCGGTCGGCGCGGGTTTCCCCGAAGTAGCCATGGCAAGGGTTTCAGCATTTTGCGCGCGCGCAACCTCAACAGCGCCAACCGCACCGTACAACGGATCGCTCTCAAGCGAGATCGCTCGATCAGTCGGTGGGATAACGCTGGAATGGGAACGCTGCGACGCCTGGGAGGGATCAAGCGCGGAGGGCATAACGCATCGTACCACAAACTGCGCCAAAGGCGAAGCGCAACCCGAACCTGACGCGAAAGTTTCATCAAGTTTCTCATCGCGCAGGTCCGGCTCGTTTGGACCGCCAGGCGACCCCGGGGACCTGCCGCTCCAGACTTCTTGAACTTGCCTGTCGCCAAGGTCCGCACACCCGGCGTAGTTTCGATATGCTGTGCGACCTGTTCTTGTTCCATTCGTGTCCCCAACACACTTCCCAGCCATGCAACTCCTCACTGCTGCGGCCCTTTCCCTGTACCTAGCTGCCAACGGTCTCGCCCAAACAACCGGCGACCCTCGCTTTAACCCGGCGAACGGGCAATCCACGCAGGTGTGGCGGAAGGCGATGCCCATCGACTACAGCCACATCCGTGCGGAGTTCGATATTCCGGACATCAACGTGGCGGCCCTGTCGGGCGTTGCCACCTTGACAGGTGAAGTGACCGGCTTGCCCGTCACGCGGATCGTGCTGGATGCCGCTGGACCCCAGCCACCGGTGCCCACAGCCGCCACCGTCAATGGGATGCCCGTGGAGTGGACGGCGAAAGATGGCAAGGTCACGCTGCGGCTGCGTGATGAGCTCACACCGCGGTCACCCGTGGCGATTGTCATCAAGTACAACCTGTCGTTTGACCAGGCCAAGGGCGAGGGGCTGACGTTCGCACCGCCTGATGCAGAATCGGAACGCGAGTCGCACCGCACGCCGGTCATCCATGCGCAGGGGCAGGCGGAACTGAACAGCCATTGGCTGCCCATGTTTGACAGTCCGGCGGACCGCGTGTCGAGCGAAGTGATCGTGACGGTGGAAGACGGGTACACGGTTCTCAGCAACGGCCGACTGGTGGGCACTGCGGCCGCAGCGCTGGGAAGCAACATGCAGGCACGTACGCGGTGGCACTGGTCGCTCGAGAGTGAGCATGCGCCGTATCTGATCACGCTGGCGATCGGCAAGTTCTCAGTGATTGAACTGGGGGGTGCGGAATCGGCACGTCCGGGATTGTCGATGCCGCTTTACACGCCGCTCGGGACGGAAGACCAGGCGGCGGCGATGTATGCGAAGACCCCTGAGATCATGGCGTTTTTGGAAACGTACTTCGAAGAGCCTTTTCCGTGGCCTCAGTACGCACAGGCGATTACGCGCGGCTTTACGTGGGGCGGCATGGAGAACACGGGCGCGACGCTGATGACCATGCGGTCGCTGCGAGGTGAGCCAGGTGCTGCTGACGACCTGATCGTGCACGAGATGGCCCACCAGTGGATGGGCAATCTGCTGACGTGCCGGCACTGGGATCATCTGTGGCTGAACGAGGGATGGGCGACATTCGCCGAGTCGCTGTGGGTGGAGCACACGGAAGGCCGCGATGCGTATCGCGAGTCGATTCACAGCATGATTCGAGGAATGGCGAAACGCGACCCACTCAGCGCACCCCAAACCCCGGCGATTGTGTCCAAGCGATACGCCAATCCCGACGACACATTTGGCAAGGCGGACAACCCTTACGGCAAGGGCGCGATGGTGCTTCACATGCTTCGCGAGGAGCTTGGGCATGCTGCATTTGACCGAGCGGTGCGTGCGTACATCGACGCGAATCGCAATCGAGCGGTGGAAACCGATGACTTCCGGTTCGCACTGGAAGCCGCGACGGGACGGAGCCTGGAACGGTTCTTTGAGCAATGGCTACTGCGTCCGGGCTTCCCGCGATTGACGATTGAGCACGCAGTTGACGTGCCGAGCCGGCTGGCGACGTTCAACATCACGCAAACGCAGCCGATCGATCGCCAGAACCCGGCGTATGCCCTCGATATTCCGGTGCGCATCACCTACGCCGACCAGTCCGTGGAGACGGTCATGCTCAGCACCGCGACCCGCCAGCGTTCGCAAACGGTGGTGCTGCGTGGTGAACCGGTACAGATCGCGTATGACCCCGAGATCACGCTGCTGGCCAGCTTTGCCTCGCGCGGGGTGGACCTGACCACAGGCACCATTCTCTCGGGCGATGCTGAGAGCCAAGCGAACGCGGCATCTGATGCGGCACACACGCATTGACGGCGTATCGCCGCTAAACTTGCAATCGGACGTTTCCGTCGGTCGTCACTCGCGTGCTGTTCGCGCGAGCAACCTGAGCCTTTCCTATGCGCACTGCTGCATCTCTTTCGCTCTTCGCGGGCCTTGCTTTCGGTCTTCCGCTCGCTGCATCGGCACATGAGGACTTCTCGTGTGAGCATGGCAAGCTGGAAGCCCTCGGCAGCCTGTCTGCGTTCAACAGCGAAACGGGCGAAGATGTTCGCAACTTTGCGCCCGAACGCACAGTGGACATTCAGCACATGAAGCTGGAGCTGTTCATTGCGGACATGAATCGGCCGCAGTTGACGGGGAAGCAGACGCTGCGGGCGGTGCCGTTCAGCGAAACGACCACGATGACGCTGGACGCGAAGGCGATGGGCATCAGCAAGGTGGAGGTGGCGGGCGTCGAAACGACGTTTGTCTACGAGAACAACAAGCTGACACTGACATTCAACCCGCCGCTGCCAGCGGAGCAAGCCGTGGAGATCGTGACGAGCTACACGCTGAACGATCCGCCTCGCGGGCTGATCTGGACTCCCGAAAGTCCCGCATGGCCCGGGCGTCCCGCACAGTTGCACACGCAAGGCCAACCGCAGACCAACAGCTACTGGTTTCCAGCGCACGACTTTCCGAATGAACGCCTGACGACGGAGATTGTCGCGACGGTGCCTGCAGGATTTCTGGTCAGCGCCAATGGACGGCTTGCGTCGCAAGAGCGCGTGATTCGGCGCGTCACCAGCGCCATCGGCCCCCGCTTGCAGCCTTACGAAACGTTCCACTGGGTGCAAGACAAAGAACACGTCGCGTACCTGGTAACGTTCATCGTGGGCAAGTTTGACGTGGTTGATCTCGCATCGCTTGAACGCGAGAGCGGGGACAAATCGAGTTTGCCTTTGCCCGTGTATGTGCCGCCGGGCCGCGCGGCTGATGTAGCCCGCACCTATCGCAACACGGGGCCGATGATCGGTGTCTTTGCGAGCAAGCTCGATGAGACGTACCCGTGGGATCGCTACGCGCAGCTGGTGGTGTGGAACTTTGAGGCGGGGGGTATGGAGAACACCGCCGCGACGACGATGTACGACACAGCGGTGTTCAGCGAGCAGGGCGACCTGGACAACGACCTGGACGGGCTGATTGCACACGAACTCGCCCACCAGTGGTTCGGCGATCTCATCACGTGCAATACGTGGGAGCACATCTGGCTGAATGAAGGCTTCGCGACGTACTTCGAATCGATCTGGTTCGAGCATCGTGACGGCGAAGCGGGCTACATGCGCGAAGTGCTCAGCGATTTTGATCGCGTGCTGGCGGCGGACAACGGGCGTGCGCCTGACGAACCCGGCATGGCGAGCAAGGTGTACAAGCATCCGTGGGAGACATTCCGCCGTAATGCGAACCCGTATCCCAAGGGCGCGATGGTGCTGCACATGCTTCGCGAGCGCATGGGCGATGACCTGTTCTGGCAGGTGATGCAGGCGTACGTCGAGAAGAACAAGTTCACGACGGTCGAAACGGGCGAGTTTCGTCGGATGGCGGAGGATGTGTCGGGCCTGTCGCTCGAGCAGTTCTTCGAGCAATGGACGGCGCTGCCCGGACTCCCGGTTGTCGATGTGAAGTTCAATTACTTCCCGGATCGACGCAAGTTGCGATTCACGGTGCAGCAGACGCAGCCCATGGACGGCGACAATCCGGCGTTTGCGTTCAACATGCCGGTGTACATCAAGAACTCGGCTGGGCCCGACGTGGTCATTGAGCCGGAGATCAACAGCAACCGGCAGGTGTTTGAGGTTGATCTGGAAGGCCCGCCGGTGTTTGTGAGCGTCAACAACCGCGTCCAGACGCTCGGGCGTTTCACGACGCAGCAGAGCCCGGAGCAGTGGACGAATCAGCTTCGCAGCGCGCCTACGCCGATCTCGCGCGTCTTTGCGATGCGCACGCTGGGCGGGCTGGCGACGGGCGAGAGCGTGGCAGACGGCACGGCCAATCAACTGCTGCGCGACTTTGCAACAGATACTGCCCAACCGATCTTTGTGCGAGTCGAAGCGATCAAGTCGCTCGAACAGCGCAACGCACGCAACGACATCCGCTCGCTCGTGACCACCGCGCGCGATGCGTGGGAAGTGCGGCAGCAGCTCAGCACATCTCTGGCTGCGCTTGTTACCCGCAGTGGCAATTCAGAAGACACATCACTGCGAGAGTTCGCGACCACGGTTTTGCTGCAACGTGCGGCTACCGATGAAAGCCAGCGCGTACGAGCGGAGAGCATGCGAGCGCTCGCACGGATGAACGTTGCTGAAGCCACGCCGATCTTCATGAATGCGCTGCAAACCAGCAGTCAGCATGACATCGTGCGTCAAGCAGCGATCAATGCGCTCGCTGATGCCAAGCCAGCTAGCGCGCTCGACGCCGTCGCGCCGTATGCGGGCGAAGGCTACCTGAGCCGCACGCGGGCAGAGGCCATCAACGCTGTGACGCGGCTGGGTGCACAGAACCCTGCGAAAGCGCGTGACACACTGCTTGCAGCGCTGCGAGGCCGCGAGAATCGCCCCCGCACAACTGCTGCCCGCGCGCTGGTAGACCTGGGCGACAAGAGCGCCCTGCCCGCACTTGCGGCCCTTGCCGAGACGATTCGCAGCCCAGAGATCGCTGAGCAGATCAAGACGGCGCAGCGGGATCTGGAAGCGAAGTAAGTTCAACGTCAACCGGTTTCTGGCAATCCTGAGTCGCCTCGCTCTCAGTCTCTTCTCACGCCCATGCACTTCACGCTTCTTGACCGCATTCTCGAACTCTCGCCGCAGCGCATCGTGACGATCAAGCACGTGAGCAATGCGGAAGAGTACTTGCAGGATCACTTTCCTACGTTTCCGGTGCTGCCGGGCGTGATGATGCTGGAGTGCCTTGTTCAAGCAGCACGCCATCTGGCGGTAACGCAGCACGGGGCGGATCCCCGGCTGGTGCTGGGACAGGTGCGTGCGCTCAAGTATGGCAACTTCGTCGCGCCCGGATCGAGCCTTCGCATCGAAGTTGATTTGCATAAACAGCTTGAAGGCGGACAGTTTGAGTTCAAGGCGCTTGGACTGCTAGTTGATCCGCAACGCAGCGCGGAAGATCGCCCCACCGCGGTTTCAGGTCGCATACTGCTGCGACCTGTCAATACCTGAGTCAGGCCTCCCGCGCGCGACGCACGACCACGATCGTCACATCGTCACTCTGCACACTCTCGCCCGCAAATGCCTTGACGGCACTCTGCACTAACGCCAACTGCGTGGAAGCGGGCTTGTCGGCGTGCTGCATGAGCAGTTCTTTGACACGATCAACGCCAAAGAGCTCCCCGGCGGCATTCTTCCACTCGAACACGCCGTCTGAAATGAGAATGACAGACTCGCCCGGCGCGATATCGAAGGTCAAACCATCGCCCAGAGGAAGTTCCTCGACAACAGCAAGCGGCGGAGCGTGCGCATTGATGACTTCAACGCGTGACTGGTCACCCTCTCGCACAAGCCGGAGCATGGGGCCCTGTCCGGCGCTGAGCAGCGTGGCGCGGTGCTCCTGCGCGTTGAGATCAAGTATCGCAAGGGTGACGAATCGGTCGGGAGCGATGTCCTGATAGAGATTCGCGTTGGCTCGGTGCAGAACTTCTGCCAGCGACAGTTGTGCATGTACCGTCGAACGCACATACGCACGGGCGGCGGCAGTCACGAGCGCAGGGCCGACCCCGTGGCCGGTCACATCGGCGATGGTAAAGAGCGTGCGAGGCGTGCCGGCCAATGGAATGCAGTCGTAGTAGTCGCCACCTGTCTGGTCGGCAGGTTTGCAATAGGCTGCGATCTCGTAGCCCGCGATTTCCGGCAGCCTGGCAGGCAGCAGGCCTTGCTGTATGTCGCGAGCGACTTGCAAGTCTCGCTCGATGCGTTCGATGTTACGTTTGGTTTCCTCTTCCTTCACCGCGGCGTTGACATGCTTGCGAACCTCTGCAGAGACAAGCCACGCGCTGGCAACACCCAGCGCGAGGATGACACCCATGATCGGGAACGTGGTCCAATGAACGAAGGGCGCGCCGAGTTCGGCGTATGGGCGCGTGGCGAAGACATATCCACAGACACCAGCAAAGCTCAGAATGGCAGTGACGCCGCCCAGCAGGCTCAGCCGCGGGTCAAGTCGCAGCACGCTCAGCAGCAGTAGTACGTATGCAAATGCCAAGCCCGGACCAAGCAGCACTGCGAAGGGATTCTGAACAGCACCGTTGGCATCGCCGGTGCTGCGAAGCTGCACCGCGATGAAGGCGGCGGGAATCAACCCCTCGATGATGACGCTCACCACGCGGGCCCAGCGAGCGGGTTCACGCTCGCCTCGCAGGCTGAGCAGCGTCGTGCGCATCCACACAAGCTCATACCCCATGAATGCAAGCACAAGAACCAAGCCTGCGACTTCTTCGGCTCGGCTGGCTTCCACCGGATGCACAACGAAATAGCCGGCAACCGCCGCCAGCACAAGCAGCATGACGAGCAGGGCGGAACTGCGCGCAACCTCGCTGCGCAGCGCGGTCCGACGCATTGCTGGGGATTCGTTATGGCATGCATTCGTGTCAGCCATCAGGCGAGCGTCCTTGCCTTGCGGGGTTGCATGGCTGCATGGTAACAGCGTTCGATGGGATCTGGCACGATTGTCGCTCGCTGGTGGCGGAAATGCCGAAGAAATGCGTTTGTGTGCGTTGTACCCTCGCATCGGAGAACTGCATGAAACTGCTAATTGGTATCGTCCTCGCCTTCCTGATTGGCGCCGCCTGCCGCATCTTTGATATTCCGGCCCCCGCACCCCCAATGCTCACAGGTGCGCTGCTCGTGTGCGCAATGACTGGCGGCTACATGGCGGGTGACAAGTTCATGAAGCAACGGCAGCCGCAGCCCGCGCCGATGGTGGCGCCAGCCGCCCCGGCAGAGCAGGACAGGCAGACTGATTCGGGAAGCAACTAAGGCGACGCGCGTCCAGTCATGAGTGAAGTTGCTCCCATCTCCGGCTCTTCGCCTACTCGGCAGGAAGGTCACGGCGCACTTGCGCCGCTGCGATATTCACTGTTTCGCTGGCTGTGGATCGCCGCTCTCGCGAGCAATATCGGCACGTGGGTGCATGAAGTTGGCGCGGGCTGGCTGATGACAGAACTTGCAGACAAAGCCAGCCCGCAGTACAAGCTGATGGTCGCACTGGTACAGGCGTTCACCGCGCTCCCCACGTTCCTGCTCGCTATTCCGGCGGGAGCACTGGCGGATGTGCTTGATCGGCGCAGGCTGCTCATCGTCGGCCAAGCAGCGATGCTCGTCGCTGCGACGGCGTTGGCAGCCGCTGCCTTTGCTCAAGCGGTTACTCCCCTCCTGCTGCTAGTGGTGACATTTGCACTAGGTGTAGGCGCTGCAGTGACCAACCCGGCGTGGCAAACCGCCATGACCGATCTTGTGCCGCGGGAACAGTTACCGCAGGCCAGTGCGCTCAATTCGATCTCACTCAATCTCTCGCGAGCGATTGGGCCGGCCATAGGCGGCGTGATCTACGCCAGCTACGGGCCCGGCGGCGCGTTCACGCTGAACGCCATCAGCTTCGTGGGCATCATCATTGTGTTGTGGTCGTGGCGGTACACGTCTCCGGCGCAGGCGGCGCCAGGCGAGCGGTTCTTTGGCGCGATGCGAGCGGGCGTGCGATATGTGCGGCACTCGCCGCCGATGCGTGCAGTGCTCGTGCGATCGTTCATCTTCGTGATCTTCGCAAGTTCCATGTGGGCGCTCATGCCCACTTTCGCCAGCCAGGAACTGGGGCTCAAGGCAGCTGGTTACGGCGTGATGCTGACATCACTGGGTGCGGGAGCGGTGACAGCGGCGTTTGTGCTGCCGCCGTTACGGCGGCGACTTGGCATAAACGGCGTGATCGCTTTGGCAACCACTGTGTGCGCGGGGGCACTCGTATCGCTCGCTCTGGTTCGCGACCAGCCGACTCCGGTCGTGATGGACATCACGTTTCCGATCTACTCACTTCTCACCATGTTCGTCGGCGGCATGTGCTGGCTGTCGATGGTCACGAGCCTCAACAGCAGTGCACAGATGGCGACGCCAAGCTGGGTGCGTGCGCGGGCCCTGGCATGTTACCTGGCGAGCTTCTTTGGCAGTATGGCGCTGGGCAGCATGATCTGGGGCACACTTGCAGGGCGCATCGGCACACCGGCAACGTTGCTCTTTGCCGCTGGCGGCATGCTCGCGGGATTGCTGACCATCAAGTTCTTCCCGTTGCAGTCGGTGAATGGCGAAGACCTGACCAAGGCCAACAGTTGGGAAGACCCGGTGGTTGCGACACCGATCGGCCACGACGATGGTCCTGTGGTCATCACCATTGAGTACGTCATTGATCTGCAAGATGCTGACGCGTTCCGAGCGGCGATGCAGCCTGTGGCGACGACTCGTTATCGTGATGGAGCGATGTCATGGCTGCTCTCTCGCGATACGGAAGAACCGACCAAGTGGCTGGAAGTATTCGTGGTCGAAAGCTGGGGCGAGCACCTGCGCCAGCACAGCCGCGTGACGCTCGCCGACAAGCGTGTGCAGGACGAAGCCAAGAAGTTCCATAAGAGTGCCGCGAAGCCACTGGTGCGGCACTTCATCGCATCGCCCACGGGCGCGAATACGCAGCAGCCTCCCATTCCTCCATCTGCGAGCAACCACTCGCACTGATCTGCACGCCCCCACCATGACTATCCGCAAGCAGCCCGATGACTTTCGCGTTCGTGAGACTCTCAGCGATGACTTGTTGCCACACATCGACACGGCACACGATGCTTCGCACTCGTACGCGCTGCTGCATCTGACCAAAACAAGCCTGACCACGCCCGATGCGTGCTCGATGCTTGCACGCTCTTTGGGCGTGAAGGCCGGACTGGTGGCGTATGCGGGACTGAAAGACAAACACGCTCACACGACGCAGCATGTCACCGTTCCCGTCGACGGAACTGGCATGCTGGCAAAGCTGCGAGCTCCGCTGAGCGATCGCAACTGGTCGGCAGAACTCGTGGGGTTTGTGCCTCGCCCGATCGAAGCGGCGGACATCGCGCACAACGCATTCACGATTGTGGTGCGGGATCTCACACGAGTCGCGAGCGACGAGATGGCCCGCCGTGCCGATGCGTTGTACAACGATGATGGAATCTTGCTGATCAACTACTTTGGTGATCAGCGTTTTGCGGGCGTTCGAGGTGAGTTTGCTGCGGTGCATCTTGTGAAGGGCGACTTCGCCGCGGCGATCAGACTGCTGATCGCAGTGCCCCATCGCAAGGACATGGGCAAGAAGCGTGACTTCACGCGACTGGCGGCGGCACACTGGGGTGATTGGAAGAAGCTGGCCCGCGAAGCCCCCAATGTGCCGGAAAAGCTCGCCATCGAGACGCTTGCCGATGGCAAGCCGCCCCGCGATGCTTTTGCCCAGCTCCCCAACCTCACGCAGCAAATGTGTGTCGATGCGTTTCAGTCATTCATCTGGAACGGAGCTGCCAGAGAGTGCGTCCAGAGCGCGGTCAACGCAGCCAGCGTCATTCACGCTCAAGATCCATTCGGCGACATGCTGTTTCCAGTAGCTTCGGCATGGGCCGACGCGCCGTTGTGCAACTGGCCTCGCACCGCTGTACCTATGCCTGGTCCGGATGCAACGGGACCCGCGGCCTGGATGGAGTCGCTCGCGGCGCAGCTTGCAACACAGAAGTTGGCGTTGCCGGACCTGCACGTTCCCGGGCTGCGACGCCCGGCGTTTGGCAGCGCGCCGCGTCCCTTGGCAGTGCGTGCGACCAACTTCACGATGACGCGAGCGGAACCGGACGAACTTGATGCATCGGGCAAGCGTGGCAAACGCACACTTGCGTTCTCGCTTCCACGCGGAGCGTACGCCACGGTACTGCTGCGTGCACTCGGGCAGTGACGCATCACTTCCGCGTCATGCCGTAGATGATGCCAACCAGCAGCACAAGGCCCGGCAGACCAAGCACGATGGACCAGCGCAGACGCATGAGTGACGGCGACTCGATGGCTCGCACCATCGCCACGCTTCGCGCCGCGGGGCTCTGCGCGATCATGGTGTCCTGGCCGGCTAGCCACAAGACGCTCGCTTCAAACAGCTCCACATTGCCCGGAAAGAGCAGCGTCTGGCGACCCTCGACCGTGCCCATCTGCTGGCTGTACTTGTCGGTGATCCAGCTGTTACTACCGACGACGACCGCACGCTGCGAATCTTTCTCCGTCGCGACTGCAAGCGTCCATGCACCGGTGCCGCCCTTGACGTCGCGACCTTCGTCGAACTTGGGCTGGTCGGGAATGAGCGGCACTTGCTCACGCGGCGTCTGGTAGACGCGGAGCCATTGCGATTCGCCCCATGTCTGCGTGTCGGCGGGGGTTGTGAGCACGGGGCTGCCGCGCCAACCGCGTGAGTCGGTGGCCAGTTCCACTGGCACACACCATGTCATGTAGGTGGGCAGACCGCGAACAGCGCTCGCGATGACGTGTTCGCTCGCGTCGGTTGTCTGCACGACGCGTTCGTTCTCAACATATGTGAACTGAGGTGTGGTGATGCGAGTCAGCAGCGGCGTGCCAGTACGTGCATTGATGCCAAACGACTCGATAGCAACGGCGATGGGATCCTTCTCGCCAAATCCCGGCAGCATGCTTGGCAGCAGACATACCAGCATGTTGCCTTGCTTCTCTCGCAGCGCGGTAATCGTCTGAGCGAGCTTTGCGGCTCGCTGCGTGCCCGACATGGCTCCGGTTTCGCTGCGTGCCGCGCTGTCGGGGCTGATGACCACATAAACCAGCGGCCTGGAGAGCGTCGGGTCCACCTCGGCGATGGCCGGCGCATCCTGTGTCACCACGGACCACTCGACAAAGTCCACTCCACGCAGACCCAGACGCTCGCGCATCGCATCGATGACCGGCGCCTCGTCCATGAACGCCCGCAGTTCAGCGTGCGTGAAGACCACAATGGGCTTGCTTGGTGCCAATACGCTTGCGAGTGCGGCGGCGACCAGCTCTTCAACGCGCCGACGCTGATCGCCGCGTGATGCTTCGGTCGCATTCAGCCACGCACCGCTGGGGAGCAGTTGCCCCATGTCGAGCGCGACCAGACTGCTCGCGCGATCTGTGCCTGGCGGACCCACGAGCAATGCGGCAGCACCGGTGCGCAGAGCCGCGGCCACGCGCAACAAATCAGGACGCTTGAGCTCCCGCAGCTTACCGAGCTGCGCCAGCGTCGCGTCACGAGTCGCATCGAGCTGTGACGCGATCGCAGACAGTTGCTGGGTCGCTTGCGAAGGCGTCGATGCGTCTTGTGACAAGCGACGAACATCTCGCGCAAGAGCGCTCAAGTCACTCGCGGCTTGATCCATACGTTCAAGCAACGCACGTTGCGCCTCGTCGAGCTTGGGCAAGCCCAGATCGTCTGGCGTGAGGTTCTGCTTGACGCGGGCGGAGACATCCGCGAGATCGCTCGCCCGCAGCCGCACGACGGCCGCGGCTTGATTGGCGTACGTGCGCAGGGTGGGCGTTGCAAAGCCCGCTTGCGCCAGCTTTGCAAACTCAGGCTCGATGTTCTGCGACAGTCGTTGTGATACGCCGGTCGCAGCCTGTGAGCCCGTTTCGATCGCGACGACGTGCGCGTCGAGAATGGCCTTGTCTCGCTGCACGAGCGATGTGATCGTGCCCTTGAAGTCAGCAACGCCTCGCGTGCTGCCGGTATCGATAAGGGTTGAGGAGAACTCTCTGCTGCGGGCAGAAAGCTCGTCCGTCACGTCAGTCAGGTACTGCCTGGCGCGAGGATCAATCGTGCGGAAGTCCGCCGCAACGATGAGCTGGGTGGATCCGGCCAACTGCGAAAGCAGTTGCGTGGTGCGAGGCGCGAGTTGTTGCTCCCCGGTCGCAGTCACGTCCACGCGAGACGCGAAGCGGTCGGCCAGCAGGTTGAGCATCGCCGTGCTTGCCGCAAGCGACACGGCGGTGACCCCCGCCAGCGCAAAGAAAGTGAGCGTGCGAGCACGCTTGATGTTCGCTTTGGGCGCTGTTGCGTTCATCGCCACCTCCGCCACTGCACGAACATCATCGCAAGGCTGCACGCAAGCGCGCTCAGCGTGACGAACCATGCGATGTGATTGGTCGCGATGACGCCCTTGGCGAAGTCCGAAAGTCTGGGCGGCAGGCTCATGGCGAAAATCGCTTCACGCAGCACGCCATCAACCTGGCGACCCAGCGTGCCCACAAGCAACAGCGCGAGGATAAGGAAAAGCGTCACGATGAATGCGAGCGTTGCGTTCGCTGTCGCACTGCTGGCAAGCAACCCCAGCGACAGATAGAGCACGCCCAGCAGCAGCAAGCAGACGTACCCCGCCACGATGGGGCCAAGATCAGGCACCGGATCGCTCACGGCCATCAGCGTGATGGGGTACACGAGCGTGGGGATGAGCATCGCGAGCAAAAACAACACGCTGCCAAAGAACTTGCCCAGCACCAGAGCGGGCGTTGAAATCGGTGCGGTCATCAAGCCTTCGACGGTTCCTGTACGGAACTCCTCCGCGAGTAGTCGCATGGAGATCGCCGGGGCGACAGGAAGTAACAGCCAACCGGATGCATCAAAGAAAGCTCGCATGCTGGCTGGACGAGCGGGAACGAGCACCGCGAACGCAAACACCACACCCGTCAGCAGCAAGAACAACGCGATGATGATCCACCCCGCAGGCTGGCGGAAGTAACTCGACAACTCGCGCCGGGCCAGAGCCCACGCAGGAAGCACATGCGATGCGATCATGCCCCACCCCCATCGCTGGCACGCGTGTTGTGGGCTGCCGCGTCTGCGATCGACTGCTTGCCGGCGCCAGGCGCGAGCGTGCCCTCTTCGCGTGCGGCCTGCTCCAGCACTCGCATGAAGATGCTCTCCAAACTCGCCGCCTTGGGCCGTAGCTCACGCACGAGCCCGCCACTTGGAACAGATCGCGCGATCGCCTCGCGCAGGTCACCCGACTCGCGCGATGCCTGCACGTCAACACGAGTCCAGCCTTCCGCGAGAGATGTCATGCTTACATCCGAGACGCCGCTCACACGCATCATCGCCTCGCGCAGAGCCAGCAGCGCGGCACCCGTATCGCCCGCGCGACTCGCGTCAAGCTTCGCTTCCACCACATATCCCGCCGCACCGGTGCTTCGTGCAAGCTCCTGCACACCCCCAGCCGCACGCACCTTGCCGCCCGCGAAGATGATCACGCGATTGCAGATCGCCTCGACCTCAGGGAGCACGTGGCTGCTGATCAGCATCGTGCGATCCTGCGCCAATTCGCGCACCAAGTCCCGCGTCTCGCGAACTTGCGATGGATCCAGCCCGCTTGTCGGCTCATCCAGCAGCAGCACCCTCGGCTCGTGCAAGAGCGATGCCGCCAACCCCACGCGCTGCTTGTACCCCTTACTCAATTGCCCCACACGCCGCAGCCGCACATCTTTCAGCCAGCATCGCTCAATCACTTCATCCACACGCTTCCGCCGAGCCTCGCGCGAGAGCCCGAACAGCCGCCCGCGAAACTCCAAATAGTCCTTGGTCGGCATTTCCGGATAGAGAGGCGTGCTTTCCGGCAGATACCCCATTTGGCGGGTCGCCTGCAAACGCTGCTCCGTCATGTCGTGCCCCGCGATACTCACTCGCCCCGCATCAGGCGTGATGTATCCCGCGATCATGCGAATCGTGGTGCTCTTGCCAGCACCGTTGTGCCCAAGCAGGCCCGCAACAGTGCCTGCGGGCAGCTCAAAGCTCACGCCTCGCACGGCGTGCACGCTGCCGAACCACTTGTGCACATCATCCACAACAACCATGCCGCGCTCCATCGCACATCCGCCAGACATGCGAACACGTACCGTCCCGACTCCCCTGCCCTGGGCGAATGCCACAGGAAACAGGTTATCTCCCAGAACTTCGGGGCTTTGCCGGGATCGGCCTGTCGAAATGGGAGCAAGTGCATCCCAGCACACAGCCGATCCGTAAGTGTCGGATAGGTCGAGACTCTTGGGCGACATTTCGGCATCAAAGCAAGTATGACTAATCGCCGGAACGCCACCCCAAGAGGCGACATAACGTTCAGGGCTCGCGACGTGGGCGGATCCGTTAGGATCACGCGTCTCTCCCGGCACTTCGCCGCCGGTGTGACTTTTCACGACGCAGTTACAGATCGGGCAGGATGCCTGATTCGCCAAAGGCAGTTGCACGGGCGAAGGACGAGACCGCAATCGTGGTAGACCAGCAGTCAGCCCCCCATTCGCAAGCGACCCGTGCGGAGTCACGTGTCAGCGATGCGACCGCTGCCATGCACAACCTCAAACCTGATCCTGCGAGCCACACGCCGCAGGAAGACGCCGCCCTTGCGACACTCGCCCTCTCCCTGCTTTCAGCCATTGGCGAAGGCGTCGGCCTCGCGACGCGAGACGGCCAGGTCGTATGGGCAAACGACATGCTCGCCAATCTTGGCAGCGCGATGCTCGAACGAATCGCAACGGCGTGTCGCCAGTTCCAGAAAGAGCACCCCCTCCCGCCACCCTCCGTTACCGTGCCTCCCGGCTGGCTCCCGCCAAAGTCCGAATGCACGCTGGCGGAGGGTGATCGCTTTTATGAGCTGGTGTTGACGCCTGTCAATCAGCAGACCATCGACGCGATCGGCCCGTCGGTCGCGAAGTGGTCGCAATGCCTCATCGTGCTGGTGCGCGACGTTTCCGCCGCCAAGCGCCTGCAGCAGCGCATCGACGCCATCGACCGCGCTGGCAGCGAGCTTGTTCGGTTTGAGCGCGACACCGTCCGCCGACTCAACGCGCCCGAACGCCTGAAGCTGATGGAGCAGAAGATCATCGCCGTCGCGCGCGATCTGCTGCACTTTGATCACTTCGCCATTCGTCTGCTGGACGAACGCAGCGGCAAGCTCGAACTCGTCATCGCCTACGGCCTGCCGCCCGAGTTCGACAGCTTCACGATTCGCCCGGGCTTGGAAGGTAACGGGATTTCCGGCTACGTCGCTGCGAGCGGCCGCAGCTACGTGTGTACCGACACGTCAAATGACACGCTGTATCTGCCTGGCATCGTTGATGCCAAGAGCAGCCTCACCGTACCGCTGCGCGTCCACGACAAGGTGATCGGCATCATGAATGTCGAGAGCCAGCAGGCGAAGGCCTTTGGCGAAGAAGAGCGCCAACTTGGCGAGATCTTCGCCCGCTACATCGCTGTCGCGCTGCACATGTTGGATCTGCTCGTGGTCGAACGCACGACGACGAATGCGACAATCACGGGCCGAGTGGAGCTCGAACTGCAAGAGCCGCTCGCTGACATCGCCCACGAAGTCGAGATTCTGGAAAAGGATGCCGCCAACGACCCGGAGCACTTCGCCCACCTCGAGCGCATCAAGAAGGATCTCATCTCAATCAAGAATCGTCTTCAGCACTGCACCGCAGGGCCGGCGGGCCTGTTGGGCGTTGAGCAGGCGATGGCGAGCAACGCCAGCGATCCCGTCATCGCCGGCAAGCGTGTGCTGATTGCCGATGATGAGCCTCGCATTCGCACGATCATCAGCTGTGTGTTGGAACGCCGCGGCGCGTTCGTCACCGTGTGCGAAAGTGGTGATGGAGCTGTGACCGCCATGACGGAGGCGACCACGCGGTTTGACCTTCTCATTAGCGATATTCGCATGCCCGGCATGAACGGCTATGAAGTCTTCGCTGCCAGCCGCAAGGCGATGCCGGGCCTGCCAGTGATTCTGATGACCGGCTTTGGCTATGACCCGCACCACAGCATCGTGCGTGCAAGCCAGGAAGGTCTGCAGAGCGTGCTTTTCAAGCCCTTCCAAGTTGAACGCATGCTTGACGAAGTGCGCAAGGCGCTCACCAAGCCGATCTGAAGTCGGGCCACGAGACTCAAGCCGCCCGTTGAACGCGTCCAGTCGCGCTGCCGCACTCGGGGCAATACGGCTCGTGCACGCCCGAGAGGTCGTACGCGCATCCATCGCAGCGATGATGTTCGCCGTCGCCCTCACCAACTTCCACGCTGAGCCACGCACAGCCGCACATGCAGCAGCGGGACACATCCTCCGCGTCACTCCGGTCGAGTCGTTCAAGACAGCACGCGCAGCGAGCGTGTGACAGGACAATCTGCCGCCGAACTCGCACTGATGGCTGCAGCAAGGGCGTTGCAGCCGCCGCTGCGACGCATGCAAGCGCGGCGATTGCCAAGGGCAGCTTGCCCGCGGACAGAGCCCCCACCCCATCAATGCCCGCGAGAATGCCATAGAGCCCCGCTGCAACAAGCAGCAACACAAGACTGCATCGCACCCGCGTTCGCCGCATCACGGCTCGTACGTCGTGTTCGATCGCGCTCCGCACGCCCCACAACCGCTCGCGGCGATGTCTCGCGAGGTGATGCATCCGCGATGTTGCAATGACCGTGGGCCGACCTCTCGCATCGCGATGCAGCGGCATGCAGGCACGCAGTAGTGTGAGCCAGTCGTAGCGTGGGCGAAAGACCACGCCTCGCACGTCCTGCGTCGTCACTTCGTCACCTGCCCGCAGAATCCAATCTGCACAGGCGACACTCCACGCTTTGAGACGTGCAGCAAGCAAGCGACCATGAACGCTGCCGACACGCAGCCACCTCACAACTTCTGTGCACACGCCAGCAAACAACATGTCGTCGCGTCTTCGCATGGCGATGCTCCAGCACTCTCAGCATGCACCGCTTTCCCGCCTATTCCAGTCATCTTGGAGAGCGTGATAAACTCGGACGATGCTCGCAACGTGCAGACGTCGCAGGCATCACACATGCACCCTCATGGAGAATGCAGCATGTCACCCATCACGCTCGTGCAGCGTCAGCTTGATACCTACAACGCCCGCGATATCGAAGGATTTGCGAACTGCTTCAGCGACGATGTGCTCGTGTTCGACCTTGATTCGATGACACCACGATTCACGGGAATAGCGGCCCTGCGAGAGCGATATGGCGAGACCTTTCGCAAGTGGCCTCAGCAGCGCAGCGCCGTTATGAACCGCCAGGCTCTGGGCGAGTTCGTCACGGACCTTGAGTACATCACGGGAGTGCCCGACCGCGCCCCGTACGCCATGCTTGCGGTGTACCGCGTGCGCAATGGCAAGATTGACCGCATGATGTTCACCAAGCAGTTCGATCCGTCACTGCCCCTCTAGAGCTGGCCCGCAGCAGCGGACTTGAACACGCCGCGCATAACTGCGCGAAGCAGTATCGACTGTGACATCTATACCGGCATGCACACGCGCGTATCCCGTGATTCGCGTGGAGTTCGCCTTTGCCAAAGCGAAAGACGTATTGCATGCTGAAATGGTGACGACGACTCAAGTGACGCGGCGGATGTCCGCGTGAGTCCGGCGGAGCCGCAACCCGTGATGTTTCACGGAGGTGTCCGATGGTGCCGACCGCAGCCCAACCCGCTCAACCGTCCCAGCAGCTCACAGCGATGCCGAGGGAGGCTCTCGCCGCAATCGCTCCCGGGTCGATCGTCACGCCCGCGCGTCGCAATGAGCAATCAAACGCATCTCGCGACGACGCGAAGCAACGTGGCGACGATACGTACGAGCCGCAGCCACGCAAGCAACCTACCAACAACAGCGCATTCGATGTTGAGTCGTTCGATCAGGAGCAGGTCGTTGCCCGCTCGATGGCCTACTTGCGCCAAATCATGGATCCTGATCCGCCTGATGGCTTTGCGAGTCCAGCCGAGCGAGCCGCCGCGGAGAACGCACGACGCCTTGCTTCGGGCCAGCCGCCTCCAGAGCCCGGCGCCAGCGTGGACATCACGGCGTGAGGGGATCATTTGCCGACGCAGAAAGTCGCGAACACGCGACCAAGCACATCGTCGGGCGAGATGTTGCCCACCAGTTCGCCAATGTGCGTCAGTGCAAGGCGAAGTGATTCCGCAACTGTCTCGGGCTCGTCCAGACGCGACACGTGCACCGGGACATCTTCTGCAGCTCGCGCGAGAGCAGCGGACGCTTCGTTGAGTGATCGGCGGTAACGCGGCAGTAAAGCCGCAACGCCGGCTGCTTTGCTCACGCACGCCTGATCCGCGATGGCCCGCCTCAGCGACGCCAAGTTCCATCCATCCACCGCGCACACGGTGATGGCTTCGATGCCAGAGCTGGCTCGCACCTGATCGCCAAACGTCCGTACGCGGAGCACGGCCTTCGTCGCGTTCCAGCCTTGCAATTGCAGGAGTGCCGCCAAGGCTCGGTCATCAAATCGCCCCGTAGGATCGCACCATACCAGCACATCAGCCGCCTTCACGCCCGCTCGGGCTGCGTGCTGGGCGGCGATATCCGCTTCAGTCTGCACCGAGGCATCACCTGCGTGCGCATCTCTCGCGAGTGAAAGGCCCGGCAAATCCTGCAGCAACACGCTGCCCGCTCCTGGTACATCACGTGATAGATCGAGCTCTTCCTCAATGATGTCGCGCGTCGTGCCCGCACGGGTGCTTGCAACCGCTCGCTCGCGGCCAAGCAAGGCGTTAAACAGGGTGCTCTTGCCAGCGTTGGGGACACCAACCAACGCCACGCGGGGCAGTGCCGTGCTCGCGGCCCCGCCCGCCGCACCACCCAAGTGCAAAGCCACCGCATCTCGCAGCGCAAGCACTCGCTGATGCAGCCGCGCGGGTGCAATCGGCACAACATCTTCCTGATCAGTAAAGTCGATGCCCGCTTCCACCAGCGCAAGGAGTGTCGTGAGTTCGTCAGCCCACGCGCGATACGTCATGCCCACCACACCCGCCTTCAAATCGCGGGCAGCGTCCATCTGCTCTTCATGCTGAGCCGCGATGAAGGCCGCAACCCCTTCAGCTTGCTCGAGCGTCATGCGACCAGCAAGAAATGCCCGTGCCGTGAACTCGCCCGGCTGCGCGAGACGCACCCCTGACTGCGATGTCAACGCTGCGACGACACGCTCAACCAAAGCGGTGTTTGCAGGCAGCGCCAGCTCAAGCGTGTCTTGCCCGGTGAAGGACTTGGGCCCAGGCAACACAACTACCCATGCAGCACACCGCACGGTTCCATGCTGCTCGGCGGGTACAGCCAACGTCGTAGCATGCACGCCACGCCGCTGCGGCACCGACGCACCGAGAGCATGCAGCATCGCGAGAAACGCGCGGTCTCCAGACACGCGAACGAGCGCTCGCAGGCCGGTTCCCGGTGCCGAGCTCACCGCGACGATGGTGTCAGCCGGCGACATGCCTCACTTCTTCTTGGGCTGGTTGTACGCAGACTTGGTTCGGTTCTTCTGCTGGTCCTCGGCAATCCGCTGCATGCGCTCCAGGAAGCCTTCTTGCCCCGGCTTGCGCTTCGCGGCTCGCTCCGCCTTCATCTTGTCCAGATCAAGCAGACCCTTGCTGTCCATCTGATGGCGAATCCACTTGCTTTCCAAGATGCCCAGCGTGCTGTTGGCGATGAAGTAGATCGCCAAGCCGCTCGGCGCGTTGTACATGAACAGCGGGAACAGCACCACCATCATCCACTTCATCATCTTCTGCTGCAACTCCTGCTCGGGAGTCATCTGCGTCGCCATGGGCGGCGTCAGGTACTTCTGTTGAATGAAGAAGACCACGCCCAGCACAAGCGGCAGCACATTGATGGAGTGAATCGGACCAAGCAGACCCGAGATAAGCGGAATGTCAAAGTACTTGCCGAAGTAGATGAAGCGGTCAGGCTCCGATAAGTCGCCCAGGAAACGCCAGAACGTGCTCCCCTGCGGCAGAATCGCCTGAACCACGCCGTAAAAGGCGGGCTGGTGACGCAGCTCGACAGCAAAGAAGAGCGTTGCGTACAACGCGATCCACACCGGCATCTGCAGGAACATCGGGATGCAACCCAGCATGCCCGTGGGACTGATGCCTTCCTCGCGCCACAGGCGAGCGGTCTCGGCCTGCAAACGCTTCGCGTCGTCCTTGTACTTCTCTTGCAGTTCCTTCTGCTTCGGAGCGATTGCCGACATCTGCTTGCCGAAGCGAGCCATGCGAATCTGGCTCCACTTGGTCACCGGGTGCAGAATCGTGCGGACGATGACCACGAGCATCACGATCGCCAGAGACCAATCGCGAAAGACGTAATCATGCAGCACGTGCAGCAAGCCCAGCAGGCCATGCGTCAGCCAGCTGAAGGTGCAAGGACCGCACGGACCACCGAAGTTGTAGATCACCGCGCCCGCCGCGTTCATCGACTTGCGCAGCGGGTCCACGTTCATCTCGCTGGTGTCCAGCGGACCTGCGTACATCGCCAGGCTCAAGTCCGCGGCTTTGCCCGCCGCGATCGTGATGGGCTTGCTGTCCAGCCGCAAGGCGACGCTCTCAGCCTTCGCTTCCCCCACCGCGATCCGGTTGACGGCGCCGATCCACGACAGCGTCTTGGCCTCGCCCGTCGCTGCAGGATCCACCGCAGGGAAGCACATCATGCCGAAGTAGCGGTTGCTCATGCTCAGCCACACCAGTTCGTGCTTCTCATCGATGCTGGTGCGATTGGGCCATACCGGCGGCTGCCGAAGCAATTTCTCGTAGTCGTCCAGGTTGAATGGATCAAGCAAATGATCAAGCGGCATCAGCAAGCTGCCAGCCTTGTCGCGTGAACCCACAAGCGTCTGGTGAGGAATGTCGTACTCGCCCGCCATTACCACGCTTCGCGTGGGCTCGAGGTTGGCAGGCAGCATGTAGCCAAAGCGCACCTTGCGCTTGTCACCGCCGTATCCCTTCGCCTCGTGAGGCATGTCGATGGGCCCGGTCTGGAACCAGCGCACCGTGAGGGGAGTGCTTGACAGATTTTCGATTTGCTGCTCGAGCTTCAGCGCGCCTTGGCCCTGCATGCCAGACCCGTCGCCCACCAGCCAGCGGCGTGTCAACCGCAGCACAGGCTGGTTGGCTTCATCCACGATGGTCGCTGTGAATTCGCCCGGCTTGAAGGGCGTCGGCAGCCACACCGTGCCGTCGGCGTAGCCATACAGCGCGATCTCCTGCACTCGTGGCTTCTCGCCTGTTGCCGCCGGCGAAATCACATGCAGATTCAGCGCAGCAAACGGAGCCATCGCGCTGAAAATCGTGCCGCTCGGTGGCGTCAGTTCGCTTTGTACCAGCGTGTGCGTGTCCTTCGTGATGCTCTCGAAGTAATCGCGCAGACGGATGCTCTTGACACCCGCTCCCCCAGCGCTGAACTCCAACTGCATCGCACCGGGCGCGTCCTTTTCAAGCGACCCCAGAGGCAGGCTGGTGGTGCCGGGCGGATACGGGTGGATCAGTGCACGCAGCGTGGGGACCTCTCCAGCAGCAACCGGCTGCGCAGCATTCGTCGCTGCGGTCTCAGCCGCTTTCGCTGCGCCATCAGTTGTCGTCGCGGCGTTTGTGTCAGCAGGCTGGGAGATACCCGAAGCCTGCTGGGGTGCCGGTTGCTGTGCCGTAACCGTGTCGGAGGGCTGCCCACTCGGTGTCGTCGGTGCGGGCTGTGCCGTCTGCGCAGACGACTGCTGCGTGCTGCTTCCTGACGTCCGAAAGACGGCGAAAGCCACTCCGATCGCCCCCAGCAACAGAACCACTGGCACGACGACGCGGAGCAACGTGTTCTTTTCTTGAGCCATGATGACCAATCAAGCGGCGCGGCGGGCTTTGCTACTGAGCCCACACACGCAAAGGTGCGTCCGGAAAATCGAAAGCAAGGATAGAGGCAAGCCCGCGCACAAGCGCGAATGAAGGCCGAAAAACCCATGGCGAGTGCGCGAAATCAGAGTGGCCAGTTCCCCAATCACTTCCTGACACACACGCCGATTCGCGTCGGCTTCCATCCGAGGTTCCCCATGCGTTACCTGCTTGCCATTCTGCTTCCGCCAGTCGCCGTCTTCAGCACGGGCCGCGTTCTGCAGGGCTTCATCAACATCATCCTGACGTTGCTCGGATGGATTCCGGGCGTGGTCCACGCATCACTCATCGTCATGGACTACAAGAACGAGCAGCGCACCAATCGCGTCATCGACGCGATGCGAGCTCGCACGGCGTGATGCTGCCCTGACTTTGCCATGATCCTGCGTTCGTTGATTTGCGAACGCAGCAGGCACGCAGCGTCACCTGCCGGTATCAGCGCAGAACCTTCAGCGCAACCTTCTTCTCAAGCTCACTCACGGGCTTGGCTACCAAGTCGTAGCCATCCCAGCCCACGATCACGCATCGCAACACTTCGCCGCTCGCAAGCTTGTCCTTGCTCTGCACGAACGTCACGCCGTCGATCTGCGGAGCCTGGCTCTTGGTGCGTCCCTGATACAGCTTGCCGCCGTCGCTCACGCCGGTCGTCTTGCGACCGCTGGTACGAAGAGCGGCATCGATGATGACATCGACGATCTGGCCCTTGGCTTTGCCTTGCTTGTCAAGCGGGTGCTTCTCATCGAACTTCGCGGCGAGCGCTTCGTTTCGCGCGAAGACAAGCTTCTGCTGCGCTTCCATCACTTCGTTGCGACGTTCGGCCTTGACTTCCGCGGGCACTGCGAGCTTGGGGTCCTTCTCCATCGTGCCTGCCACGGTGCCATCTTCATGGCTGTACTCAAACACGCCGACGTTCTCAAAGTCCATCTCGCTGACGAACTCCACGAGCTGCTCATGATCGTCCTGCGTCTCACCCGGGAAGCCGCTGATGAACGTGGTGCGCACCGCAAAGCCCGGAATCTTCTTCTTCAGCTTCGTGATGAGCTGCTCCTGCTGCTTGCGCGTCACGTTGCGACGCATCGCCTTGAGCATGTTGTCGCTGGCGTGTTGCAGCGGAATATCGAGATAGGGAATCAGATAACCGTTCGCGCACAGTTCCGCCATCGCGTCGATGATCTCGTCGCTGAAGTTGGTCGGATACGCGTACATCAGTCGCAGCCAGCCTTGGCCGCTGGTATCGCGAACGGTGTCAGACAGTTGCTTGAGAATGCGAGGCAGGCCCGAAGCAAACTTGTCTTTGCCCTTGCTCCCCGCTCCGCGTTCACCGCTTCCCAGACCCAAACCGATGTCGTCGCCATAACTCGTCGTGTCTTGGCCGATCAGCAGCAGTTCGTGCGCACCGTCGAGCAGCAGTTCGCGTGCTTCCTGCAGAATCGCGTCGGGCCCCTTGCTGCGCATCTTGCCACGAATGCTGGGAATAGTGCAGAAAGCGCAGTTCTGGTTGCACCCTTCGCTGATGCGCAGGTACGCGTAATGGCGAGGCGTCAGTCGCAGTCGCGACGAGTCGTCTTCAAAGTAGCCGATGCCCTTGCCGTCCTTGCCGTTGACCGTCAGCCCGGTCGTCTTGAGGCCTCGCTCATCGGCTGCAACCAGTGCATTGCCTGCAATCCAGTACTTGGGCGACTCTCCGGCTTTGGGCAGCCGCCGCGCGGCTTCCGCTCGCGACTTCGCTTGCCCATCTGCGCCGCCCATCACCGCGTCAACAATCTTGTCGCGATCAAATACCCCCACCATCGCGTCAATTCCGGGCGCCCACTCCAGCATCTTCGCGCGGTGACGCTGCACGAGACAGCCCGCCACAATCACGCGCTTCACGCTGCCGGCTTCCTTGGCGGCGATCGCTTCCTTGATAACGCCCAGGCTTTCTTCTTTGCTGGCCTCGAGGAATCCGCACGTGTTCACAACAACCGCGTCAGCCCCGCCAAAGTCTTCCTGCTGGCTGCTGACAGGCGTCAAGCCGCTCTCAGCCAGCAAACCGAGCATCTTCTCGCTGTCAACAAGATTCTTCGGACAGCCCAGACTGACGAACGAGATAGTGCGAATGCCTTTGGAAGCCATGGAACATTGATTGTAGGATCACCAAACCTGCATGCCCCAAGCACGTACGGCTTGTCGGACCTCAAGCCCGCTCTTTATCCCACACTTTCCCGAGTTCACGAGCATTTTGTACTTTTCTCACGCATCGGTCCGATTCCTCTGCCTAGCGTTTACTGCGTTGATGATGCGACCCGCCCT
>VYMB01000039.1_pt1 | contig 60969 bp, 56 predicted proteins | sample 5115321 | NCBI WGS metagenome assembly VYMB01 (sample SAMN12291794, study PRJNA351875) | freshwater metagenome | isolation source: freshwater lake | place: USA: Michigan, Wintergreen Lake | collected 2011-08-02 | reverse complement strand
TGAGTATCAACAACAACGGCGAAAACGGGGTATTAGTAGTTACAACTTCTATCGATACTATAGCGAGGCGATGCTGGGTATTACCAGTCACTCCCAAGTTCCCCTCAGACTGGCGACCATGTTAGGCTTTGCTTTGTCCCTCTTGAGTCTGGTAGTGGCGTTAGGTTATTTAATCGCCAAATTGTTGTTCTGGGATTATTTTCCTTTAGGAACCGCACCAATCATGGTCGGACTATTTTTACTCGCTTCTGTGCAACTATTTTTTATCGGTATTATCGGTGAATACATTGGCTTAATGCACATGAGAATTTTAAAAAGGCCTTTAGTGGTCGAACGGGAAAGAATCAACTTTTACTAATCTATAACTGTCGAACCAATGCCCCTATTGATCATGGAAAATTTTGACTTACGCTTATCTTTATTAAATGCAATAGAAAACCTATCTGGATTAGCTAATCTATATAGGATAAGTCTAATTATTGTATTATTCATATTTGTCGTTCTAGCACTTTCTCCTACAATTTTCAACGAGTCGAAGGTTAGTAGATTTATCTTGCGGGTTTTCTCGGAACCTGTTTTTTTAGCGTGGACGGGGTTAGCGATTCTCGCTGGTCGTTGGCCAGTTTTACTCGCTCCCTCTATTAATTCGGATGAAGATCAATTCATTGCCGCCGCGATGAAACTGGTTAAGGAGCCGGCTTTCTGGCGATCAGTTGATACGGGTTCATCGGGTCCGCTGAATATTATACCCCTGACTATTCCTAAGCTATTGAATATTCGTATCGATTACGCCAGTGCTCGAGTTATCGGCTTATTTTTAGTTATTCTGTCCGTTATCTTTTTCTATTACTCGCTAAAATATTTATACGATAATCGAGTCGCCCGTATTGCAACTATCCCGGTTGTTTTATTTTTCTCCTTGGCAGTCCACAGTAATTTCGTTCATTATAGCGGCGAACATTTCCCGATCGCTATTTTAAGTACTGCTCTTTGGATTACTTGCTACGTTTACACCCGCGAGTTTAGCGATCGCATGATTTTTATCTTTGGTGCAGTTATCGGAATGATGCCCTACGCAAAAATGCAAGGTCTTCCCGTCGCGCTGGCAATCACTTTAATTTTCGCTCACATACTTTGGACCAGAAAAGAAAGTCTCCGACAATTTCTTAAAAGTTTAGCTACGCTTGCCTTAGGCTTATTGCTGTTTTCTGCTATCAATCTCTTTTTTTTAATTCTTTTTTCAACCTCTGAGGATTTCTGGAGAAGGTATATCCTCCAGAATTTATTCATTTATGCCGATGTAAAGAACCTAACCTTCGGGGAAAAGTTCAGCCAATTTATATCAATGGCTAGTAGTAACCGATTAAACTCAAGTTCACTATTTCAAATTACCTCGATTTTTCTCATCGCCGCAACGATTTTGTTTTTCAGGGAAAGTATTGTAAGGCGAAAGCTATTTTTTACAAATACTTTTATCTTCTTCTTCTACAGCCTGTTTATCGTAGTAGTTTCTCTTTATGTCGTTGTTCGCCCTGGTAATCCTTTCCCACATTATCTTCTTTTTCTTGTTTTCCCCTGTGGTTTTTTGATCGGTGTGATAATCGGAGAAATTTTTAAATTGTCGGAGAATAATGCTTTTTATAAACAGATACAGTTTTTGATATTGCTATTGATGATCGCAACCAGTCTCCTACAGAGCTATACTTTGATCAGAAGCGAACACCCCTATCTCTCTCAACGCCAAAAATATCTTCAGGACTATCAAACTCCCCTCGTGCGGACAATCTTACAATACGCTTCACCGAATGATTCAATGGCGATCTGGGGCAAGAGGGGTGATCTATATATAGAGACTGGACTGTATCAGGGAGTTAGAGACGTTGGGATTAAATGGATGGTTTTTAAAAGTCCCCAGCAGGCTTATTATCTAAAAAGCTTCGCAGACGATCTATTAAAGTCAAAATCAAAGGTTTTTGTAGATGCGATGGCTGACGAGACGAAGAATTATCGTTACGATGCCTATCCCGAAATCGCCACTGTGATTGAAAATAACTATCGCATGGTGGATGAAGTTGAGGGCATTCGGATTTATGTTAGAAAATAGAGTAGTGAAAAAATGGTAAATAATCAAATTGATTTACGGTGGTGGCTACTGAGCAACTTGGCGAGTATTCAATCTTTGTCAATTATTTACAGAATATCAGTAATAGTCACTTTTATTATCTTCATTTTTTTCACTTTTTCTCCTCTCATATTCCTGAGAACTACCACGAGTAAGCTCCAGAAATTTTTATTGTCAAATATAATATTTATTACATCTTTAGTGACTTTTATTTTAGCAGCACGCTGGCCGGGTTTCTTGCCTCCAATGCTAAACCCCGATGAGGCACTATTTACCGCAGGTGCAATAAAACTGTTGAAAGAGCCAGTTTTCTGGCGTGCAGTAGATGCAGGTTCATCTGGACCTCTCAATGTCTATCCTCTGACTCTACCAGCTTTTTTCGGGTTCAGAATTGAATATGCTAGTAGTCGCGTGATCGGCTTAATCATGATAATTGCTGCTATTGTTTGTCTTTATTATGCTTTATCCACTCTCTACGATAAGAGCCTTTCTCGCCTAGCAATAGTTCCCGTGGTTACAACTGTCGCCTTAATGACATTTTTTGACTATGTGCATTATACAAGTGAACATTTTTCGGTTGCAATATTAAGTGTGGCTTTGTTAATCGTTTGTAAATATTATACTGGTAATTCATCTAATCCTAATCACCTGATATTTGCCTTGGGTTTTATCCTGGGAACTACTCCTTTTGCCAAAATGCAGTCAGTTCCTATAGCTTTCTCAATTGCTTGTATATTTTTGCACATACTCTGGCTAAAAAGCAGCGCAAGAGGTCAATTCATCAGGAGTCTTGCTGCTTTCTTTCTTGGGGGAATTTTGTTCTCGGCTTTAGTTATACTATATCTAACAATTTTCTCAATCTATGATGCTTTCTGGAAATCTTATATACAACAAAATTTATTGATTTATTCTAGCCATGGTTTGATGGGAGACGTAAATCAAATGAGCTTTTTCCGAAAAATTCTCAGATTTCTTAATATGTTAAGAAAAGCGCAAGATACACAGATATTATTTTTATTAACAGCGATTGTCTTGATATTAGGAATACCATTTTTAATAATAAAGCGTGTTTCCTTAAGCCTAAATCCAGAGAAATCAAACACATTTTGCTTTGTCTATTACAGTTTATTTATTTTGACTGCGTCGAGTTATTCAATTATTAGACCAGGAAACGGCTTTACTCATTATTTACTATTTCTAATAGTACCTAGTGGATTGATAATCGGTGTGTTTTTAGGTGAACTGGCAAAAGTTTTACAAGTGTCAAAATTAACTCGTTCAGACTTGAAGTTCTCTCTTTTGACAGGTGTAATTTTCATCACATTTGCTAGTAGTTTTTTACAATTTGCCATAATAATAACATCAGATAATGTTTACCTTAATAATCGCAGAAGATTTGCTAGAAATTATCTCAGTCCGATTGCAAAAACTATTCTAAAGTATGCTTCTCCTGGTGAATCTATGGCTGTCTGGGGATGGGCCTCAGAGTTATATGTTGACACAAGCCTGGTACAAGCGACAAGGGATAGTGCTTCTGTTTGGCAAATCCTACCAGGTTCACTGCAAGAATATTTTCTGAAAAGATACACAGACGATCTTATTAATTCTAATGCTAAGTTATTTGTTGATGCTGTAGCTCCAAGAATGTTTGGATTTCAAGATAGAGAAACTCATGGACACGAAGTTTTTCCTGAAATTGCTAGGGTTATCAAGGAAAATTATCGGCTAGTTGATGAAGTTCAAGGAGTTCGTATTTATCTTAAAAAATAATTATAGGCTGCCTTTTTGCTGATTTGAGAAACGCGGAAAATATCCGAATAAGTTGGTGCATCACCACCCCAACTATCTGCATCCTACAATATCTGTGTACCCCCCCCACTTTTCTAGATCGATTTAGTCTGATTGACGATTCGATCGTAAAATAGCAACAGATCAAGAGAGTACAGGTCAAATATGCCGAAATTTGTTGTCTGGGGTAGTTATTGTGAAAATGTGCTGGAAAAACGCGCTCCCTATCGTCAAGCGCATCTAGAGGGATTAAATCAACAGAAAGAACGGGGAATTCTCGTTACTATCGGACCAACGGCAGATTTAAGCCAAGTTTTCGCAATTTATCAGGCAGCCAGCGAGTCAGAAGTGCGAGAATTAATCGAAGCAGATCCCTACTGGCAAAATGGTATCTGGACAGAGTACCAAGTCAAGGAATGGATTCAAGCCATCTAAGGTAGCTATCAGCTATATTTTTCTATAAGGGTGTTGTCATAGAATTTTCCAACCACGAAACTAATCAAACTCATCTCCGGTCAAGTCTGAGGATATTTTCAAGGATAAACCGGAGTTATCCCTTATAGATTAAAGCTGACAGCTGACAGCTTTCCTACTTTTTGCTTATCGCCATGGTTTACATCAAAAAGGTCGAACTCTCACAATTCAAATCCTTCGGGGGAACAACTCCTATACCCTTTTTACCGGGGTTTACGGTGGTTTCGGGTCCCAATGGTTCGGGAAAGTCGAATATCCTCGACGCATTGCTGTTTTGCTTGGGATTAGCTACTTCCAAGGGAATGCGGGCCGAAAGATTACCGGATTTAGTCAATCACAGCTATAACAGTCAACGTCATAGCACTGAAGCGAGTGTTTCGGTGACTTTTGATATTGCCGATATTCCCGACGCAACCGATAGGGATTGGACGGTTTCCCGACGCTTAAAAGTGGCTAAGGGTGGCAGCTATACTTCTACCTACTATATCAATGGGGAAACCTGTACGGTTAGCGAACTTCACGACCAGTTAAACCGTTTACGCATCTATCCCGAAGGGTACAACGTGGTGTTACAGGGGGACGTAACCCGAATTATCAGCATGAATGCCAAGGAAAGACGGGAAATTATCGACGAATTGGCAGGAGTAGCTGAATTTGACCGCAAAATTGAGAAAACTAAGGAGAATATCGATTCGGTTAAAGAAAGAGAAGAACGCTGCCAAATTATTGCCACAGAATTGCAAAAATCTCTGGAGAAATTAGCACTCGATCGCATTAAAGCCGAAAAATACCAAAAACTCAAGGCCCAAGTCCAAGAAAAACAACAATGGGAAATTGTCCTCCATTGGCAAAATCTCCAGCAGCGCTGCCAGCAAGTAAAAGAACAAATTCAAGCTGGGGAAAGGGAAAAACAGGTTTTAATGGAGACTATCGCCAATTTATCCGAACAAATCTCCCAAAATAGTCAAGAATTAGAGAAACTCAATCAACAGGTTAAAGCTTTTGGGGAAGATGAACACCTGTCCTTGACTTCCCGATTAGCAAGTCAACAGGCCAAACGACAACAACAGCAACAACGGCAAAAAGAGTTAGAAAACCTCGAAAAAGAATCTCAGGCACAGAAAACCAGACTTTTAGAGGAAATTAATCGCTATAATCTCGAATTAAATCAGATTACTGCTGAAAAAAGCCGTTTAGAAACTGCAATTTTACCCAGTCTCCTACTGACAACCCAAACCGCAAGGGAAACCCTAGAAACCCATCGTCTGCAAGCAAGTAGTCTCGCGGAAGCGTCAGAAGCTTGGGTAAAAGAACAAAGTGACCTTTCCCGCAATATTACCCGTCTTCAGGAACAATTAAACCCCTACCGTAGCCAACGGGCCCAATTGACCGAAAGATGCGATCGATTGCAAACTAATATAATAGAAGCTGGTCAACGTCGGCAAGAATTAGAGCAAGTTATTAGCACAAAAACGGAAGAAAGTCAAGAAATATTACAAAAAATTAATAATTCTGAACCCGATATCCAAAATTTAGCCCAAAAACTCACCATTGCCGAACAAAATCGCGTTATCAGTCAGGACACCCAAAAACGTCTGCTCAAGGAACAACGGGACAAACAGAGGGAATTAGATAAACTGGAAGCGACCAAGCAAGCGCAACAGGAGGCCCAGGGAACCTATGCCACTCAAATATTATTACAGTCAGATTTGCCCGGAATCTGCGGATTAGTGGCACAATTGGGGGAAGTAGAGGAACGTTATCAAATTGCTCTGGAAATCGCCGCCGGAGGTCGTTTAGGTCATGTAGTCGTCCAAGATGATAGCGTCGCGGCTGCCGGAATTGCCTTACTAAAACAGCGTCGCATCGGTAGGGCCACTTTTTTACCCCTGAATAAAATTCGTCCTCCCCGTCCCCAGGATATTTCCTCTCTGCGTCATGCGCGGGGTTATCTGGATTTAGCGGTGAATTTAGTTAAGTTTCAATCCCAGTATCGGGAGGTTTTTAACTATATTTTTGGCAGTACGGTGGTTTTCGAGGATATAGATTCTGCCCGTTATTATATCAATCAATATCGTATTGTTACTTTGGATGGCGAGTTATTAGAGATGACTGGTGCTATGACCGGAGGCAGCCAACCGACGCGATCGGGGCTGCGTTTTGGTAAAATTTCTCCGAAGGAGTCTAGTGAAGCGGAATCTCTACGGGAAAGATTAGCAGAAATCGATCGCATTCTTACCCGCAACGAAGAAAAAATTACCCAGTTTAATAATCTTATCAGTCAGTTAACCCAACAGTTAACCGAAAGCCGTCAAAGTCATCGGGAAAATCAATTATCTCTACAACAATTAAGCAAGGATTTACAACGTTTAACCACAGAAAAAGAGGATTTAATCCGTCAATTATCAGGACAGCAAGAGGAAATTACTATTTCTCGTCAACGGTTAGAAGTATTAACCAGAGAAATTCCTGAGTTAGAGTTATCTTTACAGCAAGAACAGGAGAAATTAACTGCTTTAGAGGCCAATCATACCCATAGCGAATGGCAACAGGTACAGGGAATAATTCGCGCTCAAGAATTAGAGTTACAAACCCAAGAAAATCACCTCGCTACAGTCCGCGAACAGTTAAAAGATTTACAAAATCAACAAATCAGACTAGAGGAAAAAAGTCAAGAGTCTGGGGATAGAATTATTGAGGTTGACAAGATAATTACCGATGCAGTTAATCAGAGAAATATCGGTAATCTGGAGATAGAAAAACTTGATTGCCATATTTTAGAAATCAATCAAGCTTTACAGCAATTATCGCAACAACTAGGGGAAACCAAGCAAAAAAGAGATCAATTAGAGACAGTTTTGCGACAACAACAAAACCGGCAACAACAGGCTATCTGGCAATCGGAAAAGTTAGTCAACAATCAAGAGGAAAGACAAGCATTACTAACCACTTTACAGACAGAAATTAGTCAACTAGAAAGCGACTTACCCAATCCCTTGCCTGAAATTCCTGAAAGCGAGCGGGATTTCGAGAAAATTCAAAGCGATATTCGGCAGTTACAAAAGAAATTAGCAGCTTTAGAACCTGTCAATATGTTAGCTTTAGAAGAACACCAAAAAACTAAAGAGAGATTAGATGAACTATCAGAAAAACTGCAAACTCTAGAAGGAGAAAGAACCGAACTACTTTTACGGATAGAAAACTTTACCACCCTCAGATTTAATGCTTTTCAGGAAGCATTTACTGCCGTTAACGAAAACTTTAAGAATATATTTGCTACCCTGTCCGATGGTGATGGTTACTTACAACTAGAAGACGAAAATGACCCCTTTAATGGTGGCTTAAATCTGGTGGCACATCCGAAAGGAAAACCGGTACAGCGATTAAGTTCCATGTCTGGAGGTGAAAAATCTTTAACCGCTTTAAGCTTTATTTTTTCCCTACAAAGATATCGTCCTTCTCCCTTTTATGCGTTTGATGAAGTGGATATGTTTTTAGATGGGGCCAATGTAGAGAAATTGGCCAAAATGATTCAAAAACAAGCACAACAAGCGCAATTTATTGTCGTTAGTTTGCGTCGGCCGATGATTGAAGCATCAGAAAGAACCATCGGTGTCACCCAAGCGCGGGGAACCCATACACAGGTACTAGGAATTAAAGTTTAACCTAAGACGCAAGTGGGGTGTAGGGTGTGGGGTGTAGGGTGTGGGGTGTGGGGTGTGGGGTGTGGGGTGTAGGGTGTAGGGTGTGGGGTGTGGGGTGTGAGGTGTGGGGTGTAGGGAGTGGGGAAGTGGGGAAGTGGGGTGTGGGGAAAATAAGTAAAATAATCTCCTGAATCCTGACTCCTAACCCTAGGAACAGCAAACCCTACTTATAACCTTTTCCTAGACAAGCCGGACAAAGTTAAGTTATGTTAAGATTACTCAGAATGCGTCCTCGTCCCCTTCAGAAATCTCATGACTCAACCGCAAGCACAACGCATCCTCTACGTTAGACTCCCCTGTAACCCAATTTTCCCCATCGGTGTCGTTTACCTTTCCGACCACGTTCATAAACTCTTCCCCGACATCGAACAAAGAATCTTTGACCTTGGCACCGTCCCCCCCTTAGACTTTAACCAGGCACTCGATCGCTGTGTTGACGAATTTCGACCCACCCTGCTAGTATTCTCCTGGCGGGATATTCAAATATATGCCCCCGTCGGTGGTCGCGGTGGTAATCCCCTGCAAAACGCCTTTGAATTTTACTACGCTAAAAACCCCCTAATCAAGCTGCGCGGTGCTTTAGGAGGTTTAAAGGTGACAACAGCCTACTACGGCGAATTATGGCGCAATCAGGGACTAATTCGCCGAGGGTTGCAGCGGGCCAAAAAATACCATCCCGAAGCGCGAGTTATCGTCGGGGGTGGTGCCGTCAGTGTTTTCTATGAACAACTAAAAACCAAACTGCCCATAGGAACAATTGTATCAGTCGGAGAAGGGGAAACCCTGCTAGAAAAATTCCTCTCCGGCCGGGACTTTAGCGATGAACGTTGTTATGTGGTCGGAGAAACCACACCCCGGCCGCGTTTAATCCACGAATCCCCCACCCCGTTAGAAAAATCCGCTTGTAACTACGACTATATCGAAAGTATTTGGCCGGAATTTTCCTACTATTTCCAAGAAAACGACTTTTATATCGGGGTGCAAACCAAGCGCGGCTGTCCCCATAACTGCTGCTACTGCATCTATACCGTTGTCGAAGGGAAACAAGTACGCATTAATCCAGCAGACGAAGTAGTTAAGGAAATTCGCCAATTATACGACCGGGGCATTCGCAATTTCTGGTTTACCGATGCCCAATTTATCCCCGCCAGAAAATTTATTGACGATGTAGAAGAACTATTAGAAAAAATTCTCGCCGCCGGGATGAAAGATATCCATTGGGCTGCCTATATTCGCGCCGATAATCTCACTCCGAAACTGTGCGATTTAATGGTAAAAACAGGCATGAACTACTTTGAAATTGGTATCACCAGTGGTTCTCAGGAATTAGTCCGCAAAATGCGGATGGGCTATAATTTGCGGACAGTTCTGCAAAATTGTCGAGACTTAAAAGCGGCGGGTTTTAATGATCTGGTTTCGGTCAATTATTCCTTTAATGTTATTGATGAAACCCTAGAAACTATTCGTCAAACCATCGCCTATCATAGGGAATTAGAAAATATTTTTGGAGTCGATAAAGTGGAACCAGCCATCTTTTTTATCGGACTACAACCCCACACCCATCTAGAAGAATACGCCTTCAAAAAAGAAATTATTAAACCCGACTACGATCCCATGAGTTTAATGCCCTGGACAGCCAAAAAACTGCTCTGGAATCCCGAACCTTTGGGGTCATTTTTTGGCGAAGTTTGTCTGCAAGCATGGCGACAAAATCCCGATGATTTTGGACGGGAAGTGCTGAAAATTTTGGAAGCAAGACTAGGGAAGGCCGATTTAGAATCCGCTTTAACCGCACCGATAGAAACTAAGGAAAAAGTCTTAATTCCTGCTTAAAAATTAATTTTAGTCAATCCCAAGGCGGCAATTAGCGTTACCATGAGTCTGAAATCAGGAGATGATCAAAATCCCTTTACCGGTAACTGCAAAATGACCGACCATCGCCCCCATTGGCTAGAATTAGCGGAATATATCGCCCTAGGATTAACCCTGCTTACCCTTATGGCCATGGGTGCGGGGTTTTTGCCTTTGTTCCTCCTGGTAGTGACTTTCGGGTTGAATATTCTCAATCGTCTCCGAGAAAGAACTAGGCAACTTCAACGCTTAACTGAAATGACCAGTCATTTACAGGATCAGTGGGAAGAAGAAAAAGAAGCTTTATCGGCCCAAATACAGTCCCTCAGTCCCGCAGTGGCCAGGGATAACGCCCGTGTGGTCGCAGAATTAGCGGAGAATATTCTCGTCCTCGAACAGTCCTACAATCAAATTATTCAATATATCAACCGTAACGCGCTGCTCGAACGCATCGAACATCTGGAAAAATCCTACGGTCGCTTACACAGAGAGATTTTGCCGATTAACGAAGAATCAGCCGATATTCCAGAGACAAAAGCGGAAAATGAGCCACAAATCACCCTACCCGCCCTTAATTTAACTCCCACTTCCCCCCCCGTCGATATACCCCATTGGCACTATTATCGCCGTCTAACCGCCCATCGGGAAATGATCACGGCGATCGCAATTACCGAGGATCAACGGTTTTTAATTAGCGTTAGTTGGGATCGTACCCTAAAAGTCTGGGATTTTGCGAGAGGAACCCTGATTAATACGGTTGAAGCTCATGATCAGGGCATTTTAGCCCTAGCAGTCACCGGAAACGGCGATTATCATCTAGCGACGGGAGGATTCGATCAAACCGTTAAATTATGGACTTTAGCCAGCGATGCCAGTAATCTGGAATTAAATCAAATTTTCCTCGGTCATCTCGGTTCGATTCACGGTTTGGATTTTGCCCCCCGTTGGCATTTTTTGGTTAGTGGTAGTTACGATCAAACCCTAAAACAGTGGAATTTAGAGCAGGAAACCGAAGAATTTAGTTCCTATGACAGTCTGGGGGCAATTTATGCCCTAGCAGTGGCTCCTAATCAAGATTTTATCGCCGCAGCTGGAGGTGATGGCACTGTCACCCTCTGGCAATTGGGATCGGGAGAAAAAATCGCCGTCTTATCAGGTAACGTTTCTTCGGTAGAGAGTCTTGCGATCGCTGCCGATGGTCAGATTATTGCCGCCGGTTGTGTGGATGGTACGGTGAAAATCTGGCAATACGATCGAGAGAAAAGCGGTCATTTTGCGCCAATTCGGGTGATTAATGCCCATAATGGTCAGGTGACAAGCTTGGTATTCGCAGAGGAGGGTCAATGGTTATTTACCGGGGGAACCGACGGAGAGATTAAAATCTGGTTAGCTAATTATCAACAGGCGATCGCAACTCTCACCGCTGCCGATGGGCGATCATCGCCGATCTCCAGTTTAGTTCTCAGCCCCGATTATTGTCACCTAGCGGCGGCCGCGGCCGACGGCAGCATCACCATCTGGGAAAATATCACTTAATGGTCGATCGAACTAGAAAAATTGTATAATGTAATGTCCCGGACTCGGTCGGGCCAGTTTGACCCGAAGAAAAAGTGACTGAGTTAACTGTCGTTTCTGCCCAATAGTTGTCATCGGGGCATCGAGAACGCGAGAGCGATCGCTTATCCCAGGATCATTACCCATAGTAAAAAATTCAGAATGAAGACTCCAACAGATCAAAGATTTGATTACGTCAAAATCGGTTTAGCGTCCCCCGAGAGAATTCGGCAATGGGGAGAAAGAACCCTACCTAACGGTCAAGTCGTCGGAGAAGTAACCAAACCAGAAACGATCAACTATCGGACTCTTAAACCGGAAATGGATGGGTTATTCTGCGAGAAAATTTTTGGCCCCTCCAAGGACTGGGAATGTTGGTGCGGTAAATACAAGCGCGTCCGTCACCGGGGAATTGTCTGTGAACGTTGCGGGGTGGAAGTCACCGAGTCGCGGGTACGTCGTCATCGCATGGGTTTTATCAAATTAGCCGCCCCCGTCACCCACGTTTGGTATCTTAAAGGTATTCCCAGTTATCTCAGTATCCTGCTCGATATGCCCCTGCGGGACGTGGAGCAAATCGTCTATTTTAATGCCTATGTGGTTCTCGATCCGGGTAACGCAGGCAATCTTAGTTATAAACAACTCCTCAGCGAAGATCAATGGTTAGAGATCGAAGAGGAAATCTACGCAGAGGATTCGGAATTAGTCGGCATTGAAGTGGGTATCGGGGCCGAGGCTATCCAAAGACTCTTACAGGAAATTAACCTGGAAGAAGAAGCGGAAAGACTGCGGACGGAAATTGTCGAAAGTAAAGGGCAAAAACGGGCAAAATTAATTAAACGTCTCCGGGTAATCGATAACTTTATCGCCACGGGTTCTCAGGCAGAATGGATGGTTTTAAGCGTAATTCCCGTGATTCCCCCTGATTTACGCCCCATGGTGCAGTTGGACGGCGGCCGTTTTGCCACCTCTGACCTGAACGATCTCTACCGTCGGGTGATTAACCGCAATAACCGTTTATCCCGTCTGCAAGAAATTCTCGCCCCCGAAATTATCGTCCGCAATGAAAAACGGATGTTACAGGAGGCCGTCGATGCTTTAATTGATAACGGTCGTCGCGGTCGCACGGTGGTGGGGGCCAATAATCGCGCCCTGAAGTCTTTATCGGATATTATTGAGGGTAAACAGGGGCGTTTCCGTCAAAATCTCCTCGGCAAACGGGTGGACTATTCGGGACGTTCGGTTATCGTTGTCGGTCCGAAATTGAAGATCTATCAATGCGGTTTACCCCGGGAAATGGCGATCGAATTGTTCCAACCCTTCGTTATCCATCGTTTAATTAAATTAGGCATCGTCAATAATATCAAGGCAGCCAAGAAAATGATCCAACGGGGGGATGTCAACGTTTGGCACGTCTTGGATGAAGTGATCACGGGACACCCGGTGATGTTAAACCGCGCCCCCACCCTGCACCGTTTGGGCATTCAAGCGTTTGAACCGATATTGGTGGAGGGCCGGGCGATTCAGTTACATCCCCTCGTCTGTCCCGCTTTTAACGCTGACTTTGACGGGGACCAAATGGCCGTACATATTCCCCTGTCTCTGGAAGCACAATCGGAAGCGCGATTGTTGATGTTAGCTTGTCATAATATTCTCTCACCGGCGACCGGTCGCCCGATTGTTGCCCCTTCTCAGGATATGGTTTTGGGTTGTTATTATCTCACGGCCGAAAATCCCAAGGCCCAAAAGGGTGGAGGTCGTTATTTCGCCAGCATGGATGACGCTATTCGCTCTTTCGATCAGGGATTGGTGGATCTGCACGCTTCTGTGTGGTTGCGTTTACCAGTCGGAGAAAAGGTGAAAACCAATAAACCCGATGAGGAAGTCCTGGAAACGGAAACTCTCCCCGATGGCAGCATCTGGAAATATTATCGCGAGCGCAAAACCCGGGAGAAGGACGGTCAGATAATTTCTCAGTATGTGCGTACTACAGTAGGGCGAATTATCTACAATAAGACGATTCTAGAAGCTTTAGTAGTCTAGAGAGAGATTCCCTTAGGGTGGGCATTGCCCACCTTAATTTTTAGGCTAAAGCGGCAATACATTCTATTTCCACTAGCACATCTTTGGGAAGACGGGCCACTTCCACACAGGCCCGGGCCGGCGCAGTTTCCGGGGGGAAATAACGGGCATAAACTTGATTCATTGCCCCGAAATTGGCTAAATCCGAGAGAAAGACGGTAGTTTTCACCACATTTGACCAATTGGCTCCTGCGGCGGTTAAAATGCCCTCTAGATTGGCCATAACTTGTTCGGTTTGGGTGCTAATTTCCCCGGAGACGATTTCACCCGTGACGGGATCTAGGGGAATTTGTCCCGCAACAAAGAGAAAAGGACCAGTAGCGGCGATCGCTTGATTATAGGGACCCACAGGGGCTGGAGCTTTATCAGTACGAATGACCTGATTATTCATGGGCAGGATAGTTAAAAAAGATGACATTGAATCAATTGAATATTTTCCCAGTTTTTCGATCGCTTACAGTTAATTTTGGCTGGTTAGGGGGTTTAATTTTGACTGATTGTCTTTGTCGAAGATGCGCTAAAAGCGATCCTGTGAGAAATAAGTCAACAGTTATGACGTTGCAATTCTGCATCTAACTCTGTTAACAAAGCATATATTCTATCAAAATTATATTTAGTTTTAGAAGGAGCGTCATAAGTTGTCAAAGTACCTTTAGTATGAGTATGAGCAGCTTGATTGCGACTTCTCTTTAGATTACCAAGATCACCTTTTAAAGCACTAATTTTACTACCAGTTGTTTCTAACTCTTCTTCGATTTTTTCTAATGTTGCTAAACCAATAACCATCATCAACATTTTTCTAAAAGCTTCATATTCAAAACTATAAGTATTATGAACAGTCTTATCGATTAATTTTAGGTTAGCTGGGGACTGTAAGCATCGTGTAGCACATCTTAAAACTATATCATCCATAGTTTCCTCGATCCAGCCACATAATTCTATGAGAGCTAGTTTAGAATAAGAAGAAGTTTTTTGATCATCAGCTGTAGGGTCATTATAGAGTTGATCAAGCCAGTTTAACGTCTTGAGTAAATAACTTTTAGTAATCATTACCAGTAGATGAAAAAATTTTGATAGATGTATTAATTCTCTCTAAAGCCTTATCTTTTCGATACATACCACCAGATAAATTTTTAGTTAAAAATGGTTCAGATTTTATTAATCTAGAATACTTGTCTTGTAATTCATCATTGGAGAGATTGACTAAAGTATCTAAATTTTTGGCAACTCCTAACAGAATTCCCTCAGCAATAACTTTACTGGTTTTGAGAGGTTCCTCTTTGAAGATTCTATCATAAATCAAGTCAACAGTTTGCTTAAATAATTGATCTTTATCTTGAATAAAATCTTCATGAGCCAATCTATGTTTATACATATAATCATTTAAAAATCCGGTCAATTTCCCCTTGTAGTTCTGGTATCCATCATAAAAAGCAAAGAAACGAAGAACTAATTCTTCATCTTCAAATCGAGATGCTTTTTTCTGCTTTCGATCCATCAGCAAAAGCCAGTTTTCATATTGAGCGCATTCTTTTAAAAAAGTATTAAACTCGCCATTATAGATACAATTTCTGATCTCCTGATTATTAAGTTTTACTCCACCGGTATTTAAGCGATGGAAAATGTTAAAAATATAATTATTATGAGTTTTTTTGCTGGAGTCGTAGCGAATCATGGTGATGGGAATAGTCATATTTTCTACGCGTTCATATAATTCTTCATGCTGAGTTTTTATTTCCTCAACTGTTTTTCCAGAAATAGACGAATCTACATCAGCTAATTTTGATAGCTTCCAATTTTCAGTAGTTAAAAATTTGACGATGGTACTAATTCGTTGTAATCCATCGATGATATAGCGTTTATCTGTCTTATAGTCAAGACTAATACACATACTAGGAATCGGTAACTGTTTCATTAAACTATCAATAAAACGAGTTTGTTGTGGATCAGTCCACACCACATCTCTTTGAAAATCTGGATCGATAACCAATTGTTTTTTTTGATACATTCTAACTAGATCAGAGCAGGATCGCTGCTCATTGTAAGCAATAATATCCGCAGGAGGAAAATCCACATCATCTTCTTCCTCTAGATACTTTTCTTCTTCGGCTGCTAGTAATTTCTCTTCTTGACTGAGATAATTAACCATAATTTTTTTCCCTCCTAATATCTATAAAATTTTCACAGTTAAAAGGGTACTTTATTAGACAATAAAGCACCCTTTTAGTTTAGCTTAGAACTCTCCTTTTAAAGCGGCATTACAGCGCTCGCAAATAGTGGGATCATCGGCAAATTTTCCCACTTGAGTGGAATAATTCCAACAGCGATCGCATTTTTCGCCGTCTGCTTTGACAATTCCCACCGAAACAAAGTCTGATTCTCCCTTATATTCTGCGGTTTGAATCGCGCTAATATCACTAACTAATTCCACTTGAGAAGAGAGGAATAGATAACGCAATTCATCGACTTTATTCCCCGTTAAACTATCACAATTGTTGAATAATTCTAACTCCTGTTTTAAGGTTTCATCGGGAACATAAAGTAAAACTTTTGCCTCTAAAGAAGCACCGATCGCTTTATCATTTCTGGCAGTTTCCATCACCTTATTAACTTCGGTGCGTAGCTGCCGGAATTTCGCCCATTTATCGGCCAATTCGCGATTATTCCAAGCAGGATCGATGTTTAGCCATCCTGACTCAAACACCGATAAATAAGGAGTTTTGTAGGGGAGAAATTGCCAGATATCTTCCGCTAGATGAGACAGGACAGGAGCGATCGCTTTAGCAAGATTTTCTAAAGCAATAGCATAAACTGTTTGACAACTGCGACGACGGAAAGAATTAGGATCAGAAATGTATAAACGATCCTTAGCGATGTCGATATAAAAGTTAGATAAATCGACAACACAAAAATTCTGTACCGTCTGGAAAAAGCGGAAAAATTGGAAACTTTCAAAAGCTGCCGTAACTTCCGTAAACACCTCCGAGATACGATGTAACATATAGCGATCGATCTCCGGTAGGTCTTCATAAGCTACCGCATCTTTAACCGGATCAAAATCATTTAAACTCCCCAGTAAAAACCTGGCAGTATTACGGATTTTATTACGGATATCTACCAACTGTTTAAGAATATTTTGACCAATATTCACATCATTGGTATAGTCCACCGAGGACACCCATAACCGAATCACATCCACCCCATAAGCGGGTTCTTTTTTCTGGTCTTTACCACCATTAATGATCACATTAGGATCGATGACATTACCCAGAGATTTACTCATTTTTCGTCCCTGTTCATCCAAAACAAAACCGTGAGTTAACACCGTTTTATAGGGAGCAATACCATTAGCAGCGACACTGGTTAATAAACTCGATTGAAACCATCCCCGATGCTGATCCGATCCTTCTAGATACATATCCGCAGGATAACTTAATTCTGGTCGAGCATTAGCCACCGCATTCCAACTAGAACCAGAATCAAACCACACATCCATAGTATCCATTCCCTTGCGATAACTGCGACCATTATCGCGATAACTGGGAGGTAACAATTCCTCTACCGATAACTCCCACCAAGCATTAGAACCCTTAACTGCGAAGATAGCTTGAACGTGATTAATCGTCTCCTCCGTTAACAGAGGTTCGTTCGTTTCTTCGTCATAAAAAACAGGAATAGGAACCCCCCAACTGCGCTGACGAGAGATACACCAATCGCTTCTTTCACTGACCATAGAAGTGATGCGATTCTTACCCGTTGCGGGAATCCAACGCACTGAATCAATCGCTTCTAAAGCTAATTCCCGGAATCCTTCCACGGAAGCAAACCATTGTTCCGTTGCGCGGAAAATTGTCGGTTTTTTGGTTCTCCAATCGTAGGGATATTTATGCTGGTATGCTTCCTCTTTCAGTAACGCACCCTTTTCTGTCAGTGCTAAAATTATTGCTTCATTAGCATCTTTCAAGACATTTAAACCCGCAAATTGTCCCGCTTCTGCGGTGAAATTTCCCTTATCATCCACAGGAGAAAGTATCGGTAAACCGTAACGTTGACCGACGATATAATCCTCCTGACCATGGCCGGGGGCCGTATGAACTAATCCGGTGCCGGAATCAGTGGTGACATAATCCCCACCGATGAGAATAGCACTTTCTCTGTCAAACAAAGGATGACGATATTTAGTATGTTCTAATTCCAGACCTTTAACCGTTGCTTTAATCGTCAAAGTTGTGTTAAAAGTGTCGGCCAATTTTTCGACTAAATCCGTCGCTACGATTAGATAATTAGACTCGCTAGTTTCCACCACTGAATAGTTTAATTCTGGGTTTAATGCGACGGCCAAATTCCCGGGTAAAGTCCAGGGGGTAGTCGTCCAGATAGCCACGGATAAATTAGGCAAAAATGGCGTAAAAACCGGGGTTGAAACTGACGTAATCGGAAAAGCAACATAGACACTGCGAGAAGTGTGACCTTCGGGATATTCTAATTCGGCCTCAGCTAAAGCGGTTTGAGAACTAGGACTCCAGTGAACCGGTTTTAGTCCCCGATAAATATAACCTTTCAGGGCCATTTTTCCGAATACGGCAATTTGAGCAGCCTCGTATTCAGGTTTTAGGGTTAAATAGGGATTTTGCCAGTCTCCCCAGACTCCATACCTTTTGAAACCTTCACACTGTTCTTTTTGCGTTTGAAGGGCAAAATCGTGGGCTTTCTGACGTAATTTTAAAGGGGTTAGACCCTCTTTTTCCGAGCTTTTGAGACTTTGTAAAACCTTTAGTTCGATCGGCAACCCGTGACAATCCCAACCTGGCACATAGCGCACTTTGTAGCCTTGCAGCAGTTTATATTTATTGATAATGTCTTTGAGAATTTTATTTAAAGCATGACCGATATGCAGGGATCCGTTAGCGTAGGGAGGACCATCGTGGAGAATAAATAATTCTTTGGGGTTATTTTGCGCTAATTTCTCGTATATTTGCTCATCTTGCCAGAATTTCTGGATTTCTGGCTCACGTTTGCTGGCATTTGCTCGCATATCAAAGTCAGTTTGAGGCAAATTAACGGTATCTTTGTAACTTTTAGCGTTGGACATTCTGGCAAACCTATGGATATCAATCGTTTTCGGGATTCATTCCTAAATAACGTCCCTTTGAGGGTCGTTATCTCTATTCTGTCACATAACTGTAATACAAATATTACAAGTGACAATCATTGATCTATAAGTCTAGCGAGATTGAGTCCAAGAGCGATGATTCCCAAAGGTTATAATTCAGTTATTCGAGGATAGGGAACATGGGGACGATGGTGACGAATCCTAATTTTTTTTATGTCTCTCCAGAAGTGTATCTAGAAGGGGAAAGAGTCAGTCCGATCAAGCACGAGTACCGAAAAGGACGGATTTATGCGATGGTAGGGGCAAAAAAGCCCCATATTGTCTTAAATACAAATCTAGCTACTTTATTGAGTATCCATCTCGATGATAGTCCCTGTCTTGTTCTCACTTCCGATATCAAAGTCCGGTTAGAGGAGGCAAATTGTTATTATTATCCCGATATTGCGGTGGTTTGTGACGAGAGAGAGATTAACAATACTGATGATTTTATTCTTTATCCCGTTCTGATTATTGAAGTATTATCGAAATCGACGGAATCCTTTGATAGGGGTGATAAATTTAGCGATTATCAAACCTGTCCCACCTTAAAAGAATACATTCTTATTCATCAAAACCAGATGAAAATTGAATGTCACCGTCGCGAGGATTCGGGAGTTTGGCAAGAACAGATCTATGAAGCGGGAGATGAGGTAGAATTTACCCGTGTAGGATTCCGGGGATCGATCGCTTCTATCTATCGCAAAGTACCCGGTTTGGTATGATTACAATTATTTCTTGACATCGCACTTTTATGTTCCTAGGGATAGGGGTAGCTCTGTCTCCCTTTGCCTAAAAACCGAGACTATCAAGCATTTAATTCTATTTGTCAAACCTCTAGGAAGTTTTCCTTTTCGGTAGCTGTTTGTCAATACCAAATTAGGTTATACTTTATGTTTATGGGAAGCGATCGCTGTTAGTTTCCCACTGTCCTAGGGAACAATAAACATAGCTGAAAGACAGCACTCGATCATGTAAGGTCAGGTGAGGTAACAATGGATAATTCAAACCTAAATCAGCAATTAGTAATTAATAATATTCAAGAATTTGCCGAGCTTGTTGGTAATTATGATCAAGCTTGGAAGCTTCTTGTGGGTAAAAAGGTAAGTCGTATTCGTGAAGAAGTGAAATACAAAGGGAAAAAGACGGGGATAAAAGGCACCAAGAATTATAAATATGGACAAATCATAAACATAAAATACGAGGATGATACTATGTCTGTGCATATTAAATATCAGCGTAATTTTTTTGCTGAATATAAAATCGATAAAATTATTAATCAATTTAGTGATATATTTCCCTTTATTACCGTACAAGAAATTTTCAAAAAAGTACCAGAAATTAAAAATAAAATACTACAAGATATTTATAAAAAGCTTGAATATGATTTCCTTAATGTCAATAAACTTTATCAGGAAAGATTGTATAAATATCTGACTAAGGAAGAATTTGGGCAAGAGAAACATAGATTTGTGCAATCTTGGCTAGAAAAAAATATAGGAATAAAACCAGATTTAGAGCAGTCTGTAGCCATTGGAGAAGTCAATAATAATATCCAAGTCTTAGCGCGTGCGGGTAGCGGCAAAACTAGCACATTAGTCAACAAAGCTTTATTTTTGCAAAAACATTGTGGTATTTTACCAAGGGAAATATTAATACTAGCTTTCAACCGCTTTTTTATGTGGCTCTCACCCGTGCGATCAAGCAACTCTATATAATTACAGAAAGTCCTAACTATTCGCCCTTTCTTGCCCATTTAAATCTGAATAAAATCAATTGGCAAGAATATCCCATACTAGGAGATAAGTCAAAATATATAACTATTGAAATTGGCAATCAAAAAGGGAAAGGTTCTCACCCGACTATTCAGATTAGAGACTTGCTAAAAGCTCAAGGATATAAGTGGAATTCCCATCAACATCGACAAATTTGGTATCGTCATGATTGAAGGGCTAGTTTCACCACAAGGGAAGGAAACCTCTTTCATCTGTGGGGGTGAAAATTTTTTCATCGGGACTGACTCCCCAGACTCCTAACCCCACCAACAAACTTTTTGCCGCAAACCCTAGTTAACAGCTTGTTATTTTCCCATTGTTTCTATTGAGCAATTACTATCACTGAAGTGCCGATTTGTACCTTTTCAAATAAAGCCTTTATATCTCGATCGCGCATCCTGACGCAACCGTGGGAGACGGCCCGGCCGATGAGATTTTCTTGGGGTGTACCGTGAAAACCGATAAAATTCTCGCCATCGGTCCAAAATCCGATCCAACGCGCCCCTAAAGGGTTGTTTTTTCCCGATGGCACCAGTTGACCGGTGAAAGGATGTTCCCAGACTGGTTCCCGCACCATCTGAATCACCCGAAATTGTCCCGTCGGGGTTTCCCAACCCCGACGACCGATCGCCACTGGGTAAGAAGCAATTATTTTCTGTCCTTGGTAAACAAAAACCCGTCTTTTTTTTAAATTCAGCAGCAAACGGGTTTCCGTTTGGGTTGCCGTGGTTGCGGGAAGGGAATTGACGGGACTAATCGGGGGATTGAGCAAAAATTCCCCCATTCCTAGACATAAACAGAGAATCGGCAGCAAAACTCGCATCTGATACCAGCAAAGTCAAAATTTTTTATCTGCATTCTAATCTGATTGTGACGACATAAAACCACAGTCGATAGGATCACTGCGGGATGCTTCCGATCAAATCGGAGTCGAGTTAGGCTAATTCGGTTACACTAATCCATAGCTGGAATATTAACTTTTGTAACTATGACCGCCGCTATTGCTCTCGATCGCGTTTCTAAAATCTACAATAATCTCCCAGTAGTTAACGAGCTTTCCTTTGCTATCGAAAAAGGGGAAATCTTTGGTTTACTCGGTCCCAACGGTGCGGGAAAATCGACGACAATCCGCATGATTATCACCCTAACCGAAGCAAGTCAAGGAGAAATCGCAGTGGCGGGGTATGATGTGAAAAAATACCGCGATCAGGTGAAAAAAAATATAGGGGTAGTCTTGCAACAGATTAGCGTTGATGGGGAATTAACCGTCTGGGAAAATATGGAATTTCACGGCCGGATGCACCATATCCCCAATCCCCAGAGACAGGAATTAATCGATCGCTATTTAGATTATGTCAGTTTAAGCGATCGAAAATCTGCCCTGGCCAAAACTCTTTCCGGAGGGATGAAACGACGTTTACAGATTGCTCGCGCCCTTCTTCACGAACCAAAAATCCTCTTTCTCGATGAACCAACAGTCGGTTTAGACCCCCAAAATCGTCGTCGTTTGTGGGAAGTAATTCGCGATTTAAACCGGCAAGGAATGACAATTTTGTTAACCACTCACTACATGGAAGAAGTGGAATTTCTCTGTCAGGATAACGCTGCGGGAAAACCGGGCAGAATTGGCATTATGGACGCGGGCAAATTAATCGAATTAGGAACTCTCACGGATTTTCGCGCTAAGTATGGCGAGGGCTTAGTTATCAAACAAGTTGGCGATAAAATCGATTATAAATTCTTCCCCACTGTGGCTGATGCTAACTCCTATCTGGACAGTTTGAGCGATAAAACTGGAGTAATGTGTCGCCCTTCCAATCTCGAAGATATCTTTGTGGAACTGACGGGACATCAATTAGATTAGATTCTTGTTTTGGCTGTTAGGAAGTTGTTCAGTTATCGGTTTTTAACTCCAGTTTTTCGGAGATTAGCTGTGTTTAAATCGCCATTTCTTGGCTTTTATCCGGTGTCTATTTTATTGGCAAACTTGCTAAGTAGGTAGGTTTTAAAAATTGTCAGATTCCTCCCCTTATCAAGGGGGGAAGGGGGGATCGGCACCCCCCTTATCAAGGGGGGAAGGGGGAGATCAAGGAGGGATCAAAGGCAAAATCTATCTTCTATTTAATCAGAACCACTTACTTAAGTGGGTGGGTGGAATTAAATATAAGATGAACTTAGGTTGGGTTGAAGCATGAAAGCCAACGCCCGATTATGTTACGCTACCGCTAGCCCATCCTACAAATAATTGTGCCTCCCTACTTAGAGTCTAGGTCAATTAGCTGAGGCTGTCCCTAAAAACCGAGTTCAAACCTAAAAAAAGAGGCTTTTAGCGGGTTTTAAGCTTTTTGAGCCGGATAAATGACCCAAGAAGGGAACTTTTTCCCTAGAGGGAGAGTCGTCGGGAACTGGATAAAAACTAGAGTCCCCTCTCGATCGATAGACAAAATTGACGGGAATCGTTTAGAATGAACCACTGAATACTGACGAGATGACAATTATCCCTATGACCGATCTCCGGGCAAAAACTAGATGGTCAACAGCGCGGCGATATTACGAATTGCTTAGTGTTTTAGTGGAACGTAATCTCAAGGGACGCTATCGGGGTTCTTTTCTGGGGGTTTACTGGTCCTTGTTAAATCCCGTGATTATGACTGCACTATACACGGCAATTTTCGGTACGGTTTTCGCCTCTTATTTTGATAATTCTATAGTTAACTATGTCCTAGCGGCTTTCACCGGTTTAGTAGTAATAAATTTCTTTAATGCTTCCACTAACCAAGCTTTACCTAGTATTGTTGGTAATGGCAGTATTCTAAATAAAATTCGTCTGCCGGTTAGCATCTTTCCCGTTTCGATGGTAGTGGCAAATATTTTTCAATTTGCTATTAGTATCTTTCCCCTTTTGGCTATAGTAACTCTCTGGAAATCTCAAAGTTTAATTAATGTAATTGCTCTGATTTTTCCCGTGATCGCTCTTTCTCTGGTTTGCACGGGAGTGGGTTTTTTTGTCAGTACCCTCTACGTTTTCTTCAGAGACTTACCCTATTTTTACGAAATTGTTTGTTTTGTCGCTTGGATTAGCAGCCCGATTTTCTATCCCCCAGAAATTATTCCTCCTTCCGTACAACCATTCCTCCTATTAAACCCATTATTACCGGTAATTGAAAGTATTCGCCAATTGTCCCTTTCCCCCGGATTACCGGATTTTAGTTTGATTTTTCAATCTCTACTTGGTGGGATCATCATCTTAGGAATTGGTTGGACTTGCTTCCGACTCTGGCGACATTTATTTATGGATTTATTATAAATGACAGAAGTAATTCGACTCGATCAAGTGTCTCTCGAAAGACGCACTCAAGAAGAATTTTCCTACGATCTAAAAAGGACAATCTTCTCTCTTCTTGAAGGTAAATATCGTCAACCAGCCAAAAAATTAGTTCTAGATGATATAGATTTAGTCATTAATTCTGGAGCGAAATTAGGTATCATTGGAGCTAATGGCGCAGGAAAATCTACTCTCTTAAAAGTTATTTGTGGTATTCTGGAACCGACAAAGGGACAGGTGAGAGTTAGGGGACAAATTGCCTCTCTAATTGAATTAGGAGCGGGTTTTGATCCAGATTTACCGGTAAAAGATAATATTATTCTCTATGGGGTAATGCTGGGATTTTCTCGTCAGGAAATGAAGGAAAAAACCAAAGATATCCTCGACTTTGCTGAGTTAGAAGAATATATGGGAGCGCCGGTGAAATCTCTTTCTTCTGGTATGGTGGCTCGTTTAGGATTTGCGATCGCCACGGAGGTTCACCCCGATATTCTTATTCTTGATGAAGTCCTTTCCGTCGGGGATGAAAGTTTTAAAAATAAGTGTAAACGACGTTTAAAAAAATTCTGGAATTCCAACGCTACTATTTTAGTAGTTTCCCACGATTTGACTTTAATTCAAGAGTCCTGTGACCAAGCAATTTGGCTAAATAAAGGCCAGTTGCAATGTCAGGGTACATCGGAAGATGTAATCAAGTTTTATTTGGATTCCGTACATCAAAATGAAGTTAATTTTTAATTAAGTAGGTAATCTCAATTAATTGTTAGATAGCAATAATGTATCTAGGTTTGACTTAAGTAGCTGGTTATAATTAAATTAAAAATGGATTTTAGGTTCGATCCCCCCTGCCCCCCTTGATAAGGGGGGTGCCGCCACCCCTTAATCCCCCCTTAATAAGGGGGGTATCTGAAAGTTTTTAATACCCACCTACTTAGTCGAAAACGCTGTAACAAAATAAAAAACCCCGGTGTCCAGCCGAGGTAGCGCTAAGTTATGTAGGAGAACTCAAGCAAATCTGTCAAGGGGGTAAACCCAAACCCCGAAAACTTTTTTAAGCTAGTAAGCCAAGTTTTTTGCCATTGTCTGGAGCTAAACGAATCATAAGCTGTCTGATGCTCCCCGAGACAATCTGAACTGGCTTGCTGTCTTGGCTGTTTTGCTTTAACTTTTAGTTCATGTAAATAAATGTAACAATATTTTTACGAATTGTAAAGAAGGATTGACAAAATAAAACTTATATGTAGTATAAGCTAAGTTAATATTTTTCGCCGATCGAAGCTAGGGAGGTAATAATAGAGAGATTGGTTCACTAGCGTAACAAGGTGTACCCAGAATGTCCTATTTCTTTTTGTTGCCACTATTCACCGCTGCCCTGGCCGCCTATTTCTGGCAGAAGTCCAGCGATGAAATCGCTTATCTGGCCAGTGCCGCCACGGTAATTAGTTTAGTGTTGAGTCTGGTTTTAGCTCCTTGGCAGATTCAGCTATTAATTCTCTTGACAGTTGTGATTGTCGTCACCTTTTTATGGCAAGGAGGAGAAGAGCAAAAGAATGTCCCCGTCCCCACTTCAGAAACCGCCGCCGAGAAAAAGTATCGTGGCGCCACCTATATCGAGCCAACAGTTGCCGAGGCTCCTGTCAAGGAGCGAGGGGGTAAATATCGCGGTGCGGAGGTTAAAATCACCAATAATCCCACGGTGGCTAACCCAATTCGCTCCTCATCTCTCAAATACCGGGGCGCCGGTTCAGCAAACAAGGAGCAGTAATCAGTAATCAGTAATCAGTAATCAGTTATCAGTTATCAGTTATCAGTAATCAGTTATCAGTTTTCAGTTTTCAGTTTTCAGATTTGAGTTTTAAGTTCACTGATTGGGTGCATCTTATATTTGTGATTTTCTCTCACATATAGGTGAGCAGCAGAAGTTATTAAAAGAGGACGAAGGCAATTCGCCCCGACAATAATATTATTGAGATGAACCCCACTGTTCACTGTTCACTGAAACTTCCCAATTCCTACTGGTCTTGAATATACGGTTGATTATTCTTAAGACAGTTGTATGCCTTTTGTAACTCGATTCCCAGATAACCGATATGTTCGGGAATAATTGCGGGATTGGTGGCCGCAAGTTTGCGGATTAATTGGAGGGGATTTTTGCCCTGATAACAAGCGACAATTTCCCCACTGCCGGGGGTAGTTTGTTGGACGAGAATTTGTTCTTTTTCCACGAAAATCAAAAAGTTACCGCTAGGGTCAAAGAAATTGCGCTGATTGACAATCTTATCGTACTGGGTGGCGATTAATCGTTCGACATTCTCCCAAGTATCATCGTATATATGAGCAGATTGACTAATAGTAATCAATGGACCCATTGATAAATTGTAGTCAGAGCGCTTACTAATCTCATCCCTAATATGTTGCTGTAAAGCACGCAATCCCATGGCATTTGCCGGCCAAGCGGCAAACATATCATTACTTCTAAATATTGCAGTGAGAGATAATTCATTTTCCACCACTCGCACCCAAATATGATTTAAACAGGGACTACCTCCCTTTTCGTGGTCTTTCACATCCCAGAGGGACATGACTGCACTAGCTGCGTCAATTTCTGAGATTAATTTATTGATAACCTGTGCAATTTGGTCCCGGCCAAACCAAGAGCGCAATCTTTGACCATAGGTGTATTTAACTCCTTGGTGTATAGGGGAGTCATCGAGAATTTGTCCAATATATTCGGTGAGAAAAGGTCTATCTATAGGCAAATAATTAGGTTCGGGAAAATAAAAGTCTGGGGGTTCATCGGTGACAACGGCCATTAGGTCAATTAATTCTTGCCATTTACCATCATATCCTGTGGGTCTAATTGTGCCGGTGGTTTTAATCTTTTGGAGAATTTTTACCCAAGTTTCGGCAATAGTTTTTCCTTCAATGCGATGACCGTATCTTGTCCCAGGTAGCAGAGAAGGAAGATTTTCTAAGAGGGGAAATATTAAGGGTTCTCCCCAAGTTGGTAAGGGGGATTGTTCCGCATAACTTTTGACATTTTCAATCGCTTCTGGGATGGATTTAACAAGTTGATATTGAATCGATTGACGTAATTTTTCGAGGATTTCTCGGTCAATTTCCTTGTCAATATATCCGGTGATAGGAGAATTAATTAGCCAACATTCTCTACCTGTATCACTTTTTCCTAACTGAAATCCTTGACTAAAAAAGTCTAGCAAACATTGACAGCTACCGGAGTTTTTATCTTCCTTAGTCGCGTTGAGAATAACTAAATATCTAACGTGGGGATTTGCGATTAAGTTTCTCAGCAGGGGACTAATTCCTCTAGTGGGACTATAAAGATTGCCAATCACCGCGTATTGGTCGGGATTTAAATGTTTAGCAAGGGACTGTTTTACTGTCCATCCCGTGATAATTGCCGTTTGTCCGTGACCGCAGATTAATTGATTGGGTTTATAGTGGGGTTGGTAGGTGAATTTAGGGGTAGTCTCTGCACTAATCATGGATTTAAATTAATTGTTCAAGATAATTAATAATATTTTGGTGAAGGTGTTCTATTGTATCATTGCCATCCAGTTGTAAACAATTATCTTCATATTCTTTAAATATCTCGATAAACATCTGACGAACTTTCATTAATTTTTCTTGTTTTTCGTACACTTCTGTGATGGCTCTGTTTTTAATTCTTGCCAGAGAAATATCAGGAAGAACATCGATATAAATGACTATATCTGGATTGGGAAAATGTTGATTTAACTGCCGAACAAAAGCAAATTCTTCGGGATTATTGCAATTGTAGGCCAGGGAAGAAAAATAATAACGAGTAGTGATAACGTGGGTTTGTTCTTGGTGAATAAGTTTAAAAACGCCATCGTGATCATTATATAAGTGATAATGGCGATCGGCTGCAAATAAATAAGCCATTTGTCGGTCAAATTTATTTTGATCTTGGATAGAAATAAGATTAGTTTGCATTATTTCTCGAATCAAACGACCGATAACTCCCTCGGAAGGTTCCGGACTTAAAACTGCTTTTTCCCCTCGCTTGAAAAAATATTCTTGTAAGAGTTTTGCTTGGGTACTTGTTCCAGATCCATCAATACCTTCAAAGACAATAAATTTCGGTTTCATAATTTAATCTTCTTTTTTTCTATCTAATTATCTGAATAATTGTTTTAGCCAAGTTAACCAAGATTTTTTCTGGGGGATTAATTGCGTCATTTCTCCGATAATCTCTCCCATACTTCCCCAAGTATAAATATTTTTATTGAGGGATTGTATGGTTAAATTTTCTTGTAAAGCTAAACTGATAATACTAATCATTTCTGCTGCTTGATTACCGACTATTTGCGCTCCCAGTATTTTACCATCTTGTCGGTAGATTAATTGACAAAATCCCGTGGTTTCCCCCCAGATTTGTTGTGGGATCATATTTTTGATTGGATAGTTGATCATCTTTACCTCCTCACCATAGCTCTCCCAGGCCGCTTTTCCAGTTAAACCCACCCAAGCAATAGCCGGATCAAAAGCAATAAATGAGGGAATTTGATCGGGATTAAAGTTAAATTTTTCTCCCGTGAGCAGATGCTTGACTAACCCAAAAGCAGCCCGGTGATTTAAAGTAGGATCGGGATAATTATTTCTGAGCAAATTTAGGGCATAAATGCGGGAATTATCGGTTTGTAATTGCTGATTAACCCTAATTAATCCTTGCTCTAGTTTAACTCCCACCCCAGCCAAATTTAATCCCTGTTCATTGACTTGATAATTACCAGCAAAAATGAGATCATCAACTTCGATGGCACGATTACCTAATTGTAGCCATTTTTGACCCTCGATCGCTTTCACTTGATTAGGACAACAGCCAGATAAAATCTTAATTCCTTCCGCTTCTAAAATGGCAGTAACTAAATGGGAAATTTCCCGATCAATATCCGGCAGTAGATAATTATCCTCGATAATTAAGCTAATTTCTTTCCCCAAACGTCGGAGAATTTGTGCTAAACTCACAGCCATGCTGCTGTTGCCAATAATCGCTAAATGTTGTCCCAACTTGTCTAAATTTGGCTCTTGCCAAAGGGTTTGAGCGGTAAAATAATTAACTTCATCTAAGCCGAAAATTTTCGGGACTTGCGGATAAAAACCAGTAGCGATAAGATAGTGTTTAGCCAACAATTGCCGACCGTTAACCACGAATCCCAAATGGGGCAGCCGGACAAATTCTCCCCCACCCGATATCACATCTATTCCTTCCGTGGCTAATCTTGCCAAAGAATGATATTTATTAATAGTTTTATCCACTTCCTCTAGCCATTGCCGCAACCGTTGCCATGGGGGATAAATAGCTGTTTCTTGCCAATGATTCAGCAGTTTATAGGGATGGATAATTTGGCTGTACCCCTTGCTAAAAATGTCCTCAGATGCCTCTAAATTGCCCCTAGAAGGCTGTTGCACTAAAGCCACCCTTTTTTTGAGGTGAACAGCCAACAAAGCCGCTTCTATCCCCGCAGGACTGGCACCGATAATTACTAAGTCGTAAACCACAAATATAAAGTAGGAGTCGGTCGTCAGGAGTCGGTCGTCAGGAGTCGGAATTCAGGAATCGGAAACTTAACACTTAAAACTCAAATCTGATAACTGATAACTGATAACTGATAACTGATTACCGGCGCCGGTCTTGCAGTTTTTTATAGACATCTCGCAGGGGGACTTGGTGATAGGCGAGGGCGACGAGGATATGATAGAAAAGATCGGCCACTTCTGCGGTAATAGCATCGGGATCCTTATCTTTGCAGGCCATGACCACTTCTGCCGATTCTTCGCCGATTTTCTTGAGAATCTTGTTATCTCCCCCGGCCAAAAGTTTACAGGTGTAGGATTCCGGATTGGGGTTGTCCCTGCGATCGCAAATTACCTTAAACAATTCCGAGAGAGTATCGGCTGCTGGCGCTGATTTTTGGTTATCTACTTGGTGAAAACAGCTTCTTTCGCCAGTATGACAGGCAATATCACCGATTTGCTCAATAGTCAGTAAGATAGCATCACTATCGCAATCATAGCGAATTTGACGCACTTTTTGGATATGGCCGGAGGTGGCTCCCTTGTGCCACAATTCTTGACGAGAACGACTCCAATACCATGCTTCCCCGGTGGTGAGGGTTTTTTCGAGGGATTCCCGATTCATCCAGGCCATCATTAACACTGTAGCATCAAGATAGTCTTGAGCGATCGCTGGTACTAAACCCTGGGGATTATAAGCGATCGCGTCGAGGGGAATAGCGGAGAGTAAAGAGGACATCAGTTTTTTGCGGTCAAGAATTATGGTGGGACAAATTACCCAAAGCCTAATTATATAGCGATGATATCGCCAGGGCTTCATTATCCCTGTCTAAAACCCAAAACCCGCTAACGACCCTTAAAAACAAAAATTAGGTCTTGGCTTGCGTTAGCATCAATAATTAAGAAAAAGCTAAAAGTCAGAAACCCTCCTAGGACATCTAACCTTTAGCTATTAATGTCTTGCCCATTGGCAACTATTATTTTTGCTTCTTGAAGCGGGAAACTAATCCTAGACCACCAACGGTGAGCAGTCCGAGAATAGTACCCGGTTCGGGTACTTTAGTACCTTGTGTGAATTTATTCGACGAAGACATCAGAGTTCCACCAGTATTAGGGGCAAGTGTATTCGTGACCGTGAGCTTCTTGAGATCACCAGGAATAGGGTTGAAAGTACCAGGAGCAGGCGGGGCAGGCCAGCCGTTAAGTGATATTAAGGTGAGATTGGGTTCCTGAAGGAATGTGGTTACACTCCCGTAGCCGAGGGGATCGTTGACATTTACGTCTGAATCCACTTGAGCCCCTGTAAAATGAAAGTTGGGGTCTAGGATCTCGATTGTGTAGGTGAAAGACCCAGCCGCAGGGAGCATCCCCACTGGATCGAATTCAAAGGCATACTCTTTTCCAGTCTCGCTCAAGGTAATGAAGGTGGTCGGGCCTGGTATCGCACCAGCAGCAAATGTATCACTGACGTATGTAACTTTTTTGTCGCCCACTTGGAGGGTAGTTCCAGCCTTGAATTCGTCCCAGTTAATCGATACTGTTGCTGCACTGGCACTGGTAGCGGTAAGCACTGAGCCGGCGAGAACGCCGATGGCGGCGGCTCCCGTGGCGATGGGAAAAGCAAGAGTTTTGGTTAATTTGTTTCTTCTAAGCATAACTGAATTGTCCAGCGTTAGTTTTGTGTACTATGGTGAATCACTCTCAACGTAGTTGGGAGCTTCCTGATTCAATGGGATGCAAGATAGCAAGTCTTACCTTCCCGACCCGGGCAGGAGTCCTAGTTCCTAAGACCCATACTTTTTCTTGCAACACGACCCGTTGAGCTTGTTGATCGCACAAGGAATAGTGGTCAAGATATGCTTGTTATAGCACAGTTTTTGAGAATTGTCTAAGTAGGGGGGCACAATTATTTGTAGGATGGGTCAGCGGTAGCGTAACATGAGCGGGCGTTGGGTTGAACCATGAAACCCGACCTGCGTCCTATGTTAAAGTCAACAGAAAGCTTAAAAAAACCTTAAGATTTTTGAGAACTTTTCGTTTGACCTGATCAAAGTCTAGCTAAGTTTTTCAAAAAAAACAAGTGTTGACAAAAGTTGATCTTTTCTTAATTTTTCATCAAGACAATTTGACGCTCCCATCGCACTAAGCACTTCGGGATTCCGGGTTCATACCGAGGAAGAACAGACCAACTTCATCCGAGGCGTTGGGCGCCCCTTCGGGAACAAGGGGATTAAAGGTATCACCAACGTACGTAGCTGTTGTTCCGTCATGAAGTACAAGAGGATTTCCGCTCGTCCAGTCCTCCCAAGTTAGGATCACAGAATTCCCGAAAGCACTGGCACTGGTAGCGGTAAGCACGGAGCCAGCGAGAACACCGATGGCTAGAGAGCCAGAAGCAAAAGTTTTGGTTAATTTGTTGGTTGTCATCATAACTGAATTATCCAGCTGTAATTGTGTGTAGTAATAGCCATCAAAAAAATGCAGACAAGCGTTAAGCTCGCTAATAAATTTTTGTTTGACTTAACAGAACTATAACAAACCTTTCCCAAAAAAAACAAGTGTTTTTGAAAATTATTTTTCCGCAATATTTATTCATTTTTTTTGTCTAGTTTATGGCAGTTTTTTCTCAAAATAATTACCCAAGATTGACAAATATACCCAAGCTTTTTGGTGAAAGTTGGACAAATAAACAAGCTCTAGTTTTCAAAACTTTTTTGCATATTTACAAAACTTAATCAAGAGAGATAAAATCGATAAAACCTAATAGTTGTGACCGTTAAAACTGGAGTTCTATAAGAATCAATTCCCCTAAAGGGGGAAATGTGGGCGAAGGCAATTCATCCCTACAGCAAGGTCTTTTTGCTTTGCTGCTATAAAAGTTTCACCCGTGCGACCCCGAAACAAACTCAGGTTTGAAAAAGACACAAAATTACCTTTAATTTATTTATCTAAGGGGAGTATCATTAATTTTTATCAATCACCTACAATCACCAGTGGGAGCTAATCACAGGATGAAAATGGACAACTATCTGTAAAAATTGGACAATTATATCTAATAAATTTTTTTAATTTAAAACCGAGTTATTTTCGGAGCATCTGGCAATTTGACAACGCCTATTGTCGGGCTAATTCCGGAATTAGCCCGACACCTATTACCTAGCTATATTCCACTGCTAAATCCAGGGACTCTTGTTCCCCACTTAAACCCGCCCTAAGGCACTATTCGTTCATTAAACACTATTATAGGAAAGATGCCATGCAATCCTTGCTATCAAAGTAATTTCAGTTCCGGGCTGATTGGGAGCATCTGGCAATTTGACAACGCCAGTTTTTATACGCGAGAATTGCCAGAAAACCCCAAAACCCTCTAACGACCCGTTGATCAAAAACAAAAATTAGGCCCTGACTTGTGTTATAATCAATACTAAAGAGAAAGCTAAAGCTAGAAACCCAGACAGGGCATCTAACTTTTAGCTGTTCTTGTTCAAGGTCACAGTTATCAATGTGTGCAAGACATTGGTAACTGTTATTTTTGCTTCTTGAAGCGGGAAACCAATCCTAAACCACCCACTGCCAGAAGTCCGAGGATAGTACCCGGTTCGGGGATTTCAGTAGGTGGGGGGTCTTGATCTTCGGTGACTGGGGGGTCTTGAGCTTGGGTGAGGTTGTTAGTGGAAAATTGTAGCAGAGAACTACTATTGTCAAGGCTTGTATAGGTATCGATCACTTTGATGGTATTAGCATTGGAAGACAGAATACTGCCGAAGTCCTGAGAGCCGTTCGTGGACGTTAGGGTGATAAGCGGAGTATTGTCTAGTTTGGAAATCCCCCTGGTAGCGAGATAATTCTCGTTTCCAGGCGGTCCAGATATATTTGTATCGAATGCAACAATATCGAAAACTAGCTTGGGGTCAGAAATATCGACTTCGTATTGCAATGTACCATTATTAACACCGAGGCTAGTTTCTTCACTGAAATTTACAGTCCAAACACCATTATTGAGAATGAATCTCAGTTCATCGCCTATGCTCACATCGCCACTGATCCTGAAATTGTAGAAAGATTTGTCGCCGAGGATAACGGAATCATAGAAAACACTGTCAATGTTAACACCAACGGTCTCATCTACTTGGGCAATTTCACTACTGGCAAAACCATTGCCATTTGTATCGAGTTCAACGGTAAAATGAATAGCTTGAGCGGGAGCGGCCATAGCGGTGGCGATAGCTAGGGTTGCTGCACCGCAGAGGATTTTGGTTAATTTGTTTGTTGTCATCATGACTAAATTATCCAGCGTTGACTGTGTGTACTATAGCCGTCAAAAAAATGCAGACAAGCGTTAAGCTCGCTGATAAATTTTTGTTTGACTTAACAGAAGTATAACAAAGTTTTCAGAAAGAAAAGATGTTTAGATAAGTTATTATTCTGTAATATCTAAAATATTTTTGTCCAATTTGTAGCAGTTTTTCCTGAACATAATTACCCAAAAATCAACAAATATACCCAAGCTTTTTGGTGAAAGTTGTACAAATAAACAAGCTCTAGTTTAAAAAACTTTTTGGGATATTTACAAAACTTGATCAAGAGAGATAAAATACATAAGTAGTCGTGCAAAATTAATTTCCTAGTGAAGATAGGCAAGAGGCAAAAGGCAAGAGGCAAGAGCGGGGTTAGATATGTGTAATTAATTTTGCTTAGGTACTTAAAACCTGATAGTTGTGACCGTTAAAACTGGAGTTCCATAAGAATCAATGATTTTTATCAATCACCTACAATCACCAGTGGGAGATAATCACAGGATGAAAATGGACAACTACCTGTCTAAAATTGGACAATTCTAACCAATAAATTTTTTTAATTGAAAACCGATTCATGTATATGAATAATTTAATCACTTATGGAATAGCTTCGGATTGGGTTGGGGTTAGCATTAGAACTCTCCAGCCTTGGCAAAAACATGGTATAATTTCTTCAATTCTTACCCCCAGTGAGCATAGGCTGAAAGTGGACAAACGCCTGCCCAAAGGTAGACAATTCTACCAAAATAAATTTTCTTAATTTAAAACCGAGTCATATCTATGTCTATTGATAACCTAATCACTATTCGGGAAGCCTCGGATTTGCTGGGAGTTAGCATTAAAACTCTCCGACGCTGGGAACAACAGGGTAAAATTACCTCAATTCGGACCCCCGGTGGTCATCGCCGCTATCGACGGGAATATCTCTTACAATCTGGTCAAGCAACCCGAACCATTATTGGCTATGCTCGTGTTAACCGACCTGAACAAAAACCACAATTAGATACCCAGATAAAAGCTTTAGAAGAATTTTGTAGTCAGCAGGGTCAGCCCTTTGAAATTCTCAGCGATATCGGCAACGGAGTCAGCCACAATCACCCTGATCTGGTGCGTCTAGTGGAGATGATTTGTGACGGTGGGTTGGCATGTCTAGTTTTAATCCATCCGGAAAGTGTTGGCCGCTTTTGTCATGATTTTATTTGGGGTTTGTGCGGTTTCTTTAAAATCCAAGTCATTCTCCTCAATCAATCCCAAGAATCCATTGCAGCTGAGGATTTAGTGGACGATCTGCAGGCCATCGTCACCATCTGTTACAATCGTCTCTACCCGCTGCGTAACCCAGAGCATCAGCAATTAGTGGAATACCTAGAGGCGCTTAAGAATGTCCGCTGACGGCTATAATAACTTCCCCTTGACGGCAAATGAAACTAGAAACTACGGCGATTAAACGGATTCTTGATGCTAACCTTGACCGCGCTAGGGAAGGACTGCGAATTATCGAAGAATGGTGTCGTTTTGGCTTAGATAATCCTGATTTAGCCCAAGAATGTAAAGAAATGCGCCATCAGTTGGCTAGTTGGCACTCGATCGATCTTAAACGACATCGAGACACGGCCGGCGATATGGGCAGGGATTTAAGCCATCCCAGGGAAGAAATCCGGGAGACTGTCGAGGGACTGCTGCAGGCCAATCTGGCCCGCGTACAGGAGGCCTTCAGGGTTTTGGAAGAATACGGTAAACTCTATGATCTGGAGCTAGGCATAGCCTGTAAACAGCTGCGCTATCGGGTTTATCAGCTAGAGAGTAAACTCTTAATCTCTCCACCCCTAGAAAAACTGCAAGCATCTCCTCTCTATTTAGTCACTTCTCCTGCCGAAAATCTGCTAGAAATCGTCGAATTAGCCCTAAAAGGCGGTTTAAAATTGGTGCAGTACCGCCATAAAACCGCCGTTGATACGATTCGTTTAGAAGAGGCGGCTAAACTGTGTGAGTTATGCCACCGTTACGATGCTTTATTTATTATCAATGATCGCGTCGATATTGCTAGGGCCATTCATGCCGATGGTGTTCACCTCGGTCAACAGGATCTACCGATTTCCCTAGCGCGGCAATTTCTCGGCCCTGGGGCAATTATCGGCAGGTCCACCACTAATCCCCAAGAGATGGCCAAAGCAATCCAAGAAAAGGCCGATTATGTGGGAGTGGGGCCGGTTTATGCCACCCCCACCAAAGCAGGGAAAACCCCCGCAGGATTGGAATATGTCCGTTATGCGCGGGAAAATTGCCCTTTACCCTGGTTTGCGATCGGTGGTATTGATAGTAGTAACATTAAAGAGGTTTTAGAGGCAGGAGCGCAACGGGTAGCTGTAGTCCGGGCGATCATGGCAGCGCAGCATCCCGAGGTGGTGACACAACAATTATTAGACCAATTAGGGCTGGCTGAATAAATCTTATCCACGAGAATAATCCTTTCTTGGCAAGAAGTTAAAAAACGGTTTTTGTAAGTGAGCTATCAAGTCTTTGTTCAAGACCCCCCCGCCCATTTTGTCAAGGTTTTTGTTATTTATATTTCTTATGCTTTATCTAGCTATTGATTACTCGATTGGGGATTGAGGGCGATCTCCCAGAGATGCGCGAAGTGGTGCGCTTTTCTAGGGTGCGGGGAGCGATCGGTCAAATTGACATATACTATAACTTCGCTAGTAAGGCTAACTGGAAAAATTTAGTAGAGGTTCAAGGTCGCTTGCAGTATCAACCGAAACCGATTAATAACTCGCAAGAATACGAGCGATTTTTAAGCATAATTGAAGGGATGATGTCACGGGAGTTAAGCAATGACGAAGGACTATTATTTGATTTACTGGTCTTATTAGTGGAAGAATACGAGCGGAAACATTATCCGATCGCCCGAACAAATCCTACCGCTACGTTAGAATCTTTACTGCATGAATTCGATATCGATAGGGAGTGTCTTATCGATATTTTCGGCGATCGGGATAGGGTAGAATCGGTGATAGGGGGGAAACAGGCGATCGCTCCCTCTCAAGCCGAGTCTCTAGCCGAATTTTTTAATCGTTTAAGTGCGAAACTGGCGTTAAACGCCCGTGATTTTCTCTGGTAGCCTCGCTTTTCCTTCGGGGACCGAGGGGGAAAGACTATATAACAAATCCTTACTTTCTTCAGAGGTTAGATTAATTAAGATAATGTTACAAAACTTTATGAAAAAGGCGTAGTATGATAATTTACGCCAGTAAAGCGAACACAATAAGGAGCAACACCCATAATGCAGTCGGCCGAGATGTTGCTGACAGTCCCCAAAGAGTATTTAAAAGCACCGGGGGGCTTCAACCCAAACGTTACCATGTTTTTCAGTGCCTTGAGCCTAATAACCCTATCTACCTGTGGCTATTGGCTATGGTCCTGGCCGGACTGGATTTGTTTTAGTGCTAATGTCCTCGCTTTACATTTATCGGGGACAGTTATCCATGATGCCTCTCATAATTCTGCCCATAGGAATCGGGTATTTAATGCTATTTTAGGTCATGGCAGTGCTTTAATGCTCGGTTTTGCCTTTCCGGTCTTCACTAGAGTCCATTTACAGCACCACGCTCACGTTAACGATCCCGAAAATGATCCGGATCATTTTGTCTCCACTGGTGGACCGTTGTGGATGATTGCGGCCAGATTTTTTTATCACGAAATCTTCTTTTTTAAGCGGCAACTCTGGCGAAAATACGAACTGCTGGAATGGTTCCTCAGTCGTCTTTTTGTTGCTACCATAGTCATCGTCGCCTGTCAATATGGTTTTATTGGCTATGTGATGAATTTTTGGTTTGTTCCCGCTTTAGTGGTGGGAATTGCCCTCGGTTTATTTTTTGATTATCTCCCCCATCGTCCTTTCCAAGAACGTAATCGTTGGAAAAATGCCCGAGTTTACCCCAGTACCCTGTTAAATCTGCTGATTTTAGGACAAAATTATCATCTCGTGCATCATCTCTGGCCCTCGATTCCCTGGTACAAATACCAACCGGCATACTATGCCACTAAACCGCTTTTAGACGCAAAAGACTGTGAACAGTCCTTAGGCCTACTGCAAGGTAAGAATTTCTGGAGTTTCCTCTACGATGTCTTCTTGGGGATTCGCTTTCACTCCCATTCTTCTAAAACTTCTTGATCTCATTTATCGTAATGGTGAGGTACAAAGTTTTCATTTTGGGGAGTCGGTGGTCGATTTTATGAGAAACTCTCTATCTGTACTGGTTTTGTTGTCAACCTGATTTTTTGAAGGAGGATTTTATGGGTCAACATTGGGGAAAAGCCTTAATTTTAACAACAACTTTCTTGACAATTAACATCAATCATGCTAGGTCTTTAACCTTTGGTGAGGCCGTTGGTATTGGGGCGGGGGCCCTGTTAATCAACCGGGTGGTACAGGATAATAGACAACGTTATCGATTTGTGCCACCAGAGCAAGAATTTCAGCGCGGACTAGAGGACGGGTTTAACTTTGCCCGCTATGATAATCCGCGCAATTCTAGGGACTACGATGACGGTTTTATCGAGGGACGAAGACGGCGGGAGTCGGGTTGGGCAAGTCCCAACCGGAGAAACTAATTATTTTTTTGGTCTGCGTCCCACTTCGGCGGTTTCTTGAATGGAAAATATCCTCAATTTGCCGTCGATGGAAGCGACTTTAGCCACCGCTTCCGATGCAACTATATAGTTATCACCCTCGATGTTGGTAATATTGACTACCCGCTCGCGAGTGATTATCGCCATCTCGTCATTAGCAAGAATATCCACATCCCAATTCTCAGAAAGAACCTCCATACTTTTAATATTTTTGTAGGATTCCTCTAAAAATCTTTTATGTTCCGTGATGCCATCTAACTCAAAAATTTCGGTACTAGCATCGGTTTTAATGGTCAATTGCGAGGAAATAAACGGGGCATAGTGTTTGAGTATTAGGGCGATATTTTTATCTTTAATAGCGGTTTTAATGTCTTCAATCATTGCTTTAATTTCCGCTTCGCTGATTTTTTGTACCCCATCGCGATTACTCGATTGTTTCACTGGCACTATCGAAGGATTAGCATGGACAAAAGCGGGGGAAATGCCGGGGAGAAGGGATAAACCGAGCAATAGAACAATTAATTGGGGAGAACGCATAATTTAATAAACTTGGTAAATTCAACCCGAATCATAGCATTTTCTCGTTACCGAATAAATCCTCAAGCTGAAAGTCCCTAGTTAGGGAAGCTAAGAGAGCAAAATTCTGGCTGCGCAAAGTCTAGGTTTATCCTTTAACTATTTTTTGCTTCATATTTCCAGAATAACAGGGGTATGATCGCTAGGTTTTTCTTGTTTTCTGGGTTCTCGATCGATCAGACAATTAACGGCTTTTTCGTATAGCTGAGGAGTTAAATAAAGATGATCAATTCGCCAACCTCGGTTACGAGAAAAACCACCGCTGCGATAATCCCACCAACTATAATGTCCTGCTGCCGAGGTGAATTTTCTAAAGGCATCTTGTAAACCAATTTCTAAGACCTTTTCTAAAGCTTCTCTTTCTTTAGCTGAAGACATAATATGATTTTCTTTGCCCTTGGGATCATAAATATCTTTATCTTCTAAGGCAATATTAAAATCACCACAGATACATAATTCTTGAGGTTGAGAATTAATTATTTTATCTAGATATTTCCTGAGAGTTTCTAACCATTTAAGCTTATATATATACTTGTCACTATCTAGAGAAGAACCGTTAGGAACGTAGAGATTAATAATCCGAATATCGCCAATTACTCCAGTAATTAAACGTTTTTGTTCGTCTAGTTCTCCCGTTAAATTTTCGCCGATAATGGGACTAAATCCCACAGTGATATCGTCCAGGGGTTTCTGGCTAAAAATCGCTACACCATTATAGGCTTTTTGTCCAGAAATATAGAGATGATAACCCAAAGATTCAAAAGCTTCTCTGGGAAAATCTCGATCGATTACCTTAGTTTCTTGCAAACATAAAACCTCAACGGTATTGAGTTGTAACCAGTTAATTACCTGCTCTTGTCGGCTGCGAATCGAGTTGACATTCCATGTGGCGATTTTCATAGCTAAAAACCGAGAATTTTTCTCACACTTCCTCAGCAAAACTACTGCGACGCACAAACTCAAAGGGACCGGCGATCGAACCCCAGACTAATTGATCGGTTTCGGGATCTAAACCGCGATCAACGCTAATTAATCCCTGGTCACTAATTTCAAAACTATTATCCAAATAAGTCATTCTATCTTTGCGAAAGACTAAACATTGTTTCCCCGGTTTCACCACCCCTTTAAAACTGTTACCTGTCCAAGTGACATTCATATCACAACCCGCCATCGGTTCTAATAGTTCTAAGCTGAGATTTTTGAGACGCTGGGGTTCTCTAGAAGCACCAAAAAAGTTAGCTTCCTCTTTAACTTTAAAGTTTTCTAGTTCAATATGGTCATCGACTACCGATAATTTAAATACTCGCAAACGATAGGGAGTATTGAGCATAAAATCGTAGGCCTGCTCTAAAAATAAACTGGTTCCCTTCAGTAATTCATCGGGTAAAGGACGCATACACACGCGAATATGGGCAAAAAAAGGCGGATTAGCAAAAGCTTGTTCTTGATTACTAAAATCCGCCGCCATCCAGCGTGCTAGGGTTTTTATATCCGTGGAATGAGTCATAATTTTTGAGATGTGAATGGCTATTAGCTATCAGCCATCAGCTAGTTAATCGCTCTGATAAATTTTCACTGATTACTGATAACTATGCCCCGACAATTGTTATTGTGCAATTACTTTAATTTCGATATCGGCATTAACTTCGGGATGGAGTTTGACTTGTACTTTATAGACTCCCAATTGACCGATATCGGGAACGGTAATACCGCGGCGATCGATTTCTAATTTAGCATTTTCTAGAATAACCGTAGCCACATCTTGACTGGTGACAGTACCGAAAATCGCCTCGTTTTCACCCACCTGTTTAGGGATGGTGTAGGGACTGAGTTTTTCGATCGCAGTTTTTCTGGTTTCCGCTTCTTGTTTTTCAGCGAGGAGACGTTGACGCTCTTTTTCTTTCCTAAATTCTGCCTGTTTCATCGCACCCTTGGTGGCTAAAACGGCCACCCCTTGGGGAATAAGGTAATTGCGTGCATAACCGGGGGCCACTTCCACCACATCGCCATTTTCACCTAATTTGCTGACTTTTTGATTGAGGATAACCTGCATTCGTTTCGCCATGATCTTGACCTAAAAAAATAGTTCCAAAACCTTTATCATACCATGCAATCGTCAAGTCTCGATCACAAGTTAATTATTGCCGGCGGCGATGATTTGGGTTAATAGGGGACCGATTGCCTGAAAGGCCGAGGGTAAAACCGCTACGGTGGTGGCTGCGATAATAATGGTCGTGGCTAATCTCAGCACTTTCTCGGAGGCTTTTTCGTAGGTGTCAAATTTATAGTCGAGTTTGTCTAATCTTTGGTCTATTTCCTGAAACCGTTGCCCCATAGCATCAAAACGTTGGTCTATTTCCTCAAAACGTTGGTCCATCGCTTCAAAACGTTGGTCTATCGCCTCAAAACGTTGATTTACTGCTGTTTGGAAGCTTTTCAATTCGTTGAGAACATCGGTTAGGGTGGGTTCTTGAGTGGACATGGTGACACCTAGGGGAATTTGATCGCCTAGCACAATTATAACCTTATGTCAAGCTTTTTTGATAATAATTAACTTTTTTGTTGGTAATATTTTAACCTTGTTCCAGTGTTGGAGACAACCAGTATTTCTATTCTAATAAGGTCTCTTTAATTGTTGTTAAAACTTTGCTATCTTTGACCATCCAAGCATGAAGCAATACGGGAATCGAAATTTCTTTGCCCACCGATAAACGGGAACTATGGGCGGGAAATATCATTAAATCGTAGGGAGTCCAGATAATTGTGGTTTTAATTTTATTTAAAATTTGTTGACAATCTTGATTTAAATCCTCTAGAAATTGACTCCCCGGCTGCATTTGTCTAATCCCATCTAAGGGTAAACTATACGCGGTTAAAGTGCCTCGATTCGGGGCAGAAATATTTAGGTAACGTTGCACTCTTTCCACTCCTCCCAATCTTTGCAGGTAGTAGCGGGTAATTAGTCCTCCCATACTAAAACCAATCAGATCTACTTTCTGCTCTTTAGCAAAGTTTTTCTCGATATAATTGTCCACCTGACCCGCTAAAACTTCTAACTTTTCGTAACCATGATTGGGAATTAGGTTAAAACTATGCACCTGCCAACCATGATGATTTAAATACTTGCTCATCGGTTTAAAAACAGCAGTAGTGTCCAGAAAACCATGCACCAAAACAACGGGATTCATAGATGAGATTTTATCCTTGAATTCTGAATCTATTCTAACGGATGATCGGGGTAATGAGCGAAAAATTTTTTGGAAGAGCCTATCTACTAGGTGCGGCTACCAGCAACTTCTAAGGATTAGGGAAAAAACCAAAAAGTTTAGCAGCACCTCCTAAAATAGCGACTACCAATGCTATCAGAATCCCTCGATTGGTGAATTCCTGATAGGCAACCCTTGCAGTTAATCCATTAATTTTTTCGTCTAAAGTCTTAATATCCCCCTTTATTTCTGTCTGTCCTATTTCTAGCTTGGTTAGCCGTTCATTAACTTCTCTCTGTAGGGTGTCGATTTTTTGATTGACATTCTGTTGCAAGGTATCAATTTTCTGATTAACATCCTGTTGCAAGGTATCGATTTTCCCCTCAATCCTTGTCAGGACAGCTTCTAGGGAATAAGTGACAGTTTCGTTAGACATTTTGAGCAACTCCCAACGGATTGAATAGGTACAATAGCTAGATGTTTTTCTAAATAAATCTTGACTAGACTATTCTTCAATAAATTCTTGTTGCTGACATAAAAGTAAAATCTTCATGGCTAAATGCTGGGGGCTATATCTTACCGAAAAATCAGGGGTCTATAGGCGGACACGGATTCCCATTATAATAAAATTATAAGTCAAGACTTGAGTTTTTGTCAAGCTTTTTTTTGACGGCAATCAATGGCAAGAATTTCGGGGAAGTATTTAGCCACCAATTCCTAAACGTCCCGCTAAACTAGGGCTTAAAGGAATCAGAGTCGCCAACATTAAAAAGAGCAGTAATAAACCCCAACCAGCGCGGGTGTCATCGGGTTCGGTTAACTCGTTTAAACTCGGTCTTTCCAACTCTCTTTGTAAAAAAGCGACTAAAATTGTCCAATAGAGAGGAATGGGATTACTGGGATTAACTAAGGAAATAATGCCCAAAATAACCAAAGTGGCCACAGTGGTGCGGCGGGCAATTTTGCGACCATAAATAGCCTGAACAATTCTGCCACCATCTAACTGTCCTGCGGGCAGTAAATTAAGAGCAGTAATCACCAATCCTAACCAACCGATAACAGTTAAAGGATGCACGGAGATAACCGCATTTTGTAACTCGTCACCCAAAACTATCCGCGCTAAAAAACTCACTAAAATTGAACTTTGGAAAAAGTTACTAGGGATTTGAAAAAGGCTGGCAGAATTAGATAAAGTCAGTCCAACAATTAACAAGATTAAAGAAACCAAACCTCCCAAAGCAGGACCAGCGAAAGCTATATCAAATAGAACACTGCGGTTAGACAATAAAGATTCAAAACGAGTAATCGCCCCAAAAGAACCAATCTGCCAAGTGGGAAGAAAATAGGGTAAACTGAGACGAACATTATGGCGTTTAGCGATAATTAGATGACCGATTTCGTGGGCAATTAATACCGACCATAAACCCAAACTCAGGGGAATTGCTTCTCGATATCTCTGCCAATTACTAAACAAATCAAAACCCAATAAAATTCCCGCCGCTTCTAAGCTGGTGACAATAGTAGCTACTAACAAAACTAAAGAGAGATTTTTTTGAGCAAGAGTTGCAGGACTAGGATCATTAGTTTTGGGAAGGATAATTACCACTGGTTTTTCCTCGGTTCCTTCCACCAAAAATAAACGATATTTATCGCCAAAATGATTACTTAATTTCTGGGTTAAGCGCGAGTGAACTATATCGGGTTCTCCCCGTAAATTGCCTTTAAAAATTGCTCCTTCCTGAAAAGAGATAGTCTCGGTGGCAAAAAAAGTATCTATCCCAAAAATACTCTGAATAACTTTTAGATCCTGTTCGGAAATTGGCATCACATCCGGCACAATTGCTGTCACCGCTGCCGGAGTTTCTAGGGGAGTAACGGACTGGCTAACTGCCTGGTTAACTTTTGGTTCAATTATCTGATTGGTTTTCAGTAAGCGTAAACGGTTGCCTAAATAAATATAGATAATTGTGGAAGCAACCAGTAAAAAGAGAATTACCGCTAGATTGAGAGCAATTCCCGCCGCAAATAGCCCGAAAAAAATTAACCAAGGAGCGATTAGTACCAAGGATTGTAACCAAGCTAAAATTCCCAGTTGGCCGTAGGGTTTAGACCGATAAAAACTCCAAGTCAAGATAGCACCAGCGACGAGGAAAATAACAGCAATCGCAGCAATTTCCAAAGAAATATTAACCATAGGAAAGTCAAAATCAATAGGTTTTTATCAATCAATTTGATTATAAGCTTGCAGAGCGGCCCGTAATTGACCCCGATGCTTTTGTAACAATTCTTGTCCTGCGGCTGCCGAAAGTCCCGTTTTCTGCATTAACAAAGCCAATTTAACCCGGCGGCCACTTTTTTCCAGTAAAATTGCCGCTTCCTCGCGACTAACATCGGTAAGGTGGCAGATAATCCGCAGGGCGCGGTCATGGAGTTTATGATTAGTAACAGCCACATCGACCATCTGGTTGCCGTAAACCTTGCCTAACATCACCATTGTCCCTGTGGAAAGGATATTTAAAGCCATTTTCGTCACCGTTCCCGCTTTCAGGCGCGTGGAGCCGGCCAAAAGTTCTGGTCCTGTCAATAAGCGGATATCCACATCCACAGGGATATCCACCTGTTCGGCGGGGACACAACTAATGGCAATCGTCGTCGCACCTCGCTGTTTTGCCGCCTGTAAAGCCCCGTGAACGTAGGGGGTGGTACCCCCGGCGGTAATCCCCACTACCACGTCTAATTCGTGAATTTCTCGCTGGGCAATAATCGCCGCCCCATCTTCCGCTTTATCCTCCAAATCTTCGGAACTACGCACCAGTGCCGCTGCCCCGCCGGCGATAATTCCCTGTACCAATTCCGGGGGAGTGCAGAAGGTGGGGGGACATTCGGCCGCGTCCAAAACCCCCAGCCGGCCACTGGTTCCCGCCCCAATGTAAAAGAGTCTACCACCTTTAGCCAGAGCTTGACCGGTCAGGGAGATCGCCAGGGCCAATTCTTGCCGGGCCATGGCGATCGCTTTTAGGGTTTGGGCATCCTCGCGATTGAAGAGATCCACCAATTCGAGCGGGTTTAATTGGTCTAAATTTAGGCTGTTTGGGTTAATTTGTTCGGTTAACAGGTGTCCTCTGCTTTCCCACTGTTCCATAACGGTTTAATTGAGTTTTTCGTAAGATTATTTTTAGTATATAGCGAATCGGTGGCTAAAAAGCTTGACAATCGCCCCCCGAATATTAGATAATAGTAAATTGTGTCAATTCCTGCTCGGATCAGGTGAAGACATTAGCACAAAAGCTGGAATTTTTTTCAGCTACCTGTACGGCAAAACGAGCGCAGAAAATTTATGAGTTACGCGATTATTGAGACCGGTGGCAAACAGATTCGGGTGGAACCCGGTCGCTATTACGATATCGAACTTCTTCCCGTCGATGAACAAAGTACCCATACCATCGATAAAGTGCTATTAATCCATGATGAGGATGATATTAGCATCGGTCAGCCCTTTATCGAAGGGGCCACCGTGGCAGGGACTGTCATGCAACATCGTCGGGGCAAAAAAGTTATTGTCTATAAAATGCGCCCGAAAAAGAAAACCCGTAAAAAACGCGGTCATCGTCAAGAAATTACCCGTTTTATGATTGATTCAATCAATTATAACGGTAAGACCCTAACTGCTGCCGCTGCTACCTCTGGCGCTGAAGTTGTGGAAGATAGTAGCGATGAAGAAGAATAACTTTTAGAATCAAAAAAGCATTTGGAGAGAAATTATGGCTCATAAGAAAGGTACGGGTAGTACCCGCAACGGACGCGATTCTCGTTCCCAACGCCTAGGCGTTAAGCGCTACGGTGGTCAAGTGGTAAAAGCGGGAAATATTCTCATCCGTCAACGGGGTACTAAAGTTCACCCGGGTAAAAATGTTGGTCGTGGTGGCGATGATACTTTATTCGCTTTAATTGATGGTGTGGTCAAATTTGAATACAAGGATAAAAGTCGCCGTCAAGTTAGCGTTTATCCTGCTGAAGTTAGCGCTAGTTAATCCCATCAACTCTGATTAATTTTTTCCCTGTAACCTCCTAACTCATCCTAGGGGGTTTTTCAAATAATTTATATCTGTTGACAGACTAGACCGAACACTCATAGATTAGAATAGTCCGAAAGTAGCTCGGAAAAGATGAACTGAGTATGATTCTTAAAATTGCCGATATCTTAAAAAATTTGCCCTGGTCTTTCAATTCTACTGCCGAATTACCCTGGTTGGATCGCTCGCGAGCGGAAAAATCCCTGCAAAAAGCTCGTCAACAACAGCGAATTTCCGAACGAGAATATCAACTCCTTGACCATTGGCGAGAATTGGGTTATTGTATTGTCAAAGATTTAATTCCCGCAACGGCGATCGATAATTTAGTAGCGGAATTAGCCGATTTATTTTTCCTAGAATCGGCTATTCCTGGATTAAGAATTGAAGGCATTCAAGCAGAAAATCTACCGGCGAGTTTGAGTCACGAGCAAGTTTTAGACCTAGATATGGAGCAAAGAAAAGCCTTAGTTAATTCTATTTGGCGACTCCATGCCTTTCATGAGATTTCCCCCGCTGCTCGAGCAATTTTTGACAATCAAAATCTGAGAGATTTAGTTAATTTAATTATTGGCAAATCCTGCGAACCGAGATATTCCATCAACTTCCTGCACGGTACAGAGCAGGGGCTGCACGAGGATATGGCAGTTTTTTATGTTCATCCTGCTAATCATTTAGTCGGTGTTTGGATTGCATTAGAAGATATTTCCGCCGATGCTGGGCCGCTAATTTTTTATCCTAAATCTCATAAAAATATCAAAGTAACTGACTTTTTTCACGACTATCCCGCCATCAATCTTAAAAATGTTACTGCCGATAAAATTCCCCAATACCAAGATTATGTTAACAAGCGCGCTCAGAATTATGACTGTCAATCATTTACTGCTAAAAAAGGAGAAATTCTTCTCTGGCACGGAATGTTAATTCATGGTGGTGGGAAGATTAATAATACCCTGCTAACCCGTAAATCGATGGTCATTCATTTTATTGTCGAAGGTGGCGATTACAACGATCGGGCTTTGGGACCTTTTAATTGGTAAGATTAATTTACCAGTCCTTCTAAAAAGGAAAAAGATCTCGAACCCAGTCCCACGGCTGCCACCTATTCCTAGGCATAATACCCGTGGATGCCATTGCACTTTTGCCCGGGAAAAATCGGGGAAAAACGACGTTGGCTAAAACCGATCCGGAAGAAGACCGATCCCGATTAAATCGATTGAAGCTCTAGTTAATTGTCGCGGGATTAGGGTTGCCAATTGGTATTTCCAACCAGACTACAATATTTTTACCGGTTGAAATTGTTCGCCTTCGTCCAGTTGCCAAGCTTGTAAATCGATCGCTCGTCCTGAAACTACGGAGACAATTAAATAAGTATATCCTGACCAGGCCAATTGGCGATCAATTTCCGAGGGAATGGCGGCATGATCGGGATGGGAATGATAGATACCGATAATTTCTAGCTGGTTTTCCCGCGCCGATTTTTGAGCTTGTAAAAGCACTTCTGGTGCAATACTAAAGCGGTTTTTCCTATTACCTGACCAGTTATTTTCTGTGGTTTCTACGGTGATGACTTCGGCTGCTGTCTCGGTAATTTTTCCTAAGAGTAACCCACAACATTCTTCGGGATAGGTAGATTCTGCGTGGCTGAAAATGCGCTGGTAAATTTGGTCTGTAATCAGGATCATAAGGGAAAATTTTCAAAACCTATTGATGTTAGTTTGCTTTGGCTATAGGGAACTTGAAAACTGGGTGCATCTCAATTTGGTCGAAATATCTATAGGACATTTTTGACGCAGGTGATGCGCCCCTACCATTGGCTCCATAATATTATTGTAGGGGCCAATTGCCTTCGCCCTCTTTTAATAACTTCTGCATCACTGACTTAGGAATAACTTATTCTTGGCCAGTTCCAGCCAATGTTAAATTTATCTTATTGTCCCCTAACCTTTGCACTGAACTGATAAATGTCGCTCGATTTTCGCAATCTTAATACACTTTGGGGTTCTATTTTAGTCGAAACATTGGCCCGTTTGGGATTGAAGATAGGGGTGGTTTCTCCCGGATCGCGCTCGACTCCTTTAACGGTAGCCTTGGCAAGACATCCCCAGATTGAAGCTATTCCCATCTTAGACGAGCGCTCGGCCGCTTTTTTTGCCCTGGGATTAGCCAAACAATTATCTCAACCGGTGGTTTTAGTCTGCACTTCCGGCACTGCCACGGCTAATTTTTATCCCGCAGTCATTGAAGCAAAAGAAAGTCATGTCCCTTTATTAATTCTAACCGCCGATCGCCCCCCAGAATTGCGTCATGCTCATGCCGGTCAGACTATCGATCAAGTCAAACTCTACGGTAATTATCCAAATTGGCAAGCGGAAATTAGCTGTCCTAGTGCCAATATCGAGCGTTTACGCTATCTCCGTCAAACTATCATCCACGCGTGGTTGCGCTGTCTCGATCCTGTCCCCGGAGTGGTGCATCTGAACTTACCATTTCGGGATCCCCTGGCACCAACTCCCGATCTGGAAATTAGCAATTTAGAAGCTAATTTTGACCAAGAAGCTTTTTTTAGCCATATATCTCGGCAAAATATCCCTATTAACCACTCAATTGTCGAAATTCCTTCTTTACCCCCCAAAGGAATTATCATCGGGGGATTAGCTTCCCCGCAAAACCCTGAAAGTTACTGTCAGGCGATCGCTAATTTAGCTCGATCGCAACAATATCCCGTCTTAGCGGAAGCTTTATCTCCTCTGCGAAACTATGCAGGGTTAAATCCCCATCTCATCACCACCTATGATTTATTATTGCGGAATCCTGCCATTAAAACCCAATTAACCCCCGATGTTGTCCTACAAATTGGCGAATTACCCACCAGCAAAGAATTACGGACCTGGTTAGAAGAAATCGACTGTCCGCGCTGGATTATCGATCCCCATCCCGATAATTACGATCCTCTACAGGGAAAAACCGGACATCTCAGGGGAAATATCGAGCAATTAGGGCATCTATTCCCAGATAAAACCGATAATAACCGAGAATATCGGCAATTATGGCAAAAATTAGACCAGCAAGCTAGATTAACTATCGATCGCCTTTTGGCAGCAGAAACTAAACTGATTGAAGGAAAAATCCCCTGGCTGCTTTCCCAATACCTCCCCCCCCAGACTCCGATCTTTATCTCTAATAGTATGCCCGTTCGCTATGCCGAATTTTTTAACCCGCCTAGCGATCGCCAAATTCGTCCCTATTTTAATCGCGGGGCCAATGGCATCGACGGCAACCTCTCCACTGCGATAGGAATAGCTTATAAAAATGTTCCCAGCCTACTATTAACGGGAGATTTAGCCCTATTACACGATACAAATGGTTTTTTAATCAAAAAATATTTTGTTGGCTCCTTGACCATAATTTTAATCAATAACAAGGGGGGAGGCATTTTCCAGATGTTGCCGATCGCCAAATTTGACCCTCCCTTTGAAGAATTTTTTGCCACTCCCCAAAATATCGACTTTTGCCAACTCTGTCACACCTACGGTATCGATTACCATTTAATCAGCGATTGGACTGATTTTCAGCAAAAAATCGCAGTTTTACCAGAATCAGGCCTAAGATTACTAGAAATATCCTGCGATCGAGCTTTTAATACCCAATGGTTCCTCAGTAATTATGTGTAGGGTGTAGGGTGTGGGGTGTAGGGTGTGGGGTGTGGGGAAGCTGCCTATTGCCTATTGCCTATTAATTCCCTTTTTCGAGAAAGTCAATACAATAGGTGGAAAGCGCGTTAAAAAAGTCCGATGAATCGACAAAGACGGCAAAAATCAAGACAATTTTCTCTCCCTAGATATTCTATCTTTCCCCCGGAACAATGGCGATGGGGAGTGACTTCTTTGGTGATTAGTTTAGTCTTGTCCCTAGTGATTTTAAAACTGAATACCTCTAGTCTCTCCACTGCAACCATAAATATTTTTAATCCCTCCACTGTGGGGGAGAATTTAGCCGGTAAGAGTCTAGATGAGTTAGAAAAGCAGAAAATCGCCGAATTTTTGCAAATTACCCCGCCAGAAACCGAATTAACCCTCGATCGCACTCCTTTGTTTATTCTCCACGATACAGCTTGGAGTATGACTGCGGGTAACATCGAAGAACAGAAAAAATATGCTCGCGGTCCGATGAAATTGGGTCCGAATGTTTACATTCCCCGCAAAGCGAATTCTAGGGATAGAGATATTTTAGACTCGATCGCCCGGCCTTTTTTTGAACGTCACCGTCCCACTGCCACTTTTTATGAACAAGCGGCCGAAATGCTGCCCGCAGACACCAGGGATCAATTAGTGCGTCAACTGTGGCAACTTACCCCGGAAACTATCCGCGTCAAGGGTTTTGCACTTGCTTTAGAGGGTGTTCCTTTGAGTACGCGATCGGCCCCTGAGTTAGAAAAAAGGGCGAGAATTTGGTTAAATACGCCTTCAGAAGCCGTCTTTAAGCGTTTAGTCAAGCAATATCCCATAAATTACTTTGATGGGTCAAAAACTACCGCATTATGGGCAACAGAGGCGATTTGTCAGCAGCTATCTCACCCTAATTGCGATCGCTTGCGACCAGTTTTTGCCGAAAGAAATCGTCGGGTTATCTCCAGTGTTAACATTGAACTGGTACAAGCGCCGGGATCCCACTGTTTGACCAAAGGACGCTTGCAACCCCTCCCCGGTTACAGCGATTTTCAATACCAACAAACAGCGAAATATTATCTCCTCGCAGCCTTACAAACGGGACAATTACCGCAAATTGTCAGCCATTTTGCCGTGGATAGTTTTCTGATTAATCAAGGAAAATATCCCCATTGTGACCCCCGGGGTTTTGATCTACAACGTCTCTACAATCTCATCAGTCAAGCTTTGGATTATGACCCCGGCACTGTTTATGGTATCGTTCCTCGTTACGGCACAAATATTCTAGCCGGTGATAATATTTGGTGGCATAATCGAGTTTTTGACCAAGCAAATTTACCCACAACTTTAAATTAGACCTGATCAGTTAGAAATATCCACTTCTCCCAGAGCTTCTAGATAGGTAATCGCCGCTTCTAAAGGAGAATCGTAGCCATAGGAAAACTCCTCAAACCAGCGTCCTTCCTCCGATTTGGCATCCAATTTATCTAACCATTGCTTTGCCTTTTTAGTTAAAGCTTCTCGCTTGCGCTGCTGTTTTAATGCCGCTGCTTTTTCTTTTTCCGCTGCCTCCTGTTGTTGCCTTTCTTGGTTTTCTAAGGCTAAAGCTTTTAAAAGCGCATCGGTAGAAGAATCGCTGGCATAATTAACCTTAAATCCAGCCGGGGAACGATCTTTTTCTTGGCCAGAAGAAGGGGACGGTATCGGTTTTCCCTGATCCCGTTTCTGGTATTCTGCCTTCATTTGTGCCAGTAAATCTTCTATTTCTCCCATAATGATCAAGTTAGAAAGTAAAAAGTTAAAAAGATAATTGCTCTGATTGCCTCTGCCTTAATAACTAAGTAGCTGGTTATAATTAAATTGAAGATTGATCCCCCCTTAATCCCCCCTTGATAAGGGGGGTGTCTGACAGTTTTTAACACCTAACTACTTAATAATGGGTTTCCTTATTTTTCCAAACGGACCACATACCATTGTAGATAACCCTCCCCACCCAGGTCTAACTCGCAGTAATTATCGCGCAAATAGAGAGCTTTTTCCTCAAAACTAGAGAATTTCGCCAATTGTCGGGGACAAATCTCCGGTTTTGCGGTGATTACATCTTTTAACTTATCCCGTAACTGGTCGGGAGTCTGGAATTGTTCAGGTTGATCGGCCTCAAGGACAAGAAAATAGTCCCCTTGATACATAATAGAATCGGGCATCGCTGTTTGATAGTCTCAGTAGGAAAATTTTTTGGCTATCTTTATCACTTTAACGCCTCAAAGCTCGATCGACACCACCACTATGACAGACCATCTCACCAATCCCTTTCTCAGTCTCCCTTACGAAAGCGCCATGCAGGACTTGGGAGACCACTACTATGATCAAGTCGCAGCCGCAGATTTTCCCCGTCATATCCTTCGTTTTCGCAATGATGCTTTATTACCTTTGGTGGGAATTCAGCCAGAATTAACCTTAGATGAGCATTTTATCGAGGCTTTTGGTAAATTTCAATCCCTGACACTTTTTTTGGCCCTGCGTTACCACGGTTATCAATTTGGCGAGTATAATCCTTTTTTAGGGGATGGTCGCGGTTTTCTCTACGGTCAAGTTAGGGGTATTGATGGCAAATTATACGATTTTGGCACGAAAGGATCGGGACGGACTCCCTATTCCCGTCATGCGGACGGTAGGTTAACTCTCAAGGGTGGAGTTAGAGAAGTCTTAGCTGGGGAAGCTTTACGGGGTTTGGGGGTGAATACCTCTCGCTGTCTCAGTTTGGTGGAAACGGGGGAATCCCTCTGGCGTGGTGATGAACCTTCCCCGACGCGATCTTCGGTGATGATTCGAGTTAGTAATTCTCATATTCGTTTCGGGACTTTTGAGCGTTTATTTCATATTAAACGTAGCGATTTAATTAAAAGACTCCTCGATCATGTAATTATTTATTATTATCCTGAAATCGATCCCCAAGATAGCGATCGCTATTTAAAATTTTACGCCGCTTTGATTGAAAGAACCGCTAAATTAGCAGCCCAATGGATGGCCGCAGGTTTTTGTCATGGGGTTCTCAATACCGATAATATGTCAATTACTGGGGAAAGTTTTGATTATGGTCCCTACGCTTTTATTCCTTCCTATAACCCCCAATTTACGGCGGCCTATTTCGACTACGGTGGTCGTTATAGTTATGGCAATCAGCCTTTTATCTGTCGTTTAAATCTAGAGTTACTGCAATCTCCCCTGGCCATGGTCGTCTCCTTGTTAGAATTAGATATGGCTTTGGCTAACTATGACCAGCATTACAATTTTTATTATCAAACAATAATGCTCAAAAAGTTAGGTTTTGAGGATATTTTTACTCCCGAATCTGCTTTACTGGTCAGCAAAACTGTGGAAGTTCTCCAAGAAACTGCCCTCGGTTATCACGACTTTTTCTATCAATTAAGTGAACAATTTAATTACGGTTGGCGAGAGAATAGTTCTCTAATTCTTGAAAATATGGATTTACCGAAAGCTGATTGGCAACGTTGGCGAGAATTATATAGTTTGGTCTTAAATCAATTACCCCTAGATTCTCTGGCTCAAATTGGCGATACCTTAACGCATTATAATCCTAAAACCGCTTTACTTAGACCGCTAATCGAATCGGTTTGGGAAGCTATTACCTATGAAGATGATTGGCAACCTTTCCAAGAATTAGTGATAAAATTACAAAATAAACAGTAATTAAGTAAAAGGTTCTTGGTTAGGAGAAGCAAGAGGTAGTTAGATATGTGTAATTAATTATGCCTAGCTACTTATTTAGGTCATTTCCTGAAATGCGATCGATTTTGGGGAACGCACCATGCAGATTGATTGAAGCTGTGAGTCTAAGTGCGATCGCTGATCTTAATAAGCTACATTAACAACAATACTTAAAGAAAAGACTTAAAGATGCTCAGTAACAAGGGTAAAAAAACAAGTCGCCCCTGGTGTTTTTGCCCAATCAAACAGGTTTTGTTGCTATAGGGATTAGTTTTGGCCAGCCATGACCGATAAAGACGATTGGCCACCTAGCCAAGAATTAGTGATAAAATTACCAAATAAACAGTAACTTTTCCCCTAACCCTAATCCCTCACCCCCAATAAAATTATGATGCACGGTTTTATTCCCCCACATCGTTATTTTCCCTATCTTACTTGGACCGATATAGATGCAATGCCAGATAAGGAAAATGTGGTAATTATTCAACCCATCGGTGCGATCGAACAACACGGACCCCATCTCCCTATTGCCGTCGATGCTGCCATTAGTTTAGGGGTTTTAGGCAAAGCTTTCGAGAAATTAGATACTAATATTCCTGCCTTTGCTTTACCCTGTCTCTACTACGGAAAATCTAACGAACATTGGTCTTTTCCAGGTACTATTACCCTCTCGGCAGCCACCGTATTAACAGTCATTAAAGAGATGGCTGAAAGTCTCTATCGATCGGGTTTTCGCAAATTAGTATTAATGAACTCCCACGGCGGACAACCCCAAGTTATGGAAATTGCTGCGAGGGATATTCATCAACAATATCCCGATTTTTTAGTATTTCCTTTTTTCACTTGGCGAGTTCCCCACAATGCGGCTGAATTATTCTCGGAATATGAATTAGAATACGGTATTCATGCAGGAGATGTGGAAACTAGCATTATGTTATCATTACTGCCAGAACAGGTAAAAATTGAGCGGGCCGTCCGAGAATATCCCCAAGGTTTGCCAGAAAATAGTTTGTTAACTATGGAAGGAAAATTACCCTTTGCTTGGTTAACTAAGGAATTAACTAAAAGTGGAGTGATGGGAGATGCTACTAATGCAAGTAAAGAAAAAGGCGATCGACTATTAGAATCTGTTGCTAATGGTTGGGTACGGGCGCTCATTGATGTTTATCAATTCCGTCAACCGAAGTTGTAGCAAATTGAACATTCCGACACCAAAAATTAATTTTTCTCAAGCAATATCCCGAACCTGTTGATAGCAGTTATCTTAATGATCAGGTACGAAGTTTTCGTTTTCGGGAGTCGGTCTTCCATACCAAATTAGGTTACACTTCATCTTTATGAGAAACGCTGTAACACACAAAAATTAGCCGTTTCAGTCCCCTAAGGCTGCTGACTTAGAAACAATTGCGTTAGAATTAAAGAAATATGGCTCTTCTGGTTTCTGTGTGGAAACGAGGTCTATACTGATAGAATATCCGCAAAATAGTCCTAAAAGTCTTGCTCAATAAGCATTTCACGTTCCATAAGCAAAAATTATCACACAAAGTCGAGAAGAGCCGAAATATTACAAGTGATTGACAAAAATGAGCAAGCCTGATATAGAAAACATTGCCCTCCAGTTAGAAAGCAGCAACTCTAAAGACCGTCTGTTGGCCCTGGCCTCCCTGCGAGAAGTGACCCCGGAGGAGGCTGTACCCTTAATCAAAAAAGTCCTTTATGATGAAATGCTGCCAGTGCGATCGATGGCTGTCTTTGCCTTGGGAGTCAAACAAACCGAGGAATGCTTTCCTATCCTAGTGGATTTGTTAGCCAATGATGCCGATTATGGCATTCGCGCCGATGCTGCGGGGGCTTTAGGTTATTTAGAAGATATTCGCGCTTTTGAACCCCTACAACGAGCTTTTTACGAAGACACACAATGGTTAGTCCGCTTTAGTGCCGCCGTCGCTTTGGGCAATTTGCGCGATATTCGGGCCAAACAGGTGTTATTATCGGCCCTCGATAGTAACGAAGCGGTTATTCAACAGGCCGCTATTGCCGCTCTTGGGGAAATCAAAGCAGTGGAAACCGTCGAGAAGCTTTTAACTTTTGTTAACTCCGATGACTGGTTAATCCGGCAGCGATTAGCGGAAGCTTTAGGCCACCTTCCGGCGGAAAAAACGCGAGCGGCCTTAAAATTTTTGGTCAAGGACGAACATCCACAAGTGCGCGAAGCTGCCCGTTTATCCTTGCAAAAATTGGCCAACGTCTAGGGATAGGATAGAATAAATAATCTATTCTTCCAGAGCGATCAATCTTTGCCTACAGCCATTCATGGACATTCAAGAATTTATTAATCTCTGTGCGGGTAAATGGTTTTCTCAGCGCACCAGTTATCAATTAGCTGCCCAAAAAGTTGCCAATAATAAAGCAGAAATCACCATCGATTTGCTGGCTGCCGATGCTGTCGATGTGGTGCAATTATGTTTAGAAAATAACTGTCAGTCCCAGACCAGTCTGGGGGGATGGAAAGCGACTTGGGATAATTCTGTAGATTATGGACAACCGAAAAAAATCGGTTCTAGCTATTTAGTTTGGCTACCCTCAGAGAATCCTTGGCAAGGAAAATTGCTCAAATCGGACGGTAAATCGGCAGCGCTGGGAGAATATCATCTCAGAAGTGATCAAGCTTTAACTTTAACCATCGAGGACAATCACCATCGTATCGAGGAAAGAATCTGGTTTGCTAGTCCTAATCTGAGATTGCGTACCAGTATTATCCAGTCAGCCAATGGCGATCGCCAGACGGTTTTCTATTCGGAAATTCGCAAAATGGTTGCTACTAAGTAGTTGTCATCTCCAATGTCTGAGGTGGGGAAGACGGGGTTAATCTTCCACCACTCTAGTCAAATCCCCCTAACGTCGGCCGCGTCTGCTGCTGCCGAAACCACTGCGACTAGGGGTACGACGGGAACCGGAGGAACCGAAACTAGGAGAACGTTTGACATTATCAGATTTACCCGAATTCTTCAGGGTACTAGAACCATAACCGGAACCACTGGGTTTTGTGGTAGTGGTGGTGCTGCGATTGGGACTAGAGGAAGTATTGCTAGGATAACGACGTAAATTGCCGGTAGAACGGAGAGTTTGCTGATTTTTGACTGCCGGAGGTGGACTATTATGTTTAGTCCGGTATTGATCTACTGCCTGATTATAGGTGGAACCGTAACCACCAAAACCGGTCATCACACCCCCCGGAGTATAGAGGGGAGGAACGTAATATTGAGGACGAAAGAGCAAACTACCCAAAGCTTGACCAGCAACAGCACCGAAAAAAGGACTCCAAAAACTCGATTCTTGTCGAATCACCACGGTTTCCTGTTGTCCGGTTTGGGGATTGTTCCGCACTTCCGTGACATTATGGACATACTCAATTTTAAAATCTTCGGTCATGTACAGGGTAGCCTGATCGCCGTTGATTTCTACTGCGGTTTTTTCCCCTTTAGCAATGTCCTCATCGGTTAATCTAGCCATTTGTAGGTTAGTGGTGCGAAAGAGGGGTGAAGTCCCCCCAGGGGTGTTTAACAGCATTAAGGTATAACTGCCATCTCCGTCATCGTAGGTAGCTTGTTGCACCTCGTAGCGACCGCTACTAACCTGATTGGATTCTCGTCTTACACTACTGTTATTAGCTGACGGTGACTGAGTTTGATTTGACGAGGAACCACAGGCCACCGTTGTGCAACAAAGGGTAAGAATTAAAAAGATTGTCGTTACTTGGCGCAGCATAAGGGCAAAATTAAGACTATAAAGGCAGCAATTCTGGGAAATTGAGTAATAGTTGCTCATTGGTCAATTCATCTCCCAATTGAGCAGGAGAAAAATGTACCTGAATCGCACGCAGCCGACCTTGGTAGTGAAGGTTAATTATTGATTTTAAACCATCTTCCAGGGCCTCTCGATCGGCTAGGCTAGTTTCTAAAGCAGCACTCTCACCCTCGAAGGCTATTGTGATCATAACAACTAAGTTATCGGTGACGGGTAAAGTTAAGGGTTCGTTTTCCCCCAACTGTGAAGACACCGATTCACTTAAGTATCTGGCCGCGGAATCGGTAAACAGTTCGTTAACGTAGTCTCCCGCTTCCCCCTCACTCCAAAAAATATCGCCCTCATTAGCCACAGAAAACCAATAGAGGTTCATCTGCAGCAGATTTTGACAAATTTCTACTAAACCCTCTCCCATGACCTCTAAATCGCCTTCGGAATCGATCGCCTCCCGGCCAGTACGATTAAGAATACCGATCAGAGGTGCGACTTCTTGTCCGTAGAGATGCAAGAATAAGCGACAGACCACATAGCGAGTTTTACCCGCAAATTTCTTGAAGCGATCGCCTAAAGAACTCATAATAGACCTCTTGTAAAAATCAAAAATTGTCGTTAAGGTTAGGAGTCATTAGTCTTGAAGTCATCAGCTAGATCAAGGTGATAAGGGCCAATTAATCGGATAAATAAAAGCTGATAAGTAGGGAGGCACAATTATTTGTAGGATGGGTTAGCGCACTTCGTAACCCATGCAGGTGTTGGGTTTCATGCTTCAACCCAACCTACCTTCAATTTGCCATTTTCTAGGCTCCTATGCCTTGATCCCCTGTTAACAGTCTATAATGACTTAGAATCCTTTTGGTGTGAGCAAATGGCTGTCCAACTGCAACAAGCTTTAGTGGTTGCTTCCTATATCTTGAAACAGCGTCTAGCAGGGAAAAAGCGTTTTCCCTTAGTTTTAATGCTAGAACCTCTATTTCGCTGTAATTTAGCCTGTACTGGCTGCGGTAAGATTCAACATCCCCCGGAAATCCTCCGTAATCATCTCACCCCAGCAGAATGTTTCGCAGCGGTGGAAGAATGCGGGGTTCCGGTGGTTTCCATACCTGGGGGCGAGCCGCTTTTACACCCACAAATCGATGAAATTGTCAAGGGTTTAGTGGACAGAAAAAAATTTGTCTATCTCTGTACCAATGCCCTGTTATTGGAGAAAAGCCTGGATAAATTTACTCCTTCACCCTATCTTACCTTTAGTGTCCATCTGGACGGTTTAAAAGCACATCACGATCGCTGTGTGGATCGAGAGGGAGTATTCGATAAGGCAGTACAAGGGATTAAAGCGGCGAAAGCGAGAGGTTTTCGGGTTACTACTAATACCACGGTTTTTGAAGGCACAGAGCCGCGAGAAATGCAGGAATTTTTCGATTTTCTCGCTACTTTGGGCATCGATGGCATGATGATTTCCCCCGGCTACAGTTATGAGTGGGCCACTGATCAAGATAGTTTCTTGAAACGGGAGCAAACTAGAGCTTTATTCCGAGAAATTCTCTCACCCTGGAAATCAAGGCAGAAAAAGTGGAATTTTAACCATAATCCTCTCTTTCTCGATTTTCTCATCGGTGAACAGGACTATGAATGCACTCCTTGGGGTAGTCCTAGCTATAGTCTTTTAGGATGGCAAAAACCCTGTTATCTGCTCAACGAAGGACATTACAAAAGCTTTCGGGAACTTTTAGAAGAAACCAATTGGGATAACTACGGTCGGGCCAGTGGCAATCCTCAATGTGCCGATTGTATGGTACATTGCGGCTACGAACCGACCGCGGCCATGGCAGCTTTTAAACCAGCTAATATGGGACGTGCCATGCAGAGTTTAATCGGAGTCTAATCTAGGGTCTGCTGAATAAATCTAAAAACCTTGTTGGATAAGAATTTTAGACTTTTTTCCCATCAAAAAGTGCCAGACATGGGGGTGATCGGGGGGGAAATTTAGGCACTTTTTCCCTGAAAATTAGGTAATTGACCCCCTGAAAATGGGTAAAACCCCACACCCCACACCCCACACCCTACACCCTACCCCCACGAAAAACTTTTTCAGCAGACCCTAATCTAAACTGATTCTAACCAGACGGCGGGGACTTGACTAGGGCGATCGGGTAATTGCATCCATCCCATTTCGCACAGACGAATTACCGAAGTTAATTTTTCTACCAAAGCGGGATCGAAACGAATCCCGCTATAATTTTGACAACGCTCTAGGGACTCTCCTAAATCTAGAGCTAGTCGGTCGCCTCGCGGTTGAGTTAATTCCTGAAAATAGGCCGATAATCCTAAAATTCGCGACTCTAGGCTGATTTCTTCCCCTTTTAAGCCGTTGGGAACCCCGCTACCATCCCAGTATTCAAACTCATGGTAAATAATCTGTTGAATTGGGGCTAATTCGGGCATAGTAGCGAGTAATTGTGCGCCTAACACCGATCTATCCCGCCAAAATAACGCATTTGCTCCCTCTAACTGACTGGCACGCTGTCTAAAAACTTCGATCGGAGCCTCCGCTAGACCGATGCGGTATAATAAACCGGCTAATCGTAAGCGTCGTAATCTCAGGGTGGGTAAATCGAGCAATTGTCCCAACATTTCCGCTAAAGCGGCCACCTGTAGGGAAGCAAGGGGATTATCAATATCTCTTTCATCGACCTTTTGAGCCATTCTTAGAAAAGCTTGCAGTTTATTCGCGGCCAAATTTTTATTTAAACGGGATGCTTGTCCTTCTAAGTCGCTTAATTCTCGCGTTTGTCTGCTGACGGTGACTAACTGCTGTTGACTGGTTTGCAGATAGGTGACAATGCGAGAGACTACTCCTGTTAAATCCGTGGGAATGGGATTAATATTTTGACTAATTTCCTCTTGTTGTCTGCTTAAATCGGCCGCTAGACTGGGATTATAGGGATGCAGACGCTCAATTAAGATCCTAGCGGCTTTTTCAACTAAATCGCGATCGAATGTCCATAAACCGTAGAATTTTCGCTCCGTGTCTATTTGGGGTTGACTATCGGACCGGTATTCTTCTGGGGATAACTCATGACAGAGTACCATGGAGGCGTAATCGGGGGAAAGAATGATTAAATTCCACTCATTAACCAAACTATCGCTATTATCTAAGTTCACTAGCGAAACATTCTCTAAACTGCCGGTTTTATGCTCAGAAAAACCACTATCGGCCACGGCGGCGATCGCAATGTGACGAGAAGAGCGAGCAATATCTAAATAGCGCTCTGCTTCCTGTAAATACCATTTTCCCTGTTGAAAGGTGACTAAGACCAGTGGTTTATTTGTACTGTCTGGGCTGCTAGTTTGCAAGATATGATCTTCAAGAGCATGACAGAGGGCCACAAGGGTATTCTTAAAATAGACCCCATAACTGCTGGGTAATCGTCCCGATGAAGCTCTTTTTAACTGTTGTAAGCTGGATTCTACGGTCATAGGTGGCAAGATTAGGGGGAGTGGGGTGTGGGGTGTAGGGTGTGGGGTGTAGGGTGTGGGTGTCGGTGTGGGTGTCGGTGCCACCGTGGCACAAGCCGAGAGTAAGACCGACATCAAGCA